>Ga0075425_100000327_pt1 | contig 43515 bp, 34 predicted proteins | sample SoiMethybrSBSTD4_FD_75300 | JGI IMG/M metagenome (GOLD analysis project Ga0075425, IMG submission 75300) | Bulk soil microbial communities from a Populus tree surrounding site in Tennessee, USA - Soil MetaG P. TD hybrid SBSTD4 | ecosystem: Environmental > Terrestrial > Soil > Tree plantation... | reverse complement strand
CTCGAACATCATCCGCGCCGTCGCGACGAAATAACAGCCGATGTCCATCAACGCGCCGCCGCCGTAGCCGACGATGTTGCGGATGTTCGTCGGATCCGCATTGTAGTAGCTGAAGAAGCCGGTCATGGCGCGCAGCTCGCCGATGCGCCCGCTGCGCACGATCTCCTGGGCCTTCAGCCACTGCGGGTGCGTGCGGACCATGAACGCTTCCTGAATCGTCCGGCCGGTGCGGTCCCGCACGGCGAGCAGCGTTCGCGCCTCCGACGCGCTCAGCGCGATCGGCTTTTCACACAGCACGTGCTTCCCGGCTTCCGCCGCGCGCGTCGTCCATGGGACGTGGAGATGATTCGGCAGCGGGATGTACACGGCTTCAACGTCGGAATCCGCAATCAGCGCGTCGTACGAGCCGAACGCTCGCTGAATGCCAAGCGTCTCCGCGGCGGCGTCAGCTTTCCGCCGATCGCGTGACGCGATCGCCACAACTTCGGTCAGCGATCCGCGCTGCATCGCGGGAATCACCTTCGTGGTCGCGATCCGGGCGACGCCGAGCACGCCCCATCGAAGTTTCTGCACGGCAAGTATCCGTTCAGCTACCGCCGACCTTGCGCGGCGTCCGCGGGCGCGGCACGAAGCCTCGAGACGGCATCGCCTTCCACGGTTGGTGCGTCTGGTGCTTCGGGGCTCGCGGCGGCGGCGAAGCCGCTGTCTCAGGCGACGCAGTGAGCGCTTCCGATGAGGCTTTGGCCCGTGCCGCAGCGGCCAGTCGCTCGTCTTCTCCCAAACAGCAATGTTTGTATTTGCGTCCGGAACCGCAGTGACAAGGCTCGTTCCGCCCCGGACGCGCGTGCGCCGGAGCCGGTGGCGGCAGCACTTCGGCTGAAGGCGCTCGGGTTGCTGCCTTTTTCGCAACAGACTGACGTCGTTTCGTCGCAGTGGCCATACTCACACTCTATCCCGGCTACGGTTGCCTGACCGCGTCAGGCAAGCGGTCGCTGAAGGGTCGTCCACCGTATGCGAAGCGCGCACGTGGACGTCCACAAGCGCCGCTGATCCGCGGTCAGGGGCTCGGCCTGAAGCGCTGAGACGTTTCGACACGAGCGGCCGGCGGCCTCGTGAACCGCGACGACGAGACCGCCGCCGAGATCAGCGGGCCGATGCAGACCGCGCCGACGAGCGTGAAGCCGTAGGCCCAGAGCATCCGCGCCCACGGCCACGTGCGCGGCGAGCGCCAGTCGCGCCCGAAGGAATCGTCGAGCAGCTTCAGGAAGTCGTCGGTGATCGGCTTCGGCGCCGCCGCACTCCACAACTCCCACAGCAGCCAGACCGCGACGGCGATGAGCAGCACGCCGCACCACGCGTTGAACGCCACGTTGAGCGCGCCCGTGCGATAGGCGACGCGTTCGCACGGCTGGACGACCGGCGGCGCCGCATAGCAGTTGGTGAAATCGAAGGCGGTGACGATGCTCTGTGGAGCGGTCGCGATCAGCTCGGCGCCGAGCCCGAACGCGGCGTAGACGAGCGTGCCCATCCAGCACTGCCAGATCGCGAGGCCGATCCACGCGCGCAGCGAGGTCGGCGGAATCGTGAGCGGGCGCCGCTTCCACGGGCTCATCTCGGGCAGCGTCCAGCCCGCCATCTCATCTCCCTCGTCGCGGCATCTCGTTCCCAGCAGAGACGACGTCCGCGTCTTCGATCGTGATGACGGTGTTCGCGCCGCGACGTCCCCACGGCGGCGGCGCGCCGTCGCCCACTCGGATGACGACGACGGGAAACGGCGGCGCGTCGTCCGGCCACGGCGTGCGGCAATCGCTGACGACGAAGAGGACATCGATCGCCGCGCCCTTCTTCTCGACGAACGCACGCAGGCCGACGCGAAGATCCGTGCCGCCGCCGCCGACGAGCTCTATCGGCGCGCCCCTGAACGCGCGCCTCACGTCGTGCACCGCGGCATCGCAGCACGCGACGACGACGTCCGCGCCGTACCCGAGCTGCCGCGTCAACGCGCCGAGCTCCGAGACGGCTCTCGCCATCTGCGACTCGCCCATCGACGCGGAGGTGTCGATCAGAAAGCCGGGCCTCGGGCGCGGCTGATGGAAGCTCGGCATGATGAACTCGCCGTAGCACGCCTGCCGGCGATGCGGCCGCCGGTACGTGCGGTCGTAGCGGCCGATGGTGCTGTCGCGCAGCGCGCGGCGCACGGCGTGGCGCAGCGTCGCCATGTAGTCGATCTTCGGCGCGAGCGTCGCGCGCGCCCATCGCCGCCATCCGAGCGGCACGTCGCCGCCGTAGCGCGACATCTCTTCGATGCACCGCGCGACTTCGCGCTGCACGAGCTCCGCCTTCAATCGATCGACGCTCGGAACGCCGCCGTCCTGTCCGCTGTCGGCCGGCACCTCCCAGGATCGCCGCTGGCCGTGCGCACCCGACCCGCAGTCCTGCCACGGCTTCCGCACGTCGTCTGTCGCCTGACGCCGAAACGATCGCGGCGACGCGGGCAGCTCCGCGTAGTAGCGCTCCGCGTTTCCGCCGTTGGCCAGCCCGAACGCCGCTGGCAGCGGCGGATTCCCGGGCAGCGGCAGCCCTTCCGCATGGAGGTCGTCGTTGATCTCGCAGTCTCCGGCGGTGTTCCAGCGCCGGTGGTCGTTGAAGCCGGCGGCTCTCCGGCGCGCGTCGTGATCGCGCAGCAGATGGCTGACCTCGTGAATGAGCAGCGTGGCGTTCTCCTCGACGGAATGCGCGTTGAGCCAGGCGTCGTTGTAGTACAGCCGCCAGTGCACGTCCACCGCCATGCTGCCGATGAGCGTCGTCTCCACGGGAACGAGGTTGAAGAGCGCGGGCGCGAAGTAGCTGCGCTGATGCGCGGCGCGCACGCGTGCGGCCTGGAGGAGGCGGGAGTAGCCGTCGGATTTTCGATCGGCGCGGTGAATCAGATCGGCGAGCACGATCCTCATGTCAGTCCCGCGGAACGAGCTTGGCCATCTGCATCAGCTCGTAGAACGGCCGGCACTCCTCCGGCAGCTTCAGCACGCCCTCGGGCCGGTTGCGTTTGTCGCACAAGGTCCGCGCGGCGGCGGTCGGGATGTCGGTGTTGTTCCTCGCCGCGACGCCGAGCGCGACCATCGCGGCCTCCCATCGCTGCGGCGTCCGGTTGTTGAGAACGGCGCCGGCGAGCGAGTAGCAGATCGCGTACGCGCGATCGACGCGGTCGGGCAGCACGAACCTGCGCGGATCTTTCAGGATGTCCTCGGGGTCCGGCAGGTTCAACATCTCACGGTACTCGAGGAACGGCAGCGCCTGATCGCCGACGAGGCCCGCGAGCGCCGCGCCCTGCAGCTCGCGGTTGCCGGGCGACACCGCTTCGATCGCGGCGAGGAGCCGCGACGCCAGATACCACGTGCGCCCCGACGGCCACGGACCGCTCCGCCGCGCCGGGTCGTCGGGCGGCGCCATCCAGGCGTCGCGCCCGGCGGATCTGACGTAGGCGGCAATCGTCGCGCGCTGGCGGTAGTGGTGCTTGTGCAGATAGTCCGCGGGCAGCACCGGCAGATCGCTCGGCGCCGGAAAATCGCTCACCATCAAATCGCACCACGTCTCGTGGTCCATCGGGAACTCGCCGTGCCACAGCCGGTTCGCCATCGGCGGCTGGATCTCCTGGCCGCCCGCGGCCCATTCGACCGCGTTGCTCGCGCACAGATAGACGACGCCGCCTTTCCCCGGCTCGTAATGCGGCAGCGCGAGCTCGCCGCAGACGTTCTCCGTCAGCAGCCGCAGCATCGCCGCCTGCGTCGTCGGCGGCACCGTCGTGAGCTCGTCGAGAAAGACGACGACCATGGCGCCGTCCGCGGCCAGGCGCTGCGCATCGCGCGCCCACGCCATCGGCAGCAGCCGCACGCCGTCCGGCGTGGAGACGGGAAAGCCGCCGAAGTCCTGCGGCTCGCGGATCGATCCCACCAGCACGATCACCTTGCACGTGATGCCCGCGCGCGCGAATCCCGCCTCGAGGCTCTTGGTGAACTCGGTCTTCCCGACGCCGGGAAAGCCGGTCATGTGCATCGGGATGCGCGCCTGCAGCCCGATCGCGATCAGCTGAACGAAGTTTCTGAATTCCATCGGTGGCCGCCGCTCACTCGTAACGCAGCGCGCTGACGGGATCGAGGCGCATCGCGCGCCGCGCCGGCCAGACGCAGGCCGCGAGCGAGACGGCGATCATCACGAGCGTGATCGCGGCGATCGTCGCCGAGTCGCGGCCGTCGGTCTTGACGATGATAGATTGCAGCAGCCTCGCGACGGCGAACGCGCCGCCGAGGCCGAGCGGCAGCGCGACCGCGAGCTTGATCTGCGGGCCGGCGACGCGATCGTTATAGGTCACCACCGACGCGCGGATGTCCTTGTTCGTGTCCTGGTGATCCTGCGCGAGCCTCGCGACGATCGTGTCGATCTCGCTGCGCGCCTGCGGCAGCGTGACGCCGGGCGCCAGGCGGCCGATCACCTGCAGGTTGCGCACGCTGCGCTTCGCCTGCACGAACGGCGGCGGCAGCAGCCCGAACGGCAGCCACATGTCGTTGTTGAACGGAAACTTCATCTCCGGCGGCATCACGCCGACGATTGTGCAAACGCGGTCGTTCACCTTGATCGCGCGCCCCAGCACGGCGGGGTCGGCGGCGTAACGGCTCTTCCAGACGCTGTCGCTGATGATGACCACCGGCTCGCCGCCCGGCGCATCGTCGGCCGCGGCGAAGTCGCGGCCGATCTGCGGCCGCTGGCCGATCAGCTCGAAGAGCGTCGCCGAGCCGTACGTGCCGTTGTACTGCTCGGCGGGACGTCCCTGCTCGCTGACGTTGAGCGATGCTCCCGTCAACACGCCGAGGCGCGAGAAGGAACGCGCGGCGCTCTGCCAGTCGAGGAAGTCGAGGCGCGACACCCCGAGAAACCGCCCGCGCGCGTCGGTCATCGTGATCGAAATAATCGAGCCGGGATCGGCGAACGGCAGGCCGCGCAGGACGACGGCGTTGGCGAAGGTGAAGACCGTCGTATTCACCCCGATCCCGAGCGCCAGCGCGAGCGCCGCGACGGCGGTGAACCACTTGTCCTTGACGAGGAAACGGACCGCCAGGCGGACATCCTGCCACAGGCTCACGGGTTCCTCGTTTCGAGCCGCAGGGCGGCCTGGATCCGTTAGACACCCGCCGTGGGGAAATGGCCGCCGCCTTATCGCGCGAGCGGCGGAATCGGTCCGCCCACGATGCGCGTGTTGTACGCGGCGCGATACCGCTGGTGCTCGGGGGTCGTCGGATAGTGCTCCGGCGGCGCGTACGGATACCGCGTCATGCCGTGGAACGGCAGCGGCCCGAGGCGATCGGGGCTCGACGAATGCAGGTTCATCTCCTTGCTGAACCCGTCGGCATAGAGGAGGAAGGTGCGCGTCCAGCCCGCGGGAAGCGCCGGCAGCGCGGCCGCGTCGAACGAGACGGCGATCTCGTCGCCGGGGGCCGACACGACGAAGCGATCGTCGGATGCCGACACGAGCGGCAGCACGTCGCCGAACCTCGTGTAGCGGCCGGGCATCGTTTTCCACGGCGCGTCGGGCGAGACCCGGTCGTAGTCGAATGCGAACGGCTCGCGGCCATCGGGTGAGACGGCGGCGGAGAACCCTCGCGTGCGGAGCGTGGCCTCGCGCGGATCGACGCGCGCGATCGTGAACGGCGCCGGGTCGGACGTGTCGACGAGAATCTGATCCCAGTAGACGCGGAGCGTCGTCACGATGCGCAGATCGACGACGCGCCGGCGCGCCGGCAGGACGGCCGTGAGATCCAGTGCAATCGTCTGAGGCCGCCCGACGGGCAGACCGATCTCGGGCACGACGGTCTGCCAGACGCCGCGTTCGTCCTGAACCTGCAGCGCCGGCGGCTCCGACGACAGGCCGGCCTGATGCGCGGCGACGTTGTCGCTCGAGAAGGCGTAGTCGGTCCAGCCGGTCAACAGCAGCAGCACGCGCTTCGCGCCCTCGGCGTCAACGCGCAGCGTCACGCTGTGCGGACGTGCGTAGCCCTGAACATTTTCCAGCGCGAAGCCGTCGACATAGCGCCGATCGATCCGCGCGATCCGGTCGAGGACGTCGCGCCCGTTCTCGTCGATCGCCTGACGCGGCGGTCGCGCGGCGCGCGTCGTGTAGAGCGCGAACGGCCGCCGCGCCGCTTCCGATCGCAGGCCTTCGTTCGGGTAGACGTCCACGTCCGCCGGATGCGAGACGGCGACGAGCTGCAGCCGGTCGACGAACAACGCTTCCTCGAGCTCGTTCGTGACGCGCAGCTCGTAACGGCCGTCGCGCCGCTGCAGACGATCGCGTCCGATCCGCACGTACTCGTCGGAATCCGGCGCGTCCTGGACGCCGGCGGCGCTCCACGATCCCATCTCGCCGCCCCCCATGAAGTCGGTGAGGAACTCGAATCGCGATCCGTTCCAGAAGAACAGATAGGGGCACGACGAGGGCTTGCGGTTCAGCTCCGTGATCGGCATCACGGCGCTCGTCGATCCGCCCGTCGGCGCAGGCAGCTCGACTTCGGCCTGCACGATGCCCGCCGGCCACAGGACGCGGACGACGTCCGCGCGTTCGCGTGCGCCGAGGCCGAACACGATGCCGGACGGCGCGACCGCCGGCGTCGCGGACGATGTCTCGACCTTGTGTCGCAGGCTGCCCGCGCGCAGCTCCACTTTCGATCCGATCGCGCTGCGGTTGCTGACGCGCGCCTTCAGCTCGACGCGCAGCGATCGGCGCGCGATGCCGCCATCGTTCCGCCAGACACGGATTTGGCCGGATGCGAGGCGCATGACGGCGTCGACGTCGCCGTCGCCATCGAGATCGCCGAGCGCCATCGACACCGGCGGATCGCCGCCAGCCGCCGGCAGCGCGCGCGCGCTGACGTCCACCCACGACTGGCCGACGTTGCGCCACAGCCGCGCGCCTCGCGTCGTCAGCACGAGCAGATCGAGAAGGCCGTCGTTGTCGTAGTCGACGAACTGCGCGGCGACCGCGTCGCGCGTCTCTGACGGCGCTTCGGCAACTCTGAAACGATTCGATCCATCGCTCGTCGCCAGCAGCCCCGTCGCGCCGCGCCGGCCGAAGAAGAAATCCGTCGTGCCGTCCTTGTTGACGTCGCCGGCGGCGACCGCCGTGTACGGTCCCGCCGCCGGAAGGCCGACCTCGGATGCCACGTCGCGGAACGCGCCGTCGCGAAGGTTGCTGAACAGCGACGGACGGCCGCCATAGCCGACGACGAGCAGATCGATGTCCCTGTGGTTGTCGAAATCCGTCGGCACGATCGCGACCGCGTGGCCGGTCGACGCGACGCCGGCGTCGCGCGTCACATCGGTGAACCGGCCGTTGCCGTCGTTGCGCAGCAGCTGATTCGAGCCGGGCACGAAGGCGTCCGGAAACGTTCGCGCACCCGAAGGCGCGAGGGTCTGCGAGACGCTCGCCAGCCCGCCGACGACGATGTCGAGATCGCCATCGTGATCGACGTCGACGAAGGCGGCGGTGCGCGCCAGCGAATGTGCGGCAGGGAGGCTGGCCGCCTGCGTCGCGTCGGTGAACCGGCCGCTCTCGTCCTGGCGATACAAGCGGTTCGCGGGGTAGCCGAGGACGAACAGATCCGATCGGCCGTCGTTGTCGTAGTCGCCGGCGATCGCCGCGATTGGCGTGGTGCCGTCGAGACGAAGCGTCTCTGGCGCCGCACGGTCGAACCGGCCGTCCTTGTTGCGAAGGATCGCAACGGCACCGCCGGATGGCGCGATGAGGTCGAGCGCGCCGTCGCCATCCACGTCGGCGAGCGTGACGCTGCGCGCGAGCGACGCCGCGGCGCGCGCGAACGCGGCAGCCGCGCCGCCCGTCACATCGATCCCGTCGCCGAACGCGATCGCGGGATCCGCGAGTGGCTGGATCGCCTGATCGCCGGCCGCGGCGCCGGCGTCGACGAACGCGACATCGGGAACGGCTCGATCGATCAACTCCGGCTCGAGCCCCGTCGACGAGACCGCTTCGGCGTAGCGGCCCTGCCCCATGTACACGTTGTCGTACGTGATGCTCGCCGGGTTGTCGCGCAAGCGCTGAAAGCGCGCCAGTGCGTCGCGGCCTTCATCGGCGCGGCCCGCGCGCGTCAGCGCGATGGCGACGCCGTACGCCGCCGTTGCATTGAACGGCTCGGCGGCGAGCGCCTGCTCGAAGAGCGCTGCCGCGTCCGCGTAATTCCGCTGAGCGATGAGCAGTTGGCCACGCTGGATGCGCGCGGCGACGTCTGCCGGATCGATCGCGAGGACGCGCGCGAACGCCGCCGCCGCATCGTCGTCGCGGCCGGCGGCACGCGCGATGAGCCCGCGCACGTACGGCGGCTGCGGCGCCGACGGCATCGCGTCGGCGGCGAGCCGCGCCTCGCGGTCGGCTTCGTCGAGCTGCGAGTCGTAGAACAACGCGATCGCGAGGTTGAGATGCGCGACCGACAGCGACGGATCGATGGCGAGGGCGCGCCGGAATGCCGCCGCCGCCTCGCGGTAGTCGAACTGCTCGAGGCGCGCGACGCCGATGTTGCTCTCGCGGTACGCGCGTTCGCGCGCGCTCGAGGCGCCCGGCGCGGATCGCGCCCGGCCGCACGCGATCAGCGCCGCCGCGAGGCTCGCCGCCGCGACCGCAGCGGCAAGACGACACATGAGGCGCCCGGACGAGGGCATGTCACGCACGCGCTCAGCGGTTCGGATGGTTGTGCACGTCGACGACGCCGGCGCGCTCCTCGAAATAGCGCTCGATCGGCGGCAGCAGGATCAGCACGATCAGCGTGATGCCCGTCGCCGCGATCGCGAGGCGGAATTCCCCGATCCCGGCCGCCATCCCGATCGCCGCGTTCACCCAGATCGTCGCCGCCGTCGTCATCCCGTGGACGCTCTTGTCGCCGCGCAGGATCGCACCGCCGCCGAGGAAGCCGACGCCGGTGACGATGTTCGCCGCGATGCGATCCGAGGTTCCCGAATACCGCACCATGGCGATCGACGCCAGGCTGAACAGCGCCGAGCCGACCGCGATCAGCATGTTCGTCCGCAGGCCGGCCGGCTTCTGGCGCATCTCGCGCTCGAGCCCGATTGCGGCGCCCAGGCCGGCCGCGAGGAGCAGCCGGACGATGAAGTCGGCGGAGGACATAAGCCGAAGCCGACGCATCGTACTCCGGCCGTCAACTGCGCCCTGCGGCTTCCCCGGCAGCGACCACCCCGGCCGCTACCTCGTTTTGGCAGACTTTTTCCGGCCCGGACGGCGTCAACGCCGCTAAGTGCTTGATTCTGCGCCCGTCGGCCGGGCCCGGATCGTGAAGTGACAGCGGGCGCGATGCTGAAGGCCGACCTCCATATCCACACGGGCGACGACCCGGTCGACGACATTCCGTATACGACGTTCGAGCTGATCGACCGCGCCGCGGCGCTCGGCTACGAGGCGCTCGCCATCACGCTGCACGAGAAGCAGCTCGACGTCCGCCCCTTCGAAGCGCACGCTGCCGAGCGCGGCATCGTGCTGGTGCCGGGGGTCGAGCGGACGATCGAAGGCCGCCACGTGCTGCTGCTCAATTTCAGCGACGGCGCGGACGAGGTCGAGACGTTCGCCGATCTCGCGCGGCTGAAACGGCGCCGCCGCGGGCTGGTGATCGCGCCGCACGCGTACTTCCCGAGCACGTCCTGCCTGCGCGGGGAGCTCGAACGCCACGCGGATCTGTTCGACGTCATCGAGCGCAACGCGATGTACACGCGCGCGGTGGATTTCAACCGCCGCGCGGAGCGCTGGGCCGCGCAGCACGGCAAGCCGGTCGTCGGCAATGGCGACGTCCACCGGTTGATGCAGCTCGGAACGACGTGGACGCTCGTCGAGGCCGAGAAGGACGCCGACGCGATCTGCCACGCGATCGCGAACGGCCACGTCATCGTCGAGAGCCGCCCGTTGTCCACGGTCGAAGCGGCGCGCATCGCGAGCGCGCTCATCGTCGGCTTCGACCCGGAGCGGCTCGTCAACGAAATCGGCCAGCGGTGGCAGAGCGTCGAGACGATCGCGCGGTCGATCGCCGGCTCGCGCATCTCGGGCAGCGACATCTCGCAGAGCTGACGGCGCGCGGCGGCGCGTGAGGCATACTCATCGCGATGCCGGAACGTATCGACGCCGCCGCGTACGATCGCTGGCTCGCGGATCTCGAGCGGCGCCATCTCGCCGAGCTCACGTTCCCCGAACTCTCGCGCGCGCTGCGCGCGCTGTCGGCCACCTACGTCGAACGGCGGCGGAAGATCGCCGAGGGCGCGGCGCTCGCCGGCGCGGGCAAGCGCGCGGCGTTCGCGCTGTTCTACGGCCCCCTCCATTTCCTGCTCGTCGCGCACATCGTGCACGAAATCGCGGGCGCGGCTGGCGATCTCTCGACGCTCGTCGATCTCGGCTGCGGCACGGGAGCGTCAGGCGCCGCGTGGGCGCTGGCGTGCGCACGCGCTCCGCGCATCGTCGGCGTCGATCGGCATCCGTGGGCGGTCGCCGAAGCGGCGCACACGTATCGCACGTTCGGATTAGGGGCGACCGTGCATCGCGGCGACGCGGCGGCGGCGACGCTGCCGTCCGGCCGCTGCGGGATCCTTGCCGCGTTCACGGCGAACGAGCTCGACGAGCGAGCGCGCGCCGCGCTGCTCGACCGGCTGCTCGATCGCGGATCGCGCGGCGACCCAATCCTGATCGTCGAGCCGATCGCAGGCTCGATCGCGCGCTGGTGGGGCCGCTGGCGCGACGGCTTCGAGGCGTCCGGCGGGCGGAGCGACGAGTGGAGGTTCAGACCCGAGCTTCCGGCGATCGTCGCGAAGCTCGATCGCGCGGCCGGCCTCGATCACCGCGAGCTCACCGGGCGCTCGTTGTGGCTCGCGCCGCGCGCGACCGCAGCCAGTCGAGCAGCCGCTCGGTCGGCCAGCAGTTGACGACGCGGTCCGTCGGCACGCCGGCGAGCCGCGCGTGCGCGATTGCCGTTTCCACGTAGCTGAGCTCTCCCGTGGAGTGCGCGTCGCTGTCGAGCGCGAAGAGACAGCCGGCGGCGACGGCGCGCTTCGCCAGGTCGTAGTCCACGTCCTGCCGCGCCGGATCGCCGTCGATCTCGACCGCGACGTTCTCGCGCGTCGCCGCCGCGAACACGCGATCCCAATCGGCGGTGACGCCCGGGCGCGATCCGTACATGCGGCCGCGGGGATGGCCGATGATGTGGACGCCTGGCGTCTCCACCGCCGCGATCATTCGCGCCGTCTGATCCGTCGCGACGCGCAGCGACGAGTGCGGCGCCGCGACGACGAGCTCGAGCTCCGCGAGCTCGGACGGCGTCATGTCCACCGATCCGTCGGCGCGGATGTTCGCCTCGATCCCTTTGATCAGCCGGAAGGCGCCTTTGAATTTCTTGTTCAGGCGATCGATCGCGCGGTGCTGCTCGAAGAGCTTCGCCATCGAGACGCCGCCGGCGATCGGCAGCCCGTAGGAATGATCCGTCACGGCGCAGAAGCTGTAGCCGCGCTCGATGCCGGCCGCGACGATCTCGTCGAGCGTCTGGCTGCCGTCGCTCCACGTCGAGTGCATCTGCAGATCGCCCTTGTAGTCGTCCAGCCGCGGTCCGGCGAGCTTGGGGTTCCGCAGCGCCGCGACGACCTGCGCGCGGCTGAGGAAATGCCCGCGCAGATCCCGCCGCCGCTCGACGTCGGTGGCCTGGCCGCTCTCCGCGATCGCGCGCTCCACGGTCGGCGACGTGCCGGTCTGCAGCACCTCGAGGATCACGCGGCTCGACGCGGGGCCGACGTTGGGGATCTTTCGCAGCGTCCCGTCGGGCTGCAGCAGCGACTCGATCGGTTCCTCGAGCGCGAGGACCGACCTCGCGGCGCGCTTGTAGCCCCACATGCTCTGCTTCGACTTCTGCACGGCGGCGAGGTCGCGCAGAAGCGCCGCGATTCTGCCGTTCATGTCCATGCCTGAGCTGCGCGGCTTCACATCGTCGAGCACGATACGCGATGAGGAAGCACGAAGCACACCAGGAGGAGCGACCGGCTCTACTAATATGTCGCTGTGACGAGCGCCCACACGTTCCCTCCGAACGCGCGCCCGGCGGCCACCGTCGTCGTGCTGCGCGACGGCGCGGCCGGCCCCGAGGTCTTCATGGTGCGGCGTCACGAGGGGACGGCGTTCATGGGCGGCGCGCACGTCTTCCCGGGCGGCCGTGTCGACGCGGCCGACGCCACGGCGGACGAGGCGTGGTGCGACGGCATCGCGCACGCGGTCGCGCAGCTGCCGTCGATGCCGCCGGACGAGGCGACGGCGTATCACGTCGCCGCCGCGCGCGAACTGTTCGAGGAGGCCGGCGTGCTGCTCGCGCGCGATCGCGCGGGCGCGTTCGTGTCGCTCGCCGGCGCCGATCACGATCGCTTCAAGCAGGCGCGCCATGCCGTGCACGCCGGCGCCACGCCGCTTCGCGCCGTCGTCGAGGGCGAAGGGCTGCGCCTCGCGCTCGACGCGCTCGTGCTCTTCGCGCACTGGGTGACGCCGCCGATCGACACGCGCCAGTTCGACACGCGCTTCTTCATGGCGCGCGTGCCGCCGCGCCAGACGCCGGCGCACGACGAGACCGAGACGACGCACGGCGCATGGATTCGCCCGGCGGACGCGATCGCGCAGTCGATCGACGGCGCGATCGTCCTGCCGCCGCCGACGTGGACGACGCTGCGTGAGCTCGAGCGCTTTCCGTCCGTCGATGCCGCGCTCGCCTGGGCCGCCGGCCGCCGCATCGTCCGCCGCATGCCGCACGTCGTCGAGGACGAGAGCCGGCGGATGCTGCTGCTCCCCGGCGATCCGCTGCATCCCGATCCGCCCGGCGACGAAACGCCGGTCGAGACGCGCTTCGTCCTCGTCGGCCGGCGCTGGCGCGCCGAGCGCGCGCGCACGTAAGATTCGCGCATGCGGATCCTGCGCGCAGCCGTCGCGATGCTCCTCGGCAGCTTCTCGCTCGCCGCGCAGTCGCGCCCGCTGGTGCAGCCGGGTGCCGGCGCGATCTACGAGCGCCTGCTCCCGCAGATCTCGCGCATCAAGCTCTTCGATCACCACGCCCACCCCGCCTTTCCGGGCGACGAGGACGTGGATATCGCGCCGCCGCCGCCCGGCCAGACGCCGCTGCGCCTGCGCGACGACAATCCCGAGACGAGCGCCGCCGCGAAAGATCTCTTCGCGTTCCCGTTCGCCGACATGAAGGGCGCGCACGGGAAGTGGCTCGTGGACAAGAAGGCGGCGCTCAAGCGCGAACACGCGGGCGCGAAGTATTTCGACGACATCCTCGACCGGCTCGGCATCGAGACATCGATGGCCAACCGCGTCGCGATGGCCGATTACCTGAACCCGGCGCGCTTCAAGTGGGTGTTCTTCGTCGACTGCCTGATGTTCCCGTTCGACAACTCGGCGCTCGCGGCGCGCAACGGCGACGAAGCGGTGTACATGCCGCTGCAGACGAAGCTGCTGCGGAAGTACGAGCAGGAGGTCGGCCTGCAGGCGCTGCCGCCGACCTTCGACGGCTACCTGACGTTCGTCGCGCGCTCGCTCGACGCGAACCAGAAGCGCGGCGGCGTGGCCGTGAAGTTCGAGGCCGCGTACTTCCGATCGCTGTTCTTCGACGATCCGCCGCGCGAACGGGCGCAGGCGGCGTACGACAAATACCGCGGCGGCGGCGTGCCGTCGCTCCAGGAATACACCGACTTCCAGGACTTCGTCTTCCGGCACATCGTCGTCGAGGCGGGACGCCTGCATCTGCCGGTGCACATCCACACGAACGCCGGCGGCGGCGACTACTTCAACCTCCGCAACGTCAACGTGCTGAATCTCGAAAACGTCGTGCGGGATCCGCGGTATCAGGCGACGACGTTCGTCCTGATTCACGGCGGGTATCCGTTCGAGCGCCAGGCGATCTTCCTGGCGTCGATGAAGAACGTGTTCCTCGATTCGTCGGGGACCGAGCTGATCCTCTATCCCGGCGAGTTCAAGAACGTCCTGCGCGTCTGGCTCGAGACGTTTCCCGAGAAAGTGACCTTCGGCACGGACGCTTTTCCGTACAACGAGGCGCTCGGCGTCGAAGAGGTGTACTGGATCGGGGTCCAGTCGTCGCGCACCGCGCTGGCCGCCGCGCTCGCCGAGATGATTGCGGCGCGCGAGATCTCCGAATCGCGCGCGATCGAGATCGCGCGCGGGTACCTGCACGACACCGCGGCGGCGCTGTACAAATGACCACACGCCCGGCGGCGGCGCACGATCGGCTCGCGACGCCGCAGCTGAGGCGCGTCCTGACGTTCCGCGACCTGCTGCTCTACTACTCGGTCACCGGCTTCAGCCTGCGGTGGATCGCGACGGCCGCGGCGGCCGGCCCGAGCGCGCTCGTCATCTGGGTCGTCGCCGCGCTCGGCTTCTTCGTGCCGCTCGTCTTCACCGTGCTCGAGCTGTCGTCGCGCTACCCGGAAGAAGGCGGCGTCTACGTCTGGAGCAAGCGCGCCTTCGGTCCCTTCGCCGCGTTCATCACCGGCTGGAGCTACTGGGGATCGAACCTGCCGTACTTTCCGGGGCTGCTGTACTTCGCGGCAGCGAACGTGCTGTTCGTCGGCGGCCCCGCGTGGCAGACGCTCGCGAATAACAGCTCTTACTTCATCGGCGGGGCGACGGTCGGCCTCGCGATCGCGGTGACGATGAACGTCGTCGGCCTGAACGTCGGGAAGTGGCTGAACAACGTCGGCGCGCTCGCGAGCTACGGGCCGGCGGCGCTGCTCATCGTCCTCGGCGCCGTGTCGTGGAGCCGCTACGGATCGGCGACGCCAATCGACGCGCGCACGCTGACGCCGAGCACGAGCCTGAAGGACGTGATCTTCTGGTCGACGATCGCGTTCGCGTTCGGCGGCGTCGAAAGCGGATCGACGATGGGCGACGAGATCCAGGACGCGCGGCGCACGGTGCCGCGCGCGATTCTTGCGGCGGGCGCGCTCATCACCGTCCTGTATATCGCCGGCACGTTCAGCATCCTGCTCGCGATCCCGAAAGAACAGGTCACGGGGCTCCAGGGGATCATGCAGGCGATCCAGGCGATCACGATGCGCGTCGGGCTGCAGGCCTGGGTTCCGCTGGTTGCCGCGCTCGTCACCCTGAACGCGCTCGGCGGCGTCGGCGGATGGTTCGCGGCGACGGCGCGGCTGCCGTTCGTCGCGGGCATCGATCGGTTCCTGCCGCCCGCTTTCGGCAGGCTGCACCCGCGGTGGCGGACGCCGTACGTGGCGCTGCTGGTGCAGGCGATGATCGCGGGCGTCTTCGTGCTGCTCGGGCAGTTGAAGACGTCGGTTCACGGAGCGTACGAGGCGCTGGTCAGCATGGGCATCATCACCTACTTCATCCCGTTCCTCTACATGTTCGCGGCGATGATCGTGCTGCAGCGCGAGCCTGCCGGCCCCGAGGTGATTCGCGTGCCCGGCGGACGCGCCGCCGCCGTTGCGCTCGCGGTGATCGGGTTCGCGGTGACGGCGATATCGATCGTGCTGTCGTGCATACCGAGCGCCGACGAACCCGACGGGACGGTGTTCGTCGTGAAGGTCGTCGGCCTGTCGATCGCGTGGGTGGCGCTCGGCTGCGTCGTGTACGTATTCGGCCGCCGTCGTGCCGCCGCTGTCGCGTCGATCGTCGTGTGCGCCGCGCTCGCCGGCGCGGGCACGGCGAGCGCCGGGCAACCGCCGCGTCCGCGCGCCGCGCCTGTATCGTCGGCGCCCAAAACCTTGCGCGTCGACTACTACCACACCGGCAACGCCACCGAAGAACGCTTCAGCCTCGATCGCGTCGTCGTCGAGCCGCTCGCGTGGCCCGGCAATCCCGCGCGGCCGATCGACGACACCAATCGCGGCAAGTACTTCTTCGAGGTGGCCGACGCCCCGAGCGGACGGGTGACGTATTCGCGCGGCTTCAGCTCGATTTACGGCGAGTGGGAGACGACGGCGGAAGCCAAACAGATCAACCGCACGTTTTCCGAATCGCTCCGGTTTCCCGCGCCCGAGCGGCCGGTGCGCATCGCGCTGAAGAAGCGCGATGCACGAAACGTGTTCCGCGACGTATGGTCGCTCACCGTCGATCCCGCCGACAAGTTCGTCGAGCGCGGCACCGCGTCGCCCGATGCCGGACCGCTCATCGCGCTCCACGAGAGCGGCGATCCGGCGACGAAACTGGATCTGCTGATTCTCGGCGACGGCTACACGGCGCGCGAGCGATCGAAGTTCGAGCGCGACGCGAGGCGCCTCGTCGCCACGCTGTTCGCGACGTCGCCGTTCAAGGAGCGCGAGCGCGACGTCAACGTGTGGGGCCTCGCGCCGGCGGCGGCGCAGTCGGGCGTCTCGCGGCCGTCGCAGCACATCTATCGCCGCTCGCCGATCGGCGCGACCTACGACGCGTTCGACTCCGAGCGCTACGTGCTCACGTTCGACAACAAGGCGTTCCGCGACGTCGCGGCCAACGCGCCGTACGACGCCGTCGAGATCCTCGTCAACAGCGCGACGTACGGCGGCGGCGGCATCTTCGGCCTGTACAGCACCGTCGCCGCCGACAGCGTGTGGGCGCCGTACATCTTCGTGCACGAGTTCGGGCATCACATCGCCGGACTCGCCGACGAGTACTACACCTCCGACGTGGCGTATCTGCCCGCGGCCGATCGCGTGGAGCCGTGGGAGCCGAACGCGACGGCGCTCCTCGATCCGAACGCGCTCAAGTGGAAGGATCTTGTGACGCCGGGCGTCGCGATCCCGACGCCGTGGCCGAAAGACGAGTTCGAGCGCTACACGAAGGAGATTCAGGAGAAGCGCCGCGCGATCCGCGCGGCCGATCGTCCCGAGGCGGAGATGGACGCGCTGTTCCGCGACGAGGAGCAGCGCGACACGACGCTGCTCAACGAAGGGCCGCACGCCGGCAAAGTCGGCGCGTTCGAAGGCGCAAACTACGAAGCGCGCGGCTACTATCGCCCGCAGGCCGACTGCATCATGTTCACGCGCGACAACGTGCCGTTCTGCGCCGTCTGCCGCCGCGCGATCGCGCAGATCATCGACCTCTACGCGAGCGCGCGTCGCGCTTGACGCCGCGTCGGCGCATACATAAGACTAGGCGCCCGAACGCACTCGTGCGCAGGCGTCACGCCTGCCGTGTTTCAGACTGGAAGGGCGCACATGCAGGACGATTTTGACCACGGAATGGGCATCCCCGACGACGAGCTGGGCGGCGGGTCGGGCGAGTCGGACATGGGCGATTCGGCCGCCGGCGGCCACGACCTGGAAGGGGAGGAGGGGGGCACCGACAGCGGCCGCCGGTCGGGCGGCGCGCGGGCGCGCAAATCGTCCGGCGGCGGCGCGCGGAAGTCGGGCGGCTCGATGAAGAGCGCCAAGGGCAGCAGCCGCAAGGGCGCGGGCGGCGGCGGATCGCGCAAAGGCGGCGGCGGCGGACGCAAGGGCGGCGGCGCGCGGAAAGGCGGCCGCAAAGCCGCCGGCGCACGCAAAGGCGGGCGCAAGGGATCGCGAAAGGCCGGCGGCCGGAAGCGCGCGAAGAAGGCCGGCGGCCGCAAGAAGTAGCCTGACGCTCGTCGCCCCGTAGTGTCCGACCGGTCCCGGACACTACGGGCGATCGCCCCGCCTTTTTAAAACACCGGATACACCTTCACCACCATGATCCCGGGGTTGCCGGTCGACGCCGTACGCGACATCGATGCGTCGACGAAGTAGGTCCGAAATCGCCAGTCCAGCCCAAACAGTTCGGTCGATCCGCGACGAAGCGGACACACCACGCCAGTGCGATAGACGGTGCTGCCCTCCATCTCGAACGGCGTGCCGGCAAAATCGACGGCGGTGCTGCTGTCCCACGTCGCGAGCGTGCGCAGAGTGCCGTCGCCGTCGGTCAGTTCCTGGACGCGGATCACCAGGCGATCGGTGCTGCCGGTGTCTCGTACGCGCACCCACAGACAGAGCTGATACGAGCCCGACGTCGCTCGCGTGTCGTCGAGCCCCGGCACATGCGTCAACGGCCACCTGAGTTGCGCAGTACCGACGAAGCCTGCCGCCAAGGCGATGGAGCCACTGTCGTTCCTCACAACGGCACGGTCGCTGCTGTCGTCGGCCATCGCGGTATTGCCCGGCGCGCTCCACTGCGCTTCGGCTGGCGTCGCCAGAAAGAGAACGGCGCACACTACCGCTAACAATGAAATATTTGTCCAAGCATTGAACCGAGGAACCATTTGCCGCACCTCAGCGCGGCGGTTGTGCAATGCAGCGACCAGATCTCGCGAGTGAGGTGGCCGAGTGGCTGAAGGCGGCGGTTTGCTAAACGGAAGTCCGCCTCTCGGGCACCTTCGATTTTCCTCGTAAATCCTTCACTATTCTCTACTTCTCCGATCGAGTGGGTTGGCTGCCGTTGGCTGTGGAAGCGCCGACTTGGCGCGCCGCAGGGACATTCGTGGGGACAGTCCACCGCACCACAACCGTTACCTCGAGCTCACGCCGCGCGTGTGTCGATCTAGAAGATCTTCAATCGACTATGCCCTGACAGGATGCCGGAATCATCACACCGGCCATTCACACGTCGATTGGAGACCAGCGCCCATGAAGTTTCTGATGTTCATCAAACATGCCGAAACCGTCGGACAGCCGCAGCCCCCAAAGGCGCTCATGGACGCGATGGGCGAGTTCGTGGGCAGGATGTTCGCCAGCGGCGTCCTTAAGGACACCGGCGGGCTCAAGCCGACCGCGCAGGCGTATCGGATTCGATCGAGCGGCGGCAAACTGCAGATGCTTGATGGGCCGTTTGCGGAGACTAAAGAAGTTATCGGCGGCTACGCACTGGTCGAGACCAAGTCGAAGGAAGAGGCCGATGCCGTGGCGCGGGAGTTTATGGACCTGCATCGGGTCCACTGGCCGGAATTCGAGTGCGAGTCCGAGGTCCGGCAGGTTGAGGATATCTAGACGCGCGCAAGTATCTCGCCGGCGCGGGCCGGCTGGGAGAATCCTGTCGGTTGAAGCCGTAGAGACGAACCGCGCTCGCGTGGAATCCAGACTCTGGTCGTCAATCAGCGGGGCGCGACGCTCAGGTCGAGCGCAGGTCGCTCGACGAGCGTCGCACCCCCTTCGACATTACGGGACGATCCTCACCAGCGCGGCGTCGACGTTTCCCCCGAACGTCGTGCTTCCAGGCGGGATGATGACGGCAGCGGCCGGATCGCCCACCGTGCCGGCCGCGTCGCCGAAGGCGTGTGTGACGGCCGCAACGGTGCCTTTGACGTTCGCGATTCTCTTCGAAGCGGCAATGAGTGAGTAGGGTGGCGCGCCCGCGATCGCCGCGAGACCGATCGTGCCGTCGGGGGCCAGCGCGACGCCGGCGCCCTGATCGAACCCGGTTCCTCCCCACGTTGCGGCGCCGCCGATTTTTCCAGACGTGAGCAGATGGAAGACGAACGCGTCCTGGCCTCCCGCGCCGGAACCGGAGATCGTTCCAGCGACGTAGACCGAGTTGTCCGCCACGGCCGCGACGCCTGCAGCCGTGTCGCCGGCGAGCCATTGCCCGTTGAAGAGCAGCGTGCCGGCGGGCGCGAACCGGACGAGCAGCGGAGCGATAGTCGGCGTGTTCCCTTTCATCGCCAGTATGGCGCCCGCGACGTAGATCGAACCGTCGGGCGCGACGGTCATTCCGCCGCGAGCATCGGCCTGGTCGCCGGCCGCATATGTCTCTTGCCACACGAGGCTGCCGCCGGGTGTGAGCTTGATCGCGACGAGACTGAACTGAGAAAACGTCGCGTCCCGCGGCATCGATCCGGCCGCGTACACGCTGCCGTCGGGCGCGACAGCCAAGGCCTCGAAGCCCGACGATCCGTCCCACACCTTCTGCCAGACGAGCGTGCCGGCCGAATCGAACTTCACGACGAAGAGGCTGCTGCCGCTCGCGCCGAAGCTCGTCGACTGGCCAGCGATATAAACGGATCCGTCCGGCGTCGCCGCGACCGCCTCGCTCTCTTCACCGCCGCCGCCGCCCCACGTTCTCTGCCACAGCAGATTCCCGGACGCGTCGAACTTCAAGAGCACCGCATCGGTGCTGTTGTTGAAGGTCAGGCCAGTCACATAAATGGAATCATCGCTCGCGCTGGCCGGCAGCGGGCCGGGACTGAGCGCGACCGTGGGTCCGTGAAAGGTTCCGTTGACAGTCGGCCCGGTCCAGACTCTCTGCCAGTCCACCAGTCCGTTCGGCGTGAACTTGACGAGAAAGATGCTTGTCGATGGGTTGCCGAACTGATCGGTCGTGAAGCTGTCGGTGGTCCCTGTGATGTAGGTGCTGCCGTCAACGGCGACGGCGACGCCGCTCGGAGCTTCTACGCCGAAGCCGCCCCACGTCGTCTGAGTCCGCACCGCCGTCTGGCCGTGCGCAGCGCCTTCGAGCAGGAGCAGCGCAACCGTCCCCAGCACCATCCCTCTGACGAGCGACCGGTTTACGGACAGTGCCCGTGAAAGACTTTCCCATCGCATCGTGACCTCCTTGCGCGGTGACCCCCAGACAGGTCGATGACGGCCACGGATTACGAGAACTCGGTTCGCGGTTCCTCAGAGCAAGAGATGGCGAGAGCGACCTCGAACAGACGACGTGGTACTCGCCGAGCGCGGGGAACGACAGTAAGGCTCGGGCGGATGTAACTGAGGGGTCGTCTGGCTCTGTTGGCGCCGAACGCGGGTGCAAGGAGGGTGCTCGATCGAGCAGCTCAGCGGTTACGCTGCGGATCGCGGAAGTGCCAAGCACACCGACGACGACAAGCCAGAGTGGGTGCCGGCGGCCGGTCTGGAAGCCGTCGCGCGATCGTTTGCGCGCGTCGTCGACCAGGTCAGGTCAACACGCTCGATCGCCGGGATCTCGTCCCGGCATCGCGGACAAGTACGCAGGCCGCAGTCCGGTAGCGGAAGCCGAACAAATCGATACAAGCGGCGCTGAAGCGCCGCCTCGCTTCCGTCGTGCGCGTTGCTCGAGCAGTTTGGGCTCCGCACCTGCGTGCGAGCGGGATGTCCAGGCCGCGTACTGCACGACTTCCGGCGCACCGCCGTTCGCTCGTCCGCGCCGGAATTTCCGAGCCCGTCGCGATGCAGATGACAGGGCACAAGACTCGGAGCGTGTTTGAGCGATACAATATCGTGAGCATCGGCGACCTCCGCGAGGCTGGCCGGCGTCTCGACGTCGCGGCAGGGACAATCGGGCAAAATTCGCGGGCTGGCACGAAAGGCTGAAATCCCCAAGTCCTGTGCGACAGTAGTTAGCTCTTTGCGGTGAGGTGGCCGAGAGGCTGAAGGCGGCGGTTTGCTAAACCGTTATACGGCCTAAAAGCTGTATCCAGGGTTCGAATCCCTGCCTCACCGCCATCCCTCCCAAACATCGCTCGTCGACCGACACCCCGGAGGGCTGCTTGTCTGAGGCGTCGATTCCTCTGAGGCGGGCGGCTTCGACGGCCTATCGATTCAGCCAATACCGCGGTCCCGCACCGCGGCGCCCCGCGCGATCGCTCGGGTTGGCGAACTGACACCGATCGAGCGACAGGCAGCCGCAGCCGATGCACTCGGTGAGGCCCAGCTGCAGCCGCTCGAGCTCCGCGATCCGATCGCGGATGCGTTTCGCCCACGCCGCCGACAGCTGCGCCCAGTCGGAGCGCTCGGGCACGCGGTTGCTCGGCAGCTTCGCCAGCTCCGCGCGGATTTCCTCGAGCGACAACCCGATTTTCTGCGCGAAGACGATGAACGCGACGCGCCGAATCACCGCGCGCGGATAGCGCCGGTGGCCGGCATCGTTGCGCTCCGAACGAATCAACCCCTGATCTTCGTAAAAGCGCAGCGCGGAGGTCGCGACGCCGCTGCGCTCGGCGACCTCGCCGATCGTCAACACCTCGTGCATGCCACCAGCTTCGCAGACTCCGGGCTTGACTTCAAGTGCACTTGAAGGTTGATGCTGGTTGGCAGGTGAGGTCAGACGAGATGCAGACATCGAATCGTGTAGCCATCGTCACGGGCGCGAGCCGCGGCCTCGGCGCCGTCGTCGCGCGCGTGCTCGCGCGGCGCCGCTACGGCCTGGTCGTCGGCGCGCGCAATTTGGAACCGCTTCAGGACGCCGCCAGGTCGCTCGAACGCTTCGGATCCGCCGTCGTCGCCGTCGACGGCGACGTCACGGACGCGGCGGTGCGCGCGCGGCTCGTCGGCGCCGCCCGCGAGCTCGGCGGCCTCGACGTCCTCGTGAACAACGCGTCGGAGCTCGGCCCCATCGGTCCGCTGATCGATTTCGACGTGCCGCGCTTCGGCCGAATCTTCCCGGTCAACGTGGGCGCGCCGCTCGCGCTCGTCCAGCTCGCGGTGCCGCTCCTCGCGGAGCGCCGCGGCCTGATCGTGAACATCACCAGCGACGCCGCGTCCGGCGCGTACGCCGGATGGGGACCGTACGGCGCGAGCAAGGCGGCGCTCGAGCTCCTCACGAGCACGCTCGCCGCGGAGCTGCGCGGTCGCGTCTCGGCGGTCGTGGTCGATCCGGGCGACATGCGCACGCGCATGCACCAGGAGGCGTTTCCGCTCGAGGACATCTCGGATCGGCCGCTGCCCGAGGTGACCGAGCCCTTCTGGAACTGGCTGTTCGATCAGCGCCCGGCGGACGTCAGCGGCGAGCGGTTCGCGGCGCAGGCGGAGGATGCGCGATGGCTGCAGCGGGTGTAATCGCCGACTTCGAAGTGCCCGCGGAGCTCGCGGCCGCCGAACCGCCGGAGGCGCGCGGCCTCAGGCGAGACGAGGTGCGTCTGCTCGTCTCCGATCTGGAGCACGATGCGGTCGAGCACGCGCGCTTCGGCGATCTCCCGCGCTGGCTCGCGCCGGGCGATCTGCTCGTCGTGAACACCAGCGGCACGTTGAACGCCGCGGTTGACGCGATCGGTGACGACGGACGCGCCTTCGAGATTCATCTGTCGACGCGCCTGCCGGGCGGATTCTGGAGCGTGGAGGTCCGCGCGCCCGGTCCCGTCGCGTCGCTGCCGGCGGACGCGCGCGCGGGAACGACGTTCGCGCTACCGGCCGGCGGCGCGGTCACGCTGCTCGCGCCGTACCCGATCGGCGATTCGATCCACGCGCGATCGCGCTTGTGGATCGCTGCGGTGCATCTTCCCGGCGGCGCCGCGTATCTCGACGAACACGGCTTTCCGATTCGGTACGGCTACGTCAAGCGCGCGTGGCCCGGCGCGATGTATCAGACCGTGTTCGCCACCGAAGGGGGAAGCGCGGAGATGCCGTCGGCCGGCCGGCCGTTCACGCCGGAGCTCGTCACGCGGCTCGTGTCGCGCGGCGTCGAGATCGCGCCGCTGCTGCTGCACACCGGCGTCTCGAGCCAGGAAAGCCACGAACCGCCGTACGAGGAGTATTACCGCGTGCCGCGCCGCACGGCCGAACGCGTCACGGCCGCCAGGCGCGACGGCGCCCGCGTGATCGCCGTCGGCACGACGGTCGTTCGCGCGCTCGAGACCGTCACCGACGACAGCGGGACGACGTTTCCCGGCGAAGGCTGGACGAGCCTCGTCGTCACGCCCGAGCGGCCGCTGCGATCGGTGAACGGCCTCATCACCGGCCTGCACGAGCCGCGCGCCACGCATCTCGCGCTGCTCGAGTCGGTCGCGGCCGCAGCAGGCGTGTGCGCGCGGTGCCATCTGCAGCGCGCGTACGACGAGGCGCGCCGCCTCGGCAACCTCTGGCACGAGTTCGGCGACTCGCATCTGATCGTCGCGCGTCGATCGTCGCGGCCCTGAGGAGCCCGATAATGTGGTAGCGTGTCATCAGTCGAAGGCCGCCGTGAAACCGTTCCGCCGCTGAATCCCGCCGCGTCCGCTCTTCTTTCCTGACCGCCAGGCCGGCGCGCCGTCCGCCGCCTGCCTGTTTGCTGCTCATCGCTCGAAGAGATTCAAGGAGAGGCTGTCCGTGCCGACATCCGCAATCGTCGTGCAGAATCTCGTGAAAACATTTTCGGCCCGCGGCCGGACGATCCGCGCCGTGGACGATCTGAGCTTCTCGGTCCGACGCGGATCGATTTTCGGCCTGCTCGGCCCCAACGGCGCCGGCAAGACGACGACGCTGCGCATCATGACGACGCTCTCGCGGCCGGGCAGCGGGAGCGTCGACGTGCTCGGCCACGACGTCGTGCGCGCGCCGCTCGAGGTCCGGCGTCGAATCGGCGTCGTCATTCAGGAGCAGGCGGCCGACCTGCTGCTGAACGTCCGCGACAATCTCCTCACCTTCGCGCGGTTCCACGGCGGCGCCGGCCCCGTGGTGCGCGCGCGCGCGGACCAGGTGATGGCGCAGTTCGGCATCGACGCCGTCGCCGATCGCAAGGTGCAGGATCTGAGCGGCGGCGTGCGGCGCCGCGTGCAGGTCGCGAAGATGTTCATGATCGACGTGCCGATCGTCTTCCTCGACGAGTTCTCGAGCGGCATGGACGCGATCCTGAAGCGCTCGGTGATGGACATGCTGCGCGCGCAGGCCGCCAACGGGCGCACGATCGTGCTGACGACGCAGATCCTCACCGAAGCGGAGGAGTTGTGCGACGACATCCTGATCATCAGCCAGGGGAAGCGGGTCGCGCACGGAAGCCTGCAGGCGCTCAAACAGCTCGTCGGCCGTCTGCAGGAAGTGAGGGTCGTCTTCGATCGCGTGCCCGACGCGCTGCCGTCGATTCTGGCGGGCTACGGCGCCGAGCGCGTCACCGTCGTCGACAACACGGTGCAGCTGCGGCTGCGCGGCGAGGAGCCGCGCGTCCTCGAGCTCGTCGCGGCGCTCGCGGGCCACGCACGCATCCAGCATCTGGAGATAGGAGGCGCCAGCCTCGAGGACGTCTTCCTGCAGCTGACGCAGCAGACGGACGTGCCGCGATGACCGCCGGCCGTGCGCTCGAGGCGGTGCTGGTCCGCGAAGCGAAGATCCGCGCGACGAACTTTCTCTTCATCTTCTGGGATCTCGTCTATCCGCTCGGGTACCTGCTCGTGTTCGGGATCGGCGTGAACGCGTCGCTCGGCTTCACGAGCGGCCTCGCGGGCGTCGACTACAACGCGTTCTTCCTGGCGGGCGTCCTCGGGATGGCGAGCTTCGGCATCGCGTCGAACACGTCGTGGTCGTTCTTCCTCGATCGCGACAACGGGATCTTCTACGAGATGCTCACCTATCCGATGCGCCGCTCGGAGTACCTGCTCGGCAAGGTCCTGTTCAACGAGCTCGTCGGCGTCGTGCAGGCGCTGCTGACGCTCGCGCTCGCCGCGCTCCTGCTGGGCGTGCCGGTGCGCGTCGATCGGCTGCCGCTCCTGGTGGCCGCGACGCTGGTCGGCACGGCGGGCTGGTTCTTTTTCTACGCGATTTTCGCGTTGAAAATGCGGCGCAACGACGAGTACAACACGGTGACGTCGGTCTTCTACTTCGTGTTCCTGTTCGCGAGCTCGATGTTCTACCCGCTCGATCCGCTGCCTCGCGCGTTCCGCCTCGCCGCGCTCGCCAACCCGATCACCTGGCAGATCGACGTGCTGCGCTACGCCACGATCGGGATTGGCGACGGGCTCCGCGTCGCGATCGAGGCCGGCGCGTTCGTCGTGTTCACGGCCGCGTCGTTCGCCGTCGCCATTCACGCCCTCGAGGATACGGACTGACGGCGAGCGACGCGGAGCGGTTCGAGACTACGATAGACTCCACCGCCGAAGAGGATCGCCATGGCCAGAATGTCACGCCGTGAGCTCGGCCGGGCCGCGGCCGGCGTCGTCGCCGCGCAGGCGTTTCGCGTATCGGCGCAGGCGCCGGAGGCGCGCCGCTATATCGGCCCGCTCACCGACGTCCGCGCGGACCTCGGCGACCGCGGGTTCGACCCTGTCGCGCGTACGCGGGAGCAGTACGCCGCGACCGCGCGGCGGCTTCGCTTCGAGGCGCGCACGCGCGAGGACGCCGAGCGCTGGCAGACGGCGCTGCGCGCGAAAGTCGCCGAGCTGGTCGGCGGCTTCGCATACGAGCGATCGCCGCTCAATCCCGTCGTGCTCGAGACGCGCGCGTTTCCGGCGTATCGCCGTGAAAAGATCGTCTTCGACAGCCGGCCGGGCGTCAGCGTGCTCGCGTACGTGCTGCTGCCGGCGTCCGCCAGGCCGCCAGCTGCGGCGATGATCTGCGTGCCCGGCCACGGCCGGGGCGTCGACGACATCGTCGGCATCGACGAGCGCGGCGCGGATCGAACGGACAAGTCGGGCTACCAGCGCGATTTCGCGATCCAGGTCGCCGAAGCCGGCTTGGCGGCGGTGGCGATCGAGCCGATGGGATTCGGCTGCCGGCGCGATCCGATCAACGCGCAGAAGGGATTGGCGCAGAAGGCGTGCGATCCGGTCGCGGGCGGCGCGCTGATGCTCGGGCAAACGCTGATCGGCTGGCGCGTGTGGGACGTCATGCGCACGATCGACTACATCGCGACGCGGCCGGAACTCGACGCGAGCCGCATCGGATGCGTCGGCATCTCCGGCGGCGGCACGACGACGCTCTTTGCGGCGGCGCTCGAGCCGCGCGTTCGCGCCGCGATGGTGAGCGGCTACCTCAATACGTTTCGCGACAGCGTCGGCAGCCTCGTGCACTGCATCGACAACTACGTGCCCGGCATCCTCACGTGGGCCGAGATGTACGACGTCGCGGGCCTCATCGCGCCGCGGCCGCTGTTCGTCGAATCGGGCGAGAAGGATCCGATCTTTCCGGTTCGCGCGAGCGTGGAGAGCTTCGGCCGCGTGCGCGACATCTACCGCGTGTTCGACGCGGCCGATCGCGTCGAGCAGGAAGTGTTTCCAGCCGAGCACGTGTTCTGGGGCAAACGCGGCATTCCGTTCGTGGCGCGGCATCTCGGCGCGTGAGCAACGGCGTGATTCCCCGCGTGCGCTTCGCGCCGTCGCCGACCGGCTACCTGCACGTCGGCGGCGCGCGCACGGCGCTCTTCAACTGGCTCTACGCGCGGCGGACGGGCGGCGTGTTCGTGCTGCGGATCGAGGACACCGACGCCGAGCGCTCGTCGGACGCGATGGTCGAGGGGATCCTCGACGGCCTGCGCTGGCTCGGCCTCGACTGGGACGAGGGGCCGAAGATCGGCGGCGAGCACGGTCCGTATTTCCAGTCGCAGCGGTTCGATCGCCATCGCGCGGTCGCCGCGCGCCTCGTCGCCGAGCGGCTCGCGTACTACTGCTACTGCACGCCCGAGGAGCTGAGCGCGAAACGCGCCTCCGCGGAGCAGGCGACGGGCGGATGGAAATACGATCGCACGTGCTGCGCGCTCGGCGACCGCGAGATCGCGTCGCGCGAGGAGGCGCGGATGCCGCGCGCGATCCGCTTCCGCGTCCCCGACGGGACGACCCGCTTCGACGATCTCGTCCACGGGCCGATCGAGTTCGATCACGCGAACATCGAAGACTTCGTGATCGTGCGATCCGACGGCCTGCCGACCTACCAGCTCTCGGTCGTCTCCGACGATGTGGAGATGAAGATCACGCACGTGGTGCGCGGCGACGATCACATCTCGAATACGCCGAAGCAGATCCTGCTCTATCGCGCGATGGGCGCCGCGCTGCCGCAGTTCGCGCACGTGCCGCTCATCCTCGGCCCCGACAAGAAACGCCTGAGCAAGCGGCACGGCGCGACCTCGGTGACGGAGTACGCGCGCGGCGGTTACCTGCCGGAGGCGATGATGAATTTTCTCGCGCTGCTCGGGTGGTCCCCCGGCGGCGATCGCGAGATCTTCACGCGCGACGAGCTCGTCGCGGCGTTCGCGCTCGAGGGGATCAGCGGCGGCAACGCGGTGTTCAATCCCGAGAAGCTGGATTGGTTCAACCAGCAGCACCTGATGCGGCTCGCGCCCGACGAGCTCGCGCTGCGGGTCAAGCCCTCGTTCGAGGCCGCGGGCCAGTGGCGCGACGAGTTCCTCGGCGATCGGCGCGCGTGGTTCTTCGCGGTGCTCGACCTGTTTCGTCCGCGCGCGAAACGGCTCGATGATTTCGCGGCGCAGTCGCGTTTTTTCTTCGTCGAGACGCTCGACTACGACGCGGCGGCCGTCGAGAAGCATCTGCGCGCGCCGGATATGGACGAGCACCTGGCCGCGCTCGAGGCCGCGTTTGCGTCGCTCGACACGTTCGATCCGGTGGCGATCGAAGCGGCGCTGCGGGCGGTCGCCGACGCGCGTGGTGTGAAAGCGGCTTCGCTGATCCATGCCGTGCGGGTCGTCGTGACGGGAAAAACGGTAAGTCCCGGCCTCTTCGACGTGCTGAGCCTGCTCGGCCGTGCGCGCGTCCGCGAGCGTCTGGCCGAGGCGCGGCGGGTGGTCGCGACCTCAGCTTCCTAATCGTTCCTTTCGACTTCCCTCAGTCAACTCGCTGAGTCCTGACGGGTTTCCGCCCGCGCGGACAAGGTTTTCCACTCGCGGCCGCCAGTGGGCGCCCGGTACGGAAAACATTTTCTTAAGTCCTTGAATTGCTGAGAGTTACGGCATTTCAGTGGCACATCGGTTGCAGCCCGAGTGTTCGCGAGCACCCGGAGTGCGAGGAGGATTGCGTGGCAAAAGAGGATCGCGGCTTTGCGTCGATGGACCGGAACAAGCAGCGAGAGATCGCGAGCAAGGGCGGCAAGGCGGCGCACCAGAAGGGCACCGCGCACGAGTGGACGAGCGAGGAAGCGCGCGAGGCCGGCCGCAAAGGCGGCATGGCGAGCCACCGACGGAAGCAGGAGCAGCAGGGCGGTCAGCCGGGCGAGACGGGCGACGCGACGGGATCGAATCCCGAGCAGATGATCGGCACCGACAACCTCCCATAGGCGCGGCGACATCGACCGACCGACGATCGACGACGCCCGGCGCCAGACGCGGCGGTTGCTGGTCCTTCTCAGGATTGGCTACAATTGGAGTTTCCCGCGCCGCAGTAGGCCGCGACTGGCACTGGGAGGTCGTCCAACGGTAGGACACGTGGCTCTGGACCACGGTATCGGGGTTCGAATCCCTGCCTCCCAGCCAATAAGCCTATCAAAATCAGCAATTTCCGGACGAGGCTCGGAACGCAAGCACCGTTCGTTGCTTGGCGCAAGCGCAGATTGACCAGCGTCCACCGATTCAGCCAGTTGCGCCGACCGGTAAGCAGTCGTCCACCGCGGAAGTCCTGCCTGAGACACTACTGAGACGAGTCAGCCGCTCACAGAAAGCGCGTTCACTACGCCACGGCCTTGAAGAGACATGTCGGTCAGGCTATTCTAGCCATATGAAGAAGGCCAGTATCACCGAAGCCAAGAACAATCTCAGTGCGTTGATCGACAGCGTCAAGGGTGGCTCGCCCGTGCTGATCGTGGACCGTGGAAGACCGGTGGCGCGACTCGAGCCCGTAAGCGGCGGCCATGCCGATGAGGACGGTCGGCTCGCCCGCCTCGTGCGCGAGGGCATCGTGCGACCGGCGCGCGGGACCGTGCGGAAAGATGTGCTCGCGACCAAGGCTCCCCGCTTGAAGAAGGGTGCCTCCGGCGTCCGCGCGCTCGTCGAGGAGCGACGGGACGGCCGATGATGTTTTGGGACGCGTCCGCGATCGTGCCGCTGCTCATGACAGAACCGACGACAAAGACAGTGCAGACGCTCGCTCAAAAAGATCCCACGATGATCGTGTGGTGGGCGACCGAAGTCGAATGCGCGTCAGCGATTGCGCGTCTCGAACGTGATGCGGCACTCGACGAAGCGGCGGCGACGCAGGCCTTCAACCGATTGAAGCACCTCGCTCACGGATGGCACGAAGTTGATCCGAGCGATCCTGTCCGCGAAGCCGCCGTGCGGTTCTTGCGGGTGCATCCGCTTCGCGCCGCTGACGCGCTTCAACTCGCCGCCGCCTTCATCGCCGCGGAGCGTCGGCCCTCATCACTCGAGATCGTCATGCTCGATGACCGCCTGGCCGCGGCCGCACGAAAGGAAGGATTTGCGTTGGTCGAGGTGTCGACGACCGAATAGTCGCGGCAGATCGAGAGCGGTTCTGCCGTCGTCGAAACGTATTCAACCGAGCGCACCAAGGTCGTGAGCGTCTGACCGAGTTCAGAGACGAAGATCTTCCACGCCGTCCCAACGCGTCCGCCGCGCGGATCAGCGTGCACGAGCAGACGGTGCACTGGGAGTGTGCGAAGACGTCGCCATTCGCGCGCGCGCGTCATGACCGCCGCTCACGCACAGCTCGCAGCACCGCGGTCAGCAGATGGCGATGGGGCCGGCTCGGCCGCGACCTCCACAGCAACTACGGTCCGACCGCCGACACCGGCAGCGCGATCCAGAGCCGCAACGCCGACGATCTGCGAGTGCCAGATGAGAACGCGGCCACCGGATTTGGAGCGAATGCGGTGACGATCCGGCGTGGCAGTCGCGTGCAATCCGGCAGGGCGACGCGTCCCGATGGTTAGCGCTCTTCAACACCGAGAGTACTCACAGAAGACAGGGATGCCCATTTTTCCCGGGTCACTCAACGTGGCGCTCGATGCCGCGTTCGGTTGGTTTGCCCCCGAGATCGAGCGACGAACGATCTGGTTCGGGCGGGAGGAGTATGGAGGCGCGCGCGATATCCTCCTAGTCCCATGCGTGCTCGACAATCTGAACGCGGAACGAGCGATGTTGTGGACGCAGGCCACTGCGGCGCGTGAGCGACCCGATCCGTGGGTGGTCGAGGTGATTGCGGGCGTGAACCTGCGCGCGACCTACGGTTTATCCGACGGTGACGTCGTCGAGATCTTGATCGCGAGTGATGGGTCGCCCCACATCGAGCCCGAGGCGTAGACAGCTCGGTTCGTGCGCACGGCGTCGTCGCGCACGAACCGGCAGCCGTCTCTGAAGGACGAGATCTCGGCCGACCCGGCGGCGACCGAGCTGATCGTTATGGCGCGGACGAAACCTGGCGCGTCCAGCGCCGATGCGCCGCCTCGGCCTGTATAATCCGCGAAACTGTTCCATCCAGGTGAGCCTCAGTCCCGGCACGCGGCTCGGCGCGTATGAAGTCGTGGCGCTACTCGGCGCCGGCGGCATGGGTGAAGTCTATCGGGCGCGCGACACGAAGCTCGGTCGCGAGGTCGCGCTGAAGATTCTGCCGGAGCTGTTCGCCGGCGACGCCGAGCGGCTCGCACGCTTCTCGCGTGAAGCGCAGGTGCTCGCGTCGCTCAATCATCCCAACATCGCGGCGATCTACGGAATCGAAGACACCGACGGCGTCCGCGCGCTGGTGCTCGAACTCGTCGACGGCCCAACGCTCGCCGATCGGCTCGCGCGCGGCGCGATTCCGCTCGACGAAGCACTGCCGATTGCGCGGCAGATCGCCGATGCACTCGAATGCGCGCACGAGCAGGGGATCGTCCATCGCGATCTGAAGCCTGCGAACATCAAGGTGCGTGACGACGGCACCGTCAAAGTCCTCGATTTCGGCCTCGCCAAATTCGCGGAAGCGACAGTGCCGGCTGCCGTGGCATCGCTGACGCAGTCGCCGACGATTACGACGCCGGCGATGACGGCCGCGGGAATGATCCTCGGGACGGCGGCGTACATGTCGCCCGAGCAGGCGAAAGGACGCCCCGCAGATAAACGCAGCGACATTTGGGCGTTCGGCTGCGTGGTCTACGAAATGCTGACCGGCACGCGCACATTCGACGGCGAAGACGTCGGCGACACGCTTGCGGCAATTCTCCGGAGTGAGCCGGATTGGACGCGGCTGAGGGTGCCCCGGCCGCTGGAGAAATTGGTCCAACGCTCTCTCGTCAAAGACAGCCGTCATCGATTACAGGCGATTGGAGACGCGCGACTGGAGCTCGAAGAACTTGCGATGCGCGCGGATAGCGTTCGTGATGAGCTGCCGGTCTCTCCACCTGTTCGACGTCGAGTCGCCCTGTGGTTGGGAGTTGCGATGCTGTTCGGTGCCGGTGCTGGGGTGACGGGATGGATTCTTCGCACGCCGGTACACTATCAGGCCATTTACCGTGCGACGTTGTTGACGCCGGGCAATTTCACGGCTGTCCAGAGCGGACGATTGGCGTTGTCACCCGACGGAAAGCAGATCGCATTTGCGGCCCTCGATGCCATGGGACATCAATACATCTGGCTGCGACGTCTCGATCAATCCACGGCGCATATCGTTCCTGGGAGCGAAGCCGGCGTCGGTCCGTTCTGGTCGCCTGACAGCACTCAACTCGCGTTCGTCGCAGCTGGAAAACTAAAGAAGGTGGCGGTGACCGGCGGTGCACCGCTGGTGTTGGCCAATGCCATTCCTGGCGTTCCAGGTTCATGGAACAGCGAGGACGTCATCCTGTTTTCTCCAGCGTCCTCTGGACCGATTCACCGAGTCTCAGCAGCGGGTGGCGCGGCGACCCCGGTCACGAGGCTCGACGAGAGCGGTGGTGAAACGGGTCATCGGTTGCCTGTCTTTCTTCCAGACGGACGACGATTCCTCTATGTCGCCACGCACTTCACACGCCCCGCCGGCGTGTTTCTGGCGAGTCTAACCGACCCCACACCGCGGCGCGTTGGCGATATCACGTCGAATGTGGCGTACGGGTCGAACGCCCTCCTCTTCTTTCGCGGCGAAACACTGGTGGCGCAGCTCTTTGATCCAGACACCGCGACGTTCAAGAGGGCGCCGACCGTTCTCGCAGATCAAGTGCAGGTCAACCTGGGCGGTCGAGTCGGTTCGTTCACGATTTCGCAGCGTGGACAGCTCGCCTATCAGGCCGGCTCGGTTTTCGATCGGCGACTGGTGATCGTTGATCGTGCCGGACATGAGGACCGGGTGATCGCTCCCAGGGGCAACATCAACGATGTGCAAGTGTCGCCGGAGGGTCGTCTGGCGGCGCTCTCAACCTCGTTCGATCCATCGGCGCAGGGGCGCGACATCTGGCTATTGGATCTGCGCGCGCAAGGACAAAGGCGCTTCACTGTGGGGCTCAACACATCCTCACCGATTTGGGCGCCAGATGCGAGCACCATACTGTTCAGTTCGGATCGCGACGGTCATTTTGACTTGTACAGCAAGCGAGTCGACCCACCGGTGCCCGAAGTGCGAGTGTTCAGTGATCAGGCCGACAAGTACCCGTTGGACTGGTCGAAAACGGGCGAGATCCTGTTCGCCCGGGTTGCCCCCGAAGGGGGGACAACAGAAATTTGTCTGTTATCTCCACGCCCTGGGGCAAAACCAATCACGCTGACCGAAGTCCCGCTGCTCATTGCCACGGCCAAATTCTCTCCGGACGGCCGCTTTGTCGCATACACCGCAGGCACTGGATCTACTACGGAGGTATACGTGTTTACCCGCTCCGGCACCCAGAAGCAGCAGGTGTCCATCAATGGCGGATCCACGCCGCGCTGGAGTCGCGATGGCAAAGAGTTGTTTTTTGTTAGCCAACAGCAACTGATGACGGTGGCATACGAGCCGAACGGTTCTAGCATGGCGCCGCCAAAACCGCTGTTCAAAGTGCGGTTCGCCGGTGGGATTCGCGATCCGTACGACGTCATGCCTGACGGTCAGCACTTCGTCCTGCAGGATGCGTTCGATCAAAGCGAACCGATCACGCTGCTGACAAATTGGCCGCTGCTGATGCAGCGGCATAATCTGACGCCGCCATAAGGCCGGAAACTGAAGGATACGATGTCCTTAGTATTCGTTAAGGCAGTGGATACGGATGCTGATTTGGACGGTTGGCTGAGTGGAGCGGCTCTCGGCATTCCGCCCGGATAGGTGATCCTATGACCGACCAATGTCGAGACATTGATCACCGTCGAATCTGCTCACGACGGGAAGTGATCCGGAGACTTGTCGGGATTGCGAGCTTCACGGCATCCTTCGGACGACTGTCGGCCCTTGTCGGACAGACGAGATCAGGCACCGGTCGATTGGATTTGCATCACCACTTCTTCGCGCCGACGCTTCTGTCAGGAAGCTCTATCGCGAAGCGGCCGAATCCGCGCGTGATCCTCGAGTACAGGCCAGCTCAATCTCTTGAGACGATGGATCAAGTCGGCATCTCAACCGCGATTCTCTCGTGCCCACTCTCTTTTGGGAGCAGTTCGAGCGATGTACAAATGAACGCACGCGCGTTCGCACGCGAGACCAACGAGTATGGAGCGCGACAGGTGTCGGACCACAAGGGCCGGTTTGGCCTGTTTGCCGTGCTGCCGCTGCCGGATATTGACGCAACGCTGCGCGAAGTTGAGTATGCGTTCGACACCCTCCGAGCAGACGGTGTTGGGTTGCTGACGAGTTACGGGAACAGATGGCTCGGTGATAAAGACTTCGAACCGGTGTTCGATGAACTGAACCGCCGCAAGGCAATCGTGTACTCCCACCCTGTGGACGCGCCGTGTTGTGTGAATCTCCTCGCAGAAACCGGACCACAGACAGTGGAATGGAATACAGACACGAGTCGGGCCATCTGGAGCTTCATCAACGACGGCATGTCTGCAGCAACAAGCGGTTCGCTCGTCGCGGGCAACGTAGCGTCTTCAGCGCCGAGTCGGGCGACGCGATACCCGGATATCCGGTTCGTGTGGTCGCACGCGGGCGGTAGCCTCCTGGGTCTCGTCAGTCGATTCCTGGGCCGCGGCGCGGCGGCCGACAGCCTTGCGAGTACGCCTCAGCCGAATTCTCGCCTGCACCATCTTCGACGCTTTTACTACGACACTGCAGCGTCAGCGAATCCGGTACAGATGCAGGCGCTTAAGTCGCTGGTCGGTTCGTCTCAGATCGTGTTCGGCTCTGATTTCCCATTCGCATCGGCCATGGTTGCCGTGCAGGGACTGCAAACGAGCGGTTTCTCGGCGGAGGAATTGCGAGCGGTCGAGCGACAGAATGCTCTGAAACTGTTATCGCGAACCGCATAGCCGGTGCGTGTTCATTCATGCCGTTATTCCGTGAAGACCGATCGTCAGTGGTCCTGCGTGACGATTCCGGCAAATCGAGCGCTCTACGGAGTGTGTGGTGTCTTGCCGCAGGCCAGCGAAGCGCGGACGAGCCGTTCCCTTCGCCGGCGTGATGAAGTGAGACACAAAGAGACAGACTGCACGAGCGCAGACCGACACGGAGGTAAGCACATAGGAGAAGAGATCGAGAGAACCTGAGTGAAACAGAGCGGAACGAAGCGCACGAGAATGTCGACACCGCTCTCTGGACCACGGTATCGGGGTTCGAATCCCTGCCTCCCAGCCAAATAGCAAACGTCCTCACTGCAACAACTTCTGAGCGTCGTTCATTCCGCTTCTCGTTTCGGCGCCAGCCGATTGTGTATCGGCTTGTGTATGTTCGCCGCGCGCCCTCTCGAACGCCTTCAGCGCGTTGTGCATGCCCTGCTGATCAATCTTCAGGTAGCGGCTTGTCGTGCTGAGGTTCGCATGGTCAAGGAACCGCTGCACGTAGTGCGGCGACATGCCGCCGGACATGAAGCGTGATCCCGCCGTTCGCCGCCAATCGTGGAATCGGATGTTGATCGCCTTCAGGTGTGCCCGGCTCTCGGGCGTGAGCTTGCCGTTGTCGTCGCGCGTCACCTTGAACCCGAACGCCTTCAGCCGGCAGTTCTGCCATGCCGTGCGGATGCTCGTGATCTGCTCCCCGGTCTCGTCGTCGCCGAACACGTAAGCGTCGGGCCGATACGCCTTCTTGTTCTCGGCTGCCGTCTTCCGCATGTCGAGCAACGCCCGGAGCCGCTGCGGTCGCTTCGTGCGGGAGTCGCGTCGAGATGCGTCAGTCGACGCGATGATCTGATCGGGTCAGTCGCGACAAATGGCTCTCGCTCTGCAAAGGATTCTTCCAAGGATCGAAACTGCTCAGGAGCGCTGTCGTCCGGAGAGGGTCGAGTCGCCTTCGCGCGGAGTGGGAATGCGCACGTCTTTCGAGAGCCATATCGCCCTGTATAATCGGCGCGATCCCCGTGCCGCTGATTCCAGGAACGCGACTCGGCCCATACGAAATCGTGTCGCTCCTCGGGCGCGGCGGTATGGGCGACGTGTATCACGCGCGAGATGCGAAGCTCCGGCGCGACGTGGCGCTCAAGATTGTCAGCAACAGGTTCGCCGACAATCGGGATCGCCTCCGTCGATTCGAACAGGAGGCGCTCGCTGCAGCGGCGCTAAACCATCCAAATATCGTCACCGTGTACGCCGTCGACTGCTTCGATGACGTGACGTTCTTGACGATGGAACTTGTCGAGGGCCAGACTCTTGCCACCGTCATCACTCATGACGGCCTGCCTCTGGATCAGTTGCTCACGCTCGCGATTCCGCTCGTCGACGGCGTGAGCGCCGCCCACAGGCGGGGCATTACGCATCGCGATCTGAAGCCCGCCAACATCATGGTCACGCCTGACCGGCGGGCGAAGATTCTCGACTTCGGCCTCGCGAAGCTGGCTGACACCGCGGGTGACGTCGAGGCGCTGACAGGGCTTCCCGCTGAGACGATCACCGCCGATGGAGTCGTTCTCGGGACCGCCGCCTACATGTCGCCAGAACAGGCGGAAGGCAAGTTCTCGGACCATCGCTCCGACATCTTCTCGCTTGGCGTCATCCTGTATGAGATGGCGACCGGCCGGCGCCCGTTCACCGGCGACACGAGCATCTCGCTCATGTCCTCCATCGTGAAGGACACGCCGAAGTCGGTCACGGAAGTGAACGCCACGCTGCCAAGAGAGCTGGGGCGCATCGTGCGCCACGCGCTCGCGAAGGATCCAGAACGGCGCTATCAGACCGCCGCGGATCTGCGAAACGACCTGGCGGATCTGAAAGCGGATCTCGATTCAGGCGCGATCGGTGAAACTCCGCTGCCGCCGCGTGCCTCGAGGACCAGTCGATGGCCGATATGGATCGCCGCCGGCATCGTGGGTGCGGCCTTCCTTGGGTACTGGTGGCTCCGGCCGCGTGAGATGCTCAATCCGGCTGCCGGACGGCTCGAGGCGACGTTCAAGCAGGTCACGACCCAACCGGGCCTGTCCGAGTTCCCGAGTCTCTCGCCCGATGGATCGTGGGTTGTCTACGACAACAACGAGTCGGGCCGTGCGCACATCTACCTGCAGAGCACCAACGGCACGAATGCCATCAACCTGACCAAGGACTCCGCGGCAGACGACACCCAACCGGCGTTCTCGCCCGATGGCGAGCGTATCGCCTTTCGGTCCGAACGCGACGGCGGCGGCATTTTCGTGATGGGCCGAACCGGGGAATCCGTGCGTCGCATCACCGACGCGGGATACAACCCGGCCTGGTCGCCGGATGGCACGAAGATCCTCTACGCCACCGACCACGCGGAGAATCTGCTCAACCGTGGGTATGTCAGCAAGCTCTGGACGGTTGTGGTGGCCACCGGGGAGAAGCGACGGATCTTCGCCGGCGATGCGGTTCAACCGAGCTGGTCGCCGCACGGGCTGCGGATCGCGTTCTGGGAAGTCTTCGCAGCAGGGCATCAGGGTCAGCGCGATATCTGGACGATCCCGGCTGATGGCGGGACCGCTGTTCCCGTCACGTCCGATCCCGCGATCGACTGGAGTCCCGTCTGGTCCCCGGATGGCCGACACCTCTATTTTTCGAGCGATCGCAGCGGTCCGATGAACGTGTGGCGCGTCGCGATCGACGAGCGAACCGGCGTGCCGAGCGGACCCTTCGAACCGATGACCGTCCCATCGTCGTCCGCCGCGCACATGAGCGCAGCTGCCGACGGGCATGCGATCGCCTACACGTCGTTCGCCAACAGCAAAACGATCCAGCGCGTCTCACTGGATCGGGCGACCGGCGCGGCGCGTGGCGCGCCGGCCATCGTCATTGGCGGCTCACGACCGTTTAGCGGGCCGGCTCCCTCACCGGACGGACGCTGGCTGGCGTTCTTCAGCCTCGAGCCGCAGCTCGATATTTTTGTCAGCGCCGCTGACGGGACTGGTGTGCGGCAGTTGACCAACGATCGCGCAAACGATCGCAATCCCGCCTGGTCTCCAGACGGTAAACAGATTGCGTTCATGTCGAACCGTGATGGCGAGAACCAGATCTGGTCGATCAGGCCTGACGGCAGTGGGCTACGGCGTCTGACCGGTTTGAACGGCGGGGCCGGGTCCTTCAACCGTTGGTCGCCTGACGGCTCGAAGGTGCCTTTTACTAGGTCGGACCCTCCGGACGATTCCAGGTTGTTGATTTTGGACCCGCGCGTGGAGTGGACGGATCAGACCCCGCGCGCCGTCTCCGCGGTCGTCGAGCCGGGCCTGTACTTCTCGGCATGGTCGTGGTCTCCAGACGGCCGGCAACTCGCCGGAACAGTGAGCACCCACGACGCGGCCTTCTGGGGCACGCCCAATGGGCCGCTGTTCGTTTATTCGCTCGCGACCGGTCACTTCACGCGGTTGTATGACTCGAAATCGGCCAGATCGCCCATCTGGTTGAATGACGGCCGCCGGCTCCTGTTCGACGAAGGATCCCGTTTGAGGCTGATCGACAGCAAGACTCGGGCGACGCGCGACGTCGTGTCGGTTGCGCCGGACAGGCTGGAGCTGTGGTCAGTCACGAGCGATAACAGCGCCGCCTATTTCGTTCGGGACGCCGCGAAGGCAGACATCTGGCTCATGAAGCTCAAGTGATGCGAGCGCGACAGCGCAAGGCCTGCATCCTTGCGCTGTCCCGCGAACCATTTGTCGTCGTCGTTCCTGCCGCGGAGTCTCAGCAGCGAGTGGTGATTGACGTAGGTGGCGACCGCCGCGCCGAGGGCATCGCTGATCGCGACCGTGCTCGGGTAGTGCATGCCGCCCCAGACGCGGGCGTTGTCCGCGTCCGAACGCGCCTGCGTGACGCTGGTGTACGTGCGGCTCGGCTGTCCGGCGGTCGTCAGCGTAAACGTCTGCCGGCTTCCGAAGTAGGTGAGCAGAACCGTCGCCGCAGCGCCATTCTGGCTGGCGTGTCCTGCAGGGTATTCCGGATGCGACGGCGTGGTGATGAGCGGCAGCCAGTCCGGATCGGCGGCCGTGCCCGGATTGCCGTCGGTGTCCGCGAGCGGGATCGACGTCACCGGCCGCCAGGTGACTGCGGTCGGAACGGATCCGTAGAATCGCTTGCCGCTCCAGACCGTGAATGCCGTGTCGGCCATCGCGATGTTGAGGACCGCGAACAGCCGGTTGGCGTCGGACGCCGACAGCCGGTTTGCACGTGCAATCTGGTTCGCGGCCTGATTCCAGTGGACGCTGGCATTGCCGTCCCAGAACAGCGCGAGCGCCGTCTGATCGTCGGTGCGCGTCGAGCCGTTCTTGCGGCCGAGCGCCTTGACGGTGTTGAAATCATCGGTGTACGTGGCGCTCGTCAGAGTCCGCGGCGGTCCTGGATCGAACTGGCTGTTGTTGACGAGGACGAACATCGTCGTGAACGCCAGGCCCTGGGCGCTCATCGGTCCGAACGCCGGCGGTGTCGGCCGCCACTGCCCGACCGCGGTACCGCCGGTGAACGGAGGATAGACAGCGTTGAACCCGTCGGTCGCGCGCCAGGCGAGCACCGCCAGCGCCACCTCGGTTCCCCACGCGATGCCGCGATCGATTCGTCGTGTGCACGCGGCCGCGCGGCCTGGTGATTGGCTGCCCTCCGTGCATGCGTCGCTCAGTGCCGCGAGCGATGTGCCATATCTGGCCGCGAGCGCTGATTGTTGGGACGGGAACAGACCGGACAGTGCCGTGTACGCCGCAGCGACGACCGCTGCCCGGCGCGACGCGCCTTCAGGCGCCCTCTCATGGACGAACACTGGCGTGTAACGCCGTTCGATGCCGTTGTATGCATCGAAGATCGCCGTGTGAACGATCGCCCCGAGCCGTTGACTCGAGGAGTTCGGCGTATTCGTCGCGATGAGGATATCGATGAAGATCTGGTTCCAGTCCAACAGCTCCGACGCGGTTTGTCCTCGTCGATGGCGATCTTCTCGTTCGGACTGAACCTGCGCTGCGTCCCGAGCTCCCAGGATCGCGGTCCATCCAATGGGTGACAACCCGATCACAATCAAGCCGGTTGTTACACGTCGAGTTGTCCTGGTCATGGCATTGTCCCCTTCAAAATGGATTGCGTCTCAACGTGATGTGTCGCCAACAGCTCGCCCAGGACGATGTCACCGGCGGCACGCGCCGCCGATGTTTCGTATCCGCTCTGATGGCCTGCGAGCGGCGTTCCGATCCGCCGGTACATTTCCTCCATCGTTGCGACATCGATCACGCGAGGGTGTTCGATGACCTCACGCGCATGCTGAAGCTCGTGCGCGATGAGCGCGAGGATGTGGTCATGGCTGACCCGGGACTTGTCAGGCGTCACGAGGATGCGCAGATATCGGTGACCCTGAGTCGCAGCAATGAATGGCAGCACACAGCCGTTGACATGGCCGAAGGCACAAATCCCTCGTTCAACGTAGACGATCCCATCGGAACGGTTGATGCTGGCAACGAGCGCTCTGAACGTCGCCGACCGCTCTGTCCCTTCTTCAATGAGCTGGAGGGTCGGGCCATCCGTCGATCGGACGCTCGCCTGAAGGTCGGTCGCCGCCGCGGCTGGCGAGGTGAACACGCATACGACTGCGGATGCGACGACGAGAAGTTGGCGTTCGAGATGGCGTCTCCAAACAGTGATCTCGTGACGCGCTGACGGGGCGAGATCGATGTAAGCCATGGCGCAAGACGGCGAACAGCGCTACGCTGAGCCGAACCTCCTGCGTCCACATTTGCGCCTGCGGCCCCGTGGAGTCTTTGGAGCGGTTGGGGAATTCTTGGGGGATTTTCTCGCGATGCTTCGTCAGGTGTCGTTCGGGCCGTTTACGCTCGATGCCGAGACACGGCAACTGCTGCGCGATCCCGAACGGGTACCGGTCCACCTGTCGCCGAAGGCGTACGACCTGCTCTGCGTGCTGGTTGAAACCCGCCCGAAAGCCATCGCCAAGGCCGATCTGCACGAACGTCTATGGCCATCGACGTTCGTGTCCGACGCGACGCTGGCGAGTCTCATCGCCGAACTGCGTGATGCCCTCGGCGAACGCGGTCGCGAGGCGCGCTTCATTCGAACCGTTCACGGCTTCGGGTATGCCTTCGCAGCAGTCGCGCGCGAGACGCAGGAACGACCCGTCACGCCGATTGCGCACTGGATCATTTGCAACGGGAGGGAGAAGGCGCTCGGCGACGGCGATCACGTGATCGGGCGCGATGCCGATGTCGCCATCCCGCTACCGTCTCCGACGGTGTCGCGCCGCCACGCGAAGATCGTCGTTGCCGGCGCGGTCGCAACGCTCGAGGATGTCGGGAGCAAGAACGGCACGTACGTGCGCGGCCACGCCGTGACGTCGCCATTGCAATTGACGGACGGCGACGAGATCCGGATCGGCGCATTCCAGCTGACGTTTCGCACGGCGGGCGGTGGCGGATCGACCGCGACGGAACACCGATGAGGCGATCGTGAAGGGCGCTCGCGTACCACGCGTCGCCTTCAGGCTCGGGATAATCATCCTGAGTTCGCGTTCTTCGCCCGGTCCGCGACGTAGTACTTCACCGTTTCGCAGATAGAGCCACGTGTGCCTGTAAGGCATACATTCGCGTCGGCGAGAATGTGCCCCGAAGTGTGCCCAAATGGGAGCGGAGGCCCCTCATCCGGCAACCAACGCCAACCACGAGACTAATAAAAACGGGCCTGAAATCGTGAATTTCAGGCCCGCTCTATAATTCCTGGCAGCCTTAGCAAACCGCCGCCTTCGGCCGCTTGGGGGCTCATCGAGCTCGCGGACTGAGGTCGTTCTCCTCATAGGTTGGCGGCGTGTGACGCTGGACCCATTCGGCCGCGCGCAAGAAGGCAAGCGGTGACTGTTGTTGAAGAGTGCCTCTGCCTTGTTGAAGAGTCCCACGGTAACGCAAGGGCAGTTGGGCTCCGCCGCTGAAACTGACTCAGATTCGCGCCGGCTCGAGAAGTGCCCGAACCGTCTCCAAAATGTCTCCACGACGCGGGTCGAATTGGAGAGACTCGGGTAGACCGCAGTGAACCGATGTGAACCACTAACTGTCGATGATCAAGGCGCTTAACACCAGAAGTCGCGCGCCATCACCACGTTAGAAAACAGGCTTGCTCCGAGTTCGAATCCCTGCCTCCCAGCCAAGTTTCTAAATTCGTCCCACGCTTCGATGTAGATCCTCCTTCGCGATCGGATTTCTGATCGCCGATCCCCGAGACTTTCGCCTTTCTAAAAAGAACCTTGAGACTTTTTCCGCATCATCGACGCGCTTTTCGATTCGATTTGTGTCCGTCCCGTCGACCGCCTTACCGCTCTCAAAGCTTGCGCGTCCGCTTGCTCTTCGTCGTGACGCCACGCTGCGCGATCAGCTGGCGCTTCCACTCGAAGTCGCCGAACCGCAGCGCGAGCAACTTCTCTGGCGCATGCCGGTATCGCGGGCCGCGATGTGATCATCGAGCGGAGAAATGGCGTGGCCACCGCGAGGACGTTCGTCTCGTCGTCCGCCGACAGTCGCCGGATCGATGGCGGGTCCATCGTCGAGCGACGCGATGTCGCTCACAAACGAACGCGGATGATCGTCTTCCCTTTGATCCGCACGGTCGGGTTGAAGGCGGCGACCGCATCGTCGAGGGTCGAGACGGTGCCGATGTTCGTCCGCAGTCGTCCGTCGCGCACGCGCTGGACGATCTCGCTCAGTTGGGCACGATCGGACTCGACGACGAAGTCGACCGCCAGGCCGTCGGCGGGTCGCGCCTCGGGCGGCCCGACGATGGACACCAGTGTTCCTCCGGCTCGAATCAGGCCTGCGGACCGCTTCCCGATGTCGCCGCCGATGACATCGAACACCAGATCGACTCGGCTGACGTCTTCGAGGACGTCGTCCTCGAGGTCGACGAACTCCTTCGCGCCGAAGTCGAGCACCGTCTGACGGTCGGCGCCGCGTCCGGTGCCGATGACGTAGGCGCCGGCCTCTCGTGCGAGTTGCGTCACCATCGACCCGACGGCGCCGGCCGCGCCGTGCACGAGGACGCTCTGCCCCGCCTGAAGGCGGCCGTGCTCGAAGAGTCCCTGCCACGCGGTCAGGCCCGAGATCGGCAGGCTCGCGCCCATCGTGAAGTCGACGTCGCCCGGCAGCGGCGCGAGATTGCGCGCCTCGATCGCCACGTGCTCGGCGAGGGTGCCGTCGCGATACCAGTCCGCGAGGCCAAACACCCGCTGTCCCACCGATAGACCCGTCGTGCCATAGCCGAGGGACGTCACCACACCGGCCAGCTCGTGCCCAGGGATCGACGGCGTTCGGTCACGGCCGAGGCGATCGGTCCAGGTCGAGGGCCACGTCAGCTCAGTCGGGACGAATCCCGACGCGTGAACCTGAACGACGACGTCGTTTATCGCTGCCTGCGGCTCGGGCCGCTCCACCAGCGTCATC
>Ga0075425_100000326_pt1 | contig 43516 bp, 34 predicted proteins | sample SoiMethybrSBSTD4_FD_75300 | JGI IMG/M metagenome (GOLD analysis project Ga0075425, IMG submission 75300) | Bulk soil microbial communities from a Populus tree surrounding site in Tennessee, USA - Soil MetaG P. TD hybrid SBSTD4 | ecosystem: Environmental > Terrestrial > Soil > Tree plantation... | reverse complement strand
GCCGCCACCACTGGACGAATTGGCTGAACCGTTGCCCGACCGTCCGCGGATTCTGGAAGCTCCGGGGCTCGCACCACCGCCGCCAGCGCTTGGCGGCATTCTGATCGAAGGAGCCCAAGAGCAAACGCCCGAACGGCGCCCGGGCTTCGACATGCCGTTAAGTTCCGCCCCGCTGGGGCGGAAGCTGTTAGCCGCAGGAGTGGACGGATTGTTCGTCGCTGCGGGCTTGGCGATCTTCGGATACGTTTTGTTTCGTTTCAATGCACCATTACAGCCAAGCAAACTGATGTCCCAAGCCGCGGCGATGGTCGTGACTGTCCTGTGGTCCGCGTATCAGTACGCCTTTCTGGTCTACACGGGAAGCACACCGGGAATTCGCACTTGCCGGCTCGCGCTGACCCGATTTGACGGCCGGCCGGTTTCGCGGAGCGTTCGTCGCTGGCGTGTGCTGGCATCCTTCCTCTCCTGTATTTCCCTCGGCCTCGGTTACGCCTGGTGTTTCTTCGACGAAGACCAACTCTCCTGGCATGACCGCATCACCAAGACACATCTCGCCCCCGCGCGACCTGCCAACCATCCATAGGCGTGCGTGTGCTAAATTCCTAAGACCAGCGCCAATCACCTGCGTTCGATGTCCAGTGCTCCTATCAATCGCCGCCCGACAGTCAAAGTCTTCGTCGCGACGACGGTCCTGCTGAGTTTTATCTCTTTCTGGCGTGCCGCCGCCATCGTGCTTTCGGACCTCGGCTCATCCGCCTACTATGTTGGCGGCGATGCGGAAAAAGTCATAGGCAAGAGTGCGCCGTGGTTCATTCTCGGCGTGATGTTGTTCGCAAATTGCGTTCGCGCGCTTTACATCGAGTCCACCAGCATGTTCGTTCGCGGTGGAGTGTACCGCGTGGTAAGGCGGGCGATGGGCGCCACGCTGGCCAAATTTTCGGTTTCAGCGTTGATGTTCGATTACATTCTGACGGGGCCAATCAGCGGCGTTTCCGCCGGACTGTACCTGATGGGTTTGCTGAATGGGCTTCTACAGCACTCGCACGCGCATTTCAGGCTTCCAGAAAACGCTGGCGCAGCGCTCTTTGCGATCGCCGTGACCATGTACTTCTGGTGGAAAAACACCCAGGGCATTCACGAATCGAGCCAGAAGGCGCTGCAGATCATGGCCATCACGACGGTGATGGTGGTGATACTGATCATCTGGTGCACGATCACAATTCTCCACGGACCGTTTCAGGTCCCGCCAAATCCACTCAAATATGGGATTACACTCAACCACGAATCGTTGGGATGGCTGCATTCGTTAAAGGACCGTTGGATCAGCCATCTCACGATGTTCATTGTGTTCGTCGGGTTCGGTCACTCGGTGCTGGCCATGAGCGGCGAAGAGACATTGGCGCAGGTGAATCGCGAAATCGCTCATCCCAAGCTGCTCAATCTGAAGAAGGCTGCAGTTGTAATCGGGATTTACGCGTTGCTGTTTACAGCGCTTACGTCGTTCTTCGCCGTCATGATTATCCCCGACAACGTTCGTCCGCAGTATTTCGGCAATCTCATCAGCGGTATCGCGCTGCACCTGTGGGGTCCGGCTTGGGCCAAGCTGATCTTTCAGGCCTTTGTGGTCATCGTAGGCGTGCTGATCCTTTCGGGCGCGCAAAACACGTCGATTGTTGGAGCAAACGGCGTGCTCAATCGCGTTGCCGAAGACGGCGTGCTTACCGATGCATTTCAGAAGCCGCATCCCCGATATGGAACCAGCTATCGCATCATCAATCTGGTCGTTGGAATGCAATTGCTGACCATCATTCTGACGCGCGGGAACGTTTTCACGCTTGCGGGTCTGTACGCGTTTGGGGTGGTGTGGAGCTTCGCGTTGATGGCACTAGCTGTGCTCGTGCTGCGCTACACCGAACCTGCAAAACGCGAATGGAAGGTTCCCGGAAACATTCCGCTTGGCAATGGACGAGAGTTTCCCCTCGGAGTGGTTCTGATCGCGACCGTTCTGTTCCTGACAGCGCTAGTGAATTTCTTCACCAAGTACCAGGCGACCCTCGGCGGCGTGACCTTCAGCCTGGTTTTTTTCGCATTGTTCACATATTCCGAGCGGCGGGTCGCCAGGAAACGCGCAGGCAAGCCAGAAGGCCTGGACCAGTTCCGGGTTTACGGAAATGAAGAACCTGAGAATGAAACCCTGGGCGTGCGGCCAGGCAATATTGTGGTGGCGGTGCGCGACCCGAAAAACCTCTACTACCTTCGTGACGTCCTCCGTCGAACTGATACGCAGAAGCAAGATGTGATCGTGATGACTGCGCGGTTATACCACCGCGAGCATTCCTTCGGTGACACATCTCTTGAAGCGGGCCAGGTGTTTGACCACTATGAACAGGAGTTGTTCACGGCGGCAGTTGCGGCGGCAGAGAAAGAAGGTAAACCGGCTTCACTGCTCGTGGTCCCGGCAACCGACGTTTTCGATGCCATCGTCGTCACTGCGCAAAGGCTCGAGACGAGCCGCATCGTGTGCGGCATTTCCAACAAACTAAGTGCTGATGAGCAAGCGAAGCTCACTGGTGATGCCTGGGAGCGGTTACCCGAGCCTAAGCCTCGCTTGGTAATGGAAGTGAGGCTGCCGAACGGCGTAGCACGCGAATACTACCTTGGCCCGCACACCCCGCGTTTGCGTGACCAGGACCTCAACTTGCTTCACCACCTGTGGCTTGAAGTCACCTCCGATCCTGCTCTTGCAGGAGCACATCACTACCACATCGTTGCCCTGGCTTTGGAAGAACTCGACAAAGAGCTGCACAGCGACAAACGGAACGAAGTTCTCGAAAAGCTCAAGCATGAGCTCTACCGGCGTTCTGGCGACGAGCACTGATCGATAACGTCAGTCTCTGCTTGCGACTGCGGGTATTCACAATTAAAATCAATTCGGACGTTGAATCCCGCTACTTAGGCGGGAGCGGGGGACCCGCAACGGAATGATCAGGGGTCTCCGGAGCGAGCTTTGCGTTCCGGAGCGGAATTCCGACGGGGCGAATCCGTCAGGCCGGCCCAACCGGCGCGCGGTAGGACACCTTTCAGTCCGAGCCCGACAGCTAACCTCGCAAACGCAAGAAGGGAGCGCTCGCGCCTGCAATTCCGGCCGAGTCTAATGCAAGCCACAAAAAATAGTTCCAGCTCTCAGGGGATGACTTCTTCTGCGCGGGTACTGGTCGCCTCGAGCGCCATGCTCGCCTTTATTTCTTTCTGGCGTGTCGCCGCCATCGTTCTCAACGACATGGGCTCGTCGGCCTTTTACGCCGGCGGAATTTCAGAGCACTTCATCGGTAAAACTGCCCCATGGTTCATTCTGGCGATCATGATCATCGCTGCCGGCGTTGCGCTGCTTTACATCGAGAGCTGCTCGATGTTTGTGCGCGGCGGCGTGTATCGCGTGGTGAAGGAGGCAATGGGCAGCGGGTTGGCGAAATTCTCCGTCTCCGCATTGATGTTCGATTACATCCTGACCGGCCCGATCAGTGGCGTTTCCGCCGGGCAATATCTGGTCGGGGTACTGAATGAGATCTTTCAGTATTTCCATTGGCATTTGGTGCTGCCCGAGAACTTGACCTCCGCTGCCTTCGCCATTCTCTGCACGATTTATTTCTGGCGGGAGAACATCAAGGGCATTCACGAATCGAGCGAGAAGGCGCTGCGCATCATGCAGATTACGACCGTGATGGTCGTGATCATGGTGTTCTGGTCGGTATTGACATTGCTCGTGCGCGGCGCGCATCTTCCTCCGCTGCCCAATGCTCACACCATTACCTTTTTTCAAGGCGCGCACGGCGGCGCGCTCGGATGGCTGCGTCATACCGGGCTGCCGGCGATCGGATTCATCGGCATTCTTATTGGCCTTGGCCACTCGGTGCTGGCGATGAGCGGCGAGGAGACGATGGCGCAGGTCTATCGCGAGATCGAGCACCCGAAGCTGCCGAACCTGAAAAAAGCGGCGCTGGTAATTTTCCTTTACAGTCTCGTTTTCACCGCCGGCGCGACCTTCTTCGCGGTGATGATCATTCCGGATTCAGTCCGCGGCAGCTTTCAGGAGAACCTGATCGGTGGTCTGGCGATGAACCTGGTGGGGCCGTTCGGGTTGCGGCTGGCCTTTCATATTTTTGTCGTATTCGTTGGCGTGCTGATGCTGGCTGGCGCGGTCAACACCGCAATCGTTGGCTCCAATGGTGTTCTAAACCGTGTATCTGAAGACGGCATTCTGCCGGACTGGTTCCGGCGTCCACAAAAGAAATTTGGGACTTCGTATCGCATTCTGAACCTGGTGGTCGCGCTCCAGTTGCTTACGATCATTCTCAGCCACGGCGACGTGATCGTCCTTGGCGAGGCTTATGCTTTCGGCGTGATGTGGAGTTTTTCAATGAAGGGCTTGGCGGTGCTCGTGCTTCGCTACACCGAGCCCGGCCAGCGTGACTACAAGGTGCCATTGAATTTTCACATCGGCAAACTCGAGATCCCGTTCGGACTCGTCGTCATCACCGCCACGCTGATTGCGCTCTGCGCAGTCAACCTGTTTACGAAGGAAGTCGCGACTGTTTCCGGCCTCGCCTTCACGCTTGTCTTTTTCATTGTGTTTGAAGTTTCGGAGAAGATCACGCGCAGGCGCCGCAAGGAACATGCCGAATTGGACCAATTCAACGTCGAACCCGGTGATGATCTGACGCCGCTGGCGCTTGGGGTCCGCAAAGGTAACGTGCTGGTGATGGTCCGCAACTACAACACGCTGTATAACCTCTCGCAGACCCTCGACCGGGTGGACGCGCGCAAACAAGACGTGGTGGCGCTGCATCTTCGCTTCCTTGGACGCGGTGAAGGCGGCGAGTACGAGCTCGAGCCGCAACAGCTGTTCAGTTCGGAAGAACAGACGCTGTTCACGAAAGCGCTGGCTTTGGCCGAGAAAAAAGGTAAGACGATCCATCTCGCCGTAGCTGGAGCGACGGAAAAGTGGGAAGCCATCTTGCGCGCGGCGCAGAGCTTGCAGTCTTCTGTGGTCGTTCTCGGAGCTTCGCCGAATCGGCCCGTAACCGAGGAAGCGCGCATTGCCGGACTCGCCTGGGAGCGCCTGCCGGAACCCAGGCCACAGTTGACAATGATTCTGTACCTGCCCACCGGTCAGGAACACATCGCCTATCTCGGGCCGCACGCACCACATCTCACCACAAAAGAGATCGACTTGCTGCACGGAATCTGGCTTGAGTTAAGTAACGACGTGGCGCCGGAAGAAATCCATCACCACGACGTAATCCACTTCGCACTGGAAGAACTGAAGCTCGAAATGAACGATTACCAGCGCGAGGACGTGGTGAACCGCCTTCGGCAACACCTTCATGCCATCCAGAGCAAGAGAGCACCCCACGTATAGCAAGCGCCCACTAAGCTCTCTATGCCGCAGACGGCCTTTCGTTTTCGATCAAGGTTGATTCGCCTGTCTCAACTTTTGGCGTGAGCAGCGGCCAGCCTTTCCGCATCACGTAATCGAGCCAGGCGCCGGCGAATTGAGACGTAAGCACCGCCGCTACCACGAGAGTCGTATAGAACTTGGGGCTGATGATCCCGGCATCGAAGGCCACACTGGCCAGCACAATTCCTGGGCCTCCGCGTGCGTTGGTGGTGATTGCGAGGTTGATTAAATCGAGACCGCGAAATCCCGCGAACCGGCTTGCCATCGACACTGAGGCGATCTTTACAAGGCAACTTCCCAAAATGAATGCGGCCAGCATCCACAGCGATACGCCTCGAATCAGGTCCAGCTTCAGTCCGACAATCGCAAAGTAGAGCGGTATAAAGAACGCAAACGCCACTTTTCCAATTGCGTCAAGCGCCTCGGCGAACAGCCTTCTCTTCTTGTGGACAACCGAGAATCCGGCAAGAAATGCCGCAAACACCAAGCTTACTCGCAGCGCTCCAGCGACCGCGCAGTAGGCGAGCAGGATGGCGAGCGCATATGCGACTGGCGATTGCCGCGCGAAGACATTAAATCGGGATTTGTTGATTCGCTTGATGACGCGGGGAACGATCGTCAGACCAAGACCGAAAAAGACAATGGTGGCGACCAAATGGTAAGCGAGGGTCCACGGTTCGAGCGCACTTTTTCCAGCCAGCGCGGTTGCAAAGGCCAGGGCCAGCCACAAGACGATGTCTTCCAACACCGCAACCCCAAGCACCAGGCGCGCGAATCGGGTATGAAGGATCTTCAAATCGGCAAAGATCTTCGAAACGACTGGAACCGATGTCACAGCCACGCCGACTGCAAGAATAATGATCAATGAAATGCGATTGCCGTTCGGGCCGGCTAAGGAGGGCCGAATCAGCCAGGGACCGAGAAGCAACGCGAGCGCGAAGGGAACTCCGGTTCCAATGATGGTGAGCCACCCCACTTCTCGCCGTTCGTGCCGCGTAAACAGCTGTTGTGTTTCCGCGCCCGACAGAAACATGAGCAAAAGCAAGCCAAGCCAATAGACGAAGTCCGAGACCTGATTATGCTGTTTCAAGATGTCGGTCAGATGCGTGGTGAAAGGTAATCTTCCAAACAACGCAGGGCCCAACACCACGCCGGCAAGAATTTCTCCAACAACTTTCGGTTGTCGTAGCTTGGCGATGAGATAACCAAACAGATGGGCAAACCCAACAAGGAGCAAGATGAGGAGGAGCACTGCAGCCAACGCGGAATCCGACATGTGCGAGGTAAGATGCTGTCGCGACGCGGTAGTTGCCCCAACACGGATTTGTCGGTAGTGGCTTTGTTTCCGAAGCACCGCAGGTTGCGTACGCCTCTGCTAACATCGCCTTGTGGCTTCGGGCTCCAGCGTGCGTGTGCGTTTTGCCCCTTCTCCGACCGGCCATCTGCACGTGGGGAATGCCCGCACAGCGCTTTTCAACTGGCTTTTCGCGCGGCAAAAAGGCGGCACGATGGTGCTCCGCATCGAGGACACTGATCTCGATCGCAGCGAATCGCGTTTTGAAGGTCAGCTGATCGCCGATTTGAAGTGGCTCGGCCTCGATTGGGACGAGGGTCCCGACGTCGGCGGCGCGTTCGGCCCCTATCGTCAGTCGGATCGACTGGACATTTATCGCGAACACGCCGAGCGTTTGCTCGGTGAGCATAAAGCCTATTTGTGTTTTTGTACGGAAGAGGAGCTTCAGCGCGATCGAGAGCGAGCCGCAGCTGAGCATCGCCAGCCAATCTATTCCGGCAAGTGTCGCGCGATTGATCCTGCCGAAGCGCAGCGTAGACGTGATTCAAGAGAAGCGTGCGCCATTCGATTGCGAATTCCAGAGCACCCAATACGATTTCACGACATTGTGCACGGCGAGGTCGAGTTTTCGAACGAAGTCGTGAGCGATCCCATCATCCTGCGCTCGTCGGGAATGCCGGTTTACAACTACGTCGTGGTGATTGATGACGCGCTGATGAAGATCACGCACGTGATTCGCGGAGACGATCATCTCTCGAATACACCGAAGCAGGTTGCTTTGTACGAAGCGCTGGGCTGGCCAGTGCCGGAGTTCGCCCACCTTTCGACGATCCTGGGTGCTGATCGCGAGCGACTATCAAAGCGGCATGGCGCGACTTCGATTGCCAACTTTCGCGACATGGGCGTGCTCCCTGAGGCGCTGGTGAATTATTTGGCGTTGCTCGGGTGGGCACCACCGGGAGGAACGCGAGAAATTTTCTCGCGCGAGGAACTGGTCAAAGAGTTTTCTCTTGAGCGGGTCACGCCGTCGCCAGCTGTCTTCGATATGGAGAAGCTGTACTGGCTGAATCGGCACTACATGGCTCATTGCAACCGCGAGCGATTGATCAACCTGGTCGCACCATTTGTTCGGCAGGCAGGGTTCCTAGGGCTCATTGCGAACTCTAATCCGGAAGCTTGCGATCCTCCCGGAACTGACGAGCGACAGTTTGTGGAGCACCTAGTCACAACCTTTTTGCCCGTGGATCGCCTGGATCAGCTTCCGGAGCGCCTATCGCGAATACTCGGATACGATGGAAAAGCCGCTTTGGTTGCGCCGGACAACGCAGAAGTGCTCAGCTGGCCGAACACCGAGGCTGTCCTGACTCGATTCACAGTCAAGATTCTTGAGGATGAGCAGGCGCGCGAAGGCAAGCTCACGCCCCAAGGCTTCAAGAAACTGGTCAATGAAGTGAAGGCTGAAACTGGCGCGAAGGGCAAAGAGCTATTTCATCCGATCCGGATCGTGATCACCGGATCGCACTCCGGCCCCGAATTCGACAAGCTGATTCCGATCCTCGAGGAAGGCAGCCATCTGCCACTGCCGAAGCACGTGCTCAGCGTGCGGGAGCGGGTGGAAGCATTTGCGAAAGCGAGAGGGAAGTAGTCGGTTCGTGTCGAGCGGCGCTTTAGAGCCGCGTTCCCTCCGTCTTCCGATTTACGCGACGCTGAAAGCGCCGCTCTTCCGTCAGATCAGCAGGTCATCGAAGGCTGACTTTAATTCCGGGAAACGAAATTGAAATGCGCTCTCAAGTAGTTTCTTGGGCACTACTCTCGCGCTGGCAAGCAATCCCTCATCCGCGAGTTCGCCAAAAACGAGCCGCAGCGCGAACGCGGGGGCCGGTAAAAGTGCTGGGCGTTTCAATACGTTTGCTAGAACGCGCGTGAATTCGGCGTTTGTTAGCGGATTCGGTGCAACCATATTGACCGGCGCGTGGACGGGCGAGGACGCCCGTCCCCCCACATCACACAAAATATGCTGCACGGCGGAAATGAAGTCTGCGATGTGGATCCAACTCCAATATTGCCGGCCATCGCCGATTCTGCCGCCCAGCCCGAGCTTGAACGGAAGCAGCATCTGCCTGAGCGCGCCGCCGCTCCTGCTGAGCACGATCCCGGTTCGCAAGTTCACGACGCGAATGCCGGCGTCGGAGGCTGGTTCGGTGGCAAACTCCCATTCGCGACAGACCTCGGGAAAGAATCCGTCGCCTGAAAGGCTCTCCTCGGTCAAGGCTTCATCGCCTCGACTGCCGTAATAACCGATGGCCGAAGCGCAAATAAACGTGTTCGGTTTCTTCTCGGACTTTGCCAAAGCCTGCGATAAGAAATCCGTGCTGAACACGCGGCTGTCGCGAATGCGACGCTTCTTCTGATCGGTCCAGCGGCCAGCGATGTTTTCACCCGAGAGATGGATGACGACATCGAAGCCATCCACCAAAGTAGGAGAGATTGGGGCCGTGGGATTCCATTGAAGTTCGCTCGCAATCTTTGGACGATGCCGCATCAGCCGTACTACATCATGGCCCTCAGACTCCAGCGACGGCACCAGCGCGGAGCCGATCAATCCTGAAGCGCCGCTGATGAGGATGCGAGACACCCTGTCATTCTAGTATTCCGGCAGCCCTGCTTGTCTCTGCTGGATATAATCAGAAGCAAGGAAAACAGGCCACCGGACGCGGTTCGGTGCGGTACTCGCTGATCGCGGGCGGGGGCGCCCGCGCCACACAGTCCTTTCCTCCGGCAGGCTGCTCTTCCAATTTATGGCTACGCTGCGCGAACAAATCGCCACCAACGTCCTTACGGTGACGAAGTTCCGCGACCTGCTGCGGCAGATGCGCGAGAACCGCCCGAACGACGATCTGGAGTTGGTGCGCAAAGCGTATGAGTTTTCGCAGAAGAATCACTCGGGCCAGCAGCGGGCTTCGGGCGAGCCCTACCTGGTGCATCCGCTGGAAGTCGCGCTGGTCCTGGCGGAAATGAAGATGGATTCCGTCGCGATCGCCGCCGGGCTTCTGCACGACTCGGTCGAAGATACGTTAGTCACGATCGTTGACATCCGCAAGGAATTCGGCGAGCAGGTGGCGCACATCGTTGAAGGCGTCACCAAGATCAGCAAGATTGATTTCTCCTCGCACGAAGAGCAACAGGCGGAAAACTTGCGCAAGATGATGCTCGCCATGGTCGACGACATCCGTGTCGTTCTCATCAAGCTCGCCGACCGCCTGCACAACATGCGCACGCTTGAGCACCTGCCCCCAGAACGCCAGCAAAAGATCGCGAAGGAAACGCTCGATATCTACGGTCCGATCGCGCACCGCCTCGGCATGGGCAAAATTCGCGGCGAGCTGGAAGATCTCGGCTTCCGGTATTTGGATCCGTTCGGCTACGAGCAGGTTCGCGAAGCCGTAGCTGCGCGGCGAAAAAAGGGCGAGCAATTTCTCGCCAGCGTTGAGCATGTGCTCAGCGACAAGTTGAAAGAAGCCGGGATCACCGCCAAGGTCGAAAGCCGCATCAAGCGGCTTTACAGCATTCACAAGAAATTGCTGAAGCAGCGCATCTCAGTTGACCAGGTTTACGACCTCTACGCCATGCGCGTGATCACGCGCTCCGTGCAAGACTGCTATGGCGTGCTCGGTATCGTACACAACGTGTGGCGTCCGGTTCCCGGGCGGATCAAGGACTTCATCGCCATGCCACGGCCGAATTTATATCAATCGCTGCACACGTCGGTGATCACCGACGACGGCACGAGCTTCGAAATCCAGATTCGCACCGAAGAGATGCACCGCATGGCGGAAGAAGGAATCGCGGCACACTGGAAATACAAAGATGGTCCGGTTTCAGCACAAGATGAACAGCGGCTGGCGTGGCTGCGGCAGGTCGTCGAGTGGCAGCGTGACGTTTCCGATCCCAACGAATTTCTCTCCACGCTGAAGATCGATCTCTATCCGGAAGAGGTTTATACATTCACTCCCAAAGGCAAAGTCGTCGTGCTGCCGCGCGATTCAACGCCAATTGATTTTGCCTACACGATTCACACAGAAGTGGGACATGCGTGCGTTGGCGCAAAGGTTAACGGACGCATGGTGCCGCTGCGACACAAGGTGCACAGCGGCGACATCGTCGAAATCATCACGCAGCCGGGACACAAACCCAGTCGCGACTGGCTCGGAGTGGTCCGTTCTTCGCGCGCGCGCAACAAAATCAAGCACTGGCTCAACATTCATCAGCGCGAACGTGCGATTGAGATTGGCAAAAAGCTGATCGACAAAGAGGCGCGCAAATATCGCATATCGCTGAAAGACATCAAGGACGCCGACTTCCAGCGGATCGCCTCGGACTACGGTCTGGGCGGACTGGACGATCTGATGGCCGCAATTGGCTACGGAAAGTACTCGGCGCGCCAGGTGCTGGGAAAAGTCGCGCCGGCTTCGGAGCCGACAGCCACGGTCGCCGAAGAGGAGTCAGCAATTGGCAGCGTGGTTCGGCGCGTCTTCGGTGGAGACCATAGCAACGCCATCCGCGTGAAGGGCCACGGCGATTTGCTGGTTTATCGTGCGCGCTGCTGTAATCCCATTCGCGGCGAGGCGGTTGTGGGCTACGTAACGCGCGGCAAGGGCGTGGCAGTGCACTCGGTGAACTGCCCCAATGTTCTCAACTTGATGTATGAGCCGGAGCGCCGGATTGACGTGGAGTGGGGCAAGGAAGAAGGCGTTCCTTCTGCATTCCCGATCAAGCTGACCGTATTTTGCGACGATCGCTTCGGCATGTTGAAGCAGATCACCGCCGTGATCAGTGACACGAAAACCAACATCCGCAATATTGGCGCTCGCACCGAAAACGGCCAGGCGAATGTGGATATCGTGATCGAGATCGAAGACCTCAAGCATTTAGAGAACATCATTCAGGGTGTGAGAAAGATTCCCGGCGTACATGATGTGCAGAGGTTGCAGAGGGTGTGAGAAAACCGTCGTCGGTCGTTGGTCATCGGCAAAAAGCAGCGGTCCTGGGAAACTGCCCAAGGATGCCAATTAGGCGGGCAATGGTGATAAGAACGTTACGCCAACTCTGTGTTGGAAGTCTAAACTGAGCCTGAAATGACGGGGCTCATCCCGATGAACACGCTCTTCGCAATACTGTTTGTTGTTGGATTGCGCTTGGCACTCCCCAGCATATGCGACCTCACATTTTGATGGGTGACTCCTCACACTGCGATTCCATCGTGGTTCGCAACGGGCACATCGCCGTCGAGAAGGTCTGTAGCGGGAACGGTGCAGGCGGCGCAGAAGTGGCATGGGACGGGCATGGGGCTGTCATTTCTGGGGCAGATGAAAAGGCTTCCGCTGAATGGATTCGTGCCCATTCACTTCTCAAGCGACTTTCTCCTCACGGACATGACCTCTATTGGGATGGCAAGAAGGTGGCTTTGGGCAAGGTAGATGTTTTCGACCTGTATGAAGCGATCCCGTGGCAAGGTGGCGTTCTGGTCTACGGACGGACAATCCCTCGGAGAGGCTTCTGGCAGTCCTGGCCGTTCAAGGGGTCGTTTATCGAGGCTCGGGACATCGAACCGTTTTGTGCAATCTACTTTGACCCGAACACGCTCAGGGGTGAAGATTTTTGGTTGAACGGAAAGGCGAATCGGGGCTTGCTTGTTTTCCCGATTCCAGATTGACGAGACGTCTCCGACCTCAAATGCTGTAATTCGCAAGCGATCAAATGGATTCCGTCTTCGCCTCCGGCCAGGTAGTGTTCAATCCTGCCACCAACAGATCCACAGCGTACGTAAAATTCGGGGCGTGCACGACGCGCGAGGACTGCAAAGCGTATAGTGTTGGCTGTCAGTTGCGTACGGCACCACGGGAGGAAGATATGCGCGACGTCATCTCAACAGTTGAGGCTCCTCGAGCCATCGGTCCTTATTCGCAAGCCATCCGTGCAAATGGTTTCATTTTTGTGTCGGGCCAAGTGGCTATCGACCCGGCAACCCAGCAGGTTGTACCTGGCGATGCTGCCGCTCAGACCGACCGGATCATGAAGAACCTTTGCGCCATTCTTAAAGCCGCCGGAAGTTGCCTCGAAAGAGTCGTGCGCTCGACTGTTTTCCTGAAAAACATGAACGACTTTTCGGCAATGAACGATGTTTATGGAAAATACCTGGGCGCGAATGCTCCGGCTCGGTCCACCGTTGAAGTTGCGCGGTTGCCGAAAGACGTGCTGGTCGAGATTGAAGTAATCGCCCTGGCAAAGAGCTGTGAGATTTTTTCCAGAGGAGGTCACTAGAGACAGATGGTCAGGCAAGTCATTTTGATTGCAATCATTGCCGTCGCGAGTTTCGTTTTCGCTCAGAAAGCTCCAAAAAAATCCACCGTCACTCATACTGGCCCCACTCACGTTACCGGCGCCCCGGTCACAACCGCTTCCGGCCTGCAGTACTGGAACATCAAGTTAGGCACCGGCGCTCTGGCGATCCCGGGAAAGAAGGCGAAAGTGCAATACACCGGCTGGCTGACGACCGGAAAGAAATTTGACAGCGGGGTCTATGACTTCGTCATTGGCAACGGTCAAGTGATCAAAGGCTGGGACGAAGGCGTAGCCGGAATGAAAGTTGGAGGCAAGCGGCAGCTGCGCATTCCCCCGCAGCTGGCTTATGGTGAGCGAGGCTATCCCGGAGCCATTCCGCCTAATGCAACCCTGATTTTCGACGTGCTGCTGCTCGGAGCGGAATAACAAGCCTTTAACCGCAGAGATCGCAGAGTACGCCGAGAAATCTTCTTAATCTGTTCTCTCTGCGAACTCGGCGTGCTCGGCGGTCAAATGCTTTTTCTGGAACCTACCTAGGCTTTCTGGACTCTTCCGCTTCTCAGGCAGGACGTGCACACGCGGATCCGCTTACTTCCGCCCTTCACTTTGGCGTGAACAGGGCGCAGATTGACGTTCCAGCGCCGCTTGGTCACGTTATGGGCGTGGCTGATGTTGTTTCCAAATTGCGGCCCCTTGCCGCAGATTTCGCATACTTGTGCCATGACTCTCCGGAATCTCTAAATTAGCGTTGGAAACATAGATTTTAAGCTATTTGGCTGATTTTGGCGAATCCGCGACGTGCTCCCGCTCGGTCTAGGACGCCGTGGGTTACAGCGATCAACTTGCTTCTGCGTTAGTCTAAACCCTCATGGTTCCCGCAGATCCCAAATCCGTCAAAGTTCACCTCACCACGGGTCAGGGCGTGGAAATCCAGTGGGGCGGCGGGCATTCGTCTCAATATTCATTCCAATTCCTTCGCAATGCCTGCCCATGTGCTCTGTGCGACGAGGAGCGGACGAAAACCGGCCGCCGACCGGGCGAAGATCCGCACGGGAAGCCTGGCGAACTGCCCATGTTCAAGCCAGCCGCCAAACCAAACTCCGCCGAGCCTGTCGGCAAGTATGCGTTGCGTTTCAAATGGAATGATGGCCACGAGCTGGGAATTTATTCGTGGCAGTGGCTGCGCGAGATTTGTCCGTGCGAAGCGTGTCGCGCCGCCAAGAAGGCCAAAGCGGGTTGAACTATTTCTGGGCCTGAGCGGTCTTTGTGGCGTTCTCTAGTGCGTTAGCCAAATCAGGATGCTCGGCCAGCACTTCCTGCATGCACTCGCGGCCCAATTGCGCGCCCCAATTCTGGCCCGCGGCCTGCGTTTCGGCGACCAATTGCGGCGCCACGTCCAACATTTTTTGCCCAAGCGGAGTCTGGTAGAACGCGATCAGTTGCTTGATCTCTTCGTCGGAATAGTACTTTTTGTATGCCGGGATCGCCATGTCCACGAGTTGCTGGACATCAAGCTTGGCATGGAATTTGTCGAAGAAAAGACTGATCAACTTCTCCCGATATTCTCCTTTCGGGAAAGCGTCGGTCATGAGCGGGCGCATGTTGGCCTCCATTGCGTTCATCGTCTGAGTGGCCAGCGCACCGGCGTGCGTGAGTTCGAGCAAGTGCCGGACGTCGGCGTCCTTCATCTGCTCCTTCTTCACCTGCGCCTGGCTAGCCTTGGCGGCGGCGGCGACGCTCTGCGACTGGCCCTGGTCAGACGATGCGTCCTGAGCGGAGCAGAAGGCCGCGAACAACAAGACGACGATCAAAGCTTTGGCCGAGCGTTGCATAGTGAGCCCTTTCCCTGAAAAGAAGATGCTAGCCGCGGGACAATAGCAGGGCGAGATGACGTTCGACGGTGAACCGTGGGTTCTACGTCCTGTAAAATTCAATCAACGTCTCCGGAGCCGTTTCGTCTTTGTCGTTTCTCTCCCAACTGAATCCGCAGCAGCGTGAAGCGGTTGAAACCATCGAAGGGCCGGTGCTCATTCTGGCCGGGGCCGGCAGTGGCAAAACCCGCGTCATTACGTATCGAATCGCGCATTTGATCGAGCACCTCGGGGTGATGCCGGAGTCCATTCTTGCGGTCACGTTCACGAATAAAGCTGCAGCGGAGATGGGCGAGCGCGTCGAGAAGATTGTTGGCGGGCTCTCGGTCGCCAAGCCGGTCATTTCCACATTTCATTCATTTTGTGTGCGCGTTCTCCGGCGGGACCTTGACGCGTTACGGATTCCATCGTCGGTGCCCGGCCAACCGCCAATCGGGCACACGAAAAGCTTCGTCATCTACGACGAAGCGGACCAGCAGCAGGTCACAAGATCCGTCATGAAGCGGCTCGGGATCGATGACAAAGAACTCACGCCGCGCAACGTGCTCTCACACGTCTCCTGGGCGAAGAACCACATGCTCGACCCGCAGGAGGTTTATCTGAACTCGGCCGATCCGCAGACCGAACGTATCGCTCACATTTATGAGGAGTATCGCAAGGAGCTGCGCAAGGCAAATGCGCTTGACTTTGATGACCTGCTGCTCGAAGCGGTGCGGTTGCTGAAATCGGTGGCGAAGGTCCGCGAGTATTACAACCAGCGGTTCCAGTACTTGTTGATTGATGAATATCAGGACACAAACCGGCCGCAGTACGAACTGATGCGCGCGCTGGCAGGAACCCGGCACAACGTGTGCGCAGTCGGTGATGAAGACCAATCGATCTACTCGTGGCGCGGCGCGGACATTCGCAACATTCTGGAATTTGAAAAAGATTTCCCGGAAGCGAAGATCATTCGGCTCGAGCAAAATTACCGTTCAACCCAGAACATATTGCAGGCGGCTTCGGCAGTGGTCGCGAATAACGTGCGGCGCAAGGGCAAGAACCTGTGGACCTCGCGGCAAGGCGGAACCAAGATCGGCTACTACGAGGCGCCGGATGGCGAGAACGAGGCCCTGTTCGCGGCCGATTCGATTGCGCGCTACACTCGCGAAGCTATCGACCGCGGTGACGATCCGCGTGCGGCGGTGCTGTATCGCGTCAATTCGCAGTCGCGATTGTTCGAAGAGGCCATGCGGCGGTATCAACTGAAGTACCACGTTGTAGGCGGATTTTCTTTCTATGAGCGCGCCGAGATCAAAGACCTGATCTCGTATTTGAAGGTCATTCACAATCCAGAAGATTCGGTTTCGCTGCTGCGGGTGATCAATACGCCTCCGCGCGGAATAGGCAAGACAACCATGGAGGTCGTCGAGCGGGTGGCGCTCGAAACCGGGGTTTCGCTATGGGGAGCGATTGGTGAGTGCGTTCGGCGAGCACTGTTGCCGCAGAGAGCATTGGCGGCGTTGAAGTCATTCGCGGACCTGATCGAAGACGCACGGGCGATGGTGGCCGGAACCTATATAGAGAGATTGCAGGAGACCGGAGCGCGGGAACCACCCGAGACCACGTGGGGATGGGTGCCCTCACAAGCCAGTTCTGAGCGAAGCCGGAGCAAAGCTCCGCAGTCTTCCGAGCAGGCACCTCAGGATGCCCTTACCGAATTTGATCCCGCGGCATTTGATTTTGGCGGTGGAGAGCATATCCCGGCGGGAAGCTCGGCTGCCAACGATTCCGAGAATGACGGTGCAGAGTCAAACGAAGCTCCCGTCGAAGGCTTCCGATCTCCCGGCGGTCCTGCGAACACAGCCGAGATTCTAAAATTCCTGATTGACCGCACTGGCTACATCAAAATCCTGGAAGCCGAGGATTCGCCGGACGCCTTCTCGCGCATCGAGAACATTCGCGAACTGGTGAACGCGGCCATGGACTCGAAAGACCGCGGAGAAACCCTCGACCAGTTTCTCGACCACGCGGCTTTGGTTAGCGACGCCGATGCCTACGACGAGCGCGCGCAGATTACCCTCATGACCTTGCACGCCGCCAAGGGGCTGGAGTTCCCGCTTGTTTTTCTCTGCGGACTAGAGGAAGGTCTGTTTCCACACTCGCGAACTTTCTTGAACCCAAATGACATTGAGGAAGAGCGCCGGCTCTGTTACGTAGGGATGACGCGCGCCATGGATCAGCTGGTATTGACTCGGGCTGTCTACCGCCGTCGCTATGGAACCGATATGCCGGAGGCGAGTGTGCCGTCGCGGTTCTTAGAGGAGATTCCAGCGGAGTTGATAGAGGGGGTTGGGATCAGCAGAAGCCGTGTGGGTCGGGCACCCTTGTCCGAGCGAGCTTCAAAGCCCGCCTCTGCTTTTCGGGCTCCTTCTAACTCCGCTCGGGCAGGAATGTCCGAGCCACAGGGCTCACACTACGCCTACGAAGACGAAGACCAATCGGCAGTCTGGAAGCAGGCCCCCAGCAAGAAGGTCTCCGCTCCCAAGTACAATTCCATTGATAACATCGCCGAGTTCTTTGCCTCGCGCGGCAAGAAGTTCAACTTGCCGAAAATCTCGGTGGAAGAGCCAAAGGGCCGTCGTGGATTCCGCCCCGGACAAAAGGTGAAGCATCCGAAATACGGCGAGGGCACTGTTTATCGGCGCGAGGGCGACGGTGAAGAGGCAAAGATAACGGTACAGTTCCCCAGGTTCGGGCTGAAAATGCTGGTGGAGAAATACGCGCAGCTGGAGAAAGCGTGAAAGAAATCTGGTAACTTTGTAGTTGCCTTACAAATTACCAATTACTCAAACCACATAGGACTTCATGGCCAACACAACTGCACTCAGCAGAGACGAACGCAAGAAAGCCAAACGCGCCGCGCGCAAGAAGCGCAAAACCGAACATCCGTTGAAGGCTCGGGAGTACGCTCGCGGATCGCGGAAGCGAAAAGTTAAGAAGCTGGTGCGCGGACAGGCAAAACGCTAGTTCCGCGTCCTTGTGCCGGATATTGTTTGGAGGACGGCGTAAGCCCGCTGTCCTCCTAAACCTCTGTACAGCCAGTCGCAACTCGCGGAATGCCGGGTGCTGACGTCGGGATGCTCGCCCAGCTACACTGACTTCATGCTCGCTCCCTATGCAGTGGAGCACTCGCTCGGACGCCGATTTCCCGAGCCGCAGCATCCCTATCGCAACGACTTTCAGCGCGACCGCGACCGCGTCATCCACTCGCGTGCCTTTCGGCGGCTGGAAGCCAAAACGCAGGTCTTTACCCGCCGCTATTCCGATCATTTCCGCAATCGTCTCACCCACACACTCGAGGTCGCGCAGATTTCGCGAACCATCGCTGCGCAGCTCGGCCTGAACGTCGATCTCGTTGAGGCCCTCGCTCTGGTTCACGATATCGGCCATCCGCCATTTGGACATGCAGGCGGGCGCGCCTTGGATGCCGTTATGCGGCAGCACGGATTTTTCTTTGACCACAACCTGCACGCGCTGCGAATCGTCGAAGATTTCGAACTGCGCTACGCGGCCTTTCGAGGATTGAACCTCAGCTTTGAAGTGCGCGAAGGAATCATTAAGCATTCGCGCGACTATGATCCGGCTGAATATCCTGAGCTTTCAGAGTATCTGCTTGAGAGTCGTCCCCCGCTCGAAGCCCAGCTGATCGATGCAACCGATGAACTCGCTTACAACACTGCCGACCTCGACGATGGCTACGAAGCGCACCTGCTTGCGTTTGATCAGATTCAGGAAGGCGTGCCCCTGTTCGCGGGGTTCCTGAATGAAGTTCAGCGGCTTTATCCGGATGCGCCGGAAAAGCTGCAGTTCAATGAGGTCATTCGGCGAATGCTCGACCGTTGGGTGGGGGACCTGATTCAGAATACGAAGCAACGGATTGGCAAGGCGGGCGAGGGCGCTCGCCCCACACTGGAAGACATTCGCGCCTACCCGCAACGACTCGTCTCATTGAGTCCGGAATCTGAGGCCGCGCGTCGAGAGACCAAAGACTTCCTCCATAAAAACCTTTATTTCTGTTCCGCGCTTCAGCCGGAGAAGGAAGCCGCCGAGCGCATCATCACAGATCTGTTTGAGCTGTGGATGCAGCACCCAGGCAAATTGCCGGAAAGTTACCGAGAGAAAGCTGAAGATGAGCCGCTCGCGCGAGTTATCTGCGACTACATTGCCGGCATGACGGATCCTTATATCTACGAACGGTACGACAAGTTTTGCGGCTCATAATTCCCAAAATGGGTCATTCTACTTGACTCCCCAGATGGGTGCTCTGCACTTTTTACCTAGTTGTTCCTCAATTACGCTGAATTCGCCACGGCCCCGCCTTGGCAACCGACCATACTCCCAGTAGTTCAACAACTTAGCTGCACCTTAGTTTGGCATAACGTTTGATATACATCAGAGTAGGCGTCAGCATCTTAAGGGTATAGGAGCGGCCGAACTGGCAACTCCAAATCGGTTTTCGGCAGACGCCAAAGTTTTCGGCCCAGCGTAGCGTCAGCGCTGGCCCCGGCAAGCCCTCCCGGCCTGCCAGATTTTGTGAAGTAGGGACGCACCAAATCGCGTCACGCCCGCGCAAGGCGTGCGGTGCGGAGACCGCCTGAGCCAAAACTCAGTGACGTTCTCCCCCACGGAGGATGTACACAAATGAAAAACCGCGCAGTGGTAGCGTTGTTCGTCGCAGTCTTAGTTACCGTGACGGCCGTCGCCCAGCAATCCAACACCTCGGCGACGACCAACCAGTCGGCACCCGCCGCCTCAAGCAGCACCAGCGCAGACACGGCCAGCGGCAAAGCACCCTTGCAGTATGAGACCCGCCAGGGCTTCTGGGGCAAAGTCAATCCTTTTGCCCGTAAGAAGTATGTCCAGCGGCAGCTCACGCCGATCCAAAACCGCGTGAACGAACTCGATGAACTCACGGCGGCCAATAGCAAAATGATTAAGGACGTTGACAGCCGCGCTCAGGAAGGCATCAAGATGGCCTCGAACAAGGCCAACGAAGCCGACCAGCACGCCGTCGACGCCGGCAACAAGGCCCAGGTGGCGCAGGACACTGCCACCAAGGCCAACACCCGCCTGACGACCGTGGAAGGCGTGGTCAGCAATATTGACCAGTACAAGGCCACCAACCAGACCGAAATCCGCTTCCGCTCGGGCCAGACGGTCCTGAGCCAGAACGCGAAGAGCGCTCTTGACCAGATGGCCGATCCGCTGAAGGGTACGCACGGATACATCGTTGAAGTGCAGGGCTTCTCTTCAGGCAAGGGACAGGCTGCGATCGCCACCTCACGCAAGATGGCCGACGCCGTCGTCCGCTACCTGGTTGAGAACCACGAGATTCCGGTTTACCGGATCTATGTGCTCGGCATGGGCAATGCCCCAGCGCCGACCCCAACTGAAGGCGAGAAGCCAAAGCGCATGAGCGGCGGCCGCGTCGAAGTCAGCCTGCTGAAGAACGATCTCGAACAGCTGGCGACCTCGAACCCAGCGCCCGCTCCGGCGCAGTAAAAGCTTGTGTAAGGCGGGCGCCCTCGCCTGCCTTCCGCAGTTCATTGGCTGAGGGCAACCCCACCGCACAGCCCAAGGCCCTCCTCAGAAAAAAGCCTCCCGCAAGGGAGGCTTTTTTGTTTATTCCGTCGGCGAAAGCTAGTCCGCCAGCGGCACTCCACCCTACACCGACGTAGGCGGGCCGAACCATGTGGTTAGCGCATCATGGAGGCCCTTGCGGGCTTGGTCTTCCACCCAGGCCACATATCCATCGGGCCGCACCAGAGCGGCCGTGGGAGCCGTGACTGCCCCGACCTCCGGAAGCTCCCACGTACCATCGTATTTGGCGTCGAATTGAACGCGATGTGCCCATGGAGTGATGTCGAAACCGCCGGCCTCACCGAAGTTGAGCAGCAACGGTCGGGCAGTGTGCAGCAGAGTGAATACCCGCAACGGGCCATTGGCGGTGACGAGGTCGAGGTCGGGCATACGGCGTCCAAGCAGTGAATGTCCCTCCCCGAGGTCCTAGCGAACGGCAAGGCCTGACATCTCCGCGGCCAATCGTTTGCGAGGCTCGTCCATGCCGAGGAGTTCGGAAGTGATGTCGCGCAAGGCATTGGTGCGGTCATCTGTGCGAAGCAGCGCGACTTGCGCCATCGTGGCGCGCAGCACACGAGCAGCCACCGGGTGACGCTCGGCATGGTAGGAATCCCCAGGCGCTCGGGTGATGTCTGCTTGACCACCTGGGCCAGCTTCCACCCCAGATTGACAGCGTCCTGCACACCGATGTTGAGGCCCTGCCCGCCGGTCGGGTAATGCACATGGGCGGCGTCGCCGGCCAGCAGCACCCGTCCCTTGCGGTAGGAGGCTGCCTGGCGTGCCATATCGGTGAATCTCGAAATCGAAGTGGGACTGTGGATCCCGAAATCGCTCCCGTACGCGGCGATGAGCGCCTCGCTGAGATCGCGGAGGGTGGGCTCGCCGGTTTGGCCGAGGCGCCGTTCGGTCACGAGGACCCGCACCCCCCGTCCATCTTCCAACCTACTCAAGGAATGGATGCCATTCGCGTCGCGGCGCAAACCGCATTCCGGCTCCTCCGCCATCTCGACCTCGGCGATCAGGTGGCTCACCGTGGGATCCCATCCAGGGAACTCGATGCCCGCTGCTTTACGGACCAGACTGCGTCCTCCGTCACACCCCACGAGATATTCCGCCCGTAGCAACTGGCCATCGGACAGTTCAACCTTGACGCCGGTCTCATCTTGCGCGAAACCGGTCACTTCACGTTGGCGATATATCGGGACCGCCAGCTCGCCGACCCAGTCGGCTGGGTTCCGCTCGATGTGGTTCTGCTGCAGCGCGAGCCCGTAGTTATGCCGGGTGGGAAAGTCGCTCATGTCCATGCGAATCCAAGCGAACCCGACGATCTGTGCCACCTGTCCCTGTGAGAGGAAGCGATTGGCGATTCCCCGTTGGTCGAGGACCTCGATGGTACGTGAGTGCAAACCGCCTGCGCGCGAGCCGACGAGATCCTGGTTGGTACGCCGCTCGACAATAGCAACGTTGACCCCCGCCAGCGCCAACTCGCCTGCCAACATTAGCCCGGTTGGACCTCCTCCGGCGATCACTACTGCATGCTCGGCCATATGGCTCCACCATTCCTCAAGATTTTTACCCCGCCCAGAAAGTCTGGCCGAGGTAAGCGACTCTACGATAAGACCCCGGCCTTGCTGCAAGTCTCGTGCTGGGCGAATACTGAGATTGGCAAGGAGAAGGTCTCCCTTTTTTTCACTTCTCGGCGAACGGACAGCGCCCACAAGCGCCCCCGGAACGATCTTGGGCGGGTCAATCACATGACACTGAAGCAAGCATCCGCGAGTTGAGCTCGTTGCTGCTGAGGTCAACGCCCGCCACGACACTTGGTCGTTGGCGCCATAGCATGGCTGCTATGCGAACCCAGCCACATTCCGCTGCAACGTTTTTCATGAGAATCTTTGCGGACGTGAGAGTGTGGGGTATGATGGCGCGAGTCTTGAGCGATGAAGCGAAGTGCCCGGAAGAGCATACGGTTTCTTCTTGCCGCGCTTGCGGTGAGTTCTTCGCCAGCCCTTGCAGGCGACGCTCAGTGGATTGAAATTCAGTCTCCTCATTTCTCCGTGATCACCGATGCTGGCGAGCGTAGCGGCAAGGATGCCGCCGTCCGCTTTGAGCAGATGCGCGCGGTGTTCGGCGCGCTCATGGTCAAAGCCAACGTCAATCTGCCCATACCGCTGCAGATCCTGGCGTTCAGGAATGGCAAAGAGTTCAAACAGGTTGTGCCGCTTTGGCATGGCAAACCAATCGACGTTGCCGGTCTATTCCAGCCCGGCCAGGACCGTTGCTTCATCATGCTCGATATGGGAGTCGAGAATCCGTGGACCGTGGTCTACCACGAATACGCCCATCAGCTGATGAATGGCAACATGAGTGCCGAACTTGACCCGTGGCTGGAGGAGGGATTCGCAGAATATTTCTCGAGCATTGAAGTGGATGGCAAGCAGGCCAGGGTAGGAAAGATTCCTTCTGAAACCTATCAAATCCTTCAGCAGAATGGATACATGAAAGTCGCTGACCTTCTCAATGTGAGGCACAACTCCGCTACTTACAACGAAAGCGGCGATCACAGGACAGTGTTCTATGCAGAATCGGCGATGCTGGTCCATTACCTTTCCGACAATGGCCTCATTCCGAAGCTCGGGGCGTATTTCACGTTAAAGATCGAAAAGAATGTTGGAGTAGATGCCGCCCTTCAGCAGGCACTCGGCATGAACGCCCCTCAATTCGACAAAGCGTTGCGCGATTACATATCGAGCGGCCGCTACAAATACTATGCATTGCCGACTCCGGCTGACATCGTGGAAAAGGGATATGTAATAAAGCCGCTCAGCACACTCGATGCCAGCACGGTAATTGCCGACATCCATTTGCACTCGATTGACTACCACGACAAGGCAGTCGGCGAATTCCTGGAAATACTGAAAACAGATCCCAACAATCCGGCTGCATCCCGCGGCTTGGGATATGCGTACCTTCAGAAAGGAAATTTCAGAGATGCCGGCGAGTACTTCAAGCGGGCTGCGGCCGCCGATTCGAAAGACCCGCGTGTGCATTACTATTCCGCGATGCTGATGACTCGTGATGGTTCTCTCAACCGACGTGAGGAGCTGCCGGTGATAACCCGCGAGCTTGAAACCGCAATCTCGCTCGATCCCAACTTTGCGGACGCTTACACGCTGCTGGCCTTTGCCGCGGCACAATCTGGTGAGCCGTCGAAAGCTTTGGCTGATATGCAAAAGGCTGTCACGTTGAGTCCGCGGAATGATGAGTATCGTTTTGACCTGGCGCAAATGTATCTGAGCAACCAGAGATTCGACGACGCAATTTCACTGCTCAAAACGCTGATCAACAACTCGAGTCCGGAGGTCGCACAACGTGGCGTGGCGCTACTCAATCAGGTGCAGGAGATCAAATCGTTGAATGCGTCGCAACCGGCCCGAGTGGCGGTCGGAAACCCAAGCGCAAGCGCGGTGGTCGAAGCGCCCGCCGCGACCATCGTCACAGATTCGTCCCCGGTTAAGTTCGCGAAGGGGGCAATTGTGAGTGTGGACTGTTCGGCTGAGCCGTCAGCCACGCTGAACGTTCTTTCTGGAAGCAAAACCATGCAGCTGCGGGTCGCGGACCGCAAAAATGTGCTGGTGTTGGGTGCGGACGGGTTTTCATGCGACTGGAAAAAGCAGAAGGTCGCACTCAACTATCGGGAGACTGCAGGGACCTCGGGGACGGTTGTTTCGATCGAACTCCAATGAACCTATGAAACCAACTCTGAAAATGTCCTGCTTGTTGCTGGTTTCCCTCGGCGCTTTTGCTCAGAAGCAGGAGCCCGCCCGTCCGAAAATTAGCGGTATTGATCATGTGGCGTTCTACACAACTTCGCCAGAGGCCAATGACAAATTCTACGAGAATTTGCTTGGGCTAGTGTCGCCTAAGGCTGATAAGACTTCGATTGAACCGGGACAGACACAGGTCTTCTGGATTGGCAGCCAGTGGGTCGGATACAGCCCTGCTCCGGACGCCAAGTCTATTAATCAAATGGACCATCTCGCATTCACCACAGAGAGCATTGAGGCGCTCCGTGCATATCTCACTTCTGAGCACGTACCTGTCTCGAATGCCACTTCAGCGGGAGATGGATCCAAAAGCTTCGCCGTCAATGACCCCGAAGGCACTCGGATCGAGTTCGTCGAGAGAAATCGCATGCGTTTTGGAACGGGCCTTGGCAGACTAGGTACTCTGGGTGAACAAGCCGAGAGATATGATCCCATCTCCAGCCGGATCATCCACGCTGGCTTCATCGTGCATGATCGTGCAGCAGAAGATCATTTCTACAAAGATATTCTCGGCTTCCACCTCTACTGGCAGGGCGGCATGGAGAACGACCGCGCGGACTGGGTCGCCATGCAGGTGCCGGATGGAACGGATTGGGTCGAGTACATGCTGAACATCAAGCCGGACGCGGACCAGCGCCTGACCGGCGTGATGAACCACGTCTCACTCGGCGTCAAGGACATCAAGGCAGCGCAAGCCAAACTCGAAGCGCGCGGCTGGAAAGCGAACGGTCGCGAGCACGCGCAGATGGGTCGAGACGGCAAGTGGCAGCTTAATCTTTACGATCCCGATCAAACCAGGATTGAGCTGATGGAATTTACGCCAACCGGAAAGACTTGCTGCTCAGAGTTTCAGGGGCAGCATCCACACGAATAAGTTTTAGTCACCACAGAGACGCAGAGGCACAGAGATTTTCTAAAAGGTTTTCTCGGTGCCTCTGTGTCTGTGTGGTGAAAACTGCTTTAGCCGTGCGTCTCGCGGTACGCCTGCAGACATCGTCTTGCGGTTTCGAGCTCGCCATAGCGGCTGCCTTCCTGCTCCAATAAATAATATTCAACTCCGCCGACGCTTTCGGCAGCCCCGAAAATATCCTTCCACTTGGCATCACCCTCGCCGAAGAGAACTTGGTAGCCTTTCGCCGGATCTGAGGACCAGTCCTTGAGGTGCAATGAGTGAATGCGCCCCGGGTTCGAGCGGATCCATGCAACTGGATCGGCACCCGCCTCGAGACATGTGCCGACATCGAGCTGCATCATGACCGAAGGCTTGGTGTTCTGGGCGATGACCTCGAGCGGCCGCACTCCATCTACTGCTTTCCACTCCGCCTGATGATTGTGATATCCCGGCTTCAGTCCCGATGGAGCGAGTGCGTCCGCTGCGGTGTTCAGTTCGTCGGCGATCGCCTTCCACCCGTCGAGTCCTTTGTTCGGCTCGGAATACGCCATCACCATGTACTTGCAGCCGAGAATCGAGTTCATGTCGCGGGCTTTGCCGATGTTTTCCTTGCTGAAAAATCTTTCGTCGTTATGGGTTGAGTAGCAGCGGACGCCAAGATCGTCGAGCAGCTTTCGCATCTGCTTGGTCTGCGCATCGCTCCACTCGAAGTACGGTGCGTAAAACTCGACACACTGATATCCGAGTTGCGCGACTGCTCGCACTGTGCCTTCGAGATCTTTCTCGAGCGCTTCGCGGACTGAGTAAAGCTCCAGGCCGATGGGAACGGATGTTGATGCCGCGCGGGCTTTCAAAGCCCAGGGCAGCGTGGCGGATAAAGTGACAAACGAACGGCGAGTTAGGGACATGCGGGAGATGGTACCGCAGCGCCGCGCGGTTTTCATCCGAAGATGCGTCACTCAACGGCGGGGTAAGATTCAGGCATGGGCGCCATTCAGCCAATCGTGACCATCTCCCGCCGCGGAGCGGAGCGCATTGGGGCCGGGCACGTTTGGGTGTATCGGTCGGATGTGGTGCAGGCGGAGGGAGTCGCACCCGGATCTGTGGTCACACTACGGGAGGATCGCGGGCGAGGCGCCCGCGCCACACTAGGCAGCGCTCTCTACAGCTCGGCTTCAGAGATCGCGCTGCGGATGATTTCGCGCGTGCCGGTCACTGACATCCACCAGCTTGTGCGTGAGCGGATTCGGGCTGCAGTCGCATATCGCGACCGGTTTGTGCGGGACACAAATGCGTATCGGGTGATTTTCAGCGAAGGGGATTTTCTGCCGGGGCTGATTGTGGAACGGTACAACGACATTCTGTCGCTTCAGGTACTCACACAGGCGATGGATTCCCCGGAGATGCGCGCGACCGTGATTGACGAGCTGAAGCTTGGGTTAGAGCCGCGTGCGATCGTCGAGCGGGTGGATGCGAGGGTGAGGAGACTGGAGCAGCTGGAGGAGAAGGAGAGTGGGCTGGTTTGGCAAGGAGCCTCCACAATCGAAGGTGGGGCGACGGACGTCTCGCCCGTCGAGGAGAATCAACAGGTCGGGCGAGGACGCCCGACCCCCCACCAACAATTGACAATCGAATTCCAGATGAACGGCGTCCGCTTTCTCTTCGACGCACTCGGCGGGCAGAAGACCGGGGCTTTCCTCGATCAACGCGAAAACTATGCCGCTACTGGGCAGTATGCGCGAGGCGAAGCACTGGATGTCTTCTGCTATCAGGGCGGGTTTGCGCTGCACCTGGCGCGAGCGTGCGAGAAGGTCACCGGGGTTGACAGCGCGCGTGCTGCTCTTGAAGCTGCTGAGCAGAATGCAACCCTGAATGGGCACGAATTGGAGTGGATCGAAGCGAACGCCTTCGATCTGCTCCGCGACTATTCGGATGCAAGCAAGAAATATGACTGCATCGTGCTGGATCCGCCCGCGTTTGCCAGATCCAAGCGTGACCTGGCGACTGCTCTGAGGGGCTATAAAGAGCTGAATTTGCGCGCTCTGAAGATGCTGCGGCCGGGCGGAATTCTGGTAACATGCTCGTGCTCGTATCACGTCGGACCGCAGACTTTCCTCGAAACCATCCAGGCGGCGGCTCGCGATTCCCACAGGAACCTGCGGATTCTGGAAAACCGGGGCGCGGCGAAAGACCATCCCAGCGTATTGGGAATCCCCGAAACAGCGTATCTGAAGTGCCTTATAGCTGACGTAAGTTAATGTATAATAAGGCAATTTACTTGTTGACAATAATACACTCATATTTTATGCTGTATTTACGCTAAATATGGCGAATACGGCAATCAAGCCACATTTCAAAATAAAGACTTCTGAATCAGGAGGAACTTTTATGACCGTTCTTACTCGCTGGGATCCATTCCGCGAATTCACCACTTTGCAGGGTCGCATGAACCGCTTGTTCCGCGACTCGTTTGGCGAGGGCCAGGAAGCGCTTACCCCTTCCAGCTTTGCCCCGCCGGTCGATGTCTATGAGGATGAGCACAATGTCACGCTGAAGATCGAGGTGCCGGGGATCGACGAGAAGGACATTGATGTCCGGATCGAGAACAACCTGCTCACCGTGCATGGGGAGCGCAAATTCGAGAAGGAAGAGAAAGAAGAGAACTACCGTCGTGTGGAGCGTCAGTATGGCAGCTTTACCCGCTCATTCACGCTTCCGAACACGGTGAACACCGAGAGTGTGCAGGCCAACTATGACAAGGGGATCTTGAAGATCCAGCTTGCCAAGAAGGCCGAAGCCAAGCCGAAGCAGATCAAAGTGAATGTAGGCAGCGAAAAGACGCTCGAAAGCATGGGCGTCAGCAAAGCGGCGTAAGAATAGCCTGCTTATGAAGCATTCGGAGGGAGGCTGCGGAAGAGGCGCCTCCCTTTTAGCTTTTGCCTTTAGCTCTCAAGCAAACCGATAGGATTGTTTGAGCTAAGAGCTGAACCGCCAAGATCTGATTTGGGAGTTGATGATGGCGATCCGATGGGACAAATTCACACTGAAAGCACAGGAAGCCGTGCAGCGGGCGAACCAGCTCGCGTCTGAGCATGGCAACCCTGAGCTTCTACCACTGCACTTGCTCGCGGCATTGCTCGAGGATAAAGACGGCATTGTTCCGCCGGTTCTGGAAAAAATCGGAGTCGGGCCCCAGTCCGTTTTAAACGAAGTTTATGAGGCGATTGGCAAACTGCCGAAAGTTTCTGGCGGGGCGACGCAAGCGGCCCTTTCGCAAGCGGCGAATCAACTGCTCGACCGTGCCTTCAACGAAGCGGACACCTTCAAAGACGAATACGTTTCGACCGAGCACCTGCTGCTCGCCGCCACTGAACTTAAGCGCGATCCCGCGCAGGAAATTCTCGTCCGCGCCGGCGCAACGCGCGATGCCATTCTCAAAGCGTTGACCGCAGTTCGCGGGTCACAGCGCATCATCGACCAGAATCCTGAAGCAAAGTATCAAGCGCTTGAGCGTTATGCGAAGGACCTGACTGAACTTGCCCGTCGAGGCAAGCTCGATCCGGTGATCGGGCGGGATGAAGAGATTCGGCGGGTCGTGCAGGTGCTTTCGCGCCGGACGAAAAACAACCCTGTACTGATCGGAGAACCTGGTGTCGGCAAAACTGCGATCGTTGAAGGCCTGGCGCAGAGAATTGTCTCCGGAGATGTTCCCGAGGTTTTGCGCAACAAGCGTGTCGTTGCGCTCGATCTCGGTTCGATGCTCGCCGGCGCGAAGTATCGCGGCGAATTCGAAGATCGCCTGAAGGCAGTTCTGAAGGAAATTGAAGATTCGCAGGGGCAGATTGTCCTCTTCATCGACGAGCTGCACACCCTGGTCGGCGCGGGCGCGGCGGAAGGCGCGATTGACGCTTCAAACATGCTCAAGCCGGCACTGGCACGAGGAGAACTACGAGCGATCGGCGCAACCACGCTGAATGAATATCGCAAGTACATCGAGAAGGACGCCGCACTCGAGCGCCGGTTTCAAATTGTTTTTGTGGGAGAGCCGAATGTCGAAGACACGATTGCGATCCTTCGCGGACTAAAAGAGCGCTATGAAGTCCATCATGGTGTGCGCATTAAGGACGCAGCCACCGTTGCAGCAGCGACGTTGTCGCATCGCTACATCTCTGACCGCTTTCTTCCCGACAAAGCCATCGATTTGATTGACGAGGCGGCGGCATCGCTGCGAATTCAAATCGATTCGATGCCCACCGAAATCGACCAACTGGAGCGCCGGGCCACGCAGCTTGCGATCGAAAAGCAGGCACTTAAAAAGGAAAGCGACCCGAATTCGAAGGAACGTCTCGCAGGGATTGACAAAGAACTGGCGGGCATCCGTGAGCAGTCGAATGCGCTCAAAGCGAAGTGGCAAAAAGAAAAGGACCTCATTACCAAGTCGCGCCAGCTGAAGGAGCGGCTCGAACAGCTGAAGCTCGAAGAGCAGCAGGAGGAGCGCAAGGGCAATTTGCAGCGGGTGGCAGAGATCCGGTATGGGCTGCTGCGGCAGGCTGAAGCTGAACTGGCGAAAGTAAACGCACAGATGGATGGCGGCTCGGACAAGAATGTCCGAGCCACACAACCATCGCGCATGCTGAAAGAAGGGGTGGACGAGGAAGACATCGCCCGCATCGTCTCCAAGTGGACCGGCATTCCCGTCTCAAAGATGCTCGAAGGCGAGGTCAAGAAGCTGGTCAACATGGAAGACCGCTTGCGGCATCGAGTGGTCGGACAGGACGTGGCGCTTCAGCGCGTTTCGAACGCGATTCGCCGATCCCGCGCGGGATTGAGCGATCCGAAGCGGCCCATTGGGTCATTCATCTTCTTAGGTCCAACTGGGGTTGGGAAAACCGAACTTGCGCGGGCCTTGGCTGAGTTTCTCTTCGACGACGAACATGCGCTTGTGCGCATCGACATGTCCGAGTACATGGAGCGGCACGCCGTCTCGCGTCTGATCGGCGCGCCACCGGGATATGTTGGCTATGAGGAAGGCGGGCAACTGACCGAGCAAGTGCGCCGTCGGCCATACTCGGTCATTCTGTTCGACGAAATCGAGAAGGCGCACCAGGATGTATTCAATATCCTCCTGCAAATCATGGATGATGGGCGCCTGACCGATGGCCAGGGCCGAGTCGTGGACTTCAAGAACACCATCATCATCATGACGTCGAACATCGGGGCTTCGTTCTTACAGGCTGAAGGTCTGAGCTCCGAAGCGGGGTTCAGCGAGGCCTCGCAGCAGGTGCTCAATGCTTTGCATGCACACTTCCGGCCCGAGTTCTTGAACCGCGTTGACGACATTATCGTGTTTGCCCCGCTGGGGCGCGAGCAGTTGGTCAAGATCATCGACCTGCGGCTCGAAGACCTGCGCCGGCTGTTGGCTGAACGCAAGATTTCGATCGAACTTACGGATGCAGCCAAAGACCTGCTCTTCGCTGAAGGTTTCGATCCGAACTTCGGGGCCCGGCCCCTGAAGCGTGCAATCCAGAAACTGATACAGGATCCGCTGGCGCTGAAGATCCTGGATGGTGAGGTGCTGCACGGAGACCACTTGGTAATCGGCGCGAAAGAAGGCAAGATGCAGTTTGCGGTAAGCAAGCGCGTAGGAGAGCCCGTCAAAGCAAAGTAATCAATGAAACTTCTCCGCCGTGGAACTTTGCCACAAGTACCACACAATTACGACGCGGACCATGACCGCGAGTCCCGCGAGCAAGAGTCTTAAGGAGAGTTCAGCGGCGTCGGCGGAGACTTTGGCGATGAGCAGCACGACTCCTGCGACGGCGAGGATGATTGCGGCCCGACGCGCCAGATTGTTGAGCCTGAGCAGACCATATCCCACAAGGCAGAAAGTAGCCCCCACGAGCAACAACATGTACGGGCCGAAAATTTCGAGTCCGTGTAGAAGCGGCGCAGCGAGTGAAAGCCGGACAGCCTCAGGCGCAATCAGGCGCACCAACCCTAAGATTGCGAGATAGGCGGAGCTGAGGAGAAAGGCAATTGCGATTGCCGTGACGCCACTAGGTCGCTCCATCGGGCTTTGATGCTAGCAGAGAGATTTGTGGTAAAGCTGTTCGTCAGGCTCGGACAGGACTGTCCGAGCCACACCAGCTAAGCCAAATCGAACAGCAGGATCTCTGATCCTTCTGTAGCCTTGATCTCCAACGTCTGCTCGTCTGTGGCTGCCCCGTCGCCCTGCTTCATTGACTTCCCGTTCAGTTCGACCGCGCCTTTCGCAACCTGCAGCCAGCCGAAGCGGCCAACGCCTAGTGTGTGCTCGACTTGCTGACCCGGGCTAAGCAGCGAGACGTACAACTTGGCGTCCTGATGGATTGCGACCGATCCATCAGCAGCGTCGGGCGAGGCAATCAACCGCAACCGCCCGCGCTTCTGTTCTTCAGGAAAAGACTTCTGCTCATAGCCGGGCTCGTGACCATGGCGATCCGGCAAGATCCAGATTTGCAAAAAATGGGCTGGATTAGTTGTCGAAGGATTCGCCTCACTATGGCGCACACCGGTACCGGCGCTCATGCGCTGGCCGTCGCCGGGATGAATGACGGAGCCGTTGCCCATGCTGTCCTTGTGCGCGAGCGCGCCGTCGAGGACGTAGGTGATGACCTCCATGTCGCGGTGGGGATGCATGGGAAATCCGCCGCCGGGTGCAACAAGATCTTCGTTGATGACACGCAGAGAACGGAAACCCGCCCACTGTGGATCGCGATATTGATCGAAAGAAAATGTATGGCGCGTGTTTAGCCAGCCGTAGTCGCCGCCGCCACGCTCGTCGCTGCGTCGAAGTTGGATCATGGGGATAAGTTAGAAGTAAGAAGTCAGAATGCTGAAGTACGATTGCAGATTTTAGATTTCAGATCTATGCGCGAGTCTTCAAATCTGCAATCTAAAATCCTAAATCTGAAATTCGCTACTTCGGCGTTCTGCCTTCTTACTTCTGAATTCATTTGATGACTGTGCGTGCCAATCCGATTCCTTCCCCTTGTAACCACGCGGGCTACTAGCCCCCAGATTCCGGAAGTCGTAACACCTGTGTAAAAGCGTGACCTAGGCAGAATGCGGCTTCTCGTGCCGATGGCCCCGTGAAGGGCGGAATAGCCATGCGCCTGCGAGCTCGCGTTGCCATTGTGCTGGCGCTGATTCTGTCAGGATGCGGCGGCCGACCGGCACCGCCGGTCGGATTTATCAATCAGACAAGCACAGCGATGCCGAACTGCAGTCACTGTGGCGGCAGGCCCAGCAGAACTTGTCACTGCAAATCGACCTGAATCCACTCCAGCAGGGAGATGAACAACGCCCGCCGCATATTGTGCAGGGAGACACGCGCGCATTGAGCGTGTCACCACACCAGCTCGTGGTCTCGGCGCGACCAGATATTTCAGCAGCGGAGCTCTACGCGACCACCGGCACCATGCGCCCGGACCCGACTGGACTGATCTCCTGCCCGGCACCCTCTAACGTCACCTACGCTCCCGCTTACTCGCCGTACGCTCAGCCCGCCACGCGTTATGCAGCTTCGTGGGAATTTTCGAGCAACAACTTCGATGTACTCGTCGAATACGAGTTTGAGAACCAGATTCTGAATGTGCTGGGGTACGACACACGTTGGAGATGAGGCAGCTCCTAGGCTTCGTTTATCGTGAGGCTTTTGTCATCTCGAACTCACGTCTCTCGATCTAACTAACATTAGGGGCAGGCGAATCTTGCAGTAACTGCGGTAACCCATCCAGCCGCGCCACCGGAAAATCATATTCGACCCACTTCTCGCGATATCCAGCATGCCCGTAGGCACGTTCGAGTCTCTGTAGTTCCGATACCAGCGCACCAGCCAGAGTGCGTAGCCGGCATCTTGCGCTAAAAATTACTTCGCCTTCGTCGTCTGGACGTCCGCCCCACATCTCCTTGAACTCAAGTATTCGAACAGAGACCTGCCCTTCTGGAAGCGGTTCAAACACCCATCGATATTCGCCTGGCTCTTCGGTAAAAGAGGCCGATGCATGAGGATGCCCGCGTAACGTAGCCGATACCGCCGACGCAAGATCATCCAGAGCGGCCGAGAGGTATGAAGCGGTTACCGTTGCACTAGCGTCATCCACACGGATCGTGCACTTTGCCCAGCCTGCGCCAACAAGATCGTAGGAGATCTGAACGCCCATAAGGTTACTGAGTATGCCTCGAACTCCCCTTTCATGTCCCAATTGCCAACAGCTGATTTACTCGTACGCTAACGCGTCAATGGGATCCTTCTGTGCGGCTTTGAAAGCGGGATAAATAGCGCCCAGGAGCGAGCCGACGATTGCGGCAATGGTGGAATAGAGAAGCCATCGCGCCGTGATCTGAACCGGCAGGGTCGTGCTTTTCGAAATTCCCAGGCTCGCGACGTAACTCACTGCTATGCCCACAATAATCCCGCCAATCGCCAAGAGCGCCGTCTCGCGGAGAATTACATTTACGACGTAGAGCTTTGAGGCGCCCAGAGATTTAAGGATGCCGATTTCGCGCGTACGCTCCATCACCGCGGTATACATGGCTTGAAAGATCACGATGACGCCGATTGTCATTGCGATGCCGATCACGATGCGAATGAAATTTGAAAGCATGGGAATGTTATCGGGCGTCATCATGGAGAGCCACTCGCGCATGGCGTATATGTTGTAGCCGTCCATGTGGGGAATGCTCTTAATTTCGCTGACAATCTCGTCCGCGCGGCTGGAATCGTCGGCTTTGACGTAGAAAGCTGTCGTTCTCCCCTGGGCCCCGTTTAGATCCTGCATCGTGCTAAGAGGGACGTATAAACGCGCTCCCTTACCGTGAGCAACAATGCCAGCAATGCGGAATGGATGATTGAGTAAAGCTACCTCACTACCGATCTTCAGGTTCTTGCCGTGAATGTAAACATCGTCAACCAGAAGGTCGTCTGGTCCCTGAAAAGGACCGCCCTTTATGTACGTGAAGGGGCGCAAAGCTTCGTAGCTCTTGATATCGATTCCGTACACCTGTTGAAGGGCGCCGGAGGTTGCAATCTGGATCAGCACCGGCGAGACCACGCTCACATGCGGCTGCTTGGCAATGAGGTCGCCAATTTTCACCGGCATGGGAGCGCCGCTGATGGTGATCACATTGGACGCGCCGGGTGGCAGAACGATGGCGTCCGCGCCGATCCCGGCGTAGCGGGCTTTCGAATCGTTCAACATGCCTAACGCAAAGCCGACGATCAGAAGGATCAGCGTGACTTCAAGCGCGATGGCAACGACGCTGATCGCCGATCGCAAGGGCCGGTGCGCCAGGTTCGAGACGATCATTTTGTTCATCATGTAGAAGCCTTCAGCCGTCAGCTATCAGCCATCAGTGAAAACCGGGTTGCAGGTTTGCAGATTTCAGAGGCCGCACTCACGAATGGTCAATCCTAAGTATGAGATCTCAGTTTGCAATTGTAATCGTTAAGAACTGATGGCTGAGAGCTGAAGGCTACCTAATGGCTTCCGCCACCGTGCTGCGCGGGGGAATTATCGAGATGAATGACCTGGGCTCCGGGCGGCTGCTCAAGCGCGAACTTCTCGTTCGCGAGCGGGAGGTTCATAGTCAGCTTCACCATGTTGAGCGTGATTTTGTATTCCTCTTCCGGTCGCCAGATTTCTATGCGCGATGGAAACAAGACTGCGTTGTAGTCCTTGTAATCGCTGTAGTGCGCGTCGGTAACCAGTGTGCCGGATTCGTCGTAGATGAGTTGCCGATTGGGCAGAAGATCGAGGCGGCTGAAGACAATCTTGCGCGACAACCAGCTTTCATTGCCACGCGAACGGATAACGTCAATGATGTAGTCGGGTTGCTGGTACGTACGGTCCTTCGCCAGAGTCACCGTTTCCGTGCCGTTCTCAAGTATGGCGATTTCGTTCTGCGGATCAATTTCGTGAAGAAGGAGTGCATCGTAAATCACCTGCGGGCGCAAGTTCTCCAGTGGTTGTTGTGGATTCGGCGTCACCAAATCGTTGCGGCCAACTACGAAGCGGTTCTTGGGGGGAATGGAAACTTTGAACTCACGGCCGTCGCTGACCATATCGAAGGCGGTGTTCCGCAGAATCGGCATTAATCCGATCATGCGCAGCATCGCAGGTTTGCGAGCGAGCACGTATCCACGAATCTCCTGGTACTCGGTAACCTTGCCCTTCTTCGCGCCTCCAACGGAAGTGTCTATGTCCACCGTGGCCTGCATGCTTTGGATTTTGCTCGCCTGCAAATTGATGTAACTGATTAATTCCCCTTTGGTGGCCGCCTTCACGCCCACGACGGGATTCTGCTCGACTTTATGCGTGCGGAACAGACACCCGCTTAGAGGTAATGCGACCAGCAGAACCAACGCGGATTTGAATCGAGAAAAGACGACCATGCGTGGCCAGAAGGCTGTTCTGAACAGTATAAGAGATGGCGCTAAAAGGCGTCAGGCTTCTTGAAATTATTGCTTGGTGAGGGTGGCGTGGCGCAGGGCGGCTACGTTCTTGTTGTGCTCTTCGAGGGTGCTGGAAAACCGGTGGTGGCCGTTTCCGTCGCTCACGAAATAAAGATATTGCGTTTCGGCCGGATGCATTGCAGCTTCGAGCGAACTCTTCCCCGGATTCGCAATCGGGCCAGGCGGCAGGCCGGGATGGAGATATGTGTTATAGAGCGATTTGAAGTGCATGTCGTCGTGGTGAAGCGCGCCACCGTAAGTGCCTTGCAAAAGCTCCGCGTAGATCACGCTCGGGTCTGCTTGCAGCGCGATGTGCTTGCTGAGCCGATTCGTGTATACACTCGCGACTTCGGGGCGCTCGTCAGCGACACCAGTTTCTTTTTCGATGATGGAGGCTAGAGTCACCGTGCGCTCAACCTCGGAGTTGACACCGACCTCCGATGCCACGCGCCGAAACTGTTTCACCATCTCGGCAGCCATGTCGTGCATGCTTTGCGTGCGCGTGAAGTTGTATGTGTTCGGAAAGAGAAAGCCTTCGAGAGAGGTTGCTTGCGGCGCAAGGTCGGAGATGAGGCTGGTGTCGCCGCTCGCGACTTTCACGAAGTCTGTGGCCTTGCCGAGTCCGGCGCCTTCAATTGCTGCGGCAATATCAAAGATATTGTAGCCTTCCGGCACCACGACGGTGTGGAAGTAAACGTCGCCACGCGCCAAGCGGCTGTGAATCTCCATCGCATTGGCGTCACGTTCGAAGAGGTATTCGCCGGCTTTGAGAGGAGGATGTCGATGCAGAGAATGCCAGAGCACGAATGCTTGGGTGCTGCGGATTACGCCAGCGGCTTTTAATTCGCGCGCGATACGGCGCGTCCCGTATCCAGGGCGGAGCATCACGAATCTCTGGCCGCCCGGTGAAACGGGTAACCACAGCGCCCACACCAGCCATCCCGCAGCTGCGAGCAGCACGACCAACAGAAATGCAAATGATTTCCGCACTGTTACAGCTAGTTTAGAGGAGGTGTTGTGCGGATTCGGTTTACCAAAGGATTAAGACGGCTGGCTACTGCTCACAATGGGTCATCCCGAGCGAAGCGTGACCGCAGGCGAAGCCGGAGGTCGCGCGCAGTCGAAGGGACCTTGTGTTCTTAGTGCGAGCGGTGCGAAGGCGGGGAATGCAAGGTCTCTCGACTACACCGCGCGCTTCGCGACCGGCTTCGCTCGAGATGACACAACTCGTACGGGGCGCTGAAAGTTACATCCCGGTGCGGTATAGAATCGCTATCCGCTGTTCTTTCGCGAGGTGGAAATTGAAAACATTCACGTTGCAGCTTTGCCTGCTTCTCCTGTGTGAATCGGCATTTTCACAAGTGACCGTTATCAAGGCCGGAAAGCTGCTTGACCCCGACCAGGGCACGGTTGCCGCCAATCAGATCATCGTAATTCGCGCGAACAAAATCGAAGCTGTCGGAACCTCGCTCCCGATTCCCGCGGGCGCAACTGTCATTGATCTTTCGAATATGACCGTGCTGCCTGGCTTGATCGACTGCCACACGCACCTCGCCGACGGCAAATTCGGCGAAGGCGATCCGATGTTCCAGCTGAAGAAATCGGCTTCGCAGACTGTGCTGGAGTCGGTGCGGAACGCGCGCGTGACGTTGGAATCGGGGTTCACGACGGTCCGCGACGTGGGCGTTTATCGGGCGCTGAACGATATAGCGCTGCGGGATGCCATTAACCGTGGCGACATCGTTGGGCCGAGAATGTATGTTGCCGGAGCGTACATCACGATTACCGGTGGCGCCGGAGCGATGACAGGTGTGGCGCCGGACATCCAACTGCCCTGGGACTTTCATTACGGCGAGGCGAACAGTCCATGGGAGGTACGCCAGAAGATCCGTCTTCTGGCGCACGATGGAGTAGACCATATCAAGGTTCTCTCGAGCGGCGCGGTGCTAACGCACGGCAGCAATCCCAAATCACAGGAATTCACGCCTGAGGAACTTGCAGCGGCAGTGGATGAAGCGAGTCACTTCGGATTGCGTGTGGCCGCGCATGCCCACTCGCCAGCGGGAATCAAGAATGCAATCCTCGCCGGAGTGGCTTCGCTAGAGCACGCAACCATGATTGATGACGAAGGCGTTGCGCTCGCCAAGCAGCACGGCACGTACCTCGACATGGACATCTATGACGAAGAGTGCATTCAGGAGCAGGGCAGGAACGGTACTCTGCCGGCGGATTTTCTTGAGCACGATCGCGAACTCGGCGAGTTGCATCGCCAGAATTTCCGCAAGGCGGTGAAGGCAGGAGTGAAGCTCTCGTTTGGCACCGATGCCGGCGTCTGCGACTACGGCACAGCTGGCAAGCAGTTCGCGTTCATGGTGAAGTATGGAATGACTCCGATGCAGGCGATCCAGGCAGCAACCTCGTCCGCCGCAGACCTGCTTGGGCGTTCTGATCAGATTGGTTCGATGAAGCCCGGGAAATACGCCGACGTGGTCGCGGTCGGAAGCGACCCGCTGAATGACATTCATTTGTTGGAGAACGTTCAGTTCGTGATGAAGGACGGGAAGGTGTACAAGCAGCAGTGAGATAGGAGCCAGGTGGCGAAGCCAAGAGCCAACAGCTAACAGCCAAGAGCTGCATCTCTGGCCTCCATCCAGCTCTGCAGGATCAGCATGGCGGCCATGCGGTCCACCGCCCCGGCGCGCTTCTTGGTGGGAAGATCGGCTTCACGAAGAATGCGGTTGGCCTGGCTCGAGGTCAGGCGTTCGTCCCAGAGGTGGACTGGTAAGCCAAATTTGTGTTGGAGATCGTCGGCAAACTTCTGCATTTTTTCAGACTGCGTTCCTTCGGCTCCGCTGAGGCGCAGGGGATAGCCGACGACAATTTCCGCAACCGAGTAATCGCGAATGATTTTGTCGAGCTCCCCGAAATCGTACCGTTTGTTCTTCCTGCGGATGGTCTCAAGCCCCTGGGCGGTTATGCCGAGAGGATCGGAGACGGCCACGCCGATGGTCTTGGAGCCGACATCAAGGCCAAGAATGCGGGGATGGGGATTAGGCTCCAGATCCACGAAAGGATTATATGGTTCGGGGTTGGACGATCCGTGTAAATCCGCGTGAATCCGCGGCAGAGGAAGTTATGACGCCAGCTCTCCCGCCTCGGGGAAGCGGAGGTTTACGCGTGAGAGGGTCTTACTCAGAAGGACTTGGATGTGTTCCTCTTCGCAGTTTCGAGCCAGGGCCAACTCGCTCACCAGCAGATACCGGGCCCGCTCCAGCATTTTCTTTTCACGGAACGACAGGCCCTTCATCTCCTTGAGGACAAGCAGGCTCTTCAACACCGCAGCCACATCCAGCAGGGCCCCGGTCCGCATGCGATCAGAATTCTCTTTGAACCGGTCCTTCCAGTCGGCGGCGCTGTCACCGTTGCCATCCTCAAGGTAGCTGAGGATTTTTGGGATCTCACCGTTCTTTACGACCGGGCGCAAGCCCACGTTCAATACGCTATGGAAAGGTACGGTGACCTTAAGATTGCTGGATTTTATGTTTAAGAGGTAATAGCGCTCGACCTGCTGCCCTAAGGTGCGGGTGCCGATTTGCTCGACGATTCCGACGCCGTGGTTTGGATAAACTACGCGGTCGCCTATCTGGAAATGGCCGTTGCCGTTACTGCCCATAATGGAACAGACCGTGGCGCGAGGGAACATCGTTATTGTAACTGAGACTGGTGCAGGTTTACAAATGGCGGCCGGGATGATGCTTTGTTTTGTGGTACTTACCTCGTTCGCTGAAACTAGCCGGTGGCTTGTACCTTACTAGTACCTTCTGCCTCGGTGAGAACGCTGCCTGCAAATGGCAAGGATCGGATATTCATATTCGACTGGGCCGTTGCCAAAGTTATTGCGAGTTCTGCCTGCTCGAAGCTAGCCGCTAGGACCGGTTTTAGCGTACGACGTACGACGAACGACCAGCGGCGTTCTATAATTTTCTTCTCATGACTGAAGCCATTCGCAAGAAACTGCAAGACGAGATCAACGCTCTTGAGCACGAGCTGGTGCACGAACTCCCGAAGGAGATCAAGAAGGCAGTCGCACTGGGCGATCTCAGCGAAAACGCCGAATATCACATGGCCAAGCAGCGCCAGGAGTTCGTCAAAGCGCGGGTGCGGCAGCTGGGGCAGCGACTCGCGCAGCTCTCCATGGTCAACATGAATAACATTCCCAAGGACAAGGTTGGCCTGGGCTCGACCGTCAAGGTTTACGACAACGACAAGAACGAGGAAGTCGAGTACAACTTGGTTACCAGCGAGGAGTCGGACGTGGCCGCAGGCAAGATCTCGACGACTTCTCCAATCGGTCGCGCGCTCCTGAACAAGAAGGTTGGTGATACTACCGTTGTGGTTACGCCCAACGGCAAACGTGAGCTGGAGATATTGACGCTGAGCACGATTCACGACGTGGCGGCAGAGTGAAAAAACTCATCGGGTCATCTCGCGAGGGTGATCGGGTCATCTGAAAACTCGGTATCACATTTGCTTTTCAGATCGCCCGATGACCCGATCATCCGATCACCAGACTTCCCATGACCTGGACAAGCGCCTTCGGAAGAGCCTGTGCGGTTTTGCTGCGGACAATTGTCCGCTGGCTTGCCCTTACCAAGATCAATCCCAACGTGCTTACGTTCATGGGACTGGTGGTCAATGCCTGGGCTGCTTTCTTCTTTGGCTATGCTACGGCCGAGAACCAGCAGCGCATGTTCTTTTATGCCGGATTGATCATCATCGCATCCGGCTTCTTCGACCTTGTAGATGGCGAAGTCGCGCGAGCACAGAAGCGCGTGACCCGATTCGGCGCATTTTTCGACTCGGTGGTTGACCGCTACAGCGATGCATCTCAGTTCTTCGGACTGCTGGTCTTCTACGCACGCGGAGGACGCTTCTTCTACATTGTTCTGACCGCTTACGTAATCGTCAGCGCGATCATGGTCAGTTACAGCCGTGCGCGGGCCGAGTCGCTGATTGGTTCCTGCCGCGTGGGATTCATGGAACGGCCCGAACGTCTGGTGCTGGTCATCATCGGTGCGCTCTTCAACCGCATGGCGCCGGTGCTGTGGATCATCGCCGTACTCTCTACCTTGACGGTCATTCATCGCATTCAATACACGTGGGCGAGAACCAATGGCCCCGAGGCGATCAAGAGCGGTCAGGCAGCCTAGATCTCCGCTGGCCATCTCGAATCCTCAGCGCCCTTTCGAACCAATCTTTTTATCGCAACTTTCCTCCTCCCTGGCGTTCTGCCTGCGAGCCGGGGACTCCCCTGCGAGTAGATCGCGTAACTTTGCGCTGCGAATTGCGCATGAATGCATTGGAACAAATTCGTGTTCAGGCAGCTCTAAAAGATTAGTACCGCAGAGGGAGAGATGCCGATTACACGTGCAGTGCACGCATTAGACGTGTGCAGCAAAGGGGACTGCAATGACGAAAGAAAATTGTTCAAGCACGAGGCAACGTTTCGAATCGTGCTCAGGTTCCAACTCAAGCGTCGGGGAGGCACTTATGCTGCGCTGCCGTAGGGGCCCCTGGTCGTATCTCTCTGCATCACTTCTAACAGTCTTTGCGCTGGCGTTGTTGTTAGTTTTTCTCGGCACGCCGGTGTTTCAGCTCGGACAAGTCTTCGCCGCTCCTCCCGGACAATCCGCGGGCTCGCTCGGAATTATTGGGAAAGATGGATCTATCAAAGGCGATTGCCCGCTCAAGCACACCGAGGTCCGCGGCGCGATCAGCGGGTTTCTCGCACGGGTTACGGTCACCCAAATCTTCGAGAACGTCGCATCGAATCCGATCGAAGCGCTGTATACATTTTCTCTGCCGCAAGATGCCGCGGTTGATGACATGACAATTCAAGTCGGCGGCCGCACCGTTCGCAGCGTGATCAAGAAACGCGAAGAGGCGCGAGCGATCTATGAAAAAGCCAAAGCCACAGGACATACGGCCGCGCTTCTCGATCAGGAGCGCCCGAATATTTTCTCGCAGGCCGTCGCGCACATCATGCCCGGCGAGCAGGTGACCGTAACCATCAGCTATGCGGAAACCTTGCAGTATTCGGATGGTGCCTACGAATTTGTGTTCCCAATGGTCGTTGGCCCGCGCTACATTCCCGGTCACACGACGGGAAAGCAGGCTGGCGGATGGTCGCCCGACACTGACAAGGTCCCAGATGCATCGCGCGTCACGCCAAACGTTGCTATGCCGGGGACCCGCGCAGCGCACGATATCTCGCTGGAATTGGCGATTGATGCAGGCGTGCCGATTCAAGAACTGCATTCAACTTCGCACCAGATTGACGTCGAGCACACCGCCACCGGATTTGTGAAGGTGAAACTCCAGAACGAGGGCGAAATTCCGAACAAAGATTTTGCGCTCAAGTACCGTGTGGCGGGCGAACAAATCAGCGATGCCGTCTTGTCTCATTGGGTGCCGCAGGGCAGTGCGGACGGCGGGTACTTCACGCTAATTCTGCAGCCGCCGGCGCGCGTTCCCGAATCGGACGTCACACCAAAAGAACTTGTATTCGTGCTCGACACATCGGGCTCGATGTCTGGCTTTCCAATCGAAAAAGGCAAGCAATTCATCAGCCGCGCGCTCGATGAACTTTACCCGGGAGACACTTTCAACGTCACTACATTTTCTGGCGACACTCACATCCTGTTTCCTGAGCCGGTATTCCCGACGGCAGAAAACATTCGGATCGCCAAGACGCTATTGAGCCGAGGCCAGGGCTACGGCGGCACGGAGATGATGAAGGCCATTGGTGCTGCTCTGATTCCGTCGGACTCGCAGGACCACGTGCGCGTCGTGTGCTTTGTGACTGACGGATACGTCGGCAATGACATGGAGATCATTGGGGAGATACAGAAGCATCCCAATGCGCGCGTGTTCGCCTTCGGAATTGGCAATTCGGTGAACCGGTTTCTAATTGAAGGCATGGCAAAGGCTGGGCGCGGCGATTCCGAGGTCGTCACGTTGAACGACAAAGCTGACGAAGCTGCCTATCGCCTTTATGAGCGTCTCCGCTCTCCACTGCTGACTGATCTTTCGATTGACTGGCGCGGGTTGCCCGTGACCGATGTCTATCCGCAACGACTCCCAGACTTGTTCGATGGCAAGCCGCTGGTTGTTACTGGTCGGTATGCAACACCTGTCAAAGGCAGTATTCGACTACGCGGAAAACGAGCGGGAGAAGACTTCGTTCGCGAGATTCCAGTCGCTCTCACCAGCAACAACAGCCAAAACAGCGTGCTGGCAGGCCACTGGGCCCGGCGGCGAATTGACGATTTGATGTCACAGGATTGGGCCGGAGCACAGTCAGGAAACATGAAGCCCGATGTACAGAAGGAAATCACACAACTTGGACTGGACTATCGCCTGATGACGCAGTTCACCTCCTTCGTTGCGGTTGAGGATCGCGTAGTCACGAAAGATGGCAAGCCGCAGGGTGTGGAAGTGCCGGTAGAGATGCCGGAGGGCGTGAGCTACGAGGGAGTGTTTGATGAGAAGGAGAAATTCATCCAGGGCTATGGGAGCCGCGGAGCAGCCATGCAATCGGGGACAGTGAATTCATCCGTAGCGAGAACGCGTACACCTGGTTCAGTCATCGGCGGAGCATTGGGCAAGATGGGCACAGTATTCTCTGCTCACAAGTCTGCACAGCCTCCCCCTCT
>Ga0075425_100000325_pt1 | contig 43532 bp, 42 predicted proteins | sample SoiMethybrSBSTD4_FD_75300 | JGI IMG/M metagenome (GOLD analysis project Ga0075425, IMG submission 75300) | Bulk soil microbial communities from a Populus tree surrounding site in Tennessee, USA - Soil MetaG P. TD hybrid SBSTD4 | ecosystem: Environmental > Terrestrial > Soil > Tree plantation... | reverse complement strand
TTCGTCAGCTCGCTGCCGTACTCCGGCGATCCCGACTCGAAGTTCGGACATCGATTGCGCCAGGCGCCCTTCGCGCGGCAGGTGTACGCGAAGACCGGATACATCGTCGGTGTCGTCGGCCTCTCCGGATACGTGCAAGCGGCGAGCGGAAAGATCTACGCGTTCTCGTTCATCTTCAATCGCTACCACGTCGGCGTCTACGCCGTCTATCGGTTGCAGGATGACTTGCTGAAAGAGATCATTCGCGGCGGATGACACGCGACAATATCGTCTTCGCGACCTGCGGTCTCGTTCTCGGACTCATCATCGGCAGCTTCCTCATCGGCCCGCGCCTGGCGAAAGTGCCGCAGCTCGCGCCGCAACCGGTTGCTGCAGCAGCGCCGCAGCCGCAACCTCCTGCGAATCAAAATCAGATGGAGCTCGTCCGCCAGCAGCTCGACGCGCTCAAGCAGAAGATCGCCGCGAACCCGAACGACTTCGACTCGCTCGTGCAGCTCGGCAACATGTACGCCGACGTCGCCAAGTATCCGCAGGCGATCGAGTACTACGAGCGCGCCCTGCAAATCCGCGACGACGCCAACGTCCGCACCGACCTCGGCATCAGCTACAAGGAGACCGGCCGCCTCGACGACGCGCACGCGCAGTTCGAGAAGATCGTGAGCGAGAGTCCCGACTCCTGGCAGGCGCTCTACAACCTCATCATCATCGACGGACAGATGAAGAAGTTCGACGAGGCGAAGAAAGAGCTCGCCAAGTTGAAGCAGCTCAGGCCGAACGATCCGGAAGTGGCGAAGCTGGAGCAAGCGCTCGCCGCGCAGTAGTGGCCCCCCGAAGGGCGGATGAGGGGTGAGGAGATTGAATGAGGGGTGAGGAGATTGAATGAAGAAGTTCGAGGTTCGAATTAAGAATCAAGAATTTCTTCATTCTTCATTCGAACTTCGAACTTCTTAATTCAATCTCCTTAGTTCAATCTCCGCCAGTGCGCGCCCCTCACCCGGCCTTCGGCCACCCTCTCCCCACTTCGCGGGGCGAGGGTTCTCGCTGGCGGATTACATCTTGATCATCTGCTGGCTCGACGGCGAAACCTGAATCGTGTACACGCCTGAACCGCTTCGCATCGTCGCCACCGCTTGAAATCCGGGGAAGCGCAGCACGTTGCCGATGATCTCGGCAGTGTGATCGTGCACGAAGACCCGAACGGCGTCATCCGCGTCGTCGGCTTCACAATGAAAGAACGCGACGGCATCGGCGGCAGTCACAGGGCGGCCTACGTCGTCAGTCAGATGTCGCTGTTCGATCGTGAAACGCATGTCGGGCGCGAGATGGCCTGCAATTTCAGTGCACTTATTCGCTGTTCTATACTCTCCAAATGAGCGACGAACGAGTTCTTCGCGATGAGATTCCGGTCATCGGCCGGATCGACCTTCATGAAGTCGGCGCGCCCGATCAGCTTCCTTCGGCGCGTTTTGCCGAAGGACCGCAGCTCGCGCTCACGTTCGACGACGTGCTGCTGAAGCCGGCGAAATCGGAGCTGCATCCGAACTTCGTCGACGTCTCCACGCGACTCACGCGCGAGATCCGCATCAACCTCCCCATCATTTCCGCGGCGATGGATACGGTCACCGAAGCGCGCCTGGCTATCGCCATGGCGCAGCACGGCGGCCTCGGCATCATCCACAAGAACATGCCCATCGACCGGCAGGCCGAGGAAGTGGACAAGGTGAAGCGATCGGAAGCGGGGATGATCGTCGATCCCGTGACCATGCGTCCGTGGCAGAGCATCAGCGAAGCGATGTCGGTGATGGAGAAGTACAAGATCTCCGGCGTCCCGGTCACCGACGCCAACGGCAAATTAGTTGGGATCCTCACCAATCGCGACCTCCGCTTCGAGACGCGATTCGATCTTCCGATCGCCGAGCGGATGACGAAGGAGAACCTGATCACGGTTCCGGTCGGCACGACGCTCGAGCAGGCCCGCGAGGTCCTTCACCACCATCGCATCGAGAAGCTTCTCGTCGTCGACGGCAACGGCGACCTCAAGGGACTCATTACCGTCAAAGACATTCAGAAGGCTCGGCGCTATCCGCTCGCGGCGAAAGATCCGCTCGGACGTCTTCGCTGCGGCGCGGCGATCGGCATCGGCCGCGACGGACTCGATCGCGCCCGCGCTCTCGTCGACGCGAAAGTGGACGTGCTCGTCATCGACTCCTCGCACGCGCATTCGACCGCGGTGATGGAGACGATCCGCCAGTTCAAGAAGCTCTTCCCCGACACGCCGCTCATCGCCGGCAACGTCGCCACCTACGAAGGCGCCCGCGATCTCATCGACCTCGGCGTCGACGCGATCAAAGTCGGCATCGGTCCCGGATCGATTTGCACCACGCGCGTCATCGCCGGCGCCGGCGTGCCGCAAGTCACCGCGATCATGGAGTGCGCGCGCGCCGCCGAGAAGTTCGACGTGCCGATCATCAGCGACGGCGGCATCAAGTTCTCCGGCGACATCACCAAGGCCATCGCCGCCGGCGCGCACGCCGTGATGATCGGATCGCTCTTCGCCGGAACGGATGAAGCTCCGGGCGAGACGATCCTCTACCAGGGCCGCACGTTCAAGACGTATCGCGGCATGGGCTCGATCGGCGCGATGCAAAAGGGATCGGCGGATCGCTACTTCCAGGAAGAGACCGACGAAGTGGGCAAGCTCGTTCCCGAAGGCATCGAAGGCAAAGTGCCGTACAAGGGCTCGCTGAGCGCGATGGTCCCGCAGCTCGTCGGCGGCCTTCGCAGCGGCATGGGGCTCACCGGCTCGAAGAACATCGACGATCTTCGCACGCGCTCGCAGTTCGTGCGCATCACGGCGGCCGGACTTCGCGAGTCGCACGCACACGACGTCGTGATCACGAAGGAAGCGCCGAACTACCGCATCGAGTCGAGCGACTAGCGTAGACGCCCGACCGAGTCTCTGCGTATAGCGGGCATGCCCCGGTTCCTCGGACTTCTCGTCGCCCTTTCCTTCTCGTTCGCCGCCGCAGCGCAGTCCGTTCTTCATGAGCCCGTCGCTCCGACGACGCGCGATGCGGTCACGCTCGACATCTCCGTCGGCTGGACTTACTTCTGCGATCCCGACGCCGTCAACGTCGACGTCGCCGCTCACGCCATCACGGTCACGATCGTGGCGAAGCGTCCCGAGTGCTTTGTTGGATTCCCGGTTCTCACCGGCTGGAGCGGCAAGCGAACGATCGGGCCGCTTCCTGCCGGCGCCTACAGTGTGACGTCGCGCTTGGAGTTGGGGAATTCACCCGTCACCTCGATCGCGCAACCGTCGTTCGTCGTGCGCGACGTCAGCGGACCGCTCACCGTCCTCACTCCCGATCTGCTTCCGTCGATGACGAAGATCGCATTGCACGACGAGGTCGCGTCCAAATGCCTCGGGTCGCAGAATCCATGTCCGCCGATCACGGTACGCGCGGGAAATGTGACGGCGACCAGCGTCACGTCCAGCTCTCCCAACGACTTCATCGCCACGTTCCCCACGCTGCAGCCCGGAACGTACGACGTCTCGATCAGCTACAACGATCATTCCGCGACGGCCGTCGCCGCTCTCACCATCATCGATCCGAACGTGACGGTGACGCAGCAAGCAGCGTCACTCGAGCGCGTTCTCGTGCCACTCGTCTTCTCCGGTCCGGGCGCATTCGGATCGCAGTGGACGACGGAAGTGGCGATCACGAATGCGGCCGACGTTCCCCTCGACATTTTTAAATCGCCGTTTACAAACTCGCCGCCGCTGGAGCCGGGCGAGACGCGGATGCTCACGACGTCCACTACCGGCCAACTTCCCACTGGGATGTTCCTCTATGTTCCGCGCGGCGAGGAGCGCAGCCTGCAGTTCAATGCGTTGGTTCGCGATCTGTCGCGGCAGAGCGAGCAGCTCGGAACGGAGCTGCCGATCGTTCGCGAGTCGGAGTTCTTCCATCAGCGATTCAACTTGATGAATGTTCCGGCCGACTCCAGATATCGCGTCGCGCTCCGCACGTACGCCCTCGGCGCGGCGCCCGTCGTTCTCAGCATCTATCGCATGAGCGACGCTTCGCTGCTCGTTCGCGACACGCTGCAGGTCGGTTCGTTCTCGAGCACGCAACCCGCCAATGTCACGGTTTCCGACCTGGTCGTGAAGTACCCGCAGCTCGCGGGCGCGGGATCGCTTCGCGTCGAGATTCAGCGCCCGTTCGAGGGCATTTACGGTCCGTTCGATCCCGGAATCTGGGCGTTCATCTCCGTCACCAACAACGAAACACAGCACGTCACGATCATTTCACCGCAATGAAATACACGCTCGCTCTTCTTCTCGTCGCCACGACTCTTTCCGCCGCCGATTTGAAGATCGATCCGATTGCGCCGGATGATCGCGACTCGATTCGATTCACCGCGATTGCGGATGGATGCGGAACGATCGCGCCGGAAGCGCGCGTGGAAGGCTCGACGATCGTCGTCGACGCGCATTTCGTTCCCGCCGGGTCGTGCACGCAGGTTCCGAGCTCCGTCTTCACGGTCGTGGCCGGACCACTTCAATCCGGACTGTACGAAGTCGAGACGCGCGGTACGTTGCATCCGACGCAAACGCGAATTCTCGTTCGGCCGACATTGCCGCGCGTCGCGCCGTCAGCGGTTCCGATCACCGGCGGCACCGTGACGATCGAGGATCTGCCACGCGCCGCGGCGCCGACCGTCGTGTCTGTCGACGGCGTGCCCGCAAAAATCGTCGCCAACGGCTTCATCGAAGTACCGCCGCATGCACCGGGCACCGTCGACGTCGCCATCACCGCCAACGGCGTGACCCGCATCATTCGCGCGGGACTCACGTACTTCGATCGAAACGCGCCCGCCGATCCGCAGGTATTCGAGCGGATGCTCTTTCCGATCGCGTTCAACGGTCCCGGCGCGTTCGGCACGCAGTGGCGTACCTCCAACCTGTACGTCTACACGAACGGCGTGTGGCTGCGCGACCCGCCGTGCGGCGGACAATGCCCAACGGATGGCGATGGGCGCGACAGCGTGCGGCCAATGAGTCCCGCCGGCGTGTTCGTGTACGCGATTCGCGGCGGCGCCGAGCTCGAGGGAATGTCGTCCATTCGCGACCTCACCCGAAACCCGGCCGGCATGCCGACGATCGTCCCCGTCGCGCACGAGTCGGACTTCAAAGAGAGCTGGAGGATCTACAGCGTTCCCGTCGATCCGCAGAAATACCGCACGACGTTGCGCGTCTGGTCGCTCGATCGCCCGCTGAAGTTCAAGGTCTTCATCGGTGCTTCTTTCTTCTTCCAAACCCAGATCGACGTCGAGACGAGCGAGAGCGAGCCTCACTTCGCGCAGATCGATCTGAATGCGGCGCTGAAGGGCGTGCCGGTGACGGTCGTCAACATGGGGGCCTTCGCCGGCACGTTCGAGCGGTCATGGGCGATGGTGAGCGTGACGAACAACGCGACGCAGGAAGTCACGATCCTCACGCCACCTTGATGATGCCGACGCCGATCGTCAACGCGATCGCGAAGCGTTGTCTCACTGCTTGAACACCGCCCCATCCTTCATCACGAACTTCACGTCTTTCAGCACGTTCACGTCGCGCAGCGGATCGCCGCTTACGGCGATGACGTCGGCGTATGCGCCAGGCGCGATGACGCCGAGGTCTCCTGGCATGTCGAGGAGTTCGGCGGCGCGGGAGGTGGCGCAGCGGATCGCCTCCATCGGCGACATCCCGAACTCCACCATGCGGCCGAACTCTTGCGCGATCGGGTCGTTCCAGGAGAAGCCGCCGGCGTCGGTGCCGAACGCGATCTTCACTCCTGCTTTCATGGCGCGCTGAAACGACGGTCCGTGCAGCGCGACGCGTTTGCGATCGCGCTGGCCCGCCGGCGTGTCGGCGGGGGAGTTGTGATCGTAGTAAACGGAGAGCGTCGGCACGTACCACGTGCCCTGCTTGAGCATTTGCGCGATCGCGGCGTCATCGAGATCGAGACCGTGCTCGATCGAGTCGCATCCGCCGTCGAGCGCGCGATGCAGCCCTTCGCCGTTGTAGGCGTGGCAGGCCACCTTCTTCTTCCATCCGTGCGCTTCGTCGACGATCGCGCGCAGCTCATCGACCGTGAGCGTCGGTTGAGACACGAGGTTGCCTTGCTTGTCGAGCCATGAGCGATGCGTCATGTAGACCTTGATCCAGTCGGCGCCGTGATCGAGCTGTTCGCGCGCCGCTTTGCGCGCTTCGACCGGGCCGTCGATCAACTGCGCCCCTTTCGGAACCTCGATCTCCGGCGCGTAGTTGTCGAGGTCATAGCCGCCGGTCGTCGAGATCGCGCGCGTGACGACGAACATGCGCGGCCCCGGAATGATCCCTTCGTTGATCGCGCGCTTGATGCCGACGTCGCCGTAGCCGGCGCCTTCCGTCTCCACGTCGCGTATCGTCGTGAATCCCTGCTCGAGCGCGCGCCGCGCAGAAACCGTTGCGCGCGCGGCGCGATACGCGAGCGGATACTTCAGGAGCTGGACGTCGTATCCGCCCTGCGCCGGATCTTCTCCCTGGAGAAAGATGTGCGTGTGCGTGTCGATCAATCCCGGCAGCACCGTCATGTTCGACAGATCGATCACGCGCGAGTCTGCGGTGAGCGCCGCCGGCGCATCGCCGACGCTGACGATGCGGTTGCCGCGAATCACGATCGTCTGATTGTGCTTGACGTCGTTCGAGCGGCCGTCGATCAGCGTGCCTGCCTTGATCACGGTGATCGGTTGTGCGGATGCAATCGACGCAGCGAGAGCGAAGAGGACGAATGCAAAGCGCTTCATGTTTCAAGCATAAACTGAAGGAATGACGCGCTGGAACGACATCGACCTCGACACCGTCGAGGAGATCGACGACTTCGCCATCGAGCTGCGCGAGATGGAGGACTGCGGCAAGATCGTCCACTACATCAGCGCGTCCCTCGGCGAGCTGGTGTGGTTCCCCGCGTGGGAGCACGCCGATCGCGATCTGCGGCACTTCGTCGCCGGCGATGTGCCGCTCGGCACGATCGACGTTCCGTTCGAGGACAACGACGAAGGCTGGCGCATCGTGATCTTCGAGGAGGGCGGATTCGTCTACATCTTCGAAGACGATCGCCCCACCGGCACGCGCTTCCCGCGCCGATTTCGCGTGCCGAAGAATTTGTACTTCTTCGCCTGGGCGGCGCTGATCGGCCAGTACAACCCGATGGTGTCGGTCGACGATCTGTTCACGAGCGGCGACGCGTGACCCTGCGCATCGTCCTCGTCGAGCCGCGCGAGGCCGGCAACGTCGGCGCCGCCGCGCGCGTGATGAAGAACTTCGGCTTCGAAGATCTCTGGATCGCCGGCGAGCATCCGCAACTCCATCCGCTGGCCGGTTGGTGGGCGAGCGGCGCGGACGACGTCGTCGAGCGCGCGCACTTTACGCCAGCGCTCTTCGACGCCATCAAGGACGCGCACGTCACCGTCGCGACGACCTCACTTCGCGGACGCACGCTCGAAGCAGGCCTCGGCCCGTTCGACGTCGCGCGCCTCAACGCGTCGCTGCAACGCGATCAAGTCCTCGCGCTCGTCTTCGGCCGCGAAGATCACGGACTCACTCAGGAAGAGGTCGCGCTCTGCCAGCACACCGCGGCCATTCCGACGAATCCGAACTTTCCGACGATGAACCTCGCGCAAGCGGTCGGCGCGTTCTGCTTCGCGGCTTCCACGATCGAGCGCGCGCCGCGTGAGCGCGCGCTGCCGGCCGCGGAGCAGCTCGAGCGGATGCACGAGCGCATTCAGTCCCTCCTCGTCGAGGTCGGATTCCTCCATGCGAACAATCCCGATCGCATCTACGACGAGCTGCGCGCGATCATCACGCGCGCCGATCTCGACGAGCGCGAGGCCACCATTCTTCTCGGCATCGTGCGGCAGATGGAGTGGGCGCTCAGCGCGTCTCGTGATCGCCGTTGACGCATTCCGCGATCACGTCGATGAACTTGTCGAGATCGAACGGTTTGAGGATCGAGTTGCAGACCGCGTCGTCGGGAATCTTGTCGACGCCGCGCTTGCCGGCGGCGGTGAAGACGACGATGTGCGGGCGATGTTGCGGATATCGTTTCCCGATTTGCTCGATGAATTCGTATCCGTTGAGACGCGGCATCATCAGGTCGAGGAGGATGAGGTTGTATCCGCCGTTGGCTTCGAGCTTCTCCAGGCCGACCGCCCCGTCTTCGGCGAGATCGACGTCGAACTTCATCCGCTTCAGCACCGCCTGCAGGAGCACACGGATCGCCAGGTCATCGTCGATGACGAGAATCCTACGGCCTCCTCCGTCGAGTTTTCCGACAGCCATGCTTTTGCGGAATCCGCAATTCCAACTAATACAAAAGGTATACCGAACTGAAGCTTGTGGATACTCTCGCTTTCCAGAGTACGGAAATGCGTGAAACCGGGCAATGGGAAAAGTTTGGTTTTCGCCCGTGGGTGCGGCGGGCGGGGCTCTCCATCGTCCTCGTTGCGGCGGGTGCAACGGTGGGGCTTGCCATCTTCCGGACGTTTCAGGAACGCGCGCTTTGGGTCTACGTGGCCACGCTTTGGATCGGCGGCCTCAAAGTGTGGCTGGGAACGCTGCGTCCGATTGCGGAGATGAGCGAAGAAATGCTCGTCGTTCGCCCGCTCCACAATGTCCGCAAGCGCGTCATCGCGTGGAAACACTTACGCGGGACCGAGCAGATGATCGGCGGCGATCGCCTGATCGTCTACTTCGACACGCCGCGCGGAATGCGCTTCGCGGCGCTGAATCTGAATCTGGTGAAGGGGCGGCGCGACTTCCTCGCGCGGCTCGACGCCCGGCTTCGCTCGATGAATTTCACCGAGCGCGAAGTGGGCCGCTCGCGATACCTCTCACGCCTCGATGCGCAGAAGCGCGAAGGCGATGAACGTGAAGGCGATCGCGAATAAATACAGCGTCACGAGCGGCGAGCCGGGTGCCGCGGCGCGAAGAGGGACGGCGGCAAGAAGGAGCGCTCCAACGCTGATCCACCTTTTCATGAACGGGTGATACGCACGTCGGGTGCGGAGCGTTGGGGCAACCCGCTAAACTCTTCGCCCGCATGACGCCCAAGCAGGAAATCGACAAGCTCCGGCGCGAGCTCGAACGTCACAATCGCCTGTATTACGAAGGCCGCCCGGAGATCAGCGACTACGACTTCGACCAGCAGATCCGCCGCCTCTCGGAGCTGGAAACAAAGCATCCGCAGTACTTTGACGCGAACTCGCCGACGCAGCGCGTCGGCGGGGCGCCGATCGAGTCGTTCCCGACGGTCGTCCACGAGCCGCCGATGCTCTCGATCGAGAACGCCTACTCGACCGACGAGCTGCGCGAGTGGGATGACCGCGTCAAACGCGGCCTCGGGCTCGACGAAGTCGAATACGAAGCCGAGCTCAAGATCGACGGCGTCTCGATCGACCTCCTCTACGAAAACGGCGAGCTGACCCGCGCCGCCACGCGCGGCGACGGCGTGCGCGGCGACGACGTCACTCCGAACGTCCGCACCGTCCGCGCGCTCCCTTTGAAAATTTCGCAGAAATTTCAAAAGCTCGAAGTGCGCGGCGAGATCTACATCTCCAAGACCGACTTCGCGAAGTACAACCAGCAGCTCGAAGAAGCAGGCGAGGAACCGCTCGCCAATCCGCGAAACGCCACCGCCGGCGCGCTGCGGCAGAAGGATCCGAGGATCGCCGCGCAGAAACGAATGAGCGCGTACGTCTATCACCTCGTCAATGCCACGTACTCGCAGTCGGATGCCTACACCATCCTCGACGAGCTCGGCTTCCCGCTCAATCCGCAGCGCGGCGTCTTCAAGAACATCGATGAAGTCGAGACGTTCATCGCCCACTGGCACGAGCACCGCCACGATCTCGCGTTCGAGATCGACGGCATCGTCGTCAAAGTGAATCGCCGCGAGCATCAGCTCGAGCTCGGCGCGACGTCGAAGTTTCCGCGTTGGGCGATCGCCTACAAGTATCCGCCCGAAGCGGCGAAGACGATCGTGCGCGCCGTCAATCTCTACGTCGGCCGCACCGGCACCGTCACGCCCGTCGCCGAGTTCGATCCGATCCGCCTCGGCGGCACGAAAGTCGTCAACGCCTCGCTCCACAACTTCGACGAGCTGGCGCGAAAAGACGTCCGCATCGGCGACACGATCATGGTCGAGAAGGGCGGCGACATCATCCCGAAAGTCGTCGACGTCCTCGAGCACGCCAAGGGCTCGAAGAGCTTCGCCCCGCCGGAGAACTGCCCCGCGTGCGGCGAGCCGCTGCATCGCTTCGAAGGCGAGGTGGCGATTCGCTGCATCAATCAAGGTTGTCCCGCGATCGTGCTGCAGTCGATCACGCATTTCGGCGGCCGCAAGGCGATGGACATCGAAGGCCTCGGCTGGCAGACGGTCGAGGCGATGCTGAACGCCGGACTGATCACCGACTACGCGTCGATCTACGAGCTCACCGAAGACGCCGTCGCGCAGCTCGAGCGCAAAGGCGAAAAGTCGGCGAAGAAATTGATCGAGAACATCGAGAAGTCGAAGACGAACGATCTGTCGCGTTTCATCTTCGCCCTCGGCATGCGCTTCGTCGGCGAGCGCGTGGCGAAAGTCCTGGCCGAGCGATTCCAGTCGATCGAAGCGCTGATGAACGCGACGCAGGAAGAGCTGATCGAGACGGCGGAGATCGGCCCGAAGCTCGCCGAGGCGATTACGTTTTATTGGTCGGTGCCGGCGAACCGCGAGCGCGTCGAGAAGATGCTGCGCCTCGGCGTGAAGCCGCAACACATCGCCGCCGTGACAGGCAATCGCCTCGCCGGAAAAACGATCGTGGTGACAGGAACGCTGACGCGCTTCTCGCGCGAAGAGATCGAGAAGCTGATCGAGCGCGAAGGCGGAAAAGCGTCAGGATCGGTGTCGAGCAAGACGTCGTTCGTCGTCGCCGGCGAAGCCGCCGGCTCGAAGCTGGAAAAAGCGCGAACGCTCGGGGTTGATGTGATGAGCGAAGACGATTTTCTGAACCTCCTCGGAGGGGCGGACGCCTCGTCCGCCCACCGCGCGTAAGCGCGGCTGCCGCCGCGCGAGGCGAATCAGTACAATCATCCGCATGAGGCCGTTACGAATCGTCGTCGCACTCGTTTTCGCGATTCCCGTCCTTGCGCAACAGCCGCAACAGAAGATCGGTGAAGTCACGCTGTTCGGCGAAGAGCAGTTGAAAGTCGAAGCGGCGACGAAGACCGAGATCCCGATCTCGAAGGCGCCCACCTCCGTCACCGTCATCACGGCGAAACAGATTCACCAGTCGGGCGCGCGCAGCGTTCCCGATCTCCTCCGCTTCGTCGCCGGAGTGAACGCACGCTGGAATCCGATGACGCAGACGATCGACATCCGCGGCTTCGGTGAGAATCCGTTCTCGAATCGCGTGCTGCTGCTGATCGACGGCGCGCCGTACAACTCCGGCGACACCGGCGGCTTCCCGCTCAGTCCCGCGTACGACGTCTTCCCGATCGAGAACATCAAGCGCATCGAAGTCGTGCGCGGCCCGGGATCATCGCTCTACGGCGAGAACGCGTATTGGGGCGTCATCAACATCGTCACGCTCTCCGGCGAAGACCTCGCCGGCGGCGAGTTGCAGTTGATGGGCGGCAGCCTGTCGACAGGACTGGCGAGCGCGCTGTGGGGACAGAAGTTCGCGAACGGCTCGATCATCGGCGGTGTTCGCTATCAACAGACGCAGTTTCCCGTCGAGATCTGGCTCGACGACAAGTCGAAGCTCAAGGGAACCGACGTCTTCGTCAAAGCGCAGCGCGGCGACTGGCAGGTGAGCGCGTATCGACACGACGATCGCATGTCGCCGGGATTCGATGAAGAGCTCGGACCGGCCGTCGGTTTTCCGCCGACCACCGCGTTCCGCTCTTCCGAGCGCATCGTGCAGACGCTGAGCTCTTTCGCGCTGCGCTACAACCACGCGCCGGCGAACGCGCCGATCACGTACAGCGCCGATCTCTCGTACTCGCATCGCAACGGCATGCACTGCGCCGGATGCCACGCCGCGCAGGAGTCGCCGCAGTACCAGAAGCGCGCCGATCACGGATATCAGGCCATCGGCGACTTCCGTGTCGGGCTGCACATGATTCCGGGCCACGACATCCTCGTCGGCCTCGAGTCGCGCCGTCTCGATCGCGCCGAGCACATCGAGGAGCTCGATGTCGGCGCAGGCGCGAGCGCCGTCTCCGGCTACGACAAGAACGCGTTGTATGCGCAAGACCAATTCGACGCGATCAAAGACAAGCTGCGCGTCGTCGCCGGCGTCCGCTACGACGACAAGACGAAGCTCTTCGACTCGAAGACGTCGCCGCGACTGGCATTCGTCTACACGCCGAGCAACCGTCTCGTGCTGCGCGGCGGCTACAGCACCGCCTTCCGCTTCCCGACGTTCTCCGAGCTCTATCAGGCGAGCTGGTTCCTCACCGTGTCGTCGCAGATCGGCATTCCGCCGTTCCCGCTGTCGATCTTCAAATCGAACGCGCACCTGAAGCCCGAGGAGATCGCCACGTACGACGTCGGCGGCGAGTACCAGATCTCGCCGAACGTATCTGCGAAAGCGGATTTGTATCGATCGCGCGTGAAGAACTTCATCGTCATCGTGCAGCACTTCGCGCCGCTGCCGAATCCGTCATCGCTCGGATGGGAGAACCAGCCGGCCGACGCGAACATCACCGGCGGCGAATTCGAGTTGCGCGCGAACTTCACCAACGGCGTTACCGGCTTCGTGAATTGGGCGCATCAATCGGAATCGCAGATCGGCGACGGCTTCGACTCCTCCGGCACGCCGTTCGAGTTCGTCTATTCGCCGAAAGACAAAGTGAACGCCGGCATCTACGCCGGTCCGTTCAACGGCGTGCGCACGTCGGTCGAAGCGGCGTGGAAGGGGAGCTACACATATCCGCACGATTGGGCGCTGATCCGATCGGGCTTCACCGATCCGACCGTGCATCCGGTGTCCGGCTACACGATCCTCGACGCGCGCGTGAGCTACGACCTGCCGCTGCAAACGAAGCGGCCGATCCGCCTTTCCGTGATCGGCAACAATCTCTTCGACAAGCGTCCCGACGAAACGATCCTCGGCGCTCCGAATCTCGTCGCCGGACGACAGGTGTACGGACAGGTCGAGATACACTTTTAAAGTGATGAGCGATGAGTGATGAGCGATGAGTTGCTCATGACTCATCATTCGTCACTCATCACTTCATGCGCCCGCTCCTCGCCGCAATTCTCGCGTTCATCGCGCTGCCTCTTCTCGCCCAGGAAGATGTACCCGAGATCGCGCGCACTCTGCTCGAAGAAGCGCAGCGCGCGAAGGAAACGAAGCGCGTCGATGACGCGATCGCGAAATACCGGCGGGTGATCGAAGTGGCGCCGCAGCTCGCGTCGCCGTACATCGACCTCGGCGCGCTGTTGCACGATCAGGGAAAAACCGAAGATGCGTACAACGTCTTCGTGCAGGGCATCGAGAAGGCCACTCCCGATCGCACGCTGCTCTCGAACGCCGCGACCACCGCACTCGAGCTCGGAAAATCGGACGAGGCGCTGAAGTTCGTCGATCGCGCCATCGAGATGAATCAGCGCGACGCCGCGCTCTACACGCTCCGCGGCGCGATCCTTCGCGCGCTCAAGCGCGACGAAGAAGCCGCCGCCGCGCTGCAGAAGGCGGTGCAGCTCGCGCCGAATGACGCGCGTGCGTACTTCGCGCTCGGCAACGCGCTGTATGGAGTCGGACGCAAGGACGAGTCGATTGCCGCCTATCGCAAAGCGATCGACATCGATCCGTCGCTCACGCGCGCGTACTACAACCTCGGCGCAGTGCTGTTCGACCTCGGACGCGACAGCGAAGCGCTCGGCGCCTACAAAGTCGCGCTCGCGCCGATCGACAAAGCGTTCGAGCGCAACGAGCCTGTCGATCGCATCCACGCCCGCGCGTACGCGAACCTCGGCGCGATCTATCTGCGCCAAAAACTTTGGCCGCAGGCCGCCGAGGCGTACAGCAAAGCGCTGAAGCTCGACCCTTCCAACGCGAACACGCACTACAACCTCGGATTCGTCTTCTTCAACACGAACAAGCCCGAGCGCGCCGAGGAGGAGTACCGCAAGGCGCTGGCCGCCGATCCGAATCTGCCGCTTGCGTACTTGCACCTCGCACAAATCGCGATCAAGAAGAACGCGCCGGCCGACGCCGTGAAATTGTTGCGCGAGGGGCTGCCGCGATTCGAGCCGGAATCGAAAACGATCGCGCTGCGCACGCTCGGGCGGCTCGAGCTCGCGATGGGCAACTCCGCAGCGGCCGTCGATGCGTTGAAACAGAATACGAGCGACGTCGACTCCGCCGTGCTCCTCGCGCGCATCGATCGCCGCGAGAAGCGCTATGACGAAGCGGCCAAGCTGCTCGATGCCGCGCCGTCCGACAATGCCGCCGTTCTCCTCGGCCGCGCGTTGCTTGCGCGCGACACGAACGACTTGCCGCGCGAAGAAGCGGCGCTCGAGGCGCTGCTGGCGAACCATCCACGTCCCGAGTTTCGCGTGGCCCTCGGCATCAACTACGCGCGCCAGGGAAAGTTCGACGAAGCGCAGAAGTACCTCGCCGGAACGAAGAGTGTGCTGACCGCGGCGTTGCAGCGCGACGTCAAGCAACTTCTCGAACTGAACGACGCGCTCGCGCGCGGCGACGCCGGACTGCTGCTCTGGACGAGCAAGCGCAGCGACGACGCGAAGCCGCATCTCACCGCCGCGCTGAGCGCGCAACCGGCGTGGGGCGAAGTCGCGCTTGCGCTCGGCGACATCGCGCTCGCATCGCGCGACTACGCGCGCGCGAGTGAGATGCTCGGTGTCGCTGAAGATCACTGCGCGCAGCCAGCCGGCGTCCTCGTGATCGGCGCGACCGAGAATCTATGCGCGCGCGCAAAACACGATCACGCGATTGCGCTGATCAGCGAAGCGACGACGTCGCGACAAGGACGCACGCTCGCCGATCGCGCCGCGCAACTCGACAGCGGACTCGCCGGCGCCGCCGCGTTTCTGCGCGGTCAGTTCTTGCTCGCTGCCGGATCGGAAGACGATGCGAAGGACGCGTTCACGCGCGCGCTCGACACCGGCATTCCGCCTGCGGCCGAAGCGCAGGCGAAGAAGTATCTCGCCGAGATCGCGCAGAACGCCGAGGCGGCGAAGGCGAGCGAGCAGCCGGCCGAGGCGAGCGCGGCGACGCCTCATCGCACGGTCGTCGTGTTTCTGCCCGATGTACCGGCGGAGAACGAGAAGAAGCTGTTCGAGACGATGTCGTCATTCGTGTCGCAACTCTCGTCGACGGCCGGCGTGCCGCTGAGCGTCGAGTTCTTCCGTCGCGCGGACGACGCGCGCAACTTCATCGCCGCGAATCGCGACAAAGTCGGTGTGGTCATTTCGAATCCCGAGTTCACCGGCGGATTCACGTCGCAATTTCAGTTCGCGCGCGAAGGAGCGCGGACGTATCGCCGCGTGCTGATCGTGCCGTCGTCGAGCGCGTTCAAGTCGCCGGCGGACTTGCGCGGACGTTCGCTCAGCATCGTCGAGGGACTGCGCGACGTCAGCGGTTCCGGCGCGAACGTCGTGCAGGCGGCGGACGATCTCACCGCCGCCGCGAATGCGCTCACCGGAAAGACGGACGCGGCGCTCGTCGCCGAATCGAACAGCGTGCTGGCCGCGAACCGCGCGCGGCTCAAGGTGATCTACACGAGCAGCGCGACGCCGCTGCCGGTCATCGCGTTCGCCGCGATGCCGCAGCCGGATCGCGACGCGCTCACGAGCGCGCTGCGATCGATGAGCAGCACGAAGACGCTCGCCGCGCTGCAGGTGTCGGGACTGGCAGCGATCGAGCGCGAGTCGCCGCGCCCCGCTGCGAAGAAGATCGAAGTCGTCGCCATCACGCCGCGGGACCTCGGAATCGCCGTGCCCGAGCCGCCGGCGAGCGTCGCGCTACGCGCTCCGCTGCCGCCGAGCGCCGCCATCGCCGAGGAGATGTTCGACACGCCGTGACGCCGTATGCAACACCGCCGCGGTGAGCAGCACCACGACGTTACAGAACAGCAGCCATCCGCCGAAGATCGGCGCGGCGTCCGCACGAATGTTCGGGAAGACTTGCGCGAACCAGATCGTGCTGATCGCGTCGAGCAGCATGCCCGGCGCGACGAGGGCGATGGCGCCGAGGGCGCGTTGTTCGGTGTGGCGGAGGACGGCGAATGCGACGTAGACCATCAGCGGCAGCGAGATGGCGAGCAATGCGATCGCCTGCGCGCGGAAGACGTATTGTCCGGCGAGACGAAGTGCGACCGTTGCGCCGAGCCAGATCAAGAAACCGGTGATCACGATGCGTTTCATGCGATCTCCTTCAGGAATCGGCGAAACGAGCGCGTAGTGCGATCGAGATCGCCGGTGACGTAGTAGTCGAGCAGCAGGCCGTCGAACGTCGCCACGATGAGCGACGCCACGAGCCGCCGCTCGCGCCCTTTCAGTCGCTGCTCGAGAAAGTCGATCCACCTCTCGAGCGTGCCGCGCAGATACGCGCCGTACTCCTTCGGCTTCTGCATCGCCAGCCCCTGCACTTCGAAGATGAGCCGCAGGTACGGCTGATTTTTCTTCTCCGTCGCCCACTTCCAGAACTTCATCAGGTCGCCGCTCTCGACGACGTGCTCCTGCACGCGCTGCCGCACGCGCTCCATCGCCTCGGCGAGCAACTGCTGCCGCGATCCGAAGTGATAGATCAGCAGCCGCGCCTTCGTCCCCGTCGCCGCGGCGAGCGGACGAAGGGAGAGGTTGGCAATGCCGTGGCGGAGAAGGTAGTCGACCGTGGCTTCGAGCAGCTCTTCGCGGCGTGTCATGTAACGAGTGTTACATGTAACAGGTGTTACAGTCTAGTGGTCTGAAATCGTCTGCGTGAAGCGGATGCTGTTGCGGTCCGGGTCGGCCACGTACATCTCGCGATTCCCCCAGCTCTGATCAACCGGGCCGGCGGTGATGGTGACGTTTTTCGTGCGCAGTTCTTCATGCACCGCGTCGACGTCGTCGACGAGCACGACCACGCAGTTTCCGGCGACGCCGTCTCCGGAGAACGACGACAGATGGATTTCCACGCCGTCGCGAACGACGCCCATGTAGCACGGGTCCGCTCGCGACTCGTCGATGCGATACGCGAAATCGAGCGTGAAGCCGAGCTGCTCGCAATAGAACTTCTCGGCAGCGGCCGAGCTGCTGACGTGGAGGACGGGAATGGCGGCTTTCAACATGAATCACCTCCTGAGCGCAGGGATGAGCATCGATGCGCCGCACAACGCGCCGCCGAACAACATCATCACGATGCCGGCGATCGGATGAATGGTCGGAATGACGACGACGCCCACGAGCGCGATGGCCGCGCCGATGACGAGGGCGATGCGATTCGCGCCGATGACGGCGACGACGCCGAGGATCATCGCGATGAGGGCGAGGACGATGCCGACGCCGGGAATCCAGAAGAACGTGAGCACTGCGAGGAAGAGAAACGCGGCGGCGGCGAGTGCTTCCGGAACGCGCATCGGCGTCAGCTCGTCAACGACGCGACGTGCAGGCGCCGCACGGCTTCGGTGACGCTGCCGGGAGCGAGCGGCTTGGTAAGGAACTCGACGGCGCCGTGTTGCGCATAGACGTCGCGCAGGCGATCGTCGGATGCTTCGCTGACGATGAGGACCGGGACGCTCTTCAGCTTCTCATCGCTGCCGAGGATGCGGAGCAGGCCGATGCCGTCGGCGCCCGGCGTGGCGTCGGAATCGGCGTTGACGATGTCGAATCCACCGCGAATCGAAGCGTCGAGAAGAATCACCGACGGTCCCTGATCGAAGGCGACGTTCACCGCCTCGCGCGCGCTGTTCGTCGTCAGCACGCGATAGCCGTCGGTCTCGAGAACGCTGCGGAGGAACGCGGCATCGTGCGCGTCGGCGTCGGCGACGAGCACGGTCACGCGCGTCGAGCTGCTGCGCGCTTTCTTCTGCGCGGTGAGAAGGCGTTCGACTTGATCGAGCACGAGCGCGGCGCTGCGCGGCCGATCGGAGACTTCCTTCTGCAGCAGCGCGTCGATCAGCTCGCGCACGTCGGGCGACACTTCGATCTCGTCGGGAATCGGCTCGGGCGCCTTGGTGAGATGCGCTTCGAGCGTCTGATGCACGGTCTCGCCGAGGAACGGAAGCGAGCCGACGATCATGCGATAGAGCATGACGCCGCACGCGTAGAGGTCGCTCGCCGGCGTGACGTCGTCGCCGCGGAGTTGCTCGGGCGCCATGTAGTCGGGCGTGCCGGCGATCTCGCGCTTGCGCACTCTTCGAGCGGTGGTGGCGATGCCGAAGTCGGTGATGAACGCGATGCCGTCCTTGTTCAGCAGCACGTTCTCCGGTTTGATGTCGCGATGGACGATTCCGAGCTCGTGCGCGGCGCGAAGTCCGCGAAGCACTTGTCGCAGGATGGCCAGCGCGACGGACTCGGTGAAGACGGTGCGCCGCTGCAGATGCTTCGCGAGATTGTCGGCGTCGATGTACTCCATCGAGATGTACGGATAGCCGTCGGCGAATCCGAGATCGAAGCTCTGCACGACGTTGCGATGGCGGATCTTGCGCGCGAGCTTCAGCTCCGTCTTGAGTCGCTCGAACGCTTCGGGATCCTCCTGCACCGGTGCGGAGACGATCTTGAGTGCGACCGTTTCGTCGATCGAGTTGTCGATCGCGGAGCAGACGTAGCCCATCGCGCCGGCGCCGAGGAAGCGCTGGATCTTGTAGCGGCGTCCGAAGACGTTGCCGGGAAGGATCATGCGCTCGAGCTGCGCCTGCGCTTCGGCGGTGCGACGTTTCGGGCCGGGACGGATCGTCGACTTCGGACGCGCGCTGATCGCAGTGGGCGACTGCTCGAACGAAAGCATGGTTGCATCGGGACGCATCTCGTCGGTGTCGCCGGCGATGATCGTCGGCGATTTCGCCAGCTCGTCGTCGTCGACAGGCGCGACCTCTTCTTCGCGCGGTCCGAGCGGATCGCGCTGTCCGCACTGGCTGCAATAGCGATCGATCGCTCTGCAGCCGGCGCCGCACGCCTGGCACGGGTTGTCATAGCCCGGCCACGCGTTCGCGTAGTACGTGAGGTCGCTACCCATTGATCTCCGCAGGCACCACGATGTCAGGCGCCAGTTTGGCGAGCGTCGGGATGCTCGTGCGCTGCCAAGTTACGTTGCGGTCGTATTGCAGGACAAGTTGATACGCATTCTCTTTGGGATGCGATTTCGCCTTCGTGATCCAGCGCACGAGCGTGAGGATTCCGGAGCTGTTCATGAAGGAGAGATCGCGCATGTCGACTTCTACACGGCGTAGCGCGCGCTCGCGCGCTTTCTCATCGAGCTTGTTCCAGTACGGCGTCAGCAGCTCGCCGGGATCGCGCATCTCGACGGCGCCCGACATCCTCACGCGCATCACGTTCTCTTCGATCGACGGGACGACGTTCAGGCCTTCTGCGTAAAGCGGAGTGATCGGAGTGCTCGGAGTGCTCGCGTTCATCACATCTGCTCCAGCGGGAAGATGGCGTGGATGGCCACTTCACTGTCGTTGACTTCGAGCCGCAGCCGCGCGTTCGCCTCGTACATGATGCGGATGAGTCCGAGGCGGCTTTGGCCTTCGGTGTTCGCGGCTTCTTCCATCTTACGAAGGTAGACCTGCTCGGGTTGTCCGGCCTGGATCAGCGCGAGCTCGCGGCGGAGGGTGTTGATGTTCGTCTTCTCCGCTTTGTTCTTCACGCAGACGTCGACTTCATTCGCTCCCTTGGCGATGGCGATCCGCAGGTAGCTTTCTTCTTCCGATGCGTACTTCACGGCGTTCTCGAGAAGCTCGGAAGCGGCCAGCGAGATCTGCTCGGCGCGCTCCTTGTCGGAGAGGCCGATCATGAAAAAGCTGGCGACGAATTTCCGGACGCAACTGATGTAGGTCCATCGCGGACTGAAACGCATCTCCACGTAATCCGCGGTTACGGGAGTGATCTCCATCGTCATGCAAGGCTCCTCTTGAGCGCCAATAGACTGACGTCGTCCTTCGGCGTTCCGGCCCAGCTCCAGGCGGCGTGGGCAATTTTCGAAACGATCTCCGACGCCGGCGCGTCGTGCAGATCGTGCAGTTGAGTGGTGAGTCGATCGAGGTCGAAGCATTCGCCGGTCTCATTGCGCGCTTCGGTGACGCCGTCGGTGTGAAAGAGCGCGACGTCGCCGCGTCCGAGCGTGATGGTGCGGTCGCTCGTCACCGGCGCGATGTCGTCCATGACGCCGACCCACAGTCCATCGGTAGCAATGCGCTCGACGTCGCGCGAGGCGGCGCGGTAGATCAGGAGATCGGTGTGCGCGCCTGCGTACACCATCTTTCCGTCGTGGCCCAATTTCGCTACGACGAGTGTCATGAATCGATCTTGTGCTAAGCGCGAGCGGAGGTTGTAGTACATGGCCCGGTTGAGCAGCGAGACGAACTTCGCCGGCGAGACGTGGCCGTTCGACTGCTCGCAGAGCATCGTGAACATCGACTGCGCCATCATCATGATCAGGCCCGACGTCACGCCGTGGCCGGTGACGTCGCCGACACCGATCCACGCGCCACCGTCCACTGGACGAAACTCGTAGAAGTCGCCCCCGACTTCTTCCGCCGGCATCATGATCGCGGAGATGTCGTAGCCCGGCAGATCGAACGTGCGCGGAAGCACCGACGTCTGGATCGATCGCGCCAGCGCCATCTCCTGTCGATGCCGTTCCTGAATCTCGGCGTCGCGCTTGCGGATCTCGCCGAGCATGTCGTTGAAGCCGTCGATCAGTTTGCCGACTTCGTCCTCCGACGCTTTCTCCGCGCGCAGCGCGTAGTTCTTCTCGCGCGACACTCGTTTCGCGACGTTGAGCAGCGACACGATCGGGCGCGAGATGGCGCGCTGGAACATCGACGAGATGATCAGCGCGATGAATACGGCGACGCCGAGGACGATCGCGGCGAGGATGAGGTAGCGCTCCCGGCGCGCGCGCAGCTCGCTGAGATCGGAGCGGAGGAAGATCGTGCCGACGCGGGCCTTGTTGAACATGACGGGGCGCGCGATGTCGAGACTGTCCGCGGTGAACGAGGTGCCGTCCGCCGGCACGCGCTGCGGCAACGCGCCCGGATGCTTCGTCATGTAGGACGCGAAGAGCTTTCCTTCGTTGTCGAAAAGGGACGCAGCGAGGATGTGCTCCTGCGCGCGCAATGCGCCGAGGGTCGAGCGCGCGGTCTCCGGGTCGTTGAAGACGAGCGACGAGGAGGCGTTCTCACCGATGACGCCGGCGAGCACGTTGAGGTCGGCCTGCGCTTCGTTGCGGAACGTGGCCCGGTCGAAAAACGTGAGCGCGCCCATCATGATGAGAAGGGCGACGAGGCTCGTGAGCATGAAGCCGGTCATCAGCTTCATGCGGATGGGAAGGTCCCGGAACCGCGACATGGACGTATGTGGGGCGTATTCTACACAGCGTGCCCTCGTCGATCCTGTTCCTGCTGCTGATTCCGTTCGGCTTCATCGTGTTCGTGCTCATCGAATCGAGACGACAGCGGAAAAAATACGGACCGCGCACCGGCGCGCGCTCCATCGGCGCCGGCCTGCTCGAAGTGCAGCAGATGCTTCAAGCCGATCGGAAAACTGAAATTGTGCAGAAACAGAACAAACGCGAAGAAGTGACTGTGCCGGACAGCGAAAGGACTGAGGACTGAGGACTGAGGACTGAGGTCAAAGGGGCTTCCCCTTTCTCCTCAGTCCTCAGTCCTCAGTCCTTTCATTTGTACGCATAAACATCCACATTCGCGCGAGCGCGAAGCTGCGAAGTCCATTTATCGATTTCTTCCTGCAATCTCGACGATCGCAACAGCGCGCGAATTTCTTCGCGGACGTCGTTGAGCGGCGGAATCGACAATCCGCGCGCGCGACGCTGTTGCGACCATGTGCCGCGGTAGTACGTCTCGATCTCTTCGTTCGACACGAAGATCAGCGGCGCGAATCGCTCCTGGATGTACTGCTCGACCTGCAGTTGCCGCTTCACCAGCGCGCGCAGCTCGTCGGGGCTCAGCTCCGCCTGCCGCAGCGCGGCATCGAACGCGGCGGGCGACACGAACCGCTTCGTGATCTCCTGCACGCGCGACTCGATCGAGTCCTTCGGCACATCCTCGGCGCCGAACCGCTCGACGTCGCGGAACCGCAGCGCCTGCGCGATCAGCGCCTCGAGCACGTCGCGGCGATAGTCATCCTCCGATTGCGATGCCGGACGCGGGAAAAAGCGCAGCTCGACCATTTGCGTCACTTCGCTGACGGTGATGACCTGCCGGTCGACGACGGCGCCCACTCGGTCGACAGTGGTTGCGGCCGCCAGGGGGAAGGCAGCGAATAGAGCGACTAACCCTCGCGAAATCATGCGCATCGCCAAATCGTTTAATCTTGACACTCTCGCAAAGCGAGTGCTAATGCAAGAACGATGAAGCCCGAGGAGCTCGACAGCCGCGCGCGCGACGTGTTGCGCGAAATCGTCATGCAGCACGTGGCGACCGGCGAAGCCATCAGCTCGCGCTCGCTGGCCAAATGCGGGCGTTTTCAACTCTCGCCGGCCAGCCTGCGCAACGTCATGGCGGACCTCGAAGACGCCGGTTACCTGGCTCAGCCGCACACGTCCGCCGGACGTGTTCCCACCGACCGCGGCTATCGCTTCTTCATCGATCACCTGATGCGCTCGCGCAACCTCAGCACGCACGAGCGGGAGGTGATCGACGGGGAAGTGATGCACGCCACCGAGATCGACGAGATGCTGCAGCTCGCATCGCGTCTGCTGTCACGGCTCAGCGATCAGGTCGGCGTCGTCTTCATGCCGACGCTGTTGCAGTTCGCCATCCGGTCGATGGACTTCGTGCTCGTCGCCGACAACAAGATCATGTGCGTGATCGTCGGCACGAACGGCGTCGTCGTGAACAAGATCGTCGAGACCCGGACGCTCTTCACGCGCGACGAGCTCGAGAAAATCGGCCGCTACATCACCATGGAGTTCAGCGGCCTGACGCTCGACGCCATCCGCCGCCGGCTCATTCGCATGACCGAAGAGGAGCGCGCCGTTCACGATCAGATGCTGCAGAAGACGATCGCCCTCGGCATCGAGGCGGTCGGCGAAGTCACGCCGCTCGACCACGAGCTGTACGTCGAAGGAACGACGTCGATCCTGATGAAGCCGGAGTTCGCGGACGCCAACGCGATGCGGAAGACGTTTCTCGCGCTGCAGGAGAAAGAGCGGCTCGTCGAGCTGCTCAACTCCTGTCTCAATGAAGATGGACTGCAGATTTTCATCGGCGGCGAGACCGACTTCACGCAGATCCACAACTTCAGCATCGTGGCGCGCAGCTACGGCACGCATAACGCACCGCTCGGCATCGTCGGGATTCTTGGTCCGATGCGGATGGAGTACGCTCGCATGGCGCCGCTGGTCGACTACCTCGGCCGCGCGCTGAGCCGGAAGATCGAAGAAGAAGAAACGGAGCAATAGCAACATGGCCCAGCAAAACGGCAGCGACGACGATCGTTACGTCCTCGAGGACGACGGCTCGTCCGTCGAAGACATCGAGCACGAGATGGAGCTCGCCGCGAAGGAAGCGGCGGAGTCGCCGAAGCCGGCCGCCGATCAGACGCCCGGCGCGCTGGAAGTCGAGAATCAGGAGCTGCGCGACCGCTACATGCGCACGCTCGCCGACTTCGAGAACTATCGCAAGCGCGCCGACCGCGAGAAGCAGGACTTCTTCAAGTACGCGATGCACGGGGTGCTCAAGGACGTCCTGCCGGTGCTCGACAACTTCGACCGCGCCCTCGAGCACGCGGAAGAAGGCGATGATTTTCACAAAGGCGTCGCTCTCATCTACAAACAGCTCTTCGACGTGTTGAAGAAACACGGCGTGCGTGTGATCGACGAAGCGAACGTGCATTTCGATCCGAACATCCACGAGGCGGTGGTGACGGAGGAGGATCCGTCCGTTCCGTCGCACACGGTGCTGGCGATTCTGCAGAAGGGTTACTTCCTCCACGATCGCCTGCTGCGGCCGGCGCTCGTGAAGGTGTCCACGGGCGGGCCGGAGGGAGATGCGTCGTGAGGGGTAACGACGGGAAGGGCGGACGCCTCGTCCGCCCACGCGGCGAAGCCGCGCTGACGCGCGGTTGGCGGACGAGGGCGTCCGCCGTTCCGTCACCTGGCAAGAGAAACTGAATGGCCAAGATCATCGGAATCGACCTCGGGACTACGAACTCCTGTGTGGCGGTCGTCGACGTGACGACGCCGCAGGTGATCCCGAACCGCGAAGGGAGCCGCACAACTCCGTCTGTGGTCGGCTTCACCGAAGATGGAGAACGTCTCGTCGGTCAGATCGCGAAGCGGCAGGCGATCACGAACCCGTTCAATACGATCTTCGCCATCAAGCGCCTCATCGGCCGCAAGTACGACTCGGAAGAAGTCGCGCGCGCGAAGCAGGTGCTCCCGTATCAAATCGTGCAGGCGCCGAACGGCGACGTGAAGGTGAAGATTCGCGATCGCGAGTACTCGCCGGAAGAAGTCAGCGCATTCGTGCTGATGGAGATCAAGTCGTTCGCCGAAGACTTCCTCGGCGAGCCGATCACCGAAGCGATCATCACGGTTCCGGCGTACTTCAACGACTCGCAGCGGCAGGCCACGCGCGACGCCGGCAAGATCGCAGGACTCGACGTCCTCCGCATCATCAACGAGCCGACCGCCGCGGCGCTCGCGTACGGTCTCGACAACAAGAAGAATCAGTTGATCGCCGTCTATGACCTCGGCGGCGGAACGTTCGACATCTCCATCCTCAAGCTCGAAGAAGGGCTCTTCGAAGTCCTCTCCACTTCAGGCGACACGTACCTCGGCGGCGAAGACTTCGACAAGCGCGTCATGGACTGGCTGATCGAGGTCTTCCAGAAAGAGAGCGGCATCGACCTGCGCGACGATCGCATGGCGCTGCAGCGACTCAAGGAAGCCGCCGAGCGCGCGAAGTGCGAGCTCTCGATGGCGGCGGAGAGCCGCATCACGCTGCCGTTCATCTCCGCCGACGCGTCGGGACCGAAGCATCTCAACACCGTGCTCACGCGACACGAGTTCGAGCGCATGGTCGAAGACCTGATCCAGAAGACGATCGATCCGGTGAACGACGCGCTCAAAGCCGCGGGCGTCACTGCGAGCCGCATCGACGAAGTCGTGCTCGTCGGCGGACAGACGCGCATGCCGAAGGTGATCGAGGCGGTGCAGAAAGCGTTCGGCAAAGAGCCGAACCGCAACATCAACCCCGACGAAGTCGTCGCGGTCGGCGCGGCCATTCAGGGCGGCATTCTGCGCGGCGACATCAAGGACATGATCCTCCTCGACGTCACGCCGCTCTCCCTCGGCATCGAGACACACGGCGGTCTCTTCACGAAGATCATCGAGCGCAACTCGACGATCCCGACGAAGAACTCGCTCATCTTCACGACCGTCTCGGACAATCAGAGCAAAGTGCAGGTTCACGTGCTGCAGGGCGAGCGCGAGTTCTCGCGCGAGAACAAGTCGCTCGGCAAGTTCGACCTCGTCGGCATCCCTCCCGCGCCGCGCGGCGTACCGCAGATCGAAGTGACGTTTGCGCTCGACTCCAACGGCATCGTCAACGTCACGGCGCGCGATCAGGCGACCGGCGCATCGCAGGGCGTGCAGATCAATCCCGCGGGCGGATTGAGCAAGGAAGAGATCGACCGCCTGGTGAATGAAGCGAGCGAGCATCAGCGCGCCGACTACGCGCGCCGCGAGATGCGCATGCTCCAAAACAAGCTCGAGGGAATGATTTACACCAACGACAAGGTCTTTCGTGAGTTCGGAAAGCTGCTCAACGAAGACGACCGAAACAAAGTGGGGAAGATCATCGGGAAAGCGAAGGAAGCGGTGGTGACGGAAGAGAAGCAGAAACTCAACGACGCCATCTTCGAGTTGCAGGCGGCATCGCGCATTCTGACGAGCGTGATGCTGTACAACCCGGCAAAGAGCACCGCTCCCTCCGAGCCCACCTAGGACGAATGGCCACAACGGAAAAACGCGACTACTACGAGGTGCTCGGCGTGCAGCGCACAGCGAGCGTGGACGAGATCAAGAAGGCGTACCGCCGCCTGGCGGTGAAGTACCACCCCGACAAGAATCCGAACGATCCCGATGCCGAAGAGAAGTTCAAAGAGGCGGCCGAGGCGTATGGGATTTTGTCGGATGAAGAGAAGCGCGCGCGGTATGACCGCTACGGACATCAGGGGATGGGCTCGGTCGGCTTCGATCCGAATCAGTTCGCCGACTTCGGCGACATCCTCGGCGATCTCTTCGGATTCGGCGACTTCTTCGGAACGTCGCGGCGCCGCTCGACGCGACCCGCGCGCGGCAACGACCTGCGCTACGACCTGACGCTCTCCTTCGAAGAGGCGGTGTTCGGAAAAGACGTGACGCTGGAAGTGCCGCGCACCATCACGTGCGCGACGTGCAGCGGCAGCGGCGCGAAGCCGGGAACGCAGCCGGTGACCTGCGGCGGCTGCGCCGGACGCGGACAGATTCGCTACTCGCAGGGATTCTTCGCCGTCTCGCGCACGTGCCCGCAATGCGGCGGCGCGGGAAAGGTGATCAAGGATCCATGCGCGACGTGCAACGGCGCGGGACGCGTGCGCGAAGAGCGCTCGATCTCGGTGAAGGTGCCGGCCGGCGTCGACGACGGATCGCGACTGCGCGTCGCCGGCGAAGGCGAAGCGGGATTCAACGGCGGACCGGCGGGCGATCTCTACGTATTCATCTCCGTGCGCGAGCACGCGAAGTTCTCGCGACGCGACTACGACATCCACTCCGAAGAGATGATCACCGTGACGCGCGCCACGCTCGGCGGCGACGTCGTCGTCGACACGCTCGACGGCAAAGAGACGCTGCGCGTTCCGCCGGGCACACAGCCGGCGCAGGTGTTCCGGCTCCGCGGCAAAGGCGTGCGCTTCCTCGACGGCAACGGCCGCGGCGATCACTACGTACACGTGAACGTGCGCATCCCGACGTCGCTCAACGACGACCAGCGCGCGCTCTACGAGCAGTTGGCGGAGTTGAGCGGCGAGGAACCGGGCGAGCGCGGCGTGTTCGAGAAAGTGAAAGACTTTTTCTCGTCGTGATCGCGATCTTCTTCGCGCTGTTCGCGCAGGCCGTTCCCTTTCCGGAATTCATCGCGAAGTCGCTGCATCTTTCGCCGGAGGCGGTGCAGCGGTCGCTCGCTTCGATCGACGAGAAGCACTTCGCGACGATCGAGCTGAAGTTCTCGACGGAGGATAAGTGCAAGACGAATTATTCGTGCCCCGGCACGTGGACCGTCCAGCCCGCGGAGCTGTCGATCAAGCCGTCGCCGTTCGATGAACGCCTTTTCGGCAGCGGTAATCCGACCTACCTCCTCATTGTCGCCGTCGATCGTCATCGGCGTCCGCTGTGGTTCGCGACCATCAACGATTTCCGCTTCGTCGAAGTGCCACCGTCGCGCGATGGAAAGATCGGCTGGTCGATCACGTCGGCTCTGCAAGCGTCGGATACGTTCGACATTCCGACCGACATCGGCGCGCGCGCACTGCAGATCTACTCGCCGGCGAACTGCGGCGACAAAACGTGTCTGAATTTCAACGGCAGCGCGCCCCTTTGAGCTATCGCGGAGCGCCTTGCAGGCAGCCGAAGGCGATCGGCAGCGGATCGACCGTTCGATACGACCAGGGATTCGTCGCGATATCGATCGGGATCCGTCCGCTCTGACGAAGCTCACTCGACATCTCCACGTCCACGAAAGAGGTGGCCGGCTCTTTTGCGCAGAAGAGCCGCCCGATTCCCGGATCGGGTCTCGATGAGACGACCATCGCGTTGTTCGGATCGCCGAGGATCGTCGAGCCGGCGACGATCTGCGAGTACGAAGGCCAGATCAGCCGGTCGATGGGAAAGTTCGTCTCTGAATACATCTTTTCCCAGAAGATCTTGCCGTCTTCTCCCATCCGGAAGAGCCATGCGGCGTCGTAGAAGCGCGGCAGCATGCCGCCGACTGCAAAGGACGACGACGTTGCCGTCCCACTTCCCTCCTGCTCTTTTAGCGGAACGGGCTCGTATTGGAAGTTCACGATGCTCCAGAAGCATCCATACGCGAATTCGACGGGAGCAAGGCGCGCCCATGTGACTGCGCCAGGATTGCCGCTGGTGTCCTTCTCGAGACGGACGATGTATCCGATGTACGGCACTGTGTCGCTGGTGGCGTTGGCAAGCGCCATCAAGCAATCGGCACCTTCGGCGATGTCGTACCACACCGGGCCGGTGAGATCGGGGTACCGCGGCGGTATGGCCGTCGAGTAGATTCGTTCCCAGCGCGGGTAGCCGGACGTCGGATCGATGCAGACCATGTACGGCCGTCCGGTCCACGACTCCGACCAATGTGCGCCGAGGGCGAAGATGCCTTGGGTTGCTGTATCTCGCAGGCGTTTCACGACGAAGTCGTCGATCCGATAGGCCGTGCCGGCGACGAAGTTTCCGACGCCGTCGATCTGGAAGAAAACCGAACTGCGGCCGAACTTCGCGGCGATCAGAAAGAGATCGGACGCCAGTCCGTTGATGTGTGCGACTCCAATGGCCTCGCCATCCTCGACGCCCGTTTCCATCAATCCTCGGTAATGCTTGACCCACATCACCGTGCCGTCTTCCTTGAAGCGCGCCGCGACGACTCCGAGCCAACTCTCCGGCAGCGAGGGAGACGTGCCGACGACGAGGAAGCCGTCATGCGTGCGGAGTAGCGTCGCGTCCTGCCAACCGAAGAGACATCGGCCATCCGGAAGACAGAGTTGGATGTTCTTCTGCCAGATGACCTTCCCCAACGGGTCGAATCGAATCAACGCGTTCCCGGCCTGCTTCACGTACTCGCGTTTGGGGTCGTATTGGCCCCATTCGAGGAGAGCGACCGTGTCGAAGTTCACCGCGACCAGATCGTCGAGCCACGCTCCGGGGGCCGGCGTGAGCAGGGGCGAGATCCGCGCGAGAAAATCCTCTCCAGGAATCGGCATGCGCTACTCCTCTCGATTCTGCGGTGCAGGAAGAATAGCCTAATGCCGAGTCCGCCAAGCCATATTTATATTCGAAGCGCGTGTTATCATCCCGGCCGGCGTCCGCGGGTCCCGACGCCCGTCCTGAGTCTGATGAACAAGCAGTCCATCGAAGAGGCGTACGTCCGCTTCCGCAACGCAGCATTCGTTCTGTTCGGTGCCGCCATCGCGGCGCTCATGTTCGTCATCGTGCTTCGCGATCACCGCGGCGCGCTCGCGCAGAGTGCGGCGTCGCTCGGCGCGGCGTGCTGGATCGTGGCGATGATGCTGGCGTTCTGCTTCGCGTATTACGCCGCGAAGCGGCGCGCGCTCAGCTGAAGCACTTCTGCGGCGTGCAGGTGAACCCGATCGGGTGGTGCGTGAAGTGCAGCACGGATACCCTTTCGCCGCCATGATTGTTCGCTTGCTCGCGCGGGATCCACTCGCCTTTGAGCCGCAGCTTCACGCCGGGATCGAGGCCGGGGATGCCTTTGAGCACGCCTTCGCGATCGCCGAAGCGGATGGCGAGAAAGACGTCGGTGCGCTCGGTGATGTTGCGCTGCACGTCGGCGTCGACGCGCGCGTCGCCGTGAATGACGTCGAGGATGCGGATGCGCAACTGGTAATGCTTCGCGCCCGACGTGTCGTCGGGATCGCGCTTGTCGATGAGCGCGTCGACTTCGACGATCGACCGCTCCTCGCGCCGCGCCTTCACGCGCTCCTCGAACGTCCGCAGGTCGCGCTCGCGCTCGTCGGCGAGCCGCTGCTGCTCCGCCTCGAAGCTCTCGATGAACGCGCTGAACGAAGGAAATTTACCGAATGCCATCATTAAGAGTGTACATCCTCGAGATCGAAGGGGATGAAGAAGACGTGGCGGCGCGTCTCTTCTTGACCAAGACGACCGGCAGCACGTGGGACAACGGCGTCGTCAGCGCGTACTTTGAAAGTGAGCAGGATCGCGACGCCGCTCTCGATCTCCTCGGCGACTTCACGACGCGCAAGATCGACGCGGACCGCGTCGACTGGCTCGAGCTCTATCAGCAGTCGCTCGAGCCGCTCTTCATCGGCGAGCGATTCGTCGTCGCCCCCGATGCGTCGCTCATCCCGCCCGGCAGCGATCGATTGCCGCTCGTCATTCCGCAGGAGCAAGCGTTCGGAACGGGATCGCACGAGACGACGTCGCTATGCATCGAGCTGCTGGAGTCGATCGATCTGCGCGGCAAGCGCGGACTCGATATCGGCGCCGGCAGCGGCATCCTCGCTCTAGCGATGCTGCGGCTCGGCGCGTCGAAAGTCTTCGCTTTCGACAACGATCTCGACGCCTACGCCGCGCTGCGCGAGAACGCCATGCGCAATCAGTTGCCGCTGGTCGCGTTCATCGGCGGAATCGAAGCGCTGCGCGGCGCCGAGCTCGACGTGGCCACGATGAACATCGTCCCGGAAGTGATCATCCCCATCCTGCCGCACGTGCGGACGCAAGAGCTGATCGTCAGCGGCGTCCTGACGGAACGACGGGATGAAGTGAAAGCGGCGATGCGGGGTTTCCGTATCGCCGCAGAGAAAACGAAAGGGGAGTGGTGGGCCGCGCACGCCGTACGGAGGGGCGGACGCCCTCGTCCGCCCGGCGCGGCATAGCCGCGCTTCCGCGCGGCTGGGCGGACGAGGGCGTCCGCCCCTCCCGTGCTATCTGTTTTCGATCGGAATGAAGTCCCGCGTTCTGTCGCCCGTGTAAACCTGCCGCGGACGCGAAATCTTCTGGTCCGCATCGTCCAGCATCTCTTTCCACTGCGAGAGCCAGCCGGACACGCGCGGAATGGCGAAGAGCACCGGGAACATGTCCATCGGGAACTTCATGGCCTGGTAGATCAGGCCCGAGTAGAAGTCGACGTTCGGATAGAGCTTGCGCTTCACGAAGTACTCGTCCTCGAGCGCGATGCGCTCCAGCTCGAGCGCGATGTCGAGCAGCGGATTCTTCCCCGTCACCTCGAATACGTCGTACGCCGCCTTCTTGATGATGCGCGCGCGCGGATCGTAGTTCTTGTACACGCGATGGCCGAAGCCCATCAGCTTCACGCCTTCGCCCCCTTTCACCTTCTTGATGAAGTCGGGGATGTTGGAGATCGAGCCGATCTCCTGGAGCATGCGGATGACCTGTTCGTTCGCTCCGCCGTGCAGCGGTCCGTACAACGCCGCCGCCGCTCCCGCCACCGCCGAATACGGATCGACTTCGGAGCTGCCGATGACGCGCATCGCGCTCGTCGAGCAGTTTTGTTCGTGATCGGCATGCAGGATGAACAGCACGTCGAGCGCGCGCTCCAGCGCGGGCTCCGGCTTGTACTTCAGCTCCGTCGTCTTGAACATCATGTTGAGGAAGTTGCCGGGATACGAGAGGTCGTTGTCGGGATAGACCTTCGGCAATCCCATCATGTGGCGGTACTCGAACGCGGCGATGGTGATCATCTTCGCGATGAGCCGCTCGATCTGGCGCTGGCGGTTGGCCTTGTCGTCGATGTTCTTCGCTTCCGGATAGAAGGTGCCGAGGGCGCTGATCATGGCGATGAGCATGCCCATCGGATGCGCGTTGTAGCGGAACGAGTCGAGCACGCCTTTGAGGTTCTCGTTGAGGAACGTGTGATGCGTGATCGTGTGCTGCCACTGCTCGAGCTCTGATTGCGTCGGCAGCTCGCCGTTGAGGAGGAGATACGCCGTCTCGACGTAGCTCGACTTCTCCGCGAGCTGCTCGATCGGATAGCCGCGATACTCGAGGATTCCTTTGTCGCCGTCGATGAACGTGATCGAGCTGCGGCACGCGGCCGTGTTCATGAAGGCCGGGTCGTAGGTCATGAGGCCGAAGTCGTCGGCGTCCGTTTTGATCTGACGAAGGTCGAGCGCACGAATCGTCCCTTCTTTGACGGGGACTTCGTACGTCTTGCCGGTTCGATTGTCTGTGATCGTCAGAGTGTCGCTTGCCAACGGCTTTCCCTCCGCTTCGATTCGAGCGGGTAAATCTATCACGTCAATCATCGTCGTCATGATGGCGAGAAGAATCGCTCCGTTGACGGGCACGACCCTTATGACGGTGCGCACACTCCAGCGTGACGCGCGCATGCGACGATGGCCGCCGTTTCGGCGCGGAGCCTTCGTTCGCCGAGGGTTTCGAATGCGCAGTCGTGCTTTCGCGCCTCGTTGATTTCTCGTTCGCTCCAGCCGCCTTCGGGACCTATGAACAGGACTGAGGACTGAGGACTGAGGACTGAGTTGGGCTTTATGTCCGCGTCGAAGAGGATTTTGTTTTCTCGCTGCATCACTTGATCGAAGGACGTTGGCTCTTCGAGAGTCGGGATGACGGCTCGACCGCATTGCTTGGTCGCTTCGAAGATGATTTTTTGCCAGCGATCGTATTTGCCGCTGTAGCGCTCTTTGCGAATTTCCTGTCGATCGGTTTCGAGCGGGATGATGCTGCGGACTCCGAGCTCGGTGGCTTTTTGCAGGACGAGCTCGAATTTTTCGAGGTTGATGATCGCCATCGCCAGATCGAACGCCGTCTTCGCTTCTCGCGAGTCGATCGGCGCGCCGGCGCGCACGATGAGATGGGTCGTGGCGATCGATTCCACGACTCCGCTCACCGCGTTCCCTTTGCCGTCGAACAATTCGACTTCTTCGCCTTCGCGCAGTCGCACAACGCGTGCGGCGTGGTGGAACTCTTCGCCGGCGATCCTTACGGCGTCGACGAGCGGATCAGGCGTGTAGATTCGATGTCTCATCGCGAATTAGCGGAACGATCAGAAGCGGTGGAATGCCGAGTAGCACGGTGATCCAGAAGTAGAGCGTGTAGCCGGCATGCTGCGCGAGCCAGCCGCTCACGGACGCCATGATCGTACCGGTGAGCCCGTAGGCGGCGGAGAGCAGCGCGTACTCGGTCGCGGCGCGATCGCGATCGCAGATCGACATCAGGAACGCAAGGAACGCGGCGGTGCCGAGGCCGTAGCCGACGTTCTCGCCGACGGCGGCGGCGTAGATGGCCCAGCGTCCGGCGTTGAAAGTCGCGACGAGGGCGTAGCCGATGTTGGAGAGGCATTGCGCGGCGCCGAGCCAGAGGAGGCTCGCGTAGATGCCGATGCGCGCGACGATGATGCCGCCGAGGATCGCGCTGGCGATGCTGACGATCACGCCGACGATGCTGGTGATCGTGCCGATCTCCGCGGGCGAGTAGCCGCGATCGACCCAGTACGGCTTGATCATCGACACGACCGCGAACTCGCAGAGACGGAAGGTGAAGGCGACCGCGAGCAGCAGTTTATGTCGAGCGAAGCGAGACATCACCGGAGCAATCGCCATGAAGTAGCGTTTGTCGCTGCGCCTCCGCTGATCCCTCGCTGCGCTCGGGATAAACTGCGAGAACACAAGCATCGCAATCGGCACGATGGCCGCGATTCGAAACGACATCCCCCAGCCGAATCGCTGCGCGGCCAGCGCGAGGATTCCAGGCGACGTCAGCGCGATGCGATACGCCGTTACGCGAACGGAGTTGATGGGGCCGAGAAGCTCTTCCGGTGTCGCGCGGATGGTGAAGGCGTCGACGGCGATGTCTTGCGTCGCCGAGGCGAGTGCGAGCATCGCGACGAACGTGTAGAAGAGCGTGCTCGGTATCGCCGACACCGACATGCCGAGGAGCGCGACGGTGAGGGCGAGAACGGCACCGGCGATCCAGCGCCGGTAGGTGCCGAGCTCGTCGACGAGCGGCGACCAGAGAAACTTCAGCGTCCAGGCGATGCCGACGGTGTTGAGCAGACCGATCGAGGTCAGATCGACGTGCCGGAAGCGCAGCGCCATCGGCACGAACTCTTTGACGATTCCGTACGGCAGCCCTTCGGAGAAATAGAGCGCTGCGGCGATCGCGGCGAGGGCCGTGCGACTCGGTCGTTGCACCGAGCGCGATTATCTACTCGTGTAGACGCTGACCGGAAACCGCATTATGCCGATCGGCGTGTCGTAATACGCCGTGCCGTTGACTTCGTACTGCGCGTGGCGGTTCTGGATGATGTCGGCGATCTCGTGGAACATCGAGCGGATGTTCTCGTAGCCGACGCGCGAGACCATGTGCACCGTGTTGAAGCCGCGCGCGGGGATGCGGACATCTTGCATGCTCGTCGTGCGCAGCAGCTCGGCATTGTTGACGAGGAGGTCGAAGTCGACGTGGTCGAGGCGCAGGCCGACGGAGTTGGGATTGTCCACTCCAAGGTCAAAATCGATATCGATCGTGGACGCCGAGGGCGGAATGGCGATGTTCACCCGCGGCCGCAGGTTCTGAATCGAATAGCGCGGATTCTCGATGTTGAGTGCGCGCGCCACGGAGCTGCAGCCCGAGAGAATGGAGGCCGTCGCGAGAGCGAGTGCAAGGCCGGTTAGCGCGAACGCCAGAGTGAGGTTCTTCTTCACGCCTCTCGTGAAGTGCAAATGCTTCGCCTGGAAAGTGCTGAGTGCTGAGTGCTGAGTGACGCTCCCGCGTCCGCCACCACTCAGCACTCAGTCCTCAGCACTCAGCACTTAGGTTTTGTTGTATGGTGTGCCGGTTGCAGACTGAAGCTCGCATGCGGACCACTGCGATCATCGCCGCGTACAACGAAGAAGCGACCATCGGAGACGTTTGCCGTGCTCTGGTGGCGAGTCCGCTCATCGACGAAGTGATCGTCGTGAGCGACGGCTCGACGGATCGCACGGTCGAGATCGCTCGCTCGGTCGAAGGCGTCCGCACCGTTGCCCTGCGCGAGAACTACGGCAAGGGCTACGCGATGCGTGTCGGCGTCGACAACGCCTCGAACGACATCCTCTTCTTCGTCGACGGCGACATGTACAACGTCGACGAGAAGCACATCGAGGCGCTCGTGTTGCCGGTGTTGCGCGGCGAGTGCGACATGAACATCGGCGTCCGCAATCGCGGCGACGTGCTCAACTTCTTCCACCTGGAGATGCAGTTCGGCCCCGTGCTCTCCGGCATCCGCGTGATCCGGCGCGAAGTGTTCGACTGCGTCCCGGCGCAATATCAGGCGGCGTACAAAATCGAAGCGGCGCTCAATTGCTTCTGCTCGCGCTCCGGATATCGCCAGCGCCATACGATCATCTACGACCTCAATCACGTGCTGAAAGAGACGAAGCGCGGATTGTTCGCGGGACTGACGTCGCGCTGGAAGATGTCGCGCGAAGTGTTCCTGGTGCTTTTCGATCTCCACGTGTTCGAGACCTGGCGCACCGCGCCGGCGCCGGAAGAGCTGCCGGTCGTCGACTACGATCTCTTCGAGTGAGATCGTTTCTCCTCGCCCTCGCACTTCTCTCTACCGCCTGCACGTCGAACGCGCGCTTCTTCTTCCGCCATCTCACCGTTCGCGGCCGCAACTACAACTACCGCATCTGGCTTCCGCCGCATTACACGAAGCTGCGCCGCTGGCCGGTCATCCTGTTTCTCCACGGCAGCGCCGAATGCGGCGACGACAACGTGCGTCAGCTGGGCGCGGCGCTTCCGGCGTTGCTCGTGCGAGATGCGTCGCGTTATCGCGCGATCGTCGTCATTCCGCAGTGCCCTTGCGACTCCGAATGGTACGGCCCGAATGAAGAGCAGGCGCTCGCCGCGCTCGATCATGCCATCAGCGAGTTTCGCGGCGACCGGAAGCGCGTGATCCTCACCGGCGTCTCGATGGGGGGCGCGGGCGTCTGGTACTTCGCGCGCAATCCGCAGCGATTCGCGGCCGTCGTTCCGGTGTGCGGCGAAGTCGTGCGCGAGGCCGGCGATCCCTTCCCTTCGGATCCGCCGCGGGACCTGCTGGCGATCCTCCAGTCGCGCGATCCGTTCGCCGCGCTCGCCGCGCGCATCGGCAAGACGCCGGTGTGGGCGTTTCATGGTGCACAAGATCCGGTCATCAACGTCGAGCAGTCCCGGAAGATGATCGGCGCGTTGCGCGCGCGCGGCGGGAACGTTCGCTACACCGAATATGCGGGGCTCGGGCACGCCATTTGGGATCAGGCGTACGGCGATCCAGAATTAGCGAAGTGGATGCTGGCCCAGCGCCGTCACTGACTTTCGAACTGTCCGATCGTCTTCTGCACGACCTGGTGGAATTGTCCCGACGGTGAGTCGAAGTAGACGATCGCGCGCAGCGTCACCGGCTCGCTGGCGCCGAACGATCCCGGCAGCACGCGCTGGTAGGCATGCACCCAGAACGAGACGCTCTTCGTCTGGCCCGGCGCGACCGTCTCGCTGAAGTTGTAGCGATCGGGCGTGCCGCCGGTCGGTCCCGGCTGGCGAATCTGATACGACCCGCTGCCGATCTGCGACATCTCCACGCTCTTCAGTGTCACCGCCTCGTTCGTCGGATTCTCGACCTGCAATCCGAACTGCACGTCGAAGCGTCCCGTTCCTTGCACCGGCGACGCGCCGGTGATCTGTTCGAGATCCATCTTCACGCGATTATTCTTCGCATCATTGCTGGCGCATGAGAAGACAGTGAGAGCGGCGAGAATGAGTGCTGCGCGTTTCATGCTGTTCATTGTGGCGCCTCGATTGCTTTCTTCTGACTCATGAATTCACCCGACTCGATCGATCGTGTCACGCCGACGCTCGAGCCGGACCAGCAGGTGGTGATGCGGCAGGACTGGCATCATCTCCTCTTTCTCCACTGGGAAGTCCCGCCCGCCGAAGTGCAAGCGCTACTCCCGCCCGGCCTCGACGTCGATACCTTCGAAGGAAAAGCATACGTCGGACTCGTTCCGTTCACGCTCAGCGGGGTGCGGCCGATCCTCGCGCCGCCGCTTCCGTGGATCTCGTCGTTTCACGAAGTCAACGTGCGCACGTACGTGCACCGCAACGGCCGCGATCCGGGCGTCTGGTTCTTCTCGCTCGACGCGTCGAGCACGATCGCCGTCGCCGCGGCGCGCGCGATGTACAACCTGCCGTACTTTTACTCGCACATCGACTGCAGTGCTTCCGCCGACGGGATCACATTCCACGCGCGACGCGACGACCCGCGTGGCGCGATGCCGGCGAACGCACGCCTGCGTTACGGCCCGACGGATATGCCGCCGACGCGCGCGCCAGTCGGATCGCTCGAGTTCTTCCTCGTCGAGCGCTACCTCCTCTACACGGTTGACGAGCAGCACCACCTTCATCGCGCGCGCGTCCACCATCAGCCGTATCCGATTCAGCGCGCCGAGCTGCACGAGATCGAGGACACGCTCGTGTGGGCGGCGGGGATTCGGAAACAGGAGCAGCCGCAGCACCGGCACTACGCGCGGGAGGTGAATGTGAAGATCTATTTGCCGGAGAGATGCGACTAATTCCAGTGGAGGATAGGCGCCCCGCCTGTCCGGGGCCGGGGAGATTGAATTAAGAAGTTCGAATTTCGAATGAAGAATTGAGAATTCTTCCTTCTTCATTCGAACTTCGAAATTCAATCCCCGGTCGCACCGGACAGGCGAGGGCGCCTATCCTCCACTGGATGCTGGATCACAACAGCCTGATCCGTTTTCGAACAGAATGCGCTCATGAAGCGCATTGCCGTCCTCCTCTTTGCGTTCGCCGCACTCTCCGCGCACGCCGCCGACAAGCTCACGATCCTTAAAGCGGGACCGATCGGCGAAGTGGCGTCGCTGGCCGAGGCGAATGAGATTCGCGTGGTGTTCAACGAGCCGATGGTGGTTGTCGGCAAGATACCGAAGACCGTCCTCGTGCCGTGGTTTCACATCGCGCCCGACGTGAAGGGAACGTTCCGCTGGTCGGGAACGACGACGCTCATCTTCACACCCGATCCGAAAACGCCGCTGCCGTTCGCGACAAAGTACGACGTCACGATCGACGCCGACGCGAAGGCCGTCTCCGGCCACACACTCGGCAAGAGCTACTCGTTCTCGTTCGTCACGCCGACGATCCAACTGAAGTCGACCGCGTTCTATCGCAAAGGCGGCCGCTTCGACGCGCCGCTCGTCATCATCCTTCGCTTCAATCAACCGGTCGAAACGCAAACGATCGTCGAGCATCTCCAGCTCAAGACCAAGGCGCACGAATTCAAAGTGCCGCCTCCGCCGCCCGATGCCGATCCGAAATCGCTCGCGGCATTCAACACCAAGCTCGCGAAGGCGCAGGAGGCCGCGGCCTCCGACGGCGTGCCGGTGATCTCGTTCGTCGCCACCGATTGGGACAAGGTGCACTACCCGCCGAAAGACGACATGGTCGTCATCGAGACGAAGCCCGGCATTCCGCCCGACACGAACATCAACATCTATCTCGACAGTGAGCTGGCGCGCGGCGCAAAGAACGTCCGCACCGGCAGGCCGCAGGAGTTCCTGATCGGCACGGAAGAGACGCAGTTCATCAACAAATTGAGCTGCACGAGCGAGTGCGATCCGGAGAGCAGCAACACCATCGAGATGCGCGTCGGCGTCCACTTCGACGAGATGCTCAAAGCGACATCCGTCACCGATGTCACCGACCCGAAGCATCCGGTGAAGCTGAAGCCCGCAACGCGCGAGCGCACGTTCGACGCCGCCGAGACCTACTACGGCCTCGATGAACTCGGCTACTCGCTCTCGCCCGCGCACAACTACGCCGTCCGCGTCGACGCCTCGCTCCAATCCGACGACGAACAAACCCTCGGCTACACCTGGACTGCGAACGTCGAGTACTGGCATCGCACCGCCTTCACGTCGTTCGGCGACGGCCACGGCGTGTGGGAATCGAGCGGCGGAACGGTCCTGCCGTTCTACGCGCGCAACTTCAAGACGGTGAAACAGACGCTGCGTCCCGTGACGCTCGACGAAGTCGTGCCGTTGATGCTCCGCTTCGAGAAAGAAGGGGAGGAGTTGAAGCCGGACGGCACTCCGGTCGATCGCAAGCTTTCGCCCGCAGCCGATCGCATTCAGTCGTACGGTCTCGACGCCTCGTCCGCGCTGAAGAACGGCCGCGGCTTCGTTTGGGCGACTGTGGAGAATGGCGAGCCGATCGAGCACGCCGCAGTGCACGCCGAGTCGCGGCGCCACTCTTCACTGATTCAGGTCACCAACCTCGGACTGAGCGTGAAGGACTCGCCGTACAACACGCTGGTCTTCGTCACCACGCTCGACGACGCAAAACCCGCAGTTGGTGCCCATGTATCGATTCGTACCATTGACAACAAGATCTTCTGGAGCGGCACCACCGACGCGAACGGCATCGCCGTCGCGCCGCACACCGATCTGCGCCGCATCAAGAAAGAAAAGGAAGACGAACAGACCGAAGAAGAAGGCGCGAGCTGGGAAGAGCTGCAGCAACTTCGCTTCGTCGTCTTCGCCGAGAAAGACAACGACGTCGCGTATGTCGCGAGCAACTGGCACGACGGCATCAGCCCGTACGAATTCGACGGCATCAACTTCGAGCTCGCCGAGCGCGATCCGCTGCTGCGCGGCACGATCTTCACCGACCGCGGCGTCTACAAGCTCGGCGAAGAAGTGCACATCAAAGCAGTGCTGCGCAGCGACACGCCGACCGGCATGCAGCTTCTTCCCGCCGGTACGAAGGTCGACATCAAGATCTTCGACAGCCACGAGAAAGAAGTCGACTCGCGATCGATCGTGCTGAATGAATGGAGCAGCGCCGAGTGGATTTTCAAGGTGCCCGACGACGGCGTCCTCGGCACGTACAACATCAGCGGCTCCATCGCGAAACAGAGATTGCAACTCGCGGGCGATTTTCTCGTCGCCGCGTACCGGCGTCCCGAGTTCCGTGTCGATGTCACGCTCGGCGGCGAGAGCAACATCGCCGGCGCGAAGCTCAACGGCAAAATCACCGCCCGCTATCTCTTCGGCTCCCCCATGTCCCGCCGCGCCGTGAAATGGAAGTACACGAAGACCGCCCTCTACGACGTCCCGCCGCTCCTTCACGACCGCTTCGACGCCGCCGGCTTCACCTTCCTCGGATACAACCCGAGCATCGATCATTCAACGACAACTGTCGCCTCGAAAGATCAGAAGGTCGACGCGAACGGCGAGTTGAAGCTGACGCTCGACACCGACAAGGCCGCCGGCTGGCCGTACGAGTACAAGCTCGAAGGCGACGTCACCGACATCTCGCGCCAGCACATCGCCAATCGTGCGTCGGCGCGCGTCGAAGCGGCGCCGTGGTACATCGGCGTGAAGCAGCCGCCATATTTCGCCGATGCCACGAAAGGCATCGACATCGAAGTCATCGCCGCCGCACTCGACGCGACGCTCGTTCCGAATGTCAGCGTCTCCATCGAGCTGCATCAGATCCAGTGGAACTCCGTCCGCCGCGCCGAAGGCAACGGCTTCTACACATGGGACACGGAGCGCAAAGAGATCACTGCCGGCACGTGGACGGTGACGACGCAATCACAACCGGCGCCGCTGCACATGCCGATCACGCAAGGCGGCGAATATCAATTGATCGCCACGGCGAGCGACGCCGAAGGTCATTCGACATCCACTCGTTTTTGGTTCTACGCGACCGGCGGCGGATACACCGCGTGGGAACGCTACGATCACAATCGCATCGATCTCGTGCCGGAGAAGCAGACGTACAAGCCCGGCGACACGGCGCGCATCATGGTGAAGTCGCCGTGGGAAACGGCGACGGCGCTCCTCACCACCGAGCGCGAAGGCGTGCGCACGTGGAAAGAGTTCCAACTCACGTCGACGCAACAGACTCTCAGCGTCCCGATCACCGAGAACGACATCCCGAATCTCTACGTGTCCGTTCTGCTCGTGAAAGGCCGCACGAAAGAGGCCGACGCGCACGATGACAGCGATCCCGGCAAGCCGTCCTTCCGCATCGGCTACGTCGCGCTGAAAGTCGAAGACGCGACGAAGCGATTGAAGGTCACCGTCAAAGCGAATCGCGATGAATATCGCCCCGCGACGAAGGCACGCATCGACGTCGACGTGAAGGACGTCAAAGGCGCCGGCGCGCGATCGGAAGTCACGCTGTGGGCCGTCGACTACGGCGTGCTCTCGCTCACCGCGTATCAAACGCCCGACGTCCTGCCGAGCATCTACATCGAGAAGGCGCTGCAGGTCGTCAACGACGACTCGCGCGAGAAGATCATCAGCCGCCGCGTCATCACGCCGAAAGGAGCAGGGGAGGGGGGCGGCGGCGGACGCGATCTCGGCCCCGGCATGCTGCGCAAGGATTTCCGCGTGCTCGCGTTCTGGGTCGGCTCGATCGTCACCGACAAGAACGGACACGCGAAGACCGAGATCACGCTGCCTGAATCGCTGACGACGTATCGGATCATGGCCGTCGCCGCCGACAAGTCGTCGCGCTTCGGCTCCGGCCAGAGCGAGATCCGCATCAACAAGCCGCTGCTCTTGTCGCAGACATTCCCGCGCTTCCTCGCCGTCGGCGATCACGCCTTCTTCGGCGCCGTCGTGCACAGCCAGCTCGCGAACAAAGGGACGGCGAAGGTCACGATCAAGTCGCTCGACCCGAACGTGCTGCATGTCGAAGGAAGCAGCGACGCGTCGATCGACATCGCGGCGAAAGGCTCGAGCGAAGTCCGCTTCAACGGCGTCGCGACGCAAGTGGGCATCGCGCGCATTCAGATGACGGTGTCGATGAACGGCGAGAGCGACGCCATCGAAGACGTGATTCCCGTTCGCGTCCTGCTCGCCCCCGAAACGTTCGCTGCGTACGGCGAATCCAGTGGAGGACAGGCGCCCCCGCCTGTCCGCGAAGCCCTAGACATTCCGAACGACGTGATCCCCTCCTTCGGCGGACTGCACGTCGATCTCTCATCGACCGCGATGGTCGGACTCGGCGAAGGGGCGCGCTTCCTCGTCGACTATCCATACGGTTGCGCGGAACAGCGCTCGTCCGCCGCGTTGGCGTTGATGCTCGCTTCCGATCTCGGCGATGCATTCAAGCTCCCCGGCATCGACGCCGCGCGCGCACACACGATCGCGCAATCGACGCTCAATGAACTGCCGAAGTTCCAGTGCGAGAGCGGAGGCTTCTCGTATTGGGCGGGCGAGTGTCCGGCATCGCCGTACCTCACGAGCTGGGTGTTGCACGTGCTGCAACGCGGCGTGAAGTTGAAGTACACCGTCGATCCGAAAGTGCTCGAGCGCGCGTATGTCTACCTCGAGAAATCGCTCGCCGAGAAACGTCCCGACAACGAAGGGTGGTGGCCGGCGTACACCGCGTGGCAGTCGTTCGCGGTCAAGACGCTCGTCGAAGGTGGACGCAATGAAGACAGTCACATCACGCGGCTGACGTCGTACGCCGACCGCATGCCGCTCTTCGGCATCGCCTATCTGCTCGACGCGAAACCGAATCCCGATCTGCATCGCCGCCTCACCAACGGCATCCTGCCGGAAGGCGGATCGGCGCACGTCGAAGAGCTCAGCGATCCGTATCTCCTCTGGTTCTGGAACTCCAACGTCCGCTCCACCGCCATCGTCCTCGGCACGCTCGTGCGTCGCGGCGACGACGAAGAGCTCGTGAAGCGAATGGTCCGCTGGATGATGAAAGTCCGCGAGCACGGCCGCTGGGGCAACACGCAAGAGAACGCGTGGGCGATGGAAGCGCTCGTCGACTACTACCGCAAATACGAATCGGAGACGCCCGACTTCACCGCAGTCACGACGCTCGGCAACGAAGCGATCCAACGCGAGACGTTCCGCGGACGCAGCACCGAAGCGAAATCGAAGGACGTGCCGATGAACGATCTGATGCGCCTCGCGCCGCACGAGATCACGTTCGATCGGCAAGGGACCGGAACTTTGTTCTACGCCCTCCAACTCCGCTACGCGCGTCCGAATCCCGACGCGACGAATCAGGGCTTCACGCTCGAACGCCACTATCGCTTGCAAGGCAGCAAGACCGACGCGACGACGTTCAAAGCCGGCGATCTGATCAACGTCACGCTGCGCGTCCGCAACACGAAGGAGCGACGCTTCGTCGCCATCAGCGATCCCATACCGGCCGGTACGGAGCCGGTCGAGTCGTGGTTCGCGACGACGGCGACCGATCTCGCCGAGCAGCAAGCGAAAGCGGACGCCGGCGGCTACGACTGGATGTCCTGGTGGCGCGGCGGCGGCTTCGATCACGTCGAGCGCCACGACGATCGCGTCAATCTCTTCGCCACGCGCCTCGCCGAGGGATGGCACGAGTTCACGTACCTCCTGCGCGCTACGACGGCCGGCACATTCGTCGTATCGCCGCTGCACGCCGAGGAGATGTACGAGCCCGAGGTGTTCGGAATGACGAAGACGGAGAACGTGGAGGTCAAACCGTGA
>Ga0075425_100000324_pt1 | contig 43591 bp, 37 predicted proteins | sample SoiMethybrSBSTD4_FD_75300 | JGI IMG/M metagenome (GOLD analysis project Ga0075425, IMG submission 75300) | Bulk soil microbial communities from a Populus tree surrounding site in Tennessee, USA - Soil MetaG P. TD hybrid SBSTD4 | ecosystem: Environmental > Terrestrial > Soil > Tree plantation... | reverse complement strand
TTCGGCACCGGAATCCAGATCTGCGCGAAGCCGACGCGCGCGGGCTCGAGTCCGGGATTCACCTGCAGCATGCTCCAGAAGCTGCGGACCAGCAGCCCCGCGCCGACGAGCAGCACGAGCGAGATCGCGATTTCCGCGGCGACGAGCGCCCCGCGGAACCGGCGCTCCCCCCTGCCTTCGCCGAGACCGCGGCCGGCGTCCTTGAGGCTCCCGCCGGGATCGACGCCCGATACCTGAATCGCGGGCGCGATGCCGAAGACTAGTCCGGCAAGCACCGACAGGGTCAGGCCGACGGCGATCATGCCGCCGTCGAACCGCACTTCGGCGAGCCGCGGCAGATCCGGCGGCATCAGCGCGGCGATCGAATCCTTCAGCCATACGAGGGCGACGAGCGCGGCCGCGCCGCCCGCGATCGCGATGACGAGGCTCTCGACGAGCAGCTGCCGCACGAGCTGGCCGCGCGTCGCGCCGAGCGCGCGGCGCACCGCAATCTCGCGCACGCGGCTCGACGAGCGCGCGAGCGTGAGATTCGCGATGTTGACGCAGGCGATGACGAGCAGCAGCGCGACCGCGCCCATCAGCACGTTCAGCGTCGGACGGATGCGGTTCGTCAACTCGCTCTGCACGCCTTCGACGCGCAGCGCCCATTGGACCGTCGCCGGATAGTTCGCGGGATACGTGGCCTGCAGCTGCGCGGCGAGCGCGTCGAGTCTGGACTGCGCCTGCTCCAGCGACAGGCCTGGCTCGAGACGCCCCATCACACCGGGAATGAAATTCTGCTGACGCTGCGGCGGGCTCGAGAACGGCGCGGCCGCGAAACCGCAGGCGCTCCACATGTCGACGTCGCCTCGCACCGTTTCTCCGGGATGACGGAAGTCGGCCGGCATCACGCCGACGATCGTGTACGTGTCGGTGTCCATGACGACCTTGCGCCCGATGACGCCTGGCGACGCGCCGAACGCGCGGCGCCACAGGCCGTCGCTGATGACGACGGCGTCGGAGAATCCCGGGACGCCGTCCGCTGGTCCGTACAGGCGTCCAAGCTGCGGTACGGCGCCGAGCATCTGAAAGTACGCGGGGCTCGTGACCATCACCTCGATGCGTTCGGGCCGCTCGCCGCCGAGCATCGACGCGCTGACCGGCCAGATGGCCGTAACGCCGTCGAAGATGCCGGCGCGGTCCCGCAGATCGGCGAGCTCGGGCTCGGAGATGCCGATGTTCCGGCCGTTGGTCGCGCGCGCGTCGGCGGCGATCCGCACGAGACGATCGGGAGCGGGAAACGGCAGCGGCCGGATCAGGACCGCGTTGACGATGGTGAAAATCGCGACGTTGGCGCCGATACCGAGCGCGAGCGTGAGCACCGCGATCGCGGTGAAGCCGGGCGCTGAAACGACTCGTCGGAATCCGTGGCGGACGTCGCGCAGGATCGCATCCATGCGCGACATGGTATGTGAATCGCAGCGGGACGAAAACTGTCCGCGAACGTGCAGTGTGCGAAGTCGGAACGCCTGGACGTCGGCCGCCCGACGGTTACGCGCGGAGCGCCTGCAGCGGATCGGTCCGCGTCGCGCGCCAGGCGGGAATGAGGCATGTCACAGCGGCCGACACGGCGACAACGAGGAGCGCGGCCGCGAACACGATCGGATCGCGCGGACTCACCTGATACAGCAGATACCCCATCAAGCGCGTCGTCCCGAACGCGCACGCCGCGCCGGCGGCGACGCCGATCGCGGTGACCGCCATGCCCCTGGCCAGAACGAGGCGCATCAGGTCCGACGCCTCCGCGCCGAGCGCGGCGCGCAGCGCAAGCTGTCGCGTGCCCTGCGCGACGGTCGCCGACATGACGGCATACAGGCCGATCACGGCGAGCGTCAGGGCGATGGCGCCGAAGACGATCAGCATCGGCAGGGCGACCTGCTGCGCCGTCGCCATGCGATCGACCTGCTCGCGCATCGTCAGGAGCTCGCTCGGCGCGATGTTCGCGTCCAGAGTCTGAATCTCCGCAACGAGCAGCGGCCTGAGCGCCGCCGCTCCGAGACGAGTGCGGATGTGGAACGCGAAGTTCCGGATCGGATTCTGCCGCGCCGGCACATAGAAGTAGGGCGACGGTGCGTCGAGGAGGTTGTGCATCTTGATCGGGCGGGCCACTCCGACCACCGACATCCACTGCCCGTTCGCCTGAACGCGGCTGCCGACGGGATTCGCGCCGCGCCAGAAGCGCGCCCCCATCGTCTCGTCGACGATCGCGACTCGAGCCGCGCGTTCGTCATCCGCATCCGTGAACGCGCGCCCGGCGACGATGGAAATGCCGAGCGTCGTGAAGTAGTCCGCGCTGATGGTGTTGAATTCCGCCGTCGGCTGCTGATCGCGCGGCGCATCGTAGCCGTCGACCGCGATGCGGGCCATGGCGAAGCTGGCGTAGCTGAAGGGCGTTGACGCCGAAACAGCCGCCGACTGCACGCCATTCACTGCGCGGAGGCGGCGCAGCAATTCGTCCTGAAGGATGCGTGCGCGGCCGGCGTCGTAGCCCGCCCCGATCAGGTCGAGCGCCGTCGTCACGACGCCGTCGGTCGTGAAGCCCGGGCTCGCCGCGCGCATCGCCTGGAAACTCTTGATCACCAGCCCCGCGCCCACGAGGAGCACGACGCTCAGCGCGACCTGCACGACGACGAGCGACGAACGGAGCCAGCCGGCCCGGCGCGATGCGTCGACCGAGCCCGACGCGCCGCGCAGCGCGTCGGCAAGATTGATGTCGCTCGTCGCCAGCGCGGGCACGAGGCCGAACAGTACGGTCGATCCGAGGCACACGACCATACCCGCCGCGAACACCCGCCAGTCGAGCTCTCCGGCGAATCGAGGAGTGATTCCGCTGCGCGCCGGGGCGATCAGCGCGAGCGCATCGCGCAGCCATCGGGCAATCGCGAAGCCGCCGGCTCCCGCGATGGTCGCGAGGATGAGCCCTTCGGTCAGCAGCTGTCTGATCAGTCGGCCGCGTCCCGCGCCGATCGACAGCCGGACCGTCATCTCCTGCCGGCGCGCGAACGCGCGCACGAGCAGCAGAATCCCCACGTTTGCGCAGGCGATGAGCAGCACGGCCAGCACGACGCCGAGCGCAACAGTGAGCGTGGGACGCATCGAGGCCGCGCCGTTGAACGGCGTCTGCCAGAGCGGGTACAGCCGGATGCCGCGGCCGGTGTTGGTTTCCGGAAAGTCACGCTCGAGACGAGCCATGATCGCGGAGAGCTCCGCCTGCGCCTGGTCCATCGTGACCCCCGGCTTCAGGCGAACGAACCCTTCGATCCACCGCGCACCGCGATCTTCGAGCCGGTAGCCGCCTCCCTGAAATTGCGCCTGCATCGACACCGGCACCCAGAACTGAAAGGCGTAGCCGACGAAGGTGCCGTAGAACCCTTTCGGCGCGACGCCGACGATCGTATGCGGCAGCCCGCTGAGCACCTGCGTCCGGCCGACGACGTCCGGATCGCCGTGGAAGCGTTCCTGCCACATCTCATAGCTGATGACGGTGAGAGGATGCGCGTTTCGGCCGATGTCGTCGCCGGGCGAGAAGCCGCGGCCGAGGATCGGGTGAACGCCGATCGCGTCGAAATAGTTCGCCGACACGACGCTGCCAATCGTGCGCTCGGCGCGGTCGCCGACGCTGAGGGTGCTGCCGGTGATCTTTTCGGCGATGAACGCGTCGACCAGCGCGCTGCCTCGCTGCAGATCGAGCCAGTCGGGCCACGCCATATCGTCACGATAACTGCCGCGGTTCGTGCTGACGACGGCGAACAGACGGTCCTGGTCGACGACCAGCGGGAACGGACGCAGCAGGATGCCTTCAATCCATCCGAAGACGGCGGCGTTCGCGCCGATGCCGAGTGTCAGGCAGAGGATCGCGAGCAGCGCGAAGCCGGGGCTGCGACGCAGCGTGCGGAGGCCATAGCCGGCGTCGCGGCGGAAATCGTCGACCCAGCGAAAGCGATCGGCGTCCCCGGTCCGATCGGTCGCGAGCGCGACGCTGCCGAACCGTTTCAGCGCCGCCCGGCGCGCGGCCTCGGCCGTCATCCCGCCGCGGATGTACTCGTCGGTCCGCTGATCGAGATGGAAGCGCGCTTCTTCGTCGAAGGTGTCGCCGGCGTGGGACCACGAATTGCGGAGGCGCGCGAGCCAGCCCATGAACGTCTCCTACGCGTAGCGAAGGACTCTGGCGACGCCCTTCGTCAGACGGGCCCACTTCTCCTGCTCTTCCGCGAGGCGCTTCTCGCCCGCGCGCGTGAGCCTGTAGATGCGCGCGCGGCGGTTGTTCTCGGTCGTCTGCCACTCGGCCGCGATCCAGCCAAGATGCTCCATCCGGTGGAGCGCGGGATACAGCGAGCCTTCCTCGACGCGCAGGATGTCGTCGGAGATCGCCTGGATGTCGGCGGCGATGCCGTAGCCGTGATGCGGTCCGCGGCTGAGCGTCTTGAGCACCAGGAGGTCGAGCGTCCCCTGGAGGGCGTCGGGTTTCCGGCGGCGCAGGATCATTACCCTAGAATTCTAGGGTAGATGGCGCGGCGGCGTCAAACGGCGCGGGCTACTTCGATGCGTCACGATTTCGTAGTTGCCGACCCGCGCGCCCGGCGTCCGCGGCATCTGGCCGGATCATACCGGCAGCGTGGTACTCTAACGGCTTCCCATGTCCGAGTCCGACGCCCCCGTCTACGTCACCAACGGCCTCGTGCGCCTCACGAAGCCGCAGCTTGTGGGCACGCTGACCGGCCTGCTGCTCGGCGCGCTGCTCGCGGCGATCGATCAGACGATCGTCGGCACGGCGGAGCCGCGCATCATCGCATCGCTGCAGGGATTCGACCGGTATCCGTGGGTCGCGACGATCTATCTGCTCACATCGACGGTGTCGGTGCCGATTTTCGCGAGCCTGTCGGATCGCTACGGTCGCAAGCCGTTCTTCATGATCGGCGCGACGCTGTTCGTGGGCGCGTCGGCGCTGTGCGGGGCGTCGGGGGAGCTCACGTTCCTCCCTGTGATCGGGCACGACGGCATGGGGCAGCTGATCGTCTTCCGCGGACTGCAGGGCGTCGGCGGCGGCATGGTGACCGGCATCCTCTTCACGATCGTCGGCGACATCTTTTCGCCGATCGAACGCGGCAAGTATCAGGGGCTGTTCGCGGCGCTCTGGGGCATCGCGTCGATCTTCGGTCCGACCGCCGGCGGCTGGCTGACCGATCACTGGTCCTGGCGCGCGTGCTTCTACGTGAACCTGCCGTTCGGCGCGATCGCGCTCGCGGCGATCCATTTCGAGTTTCCGCATATGAAGCCGCGGAGCACGCACCGCGAGCTGGACTGGGCGGGCTTCGCGACGCTCATCGGCTGGATTGTGCCGCTGCTGCTCGCCCTGACGTGGGCGACGCAGTACGGATGGGGCGCGACGCGCGTCGTCTCGCTGCTTGCGGTGTCGACGGTCATGCTCGGCGCGCTGATTTTCGCGGAGTCGCGCGCGGCCGAGCCGATCATCCCGCTGACGTTCTTCACGCAGCCGGTCATCGCGGTCTGCTCGGTCGCGGCGTTCGTGCTCGGCGTCGGGATGTTCGGCGTCATCATTTATCTGCCGCTGTTCATGCAGGGGGTGCTCGGCGTGTCGGCGACCCAGTCGGGCAATCTGCTCACGCCGCTGCTGATGGGCGTCGTGGTCGCCAGCGCGGTGTGCGGCCAGACGATTTCGCGCACGGGCGAATACAAGCTGCTCGGCATCGCCGGATCGATCCTCGTCGCGGCGGGGATGATTCTGTTCGCGCGCATGGACGCCGAGACGTCGCGGCTGTACGTGGCGACGGGAATGGTGATCGCCGGATTCGGCATGGGGCTCCTGCAGCCGGTCTATACGCTGGCGGTGCAGAACGTCGCGCCGCGCGAGCGGATGGGCGCGGCGACCTCGTCGACGATTTTCTTCCGATCGATCGGCAGCACGGTCGGTGTCGCGGCATTCGGCACGCTGATGCTCCAGCGGTATCACCGCGAGTTCACGATTCCGGCGGTGGTGCCGCCCATCGCGCGGCCGTACTTCGAGAATCCGCTCATCCTGATGCAGGTGCGGCCGCAGCTCGAGGCGGGGTTCGCGCGGGTGCCGGGCGGGAGCGCCCTGCTGGAGCGGCTGCTCCTCGGCGTCAAGGCGGCGCTGCTCCACGGGCTGCAGCAGATCTTCTTCTGGAGCGCGGTGATCATGGCCTGCGCGATCGTGCTGCACGTGCTGCTCAAGCGCGAACCGCTCCGTGCGCGCCAGCCGGTCGATGGGCCCGCCGGCGCGGCCGCGGCGCCGGCGCACTAGCGGTCTGAGACCCCTCAGACTGGTCTGATACACCTCAGACTGGTCTGACACACCTCAGACCGGTCTGACACACCTCAGACCAGTCTGAGACCCCTCAGACCAGTCTGAGACCCCTCAGACCAGTCTGAGACCCCTCAGACCAGTCTGACACCTTCCGGCTGCGACTACCGACTCCGCGGACGATATGATTCCTCCGATGCGCCTGACCTTCGTCGCCCCCCTGCTCGTGACCGCTGCCGCGTGCTCGCCGCAGCCGTACGACCTCGTCATCAAGAACGGTGAGGTGATCGACGGCACCGGATCGCCCGCCCGCCGCGCCGACGTCGCCGTCGTCCGCGACCGGATCGTCGCCATCGGCGACGTCTACGATCCCGCGAAGCGGACCATCGACGCCGCGGGCCGCATCGTCGCGCCCGGATTCATCGACGTGCAGGGGCAGTCGGGCACGTCGCTGCTGGTCGACGGCAACGGCGAGAGCCACATCCGGCAGGGCATCACAACCGAAATCATCGGCGAAGGCAGCACGCCGGGGCTGTTCGACGCGAACACGATGGCCGCGTTCAAGGCGCGGCGCGGGTTCGAGTGGAGCGGCTTCGACGGGTATCTGCACACGGTCGAGAGCCGCGGCACGTCGATCAACGTCGGATCGTTCGCGCCGATCGCCCAGATTCGCGAGCAGGTGCTCGGCATGGAGAACCGCGAGCCGACGCCGGACGAACTGAAGCGCGAGGTCGACATCATGGACCGCGCGATGCAGCAGGGCGCGTTCGGCTTCGCGACCGCGCTGATCTATCCGCCCTCCTCGTACACGAACACCAACGAGCTCGTCGCGATCGCGCGGGTCGCGTCGAAGTACGGCGGCGTCTACATCTCGCACGTGCGCGGCGAAAGCTTCCGGGTCAAGGACGCCATCGGCGAGGCCATTCAGATCGGACGCGAGGCGAAGCTGCCGGTCGTGGTCTATCACCTGAAGATCGGCGCGAAGGCGAACTGGGGAAAGATGGACGAGATCCGCGCCGAGATCGACGAGGCGCGGAAGAGCGGCGTCGACGTCAGCGCGTGCCAGTATCCGTACACGGCCGGCGGAACGAACCTGAACGCGGTGCTGCCCGGCTGGGCGCAGGAGGGCGGCCGCGAGCAGATGCTCGAGCGGCTGAAGAATCCGGCAGAGCGCGCGAAGATGCGCCACGACATCGAGGCGAACACCGACGTCGAGAATCTGCTGATGGGCGCGACGTTCGACGGCATCCAGATCGCGTCGCTGCCGACCGACAAGGATCAGTCGATTCTCGGAAAGCGCCTGTCGGAGATCGCCGCCGCGCGGCACAAAGACAACTGGGACAACCTGTTCTCGCTGCTGCTCGACTACGAAGGGCGCATCGGCGCGATGTTCCACATGATGTCCGAGGACGATGTGAAGACGGCGATGCGGTTTCCGTGGGTGAGCGTCGGCACCGATTCGTCGGCGATCAAGCCCGAGGGCGAGCTCGGCGCCGGGCAGCCGCATCCGCGCTCATACGGCACCTTCCCGCGCATTCTCGGCCATTACGTCCGCGATGAACACGTGCTGACGCTGCCCGACGCGATCCGAAAGATGACGAGCCTCGCCGCGTCGCAGATGAAGATCGCGAACCGCGGGATGATCAAAGAAGGCTACTTCGCCGATCTCGTCGTCTTCGATCCGAAATCGGTCGCCGACAAGGCGACGTACGACATGCCGCACCAGTATCCCGTCGGAATCGACACGGTCGTCGTCAACGGTGCCGTCACCGTCGATGGCGGGAAACACACCGGCGCTCATGCGGGGCGGGCGTTGTACGGACCGGGCCGCCGCTAACGCCGCGGCATGGTCCGCTTGCCGTCGACGACAGGCGGAAAGTCCTTCGCCTCGTCGAACGCTTCGGTGATGAAGCGGTCTTTGCTCTGCTGCGTATCGCCCTGCGTCGTCTTGTCGTACGGCGCGGTGAGGTTCGCGGCGAGCACGTCCTGAAGCGACTTCCCCTGATCGCGCAGCGCCTTCGTCTTCGCCAGGATGTCGGCGACCATCGCGCGGTACGGCAGCAGATCGCCTTTCCTGACGAGCGTCCCGTGGCCCGGTACGAGCAGGGTGTCGGGTCCCGCGAGCTTCTCGATCAGATCGACGGCGTCCAGCATCCCCTTCAACGATCCGCCGTTGGCCTGATCCGCGAACGGATAGCCGAAATTGCGATAGAAGTCCTCGATGTAGATGACGTTCGCGTGGCGGAACCGGACGATCGTGTCGCCCGCGGTGTGCGACGGTATCATCGGGATGAAGTCGACCGTTTCGCCGTTCATTTCGACGGTCATCGCCGGCCGGCCGGGCGCCGAAGGGTCGAAGGCGTAGACGGCGGTCGGGACGCCGGCCATGTCCGGCTGCGCCGCCGGGACGCCGGGTCGCGACGGCGGACGCAGCATCTCGTTGCGGAGATTCTCCTGCGCGAAGACGACAGCGCCCTGTTTCGCGAAAAACGCGTTCGCTCCGGTGTGATCGGGATGGATGTGGGTGTTGACGAGAATCCGAATCGGCGCGTCGGTGAACGAGCGGATCGCCTTCAGCGTCTTGTCCGCGACCTGACGGTTCTCCGTGTCGACGAGCAGAACGCCGTCGGATCCGAAGAGCGCCATCGCGCGGCCTCCCGACGCGTCGGGGTGCGCCGGATCGAGGCCCTCGGAACCGTGCAGTACGAACAGGTTCGGCGACATCTTCGCCGTCACCATGATCTCGATCCGATCCCACGGCGTCTGATAGCCGGCTGGAAATGTGAAGGGGCCCTTCCCCGGCTTGACGAGCTCGACGGGATAGGTCGGCGCCTGGGCGCACAGCAGCGCGCCCGCAACCGCGAAGGCCGCCGCACGCGCGAGCGACTTCACAAGGGTCATTTCTTGATCGCCGGATGCACGTAGCCGGCCGTCAGGATTCCCGGCGACGGACGGAAGCTGAGATAGTCCACGTGATCGCCGATGTCGGTCCAGCCGTGCGGAACGCCGGCAGGAATGATGATGATGTCGCCGGCTTTCACGACCTTCTTTACGACGTCGCCGATGGTCACACCGCCGCCGCACGTCGGCCCGTTGATGTCGGGCGAGGGCGACTTGCGTCCGTTGACGATGCGCCCGCCGGTCATCAGCGTGCCGCCGCCGGAGACGATGTAGTACCCCTCGGTCTGGGAATCGTGCGCGATCAGGCCCGGCGTGCCGTTCGCCGGCAGCGTCGTCATCTGCTCGCCGCACGGCCCGAGCGATCCCGCGGCGCCTGCGCCGCGTGCCCCGCCCTGCGCGCCTGCCGCGGTTCCACGGGCTGGCGCCGCGCCGCGAGCCGCAGCGGTGGCCGCCGTCGCGCCGCGATGGATGATGCCGACGGCGAAATTCTCGGTGCCGATGTCCGCAACCCGGATCGTCCGATCGGTTCCCTGCCCTTCCTTGTTGACCGTATCAACTTCTTCTTTCGTGATGTAGGTCGCGGCAGTGGGTTTCGTCTGGGTCAACGCCACGGCGGGACTGACGACGACGGCGCAGGCCAGCACGCGCAGCAGGTTTCTCTTCATGGGCGCCTCCTCGCGGACTGGGACACTATACCCGCGTCCGCGGGAGACGCCAGTGAAACTTCGGCCGGGCTATTTCATCGTCTTGAACGATCCCGGCTTGAACAGGTCCGCCAGATCGCCGGCGTTCGCCGCGTCGCCGAGGAACGGACCGACGCGGAAGATCTCCTGCATCGTGCGCAGGAACGACGAGTGCGAGTAGTTGACGGCGCTCGCGTACGGCACGCCGTCCACGTTATTCGCCGCGTCCTTCGAGATGACGATGAACGGGATCGTGTGATCGAAGCGGTCCGCGTTGTCGCCAGCCACGCCGTCGCCCTCGGCTTCGTCCCACCACAGCACGATGACGCCGTGATTCTTGTAGGCGTCCGAGGCCATGATCACGGGCACGATCTGCTGCAGGAAGCTGTCGCCCTGCCTGATCTTGGCCGCGTCGCCCGTCAGTCCCTGGAAGCCGCCGGTGAGGGCGGTATGCATGTCGTTGTACTGGTTCGGCGTGATCCAGTTGTAGTCGGCGACGTCGCCGCTCGCGAGGTCGAGCGCCAGCTGCTGCAGCGGCGCGTACTGCTTCGCAAGTGGATTGGACGGCGTCAGATCGTTTCCGCCGTTGGTGTCGGTGAAGAACACCTGCGGATTGTGCTTCGCCGCGTAGTTGTACTGCGCCGAGAAGTTGTACTGGTTGAAGCCGGCGCTGAAGACGCCGGAGACGCTCTTCAAGGGCACGAAGTACTGATCGACCGGGAGCGGCACGTTCGTCAGCTTGCCCGCGGCATCGCGGACGAGATCCGTGTCTTCCTGATACGAGCGCCAGGTCCTCCCCGCCGCCGTCAGCAGCGCCGACAGGTGCGCCGACGTGTTCTGGTTCGTCGGATTCGTCGCCGCAAACGGATCGTTGTCATTCAGCACGCCGAAGTTCGTGCCGGCCTCGGCCCAGATGTAATTCGGCTCCGAGGGATGAACGTGGAGATTATTGCCGCTCGCCGTCGCGAGCACGTTGTGATAGGCATTCGCGTACGCGACCTGATCGCTGATCGCCGAGGTGCCGTCGACCAGGCTGTTGATGTACGGCGCGTTCGCGTTCTGATAGACCTGCTGGATGCCGCCCGGGACCTGCGCGGGCTGCGTCCAGTTGTGATTCTCCATCGCGATGACGAACACCGTCTTGACGTCGTTCGCGCGCGCCGTCAGGCCGCTCAGTGCCGCCGCGGCGATGAGCGTCGTGATGCAGAGGGCGATGCGGATCCGTGCCTGAACCATTCGAGCCTCCGATTCCGTGATGTGCGGCGACCAGTGCCGCACATGACGGAATATCAGGAGGGTTCGACGTCAATGCGACCGCGCTGTGAACGGCGCGGCACAGGTTCATAAGTTATTCGTCGCGAAGCAGCATCAGCGGGCTGACCGAAAGCGCCCGCTGAGCCGGAATCCACGTCCCGAGCACGCCCAGCAGCGCCATCGCGGCGACGACGCCGGCGAGGACGACGGGATCGCGCGGGCTCGCGGAGTACACGATCACCGCGAGGACGCGGCTCGCGAGGATGCCGAGCAGCAGCCCCGCGACCGAACCGATGGCGAGCAGCCGCATCGCGCGTCCGAGCGCGGCCCTCAACACGTCCAGCTTCTGCGCGCCGAGCGCCATGCGGATGCCGAGCTCGCGCCTGCGTTTGGAGAGCGAGTACGCCGCGAGGCCGAAGATGCCGGTCACCGACAGCATCGCGCCCATCGCGCCCAGCACGCCGAGCGACGCGGTTGCCATGCGCGGGCCGAAAAGCGCCGTGCCGCTGTTCAACTCGTGGCCCCACGTCTCGATCGTCAGTGGCAGCGACGCTTCGACTCCTCGGAGCGCGCCCCGCAGCGCCTGCGCCAGCTGCTGCGGATCGCGCGGCGATCGGACGATGAGCCACGTGGAGGAGTCCGGCGTCTGCAGAACCGGCTGGAACATCGCCGGCTTCGGCGATTCGGCAAAGCTGCCGTACTTGCCGTCCTCGACGACGCCGACGACCTCGACGCGCAGCCCGCTGCGCAGCTTGAAATGGCCGCCGAGCGCGTTCGCGGCCGACCCGAACAGCCGGCGCGCGAATTCCTGATTGACGATCGCCACACGCGGCGCGGCCGCATCGTCGTGGGCGGTGAAGCCGCGGCCCGCCAGCAGGCGCGTTCCCGCGGCTCGAAGGTAGCCGTCGGACACCTTGTAATGAATCGGCTGCGCGACCTCGTTCGCCGGACGCAGGTCGGTCGTCTCGTCCCTGAACACGCCGATCGTGCTCCAGCCGGCCCAGAGCGGCGGCTGATCGATCGATCCGGCGGCTTCGACACCGGGAACAGCGGCGACGGCGTCGATCATGCGCTTCTGCATCGGCGGTACCGCGTCGCCGAGATACCCGGCCGCCGACACGTCGGTCTCGATGATCGTCGCGCCGTCCGGCTCGAAGCCGAAATCGCTGTGCATCGAGCGGATCAGCCCGCGCAGCGCGACGATCGACGATGTCACGAGGACCGCACAGATCGCGATCTGCGCGACGAGGAGGAGATCGCGCAGCGCGATACGGCGCGGGCCGCCCACGATCGACCCGCTCTTGACGACCTCGTACGGATCGGTGCGCAGCGTCTGGCGGACCGGTACGCCGCCGAAGACGAACCCGCTCGCGAGCGTCACGAGCAGCGCGACGGCGTATACCGTGGCGTCGGGAGTCACGGGCACGTGGATCGGGAACCGCGTGAACGGCTGCCACGCGCTGAGGCCGCGCAGCAGAATCACGCTCGCCGAGACGCCGGCGGCGCCGCCGACGAGCGCGATCAGGATCGCTTCGGTGAACAGGTGCCGCAGGATCCGCGAGCGGCTCGCGCCCAGCGCGAGTCGCAGGGCGACCTCGCGCGATCGGTCCGCCGCGCGCGCCGCGAACAGGCTCCCGAGATTGGCGCATGCCGCGAGAAGAATCAGCGCGGCCAGCAGCATCAGGCCGAGGAGAAAGCCCTGGACGACGGGGCCGAGGAAGTCGCCGTACAGACTCGGACGCGCCAGCGTGAACGTCATGTTCGCGTCGTCGATCGGATACGTCTTCTCGAGATCCGCGCCGATCGCGTTCAGATCCGCAATCGCCTGCGCCGGCGTCACTCCCGGCTTGAGATGGCCAATCGTCTGGAACAGCCAGTGGGTGCTGCGCACGTCGAAGGCATTGCCGGCGCCGAGCTCCGGCGAGTTGATGAGCGGTACGTACATGTCGGGATTGAAGAACAGCAGCGTCCCGTGGAAGGCGGGCGGCGCAACGCCCAGGATCGTGTAGGGGTGTTTGTTGAGCCGGACCACCCGTCCGACGACGGCCGGATCGTCGTAGAAGTGCGCGTGCCAGTACGCATGACCGAGAACGATGAACGGCGCGCTGTCCGCACCGTGCTCGTCGGACGCGTGGAAGAAACGGCCGAGGAACGGCTGCACGCGGAGGACGTCGAAGTAGTTGCCCGTCACCGACTTCGCCCACACGCGCACCGGCGTGCCGTCGGAGTCGAGCGCCAGGCGGGAGAAATCGTACGCCGCCAGCCCGTCGAAGCTGCGGTTGCGGTCCCGCAGATCGCGATAATCCGGATAGGACTGCGCGCCGTCCTTCGACTTCCCGCGCTCGATCTGATAGAGGCTGGCCGAGTCGGGAACGTCCAGCGGCCGGATGACGAACGCGTTCAGCACGCTGAAGACGACGGCGTTGGCGCCGATGCCGAGCGCGAGGGTCACGATCGCGGTGAGCGCGAACCCGGGCGACTTCCGGAGGGCGCGGACGCTCACGCGGATGTCCTGCAGCAGCGCGTCGAGAAACGCGATGCCCGCGGCCTCGCGCACGTCCTCTTTGTGCTTCAGGTGACCGCCGAACTCGATGCGCGCCTGACGATCCGCGGCGGCGCGATCCATTCCGCCTGCCACGAGGTCGTCGGCGCGCAGCTGAATGTGGGAGCGGAGCTCGTCGTCGATCTCGCGGTCGATGTCTCTGGAGCGTGCGAACAGCTTCATATTTCCTCGGGATTGGCCGCCAGTGCGGACGCGATGGCCTGCGCGAGCCGGTTCCAGTCGCTGGTCTCTTCCTTGAGGCGCTTCCGTCCGGCCGCCGTCAGCTCGTAGAACTTCGCGCGGCGGTTGTTGTCGGACGTCCCCCAGTTCGCCTTCAGCAGTCCCTGGCGAAGGAGCCGGAAGAGCGCCGGATACAGCGCCCCCTGCTCCACGAGCAGCGCCTTGGCGGAGATCTGCTCGATGCGGAGCAGGACGCCGTAGCCGTGAAGCGGACCGAGCGAGACCGCCTTCAGGATCAAGAGATCGAGCGTGCCGGGCAGCAGCTGCGCCTGCGGTGACATGTGCACTCTCCTAAGACGATCAGGAGTGTAGGAATGTTCCCCTAAGCTGTCAAGGAGAGACTGGCCCGCTCCTCGCATGAGCCGGCCCCGGCGGCGGATGTGCTCGATGAGAGCCGCGCCGCATGCTTATGATTGGCAAGTCCATTCTCTTTTTGGCGCTGCTGCTGACTGGCTCGTCCGCCTCGGACGTCGTCGTCACGCGAGCCGACTGGGAGAACGGGCTGAAGGTGTGGCTCGGTGCGACCATCCGCGTCCCCCTTCCCGCCGACAACGCGCAGTGGACCGTCGTCTACCCGCGCGACATCGTCCGACCACTCAACTCGGCCGACCGTCTCGAGCGCCCCGATCCGAAAGAAGGCTGGCGCTTCGAGACGACTGCGCGCGGCTCAGGTGAGATGACGTTCATCGGTTTCGTTCCGCCGCGTTCCGGCGCGGACCAGCCGAATCCGCCGAGGTTCGTTCTGAGGGTGACCGTTCGATGATCCGCCGCCACCTGGTGCTGCTCGTCTCGCTGAGCGGTATCCTCCTCACTCAGCCGTTCGTCGGACGCACGCTGTTCGAGGGCGAATCCGAAGAGGCCGAGGTACAGGACGCCCAGGGCGCGCTCGACTGGCGCGCGATGACGCTCCGGGGGCCGGACGGCCGCATCCAACCCGACGGGCTGTCGCGCGCGCGCGATCAGATCCGCCGCATGCGCGTCGAAGCCGCGGCGGGCGCGGGCGCCCGGGCCAGTCTCGCCGCGCAGCGGTCGCCGGGCGGCTGGCGCTGGCTCGGACCGGCCAACGTCGGCGGCCGTGTGCGCGCGCTGGCCGTGAACCCGTTGCATCCCGACACCCTCTTCGCGGGCGGCATCGGCGGCGGAGTCTGGCGGTCCGACGACGCCGGCGGCGCCTGGCGGCCGGTCGACGATTTCATGGCGAATCTCGCCGTCTCCTCGATCGTGATCAATCCGGTGAATCCCGACGAGATTTACGCGGGCACCGGCGAGGTGTATTCGAACTACGACGCGCTGCACGGCGGCGGCATCTTCAAGAGCGCCGACGGGGGCCTGACCTGGTCGCTGCTGGCGGCGACGGCGCCGTCGGTCGACGACCGGTTCTTCCTCGGCGTGAGCCGGCTCGCGATGACGTCGAACGGCTCGACGCTGCTGGCGTCCGCCGGCGGCTACATCTATCGCAGCACGGACGGCGGCGCCACGTTCATGCGAAGCACGCAGGCCGGCTTCATCGACGTGGACATCGACCCGAACAACGGCGCGAACGCGGTCGCCGTCGGCTACAGCGGCCTCGGGTTCTATTCGCGCGACAACGGCATCACGTGGCAGGCGTCGAGCGGCGTGCCGACGACGGCGCCGCCCGGACGGCTCGAGGTGACCTACGCGAGAAGCCAGCCGAATCTCGTCTACATGGCGACCATGGACGGGCGGCTGTTCGTCAGCACGAACGGCGGCGTCTCATACAGCGCGCGCTTCTCCGGACTTACCTTCGCGCAGGGCTGGTACAACCTCGCGCTGTGGATCAACCCGCGCGACGCGAACCACATCGTGATCGGCGCGGAGCAGCTGTATGAGAGCACGAACGGCGGAACGTCGTTCCGGCAGATCAGCAACGGCTACATCCACGTCGATCAGCACGTCATCGTCGAGGACCCCCGGTTCGACAACGCATCGAACCGGCGGATCTACGTCGGAAACGACGGCGGCGTCTACCGCTCCGACGCCCTTCCCGGCGGTACGTACTTGTGGGAGCGCCGCAGCAACAATCTCGGCATCACCCAGTTCTACGGCGCCGCAGGGAACGCATCGACCGGGGACATTCTCGGCGGCACACAGGACAACGGGACGGTCCTCTTTCGGCCGGAGGCGGGGACCACCTGGAGCCCGATCCTCGGTGGCGACGGCGGCTTCTGCGCGTCGGATCAAACCGATTCGCGTGTCGTGTACATGGAAGCGCAGTACCTGCGGATTTACCGAAGCACGGACGGCGGAGACGGCCTGGCGATCTGGTCGGGCATCGCCGACACGGGAACGTCGAACGCGGGCTTCATCGCACCGTTCATCCTGGATCCGAACAATCAGCTGCGAATGCTCGCCGGCGGACGCTCGCTGTGGCGCAGCGACGACGTCAAGAACCCGGCGACGCCGACGTGGACGAACATCAAATCGGGCGGGACCGACGGAATCATCAGCGCGATCGCCGTGGCGCAGGGCAGCTCGGACGTGATCTGGCTCGGCCACCAGGGCGGCGCCGTGACGCGGACGTTGAACGGCACCGCGGCCGCGCCGGCGTGGACGCGGATGTACACGGCGCCGGGCGGCGTCTTCGTCACGCGCGTCACGATCGATCCGACGAACTTCAACGTCGTCTACGTCAGCGTCGGCGGCTTCAGCAGGCCGAACATCGTGCGCACCGACGACGGCGGCGCGACGTGGGTGGATGCGACGGGAAGCGGCGCGACGGCGCTGCCGACGGCGCCGGTGCGCGACGTCGAAATCGATCCGTTCGATCCGGCGACCATCTACGCGGCGTCCGAAGTCGGACTGTTCGTGAGCCACGATCGCGGCGCGACGTGGGCGCTGCCGCAGGACGGCCCGGCGAACGTGTCGGTGGACGAGCTGTTCCTCATGGGTTCGACGCTCGTCGCGGCGACGCACGGACGCGGCGTCTACGCGCAGGAGCTGAATCCTGCGGGCACGCCGAGCGTGGCGCTGTCGCCGGACCGCATCGATTTCGGCAGCGGCACGCTGAACACCGAAACGCGCCGGCACGTGACAGTCACGAACACCGGCACCGCGCCGGTAACGGTCCAGTCGGTGCAGGTGTCGGCAGGCAACACCGACAGCTTCTACCGCGGCGTGTCGACGTGCACGGACACGCCGCTCGCGCCCGGCCAGACGTGCGGATTCGACGTCTCGTTCTACCCGCGGAGCGAAGGACCGCTGGACGCCGTCCTCGACGTGGCGAGCGACGCGCCCGGCAGCCCGACGCAGATGACGTTGACGGGCACGGGCGTGGCGGCCTCGGGAGTGCCCGCACCGTGGATCGAGCAGGATATCGGGGCCGTCGGCGTCGCCGGATCGGCGACGTTCGCGAGCGGCCTGTTCACGATTAACGGGTCCGGCTCGGACATCTGGGGCAATGCCGACGCGTTCCACTACGTGTATCAGCCGATGAGCGGCGACGGCACGATCGTGGCGCGGGTCGAGACGGTGCAGAACGTCTACCCGTGGACGAAGGCGGGCGTGATGATTCGCGCGACAACGGATCCCGGATCCGCGCACGCGTCGGTGTTCGTGACGCCGGGCAAAGGGATCGCGATGCAGTGGCGGAGCGCGAGCGGCGCCGTCAGCAGCAGCGTGGCCGTCGCCGGCGCGGCGCCGAGGTTCGTCAGGCTGGTCCGCACAGGAAGCAGCGTCGCGGGGTCGTACTCCTCTGACGGCGCCACGTGGACGGCAATCGGTACCGCGACGGTGACGCTGCCCCAGGGCGTCCTTGCCGGAATGCCGGTGGCGAGCCACGACAATACGCAGACGGCAACGGCGACGTTCGACAGCGCCTCCGTGACCGCCGCTCCGCAGCCGCCGCCCGGACTGCCGGCGCCCTGGACGCAAAAGGACATCGGCAGCGTCGGCGCGGCCGGATCGGGGACGTACGCCAACGGCGTGTTTACGATCAAAGGATCCGGCGCGGACATCTGGGGCAGCGCCGACGCGTTCCACTACGTGTATCAGCCGATGAGCGGCGACGGCACGATCGTGGCGCGCGTCGCCACGGTGCAGAGTCTGAACGCGTGGGTAAAGGCTGGCGTCATGATCCGCGCGACCGCGGACGCCGGCTCGGCGCACGCGGCGATTTACGTCACGCCGGGCAAGGGGATCGCGCTGCAGTGGCGCAGCGCGGCAAACGGCGCGACCGTGAACCAGCAGGTCGCCGGCGCGGCGCCGAAGTGGGTGCGCCTCGTCCGCGCCGGCGGCGACCTTACCGCCGCGTACTCATCGGACGGCGCCTCGTGGACGACGGTTGCAACGGTTGCCGTGACGCTGCCGCAGAGCGTCCTCGTCGGCCTGCCGATTTCGAGCCACGACAACGCGCAGCTCGCGACAGCGTCGATCGATAACGTCAGCGTGGCGACGCCTGCGCAGTCGTCGCCATGGACGCAGCGTGACATCGGCAGCGTCGGCGTCGCCGGATCGGCGACGGTCTCGAACGGCACGTTCACGGTCGAGGGATCGGGCGCCGACGTCTGGAGCACGGAGGACGCGTTCCACTACATGTACCGGCCGATCAGCGGCGACATCGCGATGCAGGCGCACGTCGCGTCGGTGCAGAACGTCCACGCGTGGACGAAAGCCGGCCTGATGATGCGCGCGGGGACGGACTCCGGCGCCGCGCACGTGTCGGTGTTCGTGACGCCGGGAAACCGCATCGCGATGCAGTGGCGGAGCGTCGCGGGCGGGACGAGCACGAGCGTCGCGGTCGCGGGCGCCGTGCCGGCGTGGATCCGATTGACTCGCGCCGGGAACGACATCACAGCGTGGTACGCGAACGACGGATCGACGTGGATCGCAATCGGAACGGCGACGGTGCCGCTGCCATCGAACGCATTCGCGGGACTCGCCATCACGAGCCACGACAACACACAGACCGCAACGGCGATCGTCGACGGGGTGAACATCAGCTGAAGCGGTCGCTCACCCCTTGACGACGAAGTCGTTCTTCTTCAGGTAGTCGCGGACGCGATCGCGCAGGTCGCCCTGCAGTTCGATCGTGTCGTCCGCGACGGTTCCGCCGGTGCCGCAGGCGCGCTTGAGGTCCTGACACAGTTCCTTGAGGAATTTCTGGTTGCGCGGCAGATCGTAGACGACGGTGACGGTCTTGCCGCCGCGGCCCGACTTCTCCATCCGCAGCTTCGCGGCGATCTTTCCGCCCGGAAGGGGGACGTCGGCCGCGGACTTCGCGCTGCACTTGCAGTCTTTCTCAGGCCAGCCGCACGTCGGGCAGACGCGCCCGACGCCCGTCGAATAGACGAGCCGCGCCTTCCCGGTCATCGCCTGTTGACGTCGACCTGCACGCGCCGGTCCGAATCGCCGACGAACATCGACAGCATCGTGCTCACGATGCTGACGACCAGCGCACCCCAGAACGCGGCCCAGAAACCGGTCACGTGAAACCCCAGGCCGAGCGACGTCGACAGCGAACCCGTGAGCCACAGCATCAGCCCGTTGATGACGAAGATGAAGATGCCGAGCGTCAGGATGATGATGGGGAACGTCAACACCTTCGTGATCGGACGGATGATCGCGTTCACGACTCCAAACACGAGCGCGACGCCGAGGAACGGCAGCACCTCGCCCTGATAGCTCACGCCGGGCACGATGCGCGTCGCCACCCAGAGCGCGGCAGCGTTGACGAGGAGCCGGATCAGGAATCCCACGATTGGATGCTACACCCGGCCGCGCTAGCGTTGGCGCGAGTTCTTGAGCAGCGGGATCTCGGCCGCGGGTTTCGCCGCGGGCAGCGACTTGAGAAATGCGTACACGTCCGAAAGCTCCTGATCGGACAGCACCTTCTGCGTGAACGCCGGCATCGCCCCGGACGGACGGCGGACGTACCGGACGAACGACGCCTGCGGCATCGTCGTCTTCGCGAGGCGCGCGCCGTCGCGGCCGCCCTGCCCCGCGTAGCCGTGGCATTCGTAGCAACCGTCTTTCACGAAGAGGCGCCGGCCGTTCTCGAGGTCTCCGGGCGGCGCCGCCTGTGCGAGCGCAAGCACTCCGATCGCAAGAACGATTTTGAACATCACTGGATCACCGGATCATCCAATCGCTCGATTCCTAGCGCGGCTGCGTGACGACGTCGACGAGCGCGGGCTCGCCTTTCTTCACGACCTCAATCGCCCTGCGGATCGCGGGACCGAGATCCTTCGGGTTCTCGATCGGTCCGACGCCGTACACGCCGTACGCCTTCGCCAGCGCCGCGTAATCGATGTTCGGATCGGTGATCGCGGTGCCGATGTTCGCGCGGTCGATGCCGCGCTCCGCGCGCGCGGCCATGTCGTGCACATACATGCGTTCCTGATGGTACGCGCGGTTGTTGTGCATGATCGTCAGCAGCGGAATCTTGTGGTGCGCCGCGGTCCACAGCACGCCCGGCGCGTAGTTGAGATCGCCGTCGCACTGGATGTTGACCGTCAGCCGTCCGTGCCTGCGATTGGCGAGCGCGGCGCCCACTGCGGCCGGCGCGCCGTAACCGATGCCGTAGGCGCCCTGGCCGCCGATGTAGTGGTAATGCTTCTGGAAATCCCACAGCCGCGTCGGCCAGTAGCTGAGAAACGTCACGTCGCTGACGAGCGACCAGTCTTCTTTCTTCACGGCGTCCCAGATCTCGGCCGAGAGGCGCGCCGTCGTGATCGGGCTCGCGTCCCAGCCCCACGCCGCTTCGTCGAGCGTCGCCTGCGCCGACCTCGCGGACTCGTCCGCGAACCTGCGTCCGCGCTCGTCGAACACGCGCTTTCGATCGGCCGTGATCAGCTTTCTGCACGCCTCGATCAGCGCGGGCAGGCTCGCTTCCGCGTCGGCGGCCACCGCGAGATCCACGTCCGCGTACGGACCGAGATCCTGATAGTTGCTCTTGGACACGAGGTCCGCCGACGAGATCGTGATCAGCTTCGCGCCGCTCTTCGTCGTCGGCCGCGACTCCATGCCGGTGCGGTTGACGGGTGTCTGCGCGTGAGTCGCCTGCCAGAAGTCGCCGACCTCGAGTCCGAGGACGACGTCGCCGTCGGCGATGGCGCCGACGCCGTACAACGGGTGACGCGTCGGAAAATTCATGCGAAAGCGGAACGGTCGATCGTGGACCGGCGCCTGCAACAGTTCGGCGAGCTCGACGAGCAAGTCCACGCCTTTCGGCGTCCGCGCCGCGCGACCGGCGACGATGACCGGGTGCTCGGCCGCGACGAGCATCCGCGCAACCTTATTAATAGCGTCAGAATCCGCCGAGGGCGGGGCGACGGCCGACAGTTTCGGAACGCGCAACGTGCCGCGGTCGTGCTCGGGAATCGGCTCTTCCTGCAACGTCGCGTCGGCGACGAGGACGACCGGGCCCATGGCCGGCGTCATCGCAATCTTGTACGCGCGCACGGCCGACGCCGCGAAATGCGCGAGCGACACCGGCGCATCGTCCCACTTGGTGTAGTCGCGGACCATCGAGGCGGCGTCCTGGACGCTGTGGGTCCACTCGACGACGCTGCGGCGGAAGTTCGCGTCGAGGATGTTGCCGAGCACGATGTATACCGGAACGCGGTCGGCATACGCGTTGTAGATCGCCATCGACGCATGCTGCAGGCCGACGGTGCCGTGCGCCATCACCATCATCGGCTTGCCTTCGATCTTCGCGTAGCCATGCGCCATCGCGACCGACGACTCCTCGTGGCAGCACGTCAGCAGCTCCGGCGACGCGTTGCCGCCGTAGTTGATGATCGATTCGTGGAGGCCTCGGAACGAGGAACCGGGGTTCGCGGCGACGTATTCGAAGCCGAGCGACTTGAGCACGTCGACCATGAAATCCGAGCCCGGCCGTTCGACTGTATACGCGCTATGCGGAGTCTGACTGAGGTCTGACTGCGGTCCGACTGCAGTCTGACTGCGGTCGGACTGCGGTCGGACCGCGGCGGGAACGAGCGCGGCGGCTGCCTGCTGCAAGAACCGACGGCGGGATCGTGCCATAAGTCCAGCTCCGGCAAGACTCTAACCGAAATGTCGATCCACCGGACACGCATTCGTCTTCATCTCGAAGGAGCGAAGACGATGAAAAGACTGTTCGGAATCGGGATCCTTGCGCTGATGACAACCACGGTGGGCGCCGACGGGTCCGCGTCGGTCGACGCGGCCAACGCCTTCACCCGGCTGCGGACGCTCGCCGGCGAGTGGGATGCGACGCTTGCCGACGGCGAGACGGCGCATCTGAGCGTCGAGTTAGTCGCGGCGGGGTCCGCGCTGCTCGAACGAGAAACGGGCGGCAACCGCCCTGTGATGACGACCATGTATCATCGCGACGGCGACCGGGTGCTGCTGACGCACTACTGCATGGCCGGCAACCAGCCGCGGATGCAGGCGCGAACGTTCGACGCGGCGAAGAACGAGCTGACGTTCGACTTCGTCGACGCGACGAACATGCCGAACGCCGCGGCGGGACACATGCACAGCCTGGTCATCCGCTTCATCGACGCGGACCACGTCGAGACGACGTGGCAGTTCTTCGAGAACAACAAGCCGACCATGACCGAGAAGGCGCGCTACACGCGAGCCGCGCGATAGGAGACACCGATGTCACTCTACATGCTGCTGCTCTACGACGATCCGAAGAACTGGGGGAAGATCAGCCCCGACGAAATGCAGAAGGCGATCGAGAAGTACCGCGGCTGGACCATGAAGCCGTTCACGAAGGGACACGGGCGGCTCGCCGACGACGCGGGACGCGTGATCAGGTCGACGAACGGCAAGGGTCGCGTCGCCGACGGCCCGTACAGCGAGACGAAGGAAGTGCTCGGCGGCTACTACACGATCGAAGCGCCGAGCTACGATGAGGCGGTGAAGCTCGCGCTCGATCATCCACACCTCGAATACGGCGGGACGATCGAAGTCCGCCAGGTGTGGGGCACATAGATCGATTGCGGATTGCGGATTGCGGAATGCGGATTGGGGATTTGAAAATCGATGCCTGACGACGCGGTTCCACTCGTCGAGCATCTGTTTCGCCAGCAGGCGGGCCGGCTGACGGCTCGCCTGACCCGCGTGCTCGGACCGGCGAACATCACGCTGGCCGAGGACGCGGTGCAGGAAGCGATGATGCGCGCGCTCCGGACCTGGCCGTTCGAGGGCGTTCCCGCCAACGCCGCCGGCTGGCTCTACACCGTCGCTCATCACATCGCCATCGACGCCGTCCGCCGCGACCGGTCCTTCGGGGACAAGACCGACGCCATTGTCGCCGAGATCGCGCGCTCGGGCACAACCTGCGTTCCGGACGAAACCGGCGTCGGCGATCAGCTCCGGGACGACGAGCTGCGGATGATCTTCATGTGCTGCCATCCGGAGATTCCGCGCGATTCGAGCGTCGCGCTGAGTCTGAAGACGGTCGGCGGCTTCAGCGTCAGCGAGATCGCCCGCGCGTTCCTCGCCGACGAGACCGCCATCGCGCAGCGCATCGTCCGTGCGAAAAAGCAGATCCGCGAGCGCTGTCTGACGCTCGACCTGCCGGCCGGCCGCGCGCTCGGCGAGCGACTCGACGCGGTGCTCGACGTTCTGTACTTCATGTTCAACGAGGGTTACACGGCGCACCAGGGCGAGGAGCTGATCCGCCGCGATCTGTGCATGGAAGCGATCCGCCTCGGCCGGCTCATCGCGGGCACGACGCTGTCGACGCCGCACACGCACGCGCTCGTCGCGCTGATGGCACTGCTGGCGGCGCGTTTCCGCGCGCGCGTCGACGAAGAAGGCGATCTCGTGCTGTTCGACGATCAGAATCGCGCGCTCTGGGACGAAGGGCTGATTGCGCTCGGCTTCCGGCACTTCGATCGATCGATGAGCGGCGACCACGTGTCGGCGTACCACGTCCAGGCGGCGATCGCCGCGACGCAGGCGCGCGCGCTCACGCCGGAACTGATGGACTGGCCATTGATCCTCGAGTTGTACGATCAGCTTGTGGCGATCGATCCGTCGCCGGTCGTCGCGCTGAACCGCGCAGTAGCTCTCGCGAAAGTCCGCGGCGCCGGCGAGGGTCTGGCCGCGGTCGAGCGGCTCGGACGCGATCCGAAGTTGCGCCACTACCATCTACTGATGGCGGCCCGTGGTCAGCTGCTGTCGGAACTCGGGCGGGCGTCGGAGGCGGCGAGGAGCTTCGAGGAGGCGCTCGGCTGCGCCGGCGTCTCCGAACCGGAGCGGCGCTTCCTCAGAAAGCGACTCGCCCTTCAACTCACCAGACGCGCCGAATGAAGATCCCCCGCGTCCTGCCGGGCGCGACGATCACCTGCGTCGACGGGCGATTGCGGTCGTGGTCGCGCAGGCCGTCCCAGAGCAGGATGCCGCCCACGCCCGCGACCGCGGCGCCGGTGATGAGCTGACTCTTGGAAAACGTCGACGTCTCCGCGGTGCCGACCGCTGAGTTGACTGTCGTCGTACTGCTCGAGGTCGCCATCACCGCGACACCCGCGACGAGCGCGCCTGCGCCCACGACGATCTTGACGAACCGATGAGTGCCTTCGTCCGCGCGCGCGGCAACCGGCGCGGCGAGGAACGCGATCATGAGGATTGCGGCGACTCTGCGCATCTGCCCCTCCGCGCGAACACGTAGCAATCAGAGATCCATCAATGCCCGATCACTGGTCATCGGGCGGCTCGCCGATCGCCCGCGTCCAGATGTCGATCTCTTCCTTCGACATCGGACCCTCCGGCTGCTCGCGACTGTCGCGGTATTTCCAGGAGTGCAGATCGTGCAGGTACTGTTCGCGCGACAGCAGCGTGCCGTAGCAGACGTCGCTCTGCAGATTGGGGCGGCTCACGGTGAGCCGCCGCACGAGCTCCTCCATCACCCACTGGGGGACGTTCTGCCGGCGGTCGGGATACACGAACCCGAACAGCACGAGGTGCGCGAACAGGACGCGCCAGTAGTCGCCGAACCGCATCAGCAGGCGCGGCCAATCGAGCGACGGTCCGGTTTCGCGCAGCAGGTGGAGCACGTCGGCGCCGTCGAAACGCTCGCGCTCCTGGATGAACGCCTTCGACCAGATCATCTCTTCAGCCGGACACAGCCGGACGATCAGCCCGAGCACGTTGGTGCGCGGCGCGTGATCGAACCAGAGATCGTCGACGCGCGCGGCGCCGTTGCCCGAGCTGAAGATGATGTCCATCAGGTGGCCCTCGGCCTTCACCTTGCCGAGCCAGTGCGGAAACGGCGTCTCGGTGCGATAGCCGTCGCGCTCGAACGCCTCGAGCACGCGCGGACAGTCCTCGCGCTTCACGAAGACGTCGATGTCCTTGGTGTCGCGCGGCACGTGCGTGTAGTAAGAGAACGCGAAGGCGCCGCCGACGAGAAACGGGATGCCCGTGTTCTGCAGCTTCGTCAGGGCCTCGATGTAAAAATCGGCGGCGGGGTCGCGCACCGATCGGGCGGTCGCAGTCTCCATCAGCCTCCTCAGGATGCGGCGCCGTCGGTCGCGCGGCGGCGCGCGGCGGCGAGCGCCAGCTGCGGCGCGGGCGCGGACTGCGCCGCTTCGGCCACTCTGACGTCGAACACGCGGAAGGGCGGACGATCCGCGAACGTCCGCGTCAGCAGGGGCATCGACACGTTGTAGACGGGCACGCCGCCCTTGGTCGCGCCCTCGGGCCGGCCGCGATGCGCGTGGCCGTGCAGCACCAGCGAGACCGGGTAGCGGCCGATCGGCTCCTCGAGCCGGCTCGATCCGAGGAACGGATAGATTTCCGGCGGTTCGCCTTCGACTGTCGCGGCGATCGGCGAGTAGTGCAGCAGCGCGACGAGGCTTTCAGTGCGCCGCAGCCGGGCGAACGCGGCTTCGAGCTTGAGCGCTTCGTCGACTGCTTCACGCACGAACTGCTTGATGATCGTTTCGCCCCACGGTCCCAGCGCGCGATGACCGAACCCGCCGCCAAACCCCTTCACGCCCGCGATGCCGACCCCCTTGAGCTCGACGGCGTCGCCGTCGAGCACGTGGACGCCAGCGTCCACGATGATCTTCCGCACTTCGTCGGCTTTACCCGACTCCATATCATGGTTGCCGAGCACGGCGGCGGCGGGCACACGAAGCGCCGTAAGCTCTTTGGCAAGCACCAGCGCCTCGTCGGGCAGCCCATAGTCGGTAAGGTCGCCGGCGAGCAGTAGGATGTCGGCCGCCTCGGCGATGCGGGCAAAAAGCGGCTGGAACGCGCCCTGCGACGTCTTGGTGCAATGCAAATCCGCAAGCGCGCCCACGCGGACGACGGGTCCGGGCATGTCGGCGTTACGCGTTCAAGAGTTACGCCAGAGTGTGGCGCCAGCCCCCGAGCCAAAACGGCAGAGGTTCCAGCGGCACAGCTTGCGCGCGAATTGATTCGGCCACTAATATCCGGCCTCATGCCTCTCGTGCTGGTCGTCGAAGACGATCCCGAAACGCGGCGTTATTACGCCGATGCGTTTTCGCGGGTCGGCTTCGAAACCCATCAGGCGCACAACGGGCTGCAGGCGCTGCAGAAAGCGTTCGAGCTGCGGCCGTCGCTGATTCTCACCGACATCGCCGTCCCCGGCATCGACGGCATCGAGCTGCTCCGCCGGCTGCGCGCCGACGAACGGACCGCGTCGATTCCCGTGATTGCGATCACCGGCTACGACGATCGGCAGTACGTCGACCGCGCGCGCGGCGCGGGCGCGTCGCACGTGCTCGCGAAGCCGTGCGATTCCGAGTCGCTCATCAACGAAGCCCGTCAGCTCCTGGCCGCGAGTTTGCGATAGCAGAACGGCGGAGGTGTCTGTGGGCCTGTTGCTCGCGCTGGTAATCGCCCTGATGATTCTGTCGCTGCCGACGTGGCCGTACGCCGCCGGCCTGGGATACGGCTATTACCCCTCCGGCGGACTCGGCATCCTGCTGCTCGTCGTGATCGTCATTCTGCTGTCGCGGCGCCGCGTGTAACGGCATTCAACCGTTCGCGGGTCGTCGCGCGATAGCGCACGAACGCTCTGGCGCATCGGCCGGCGTGATACGCGGCCGCTCCGATCGTGATCGGTCGCGCGAACGCCTCGCGCTGAAGCGACCGCTCGTCGTCTTCTCCGGCGTCGCGCGCGCGCAGCTCGTCCAGCCGCGCGCGATAGCCGGCCCACATCGAAAAATACGGAGAATCGAGCGCGGCGAGGTACCCGTTGTACTCGGCGGCCGGACCAGACGGCGGCTGGTGCCCGTGCGCCTCGTGGCGGATCTCGCCGCGGCGGTTCAGGATCAGTCCGTCGCCGTACCGCAGCATCAGCGACGCGAAGACCGGATCGTAGAACCATTCGCCCAGGATGTAGTCGCGGAATCGGTGGCGTTCCGCGCGCCACCAGGCCGCGTCGAACGCGAACAGGTCGATGCCGTTGGGCGTCAGTCCGAGGTCGCGGCCCGTTTCGCCGTCGAAATCCATCCGTGAAAAGCCATAGGACTGACGGCCTCCGTCGGCGATGGTGTCGATCGCCGCCTGCGTGACGACGATGTCCGCGTTGTAGAAGGCGAAGTAGCGACAGCCGCGCTCCGACGCGGCCCGGGCGAGGGCGTCGAAGATCTCCGTCATGATCGGCTTGCGCCGCAGCGGCAGGCCGGTGACCGTGCGCGAGTCGTGCCGCAGGACCGCCAGCGTCTCCATTTCCCTTTCTTTACGCGCATCGACCTCGTCGGTCCATTGCAGGTTGATCGGCTCGACGCCTCTCAGCGCCGCCACCGCGTCGACGGCGGCCTGCTGCCGGCGCATCGCGGAGGCGTCGCCGCGGTAGAAATTCGAACCGAGCACGACCGTCACGCGCCTATGCTAACCTTCGCACGCTCCCGGTTCAGACCTTTCAACGGAAGGAGAGAACTTCATGCGGTCCGCCTGCGCGGTTCTATTGATAGCGGCGATGGCTTGCGTGCCTGTCGCGTCCCACGCACAGAAAGCACCGGCGCCACCCGAGCCGTCGCTGACCAAAGCCGAGATGCAGAAATTTCTGGCCACCGCCAAGGTCAAGAGCTCGAAACAGACCAGCAAGGGCATCACGGCTCCGTGGAAGCTGCGGCTGTCCGACGGAACGCTGGAGCACGACGCCGCGTTCCAGGCGGTCGACGAGCACAAAATGCGCATGGACTTCGGCGACGGCACGAGCGAGCTGAATTTCGTCGACTCGTTCGAGTACGACCTGGCCGCGTACGCCATCGCCGAGCTCGTCGGACTCGACTCGATGATGCCCGTCACCGTTCTGCGGACGTGGAACGGGAAGAAGGGCGCCATCAGCTGGTGGGTGCCGACCCAGATGGACGAGAAGGAGCGTCTCGCCAGGAAGATCGAGCCGCCGCCGACGTCGCACTGGAACGATCAGATGCACCGCATGCGCGTGTTCACGGCCCTCGTCCGCGACACCGATCGCAACCTGACGAACGTGCTCATCGATCCGGAGTGGAAGCTCTGGATGATCGACTTCACCCGCGCCTTCAGAATGCAGCCCGAGCTGATCAACCAGAAGGATCTGATCAAGTGCGATCGGCAGCTGCTCGAACGGCTCAAGGCGCTCAACCGGGACGACGTCGCGCGCGTGACGAAAGATCACCTGCGGAAAGTGGACGTCGACGCCGTGATGGCGCGACGCGACAAGATTGTCGACCACTTCAAGAAGCTCGTCGCGGAAAAAGGCGAAGACGAAGTGTTGTATTGAAGACGGCGCCAGGGCCGGGGGCTGAGGGCTGATGACCAGGGAAACCGCCTTCGAGATGGCCGTGTCGAGCATCCGCTTCGGTGCGGGTGTGACGAAAGAAGTCGGCATGGACCTGGCGGACCTGGGCGTCAAGCGCGCGCTCGTGCTGACCGATGCGGTCCTGCGCACGCTGCCGCCCGTCCAGATCGTGATGGAGTCGCTCGAGTCGAGCAGAATCTCCGCCACGCTGTACGATCGCGTGCGCGTCGAACCGAGCGACGAATCGTTTCTCGACGCGATCGCGTTCGCCAGACAGGGCGACTACGACGGCTTCGTGGCCGTGGGCGGCGGATCGACGATCGACACGGCAAAAGCCGTCAATCTCTATACGACGCATCCGCCCGCCGATTTTCTCGACTACGTCAACCCGCCGATCGGCCGTGGCCTTCCGGTTCCCGGTCCGCTGAAGCCGCTCATCGCGATTCCGACGACGGCGGGAACGGGAAGCGAGACGACCGGCGTCAGCATCTTCGACTATCACAAGCTGCACGCGAAGACCGGCATCGCGAACCGTCGATTGAAGCCGACGCTCGGCCTTCTCGATCCCGACAACACGCGGACGATGCCGCCGCAGGTCGCGGCGTCGACCGGTCTCGACATCCTCAGCCACGCCGTCGAGTCGTTCACCGCGATGCCGTTCAGCGACCGTCCGCGGCCGGATCGTCCGGCGCTGCGTCCCGCGTATCAGGGCAGCAATCCCATCAGCGACATCTGGTCGCTGCAGGCCCTGCGGATGGTGGCGTCGTATCTGGTGCGCGCGGTCGACGATCCCGGCGACGAGGAGGCGCGGGCGCAGATGCTCCTCGCGGCATCCTATGCGGGCGTCGGTTTCGGCAACGCGGGCGTCCATCTGCCGCACGGGATGTCGTATCCCGTGTCCGGCAACGTCAAGAGCTATCACGCACCCGGCTACCGCGCCGACCACGCGCTCGTGCCGCATGGCTTCTCGGTCATCCTCAACGCGCCGGCGGTATTCCGCTACACGGCGACGGCCGGTCCGGAACGCCACCTCGAAGCCGCGGCGGCGCTCGGCGCCGACGTCACCGGCGCGCGCAGCGACGATGCGGGGAAGATCCTGGCCGATCGCATCACGTGGTTCATGCAGAGGCTGCAGACGCCGAACGGGCTCGCCGCGATCGGCTACACCTCGTCGGACATTCCGGCGCTCGTCGAGGGAACGCTCCCGCAGCACCGGGTGACGAAGCTCTCGCCGCGTCCTGCGGGACCGGACGAACTGGCCAGGCTGTTCGAAGACGCGATGACGGCGTACTGACGCTCGGCCGATCGGCCGGACGTCAGCGCGTCACGGTGACGGTGACGTTCTCGTACGTGAAGAGCGCGCCATCGCTCGCGATCGCGCGCAGCACATACGTCCCCGGCTCGCTGAACTGCACGCGCGAGACCCATTTGCCGTCGGGCGGCGGCAGCGGAACGGTGTACGGCGGCGACCAGGCGGAATTCGCGTACGCGCGCGTGTCGGTCCACGCCTTCAGCTGATCGGGATCGAAACTCACCTTCGCCGCCGGGCCGCGATACACGATCCACGAAAAGTGCAGACCCGGTCCCATCTGCGGCACCAGCGACGTCGGCGGACGAAACAGCGCCCCGGCCGCGTTTCCTGCGCCGCGGCCACCCTGGGCGGGTGGGGCGGGTTGGGCAGGCGGGGCGGGTGGAACTTCGCCCATGCGGCCGCTCGCGTTGCGCGGCTGCGGCCGGCCGTCGCGCCGCGCGGGCAGATTGTCGGGATCGCCGGCAAACGCCGTCAACGTCAGCGGCTCGCCCGCTTTCACCGTCCGCTGTTTCGTCCCCTCGATCCGCAGCTCCGGCGCGATGTTCGTCCGCAGCTCGTCGCGCAGGCTGCCGAAGTCGCCCCCGACTTCTGTCGAAATCACCTGCGCGTCGATCTCATAGTCGCTCTTCAGCGAGGCGTACGCTTTTTCCGTCCTGCCGTTCGCGGTCAGCGTCCAGATCAGTTCTTTCTGGCCGAAGTCCTTTGGCACGTTGATCGTGAAGAGGAATGGACTGCGCCGCGGATAGAAATGCGTCGGCTGGCCCCGGTCCGGCCCGCCGGGCTCGATGCCGTTAGCGGGGCCGACGGGGATGTCGAATTCCTGCAGCCAGTTCGTGTTCATGTAGCCGAAGTACATCGTGACGGATCCGTCGGCGTTGTACATCCAGCCTTCGTACGCGGGCGAGAGCGGCTGTCCGCTGCTGTAGGTGAAACGCGTCTGCGCTGCTTCACCGCCGTTTGCAGGGGCCGGGCGCGCCAGGCCCGTCGCCGCGGCGATCGCGATGGCGACGCCGGCTGCCGATCGGCGCATCACTGCTGCTGACCCGGTGTCGCGAGCGCGGGCGCCCAGCAGAGCGGGCAGCCGATGTCATACTCGTTGCGGCTCTTCATCTTCGCGCGCCGCTTCGCCATCTCCGCCTGGAACTGATCTTCGGTCAGCGATACCGAGTATCCGAGATCGATGAACATGTTCGCGATCGATCGGCGGCCGCCGCCGGCCCAGTTCCGCGGATCCGCGGGATTCTTGTTGGCCGCGGTGGTGTCGAGGAATCCGATCAGATGGACGATCGTACCCTTCGGCAGCAGCGGCGCCGCATCGTCCTCGTAGACGTACTGCTTGACCCAGTTGTGGTCGTAGCCGACGCAGTTGAGCGTCTGGATGTTGTGGCCCCAGATGGCTTCGAGGCACATGCGGACGCCCGGCGCGTGCAGGTGCGGCTCGAAGGCGATGATCTTCGTGTGCTCCTGCAGCGTGGCGTACGCGTGCAGCTCCTGGTTTGCCTGATTCGGCTTGACGTCGATGTCGATGCCGTTCCCGAGCCGCAGCGACGAGCGGCGGTACACCGGCTTGTACCCCTTCGGGAACAGCTTGAACGCGAACTCGAGATGCGCTTTCGTCTCGCGGCCGTTCGAGTGCACATGGCCGGCGCTGAGCGACAGCGCCGAGTTCGCCTGCAGGAGGCGGCCGGCTTCAGACGGGAAGATGTCCGCGTTTCGGCCAACCTCGTGGATCGGCCAGCTGCTCGCGAGCTCGTCGGCGGCGCCCTTCTCGCCCATGATGACGCTCGAGTACGTCATGTGGTGGAACACGTAGCGGCCGCCGACGGTGCTGGTCTGCCCGCCGTGCGGGACGTCGTTGATCTCGCGGACTTCGACGGCCGACACGTACCGATCCTCGGTCAGTCCCGTCGGAATCAGCCCGAAGTCGCCCCACCAGTCGGGACGCACCGCCGGCACGAGAATCTCCTTCGACTTCAGGACGATGTCCGGCTCGCCGATCGTCCACTTGTCGCTGTCGTCGAAGTTCAGCGGCTTCGGCAGGTCGTCAGGATTGCCGCGCGGCGCGCCGGCGTCGGCCCACGCCGCGATCAGTACGACTTCCTCGTCGCTGAGCGACGGATCGTGCTTGAACCGCTGAATACCGATCGTCTTCTCGACGAAGAACGGCGGCATCGCGCCGCGCTGGCTGCGCAGCCCGGTCCGCATCTTCATCGCCTTCGCCCACGGCCGCGCGTCTTCGTAGCTGACGAGCGACATCGGCGCGACGCCATCCGGATGGTGGCACTCCTGGCAGCTGCGCTGCAGGATCGGCGCGATGTCCTTCGTGAAGACGACGTCCGTCTTGACCGGTGTCTGCGCGCGCGCCGCGATACCCGCGACGACCACTGCCGCCCCGACCGCCAGACGAGACCTGAATTTCATGGGGAAAGTTTGCCACGAAGACCCGAAGGCACGAAGGATATCTTTGGACGAAAAGGCTTCGTGTCTCGTGCCTTCGCGGCCTATTCGGGCACCGAAAACGACAAGAGGGTCGTTCCTGACGCAATGACGATGTGCTGGCGGCCGTCGAGCATGAAGGTCATCGGCGCCGCGCCCCAGATCGGCGTTCCTGTCGGGTAGCGCCAGCGGTTCGCGCCGGTCCGCGAATCGAACGCCATCAGGTTCCCCTCGTTGTCCCCCGCGAACACCAGCCCCGACGCCGTCGACAGCACGCCGGCCATGGTCGGCGACGGATAGCGGAATTCCCACTTGCGATCGCCGGTTGCGGCGTCGATCGCGCGCAGCGCGCCGTACTGTTTGTCGCGATCGATGCGGACCGTGCCGCCGAAGTTCTGGCGCGCGGGGCCCGGCGTGGCGACCGGCCGTTGCGGCACGAACACCGCGCACGTCTCGCGCACGTTGACGAAAAAGAGCCCGAGCGACGCATCGTACGACGGCGGATTGAAGTTCGTGCCGCCCCACATGTCGGGGACGCAGTCTTTCGTGCCGTCGTTGAGCACGATTGGCCGTCCGTCTTTTCCGATCTCGCGCGCCCACGTCGTGTCGGTGAACGGTTTCCCGGAGATGAGCCGTCCGTCGCGGCGATCGAGAACGTAGAAGAATCCGTTGCGATTCGCGAGCATGACGACTTTGCGCAGCGCGCCGTCGATCGTCAGGTCGGCCAGCACCGGAATCTGATTCGAGTCCCAGTCGTGCGTGTCGTGCGGCGTGAACTGGTAGTGCCACTTCGGCTTTCCCGTCGTCGCGTCGACGGCGATCAGCGAATTCGTGAAGAGGTTGTCGCCCTTTCGGCCCTCTCCGTAGTAGTCCGGATTCGGGTTTCCGGTGCCCCAGTAAAGCGTGTTGAGATCCGGATCGTAGGTGCCCGTCATCCAGGTCGCGCCACCGCCGCGCGCGAGCGTCTCGGGCAGGTCGGGCCACGTCTCGCTTCCCGGCTCGCCGGGGGCGGGCACGGTGTAGAAACGCCAGATGCGGGCGCCCGTTGCGGGGTCGTAGGCATCGAGGAACCCGCGCGTCGGATATTCGCCCCCGGAGATGCCGACGATGACCCTGGCGGTATTGCCTCCCGGGGCGCCGGTGTCGGGGATGACGAGCGGCGCGAGCGTCGCCGAATAACCCGCCTTGTAGTCCGCGAGAGCGACGTCCCACAGAATTCTTCCGGTGCGGCGATCGAATGCGAGCAGATGTGCGTCGAGCGTCGCCATGAACAGCCGATCGCCGAGCAGGCCGAAGCCGCGGTTGACCGGCGCCTGCGCGCCGTACGTGAGATCGCTCGGCAGCTCGCGGCGGTAGGACCAGAACGGCCGCCCGGTTCGCGCGTCGAGCGCCCACGCGAAATCGTTCGAGCCGGTGACGTAGAGCACGCCATCGTACGCGAGCGGCGTCGCCTCGAAGCCGCGGCCGCGCGTCATGGTGCCGGTTTGAAAGGTCCACTCCGCGGCGAGACGTCCGACGTTGTCCGGCGCGATCGCGGTCAGCGGACTGTGGCGGCGTCCGCTGTAATCGCCGTGGAACGACAGCCAGCGCGTCGGATCTTTCAGGCCGTCGAGGAGATCGCGCGGCGCGACTGGCGGTGGCGCCGGCGGCGGCGCGATCGGATTCGACTTCGAAAAGCCGACGAGCCGGCCGTCGACGTCGAGCTGAATCGAGAACGCGTCTTCGTTCTTCTTCTCGCCCCGGAACGATCGGCCATCGCGCGTCGTCACCGTCGCGAACGCGGGAGCCGCGCGCGCGGGCGCGGCGGCCGGAGCGGCAAGCGTCCGCAGATGCGCGACGATTGCGCGCACGTCGGCGTCGCCCGCGCGACTCGCGGGCATGCTGCCGGCCACGCCCTGACGGATCTTCTGAAACACGGATTCGTCGGTTGCGCCTGAGGCCCAGATGGCGGTGAGGTTCGGCCCGTTGAGTCCCCTGCCGTCGACGCCGTGGCAGGACGCGCACGACTCGGCGAAGAGCGCGGCGCCGCGCGCCGGCTCCTGCGCCTGCGCGAGGACGGCAGCGAGCGCGAGACCGGCGGCAGCCGCGGCGAGCTTCCGGACCATCGGGCGGCGAGTATACCGCTCACGGACGTTCAACGGACGTTCCACGGACGGCTGAACGCGGAACGCGCGGAATGCGCGGAAAGAAGTTCTTTCTGCGAGTTCTGCGGCTTCTGCGTTGTTCGTCCGTCAGCGCTTCGTCGCGGGACCGTAGAGCACGCGGCCCGGCCGCGCGGCGGTCATCTTCCCGTTTTCGAACGCGACCTGACCATTGACGATGACGGTGGTGACGCCTTCGGCGTACTGGTGCGGCTGCTCGAACGTCGCCTTATCGCGTATCGTGGCGGGATCGAAGATGACCACGTCGGCCTTCAGTCCTTCCTTGAGCGCTCCGCGATCGGCGAGGCCGAGGCGCGCGGCGGGAAAGCCCGACATCTTGCGGATCGCGTCCTCGAGCGTGATCACTTTCAGATCGCGGACGTATCGGCCGAGGACCCGCGCGTTGGTGCCGTAGCTCCGCGGATGCGGATTCGCGCGGCCGAAGATCGGAATCTCGCCGTCGCTGCCGATCATCGTGGCCGGGTGCCTGAGAATCCGCTGCAGATCCTCTTCGTTGATCGCGTGGAAGATGCCGGAGCAGCCGCCCTGCTCGACGATCCACAGCGCAGTCTCCGCGGCGTTTTCGATCGTCGGCTGGAGGCCGCGGCCCTTCGTGATGTCGCCGAGACGCTTGCCGTCCAGGGAGTGGTCCCAGTTGCACGCCGCGATCTGCACGTTCTGCGGATCGCCGCCGCCGCGCTCGTCCATGATCAGCCGCGCCGTCTCCTTCTTCAGCTCCGACCGCATCGACGACTTCAGGCGCTCGAGCGTTTTCTCGCGGCCGCCCTCGAGCGCGTAGGCCGGAAGCAGCGCCGCGGCGATGCCGGTCGACGACGCCGTGTACGGGTACTGATCAATCGTCGCGTCGACGCCGCGCGCGCGGGCTTCGTCGATCATCCGCAGCGTGTCGGCGCTCTTCCCCCAGTTGCCCTTGCCGATGATCTTATGGTGCGTGACCTGCGTCGGCAGGCCGCCCTTCTCGCCGATCTCGATCGTCTCCTCGACGCTCTTCGTGATGTTCGACGCCTCGTCGCGCATGTGCGAGATGTAGATGCCGCCCATCCGCCCCGCGACCCTGGCGAGCTCGACGACCTCGGACGTCGGCGTGAACGTGCCAGGCACGTAGAAGAGTCCGGAGCTCAATCCGAACGCGCCGTCCTCCATTCCCTGCCGTACGAGGACGCGCATCCGCTCGATCTCGTCGGGCGTGGCCTTGCGGTTGATGGATCCGATGACCTGATCGCGGATCGTGCCCTGACCGACGAACAGCGCAAAATTCGGCGTGATCTTCGTCGCGATCAGCCGCTCGAAGAACGGTTTGATCGGCAGCGGCGACGATCCGTCCGGCCCCTCGATGAGCGTCGTCACGCCCTGCCGGACGTAATTGTCGGCGGTCGGCACCTCGAAGATGCCGCGCCGCGCATGCGTGTGGATATCGATGAAGCCGGGCGCGACGACCTGGCCGTTCGCGTCGATGGTCTTCGCCGCGGACGCTTCGATGGTCGGCGCGATCTTCGCAACCGCGTCGCCGCGAATCGCGAGGTCGGCGCGATACCACGGGCTGCCGGTGCCGTCCACGATCCGCGCGCGTTTGATCAGGATGTCGTACGCCGGCGTCTGGGCGCGGAGCGCGGCGAGCGCCGCAACGACGACGATGACGGCGATGAAGGTTCGACGCATGGGCGCACTCTACAACTCTCAAGTCACAAGTCACAAGTCTCCAATCAGCGATCTCATTGAGACCTGAGACTGACGACTGGCGACTGGACTAAGGTCCGACGACGACGATGACCTTGCGCGGACCGTGGACGCCGACGGTGAGCGTCAGCTCGATGTCCGCCGTCCGGCTCGGACCGGTGATGAACGTGCAGCACGCCGCTGTCGCGATCGTCGCCGGCCGCTTCGCGAAGTATTCGGCCATCGTCATGAACATCTCCGCGCGGCGCACGATGCAGACGTGCACCGGCGGCAGCAGCGACGCCGCGCGCGGCTTGCCGGCGCCCGACAGCATCACGAGCGTTCCCGTCTCCGCAATCACCGCTTCACAGCCGGTGACACCGACATCCGCGCAGGCCTGCACGTCACGCGGACTGTCGCCGCTCGCCGCGCCTGGCAGCGCGGTCGCCACTGCGTACGGCAGACGGTCGACGTTCCAGCTCAGCACGCGCGTGTCCCCGACGATGGCCACGATTTGCGCGCGGACGGCCTCCGCCGAATCTTCGACATGATGTTCCACGCCGAGCGCGTCGAGCTCCGAGAGAAACCGGGCGAGCATGGCGTCGGCAGGCTGCGGCTCAAAGCGGTCCGGCGGTCCAGCGGTGACGTCGGGAAACGTGCCGGTCCGCTGCGCGTCGCGTACGCGCTGAAGAATGGCCGCTCGTGCGTCAGCCACGATGGTGCCGCCCGGGGGCCCGCGCCACCTGGCGCTCCCTCCACAAATCCTGGAACGTCTTCGACGCGGGCGCCCTGAGGTCGCGCGCCATCGTCCAGCGGCCGGCGGCGCCGGGGAGCTTGGCGATCCAGCCGTCGCGGGCGAACAGCGCGAGCGATCGGCGCGCGGCGCCGGCGAGCGCGCGGTATGCGCGCGGCGTCGACGCCGCCCATCCAAATGACCTCATCGCGAGCCTGAACGAAAGCGGCTGCGCAACCTGCTCCACGGCCTGACGCCGGAGCGAGAGGAGCATCCGGGGGATGTCGAGCCGCACGGGGCACGCGTCGCGGCACGCGGCGCACAGCGAGCTCGCGTGCGGCAGCTCGCTCCAGCCGTCCAGCCCGCGCAGCCCGGGCGTGACGATGGCGCCGACGGGCCCGGCGTACGTGTCGCCGTACGCGTGGCCGCCGACGCTGCGGTACACGGGACAGACGTTCTGGCACGCGCCGCAGCGGATGCATCCCAGAATCTCCGCGCTCTCGCCCGCGAGCATCGTGCTGCGGCCGTTGTCGAGAAGCACGACGTGCAGCTCCTCGGGCCCATCGGCGTCGCCGGCCTTGCGCGGTCCGCGGATCATCGTCGTGTAGACCGTGAGCTTCTGGCCGGTCCCCGATCGCGCGAGCACCTTCAGGCATTGATCGAGATCCGCGAGCGATCCGATCAGCTTCTCGATGCCCATCAGCACGACGTGCACGCGGGGCAGCGTCGTCACCATGCGGCCGTTGCCTTCGTTGGTGACGAGCACGACCGTGCCGGTGTCGGCGACGCCGAAATTCGCGCCGCTGATGCCCATGTCGGCGCGCAGGAATTCCTCCCGCAGTTTCACGCGCGCGGTCGCCGCAAGGGTCTGCGGATCGTCGGTGTACGGCACGTGCAGCCGGTCCTGCATCACGCGGCCCACATCCTGCCGGGACATGTGGATGATGGGCGCGATGATGTGCGACGGCGTGTCGTTCGCAAGCTGGACGATGTATTCGCCGAGGTCGGTCTCGACGACGTCGATGCCGTGTTTCGCGAGCGCGGCGTTGAGGTGCGTCTCCTCCGACACCATCGATTTGCTCTTCACGACGCGGCGCGTCTTCGTGCGCATCGCGATGCCGGCGATGATCGCGTTGGCGTCCTTCGCGGTCTGCGCCCAGTGCACGTGCGCGCCGTTTTTCGAGAGATTCGCGTCGAACCGCTCGAGATGGCCGGCGAGATCGCGGATGGCGTGCATCCGCGCCAGGCGCGCGCGATTGCGTACCGCGTCCGCATCGTCGAGCGTCGCGAACGCATTCGAACGCCGCGCGCCGAGCTGACCGGTCGCGCGGGTCAGCGCGGTCTGGAGCTGATGATTCTGGAGCGCGTCGGCGACGCGCAGGGGAAACGTCTTCACGCGCGACTCGCCTCGTCCAGCAGCTCGGCGAGATGCTGCGCCCGGATATTCGACCCGCGCCGATGCAGTCCGCCGCCGATGTGCAGGAGACATCCGAGATCGCAGCTGACGACGCGATCGGCGCCCGACGCTTCGAGACTGGCGATCTTGCGGTCGAGCATGCTCGCGGAAATCTCGGCGTTCTTGACCGAGAACAGCCCGCCGAACCCGCAGCATTCGTCCGCATCGGCGACCGGCGGCTGCGTGACGCCCTCGATGCCGCCGATCAGAGCCGCGGGCTCGCTCTTGACACCAAGCCCGCGCAGCAGATGACACGAGGGGTGGTAGGCCACTGACGTCCGCAACGTCCCGCCGACGCCGTCGGGGGCGCGCGCCCCGACGAACTGGCTGAATTCCCGGCAGCGCGATGCGATGCGACGCGCGCGCTCCAGCATCGCCGGATCGCTCTCGAACAAGCATCCGTACTGGTGGACGATCATGTCCGCGCACGATCCAGATGGAATGACTACCGGCCCGTCGGTCCGTTCGAGCACGTCGATCGTATGCCGTGCAATCTGCCGCGCCTCGTCATGGAAGCCGGCGTTGTAGGCCGGCTGACCGCAGCACGTCTGATCGGCCGGAACCGCGACCTCGCAGCCGACCCGCTCGAGCACGCGAACCACGGCCAGACCCGCCGCCGGATCGAGTTCGTTGACGAGGCAGGTGTGAAACAGCTGGACGCGGGAGGCCACGCGGTCAGCATGCTAACGTCAGCGGCGTCCCGCCGCAACACGCGGCTACACTGAGCCCATGTCGCCGCTCGAGGCGTCCCTGCTGTCGGACGCCCGTATGGTCGCCGCGTACCTCATCTTCGCCGGCAGCTACGTCGTCTTCGCGCTGGGCCGGTTTCCGCGGATGAAGATCGATCGCCCCGGCGCGGCGATCATCGGCGCGGTACTCATGGTGGCGTTCCGCATCGTCGGCGCGCGGGAGGCGCTCTCGTCGATTGACTTCGCGACCGTCGTGCTGCTGTTCTCGATGATGCTCATCGTCGCGAACCTGAAGCTGGGCGGCTTCTTCGACTGGATCACCGACGCAGCCATCGCGCGGCTGCATCCGCGTCACCTGCTTCCCGTGGTGGTGTTCACGAGCGGCGTGCTGTCCGCGTTCCTCGTCAACGACATCGTGTGTCTGGTCATGACGCCGTTCGTGCTCCACCTTGCCGGCCGCCTGCGGCGTCCGCCGGTGCCGTACGTTCTGGCGGTTGCGCTGGCGTCGAACGCCGGCAGCACGGCGACGATCACGGGCAACCCGCAGAACATGTTGATCGGCTCGCTGTCCGGCATCTCGTACCTGCGGTTTCTCGTCGAGCTCGGTCCGGTCGCCCTCGTCGGACTCGCCGTCACCTGGACGACCCTCCACGTGATGTACCTGCGTGGCGGCGCCGACGATGTGACGGTCGCCGACGCGGCGCGGAAGACGCCTCGCGGACGGGTGCAGCGGAAGCCGATCGTCGTCCTCGTCGTCGTGCTCGGCGGGTTTCTTGCCGGCGTGCCCGCGCCGCTGATGGCGGCGGTCGGGGCGGCAGCGCTGCTCATCACGCGGACGGTCGAACCGCGACACGTCTACGAAGACGTCGACTGGGGGCTCCTCGTCTTTTTCATCGGCCTGTTCGTCATCGTCGGGGGCGCGGAGCGCGCGGGCCTGACGCGCGCGCTGCTCGATCCGATCGCGGCGTGGAAGCTGCACCGGCTCGTACTGTTCGTGCCGGCGACGGCCTTGCTCTCAAACGTCGTCAGCAACGTGCCGGCGGTCATGCTGCTGCGGACGGTGGTGTCGCGGTTTCCGGATCCGCACACGGGCTGGATGGCGCTGGCGATGGCGTCGACGCTCGCGGGTAATCTGACGATCACGGGTTCGGTCGCCAACATCATCGTCGTCGAGCGGGCGGCGGCCGGCGGCGTGCGGATTGGATTCGGCGATTACGCGCGCGTCGGAATCCCGGTCACGGTGGCGACGCTCGTCATCGGCTCCGCATGGCTGGCGCTGATCAGCGGCTGATGACGATGATTTAGAATGCGCGCGGTGGTGGCGCAGATTGAACGACATCCCCGTTCTCGTCGCCGGGCGCGGACATCTCGCTGATCGCCTCGAAGCGCTGCTGCGGCAGTCGTCCCGCGTCTCGCGCATCGACGCCGTCGAGCCGGGAAGGCTCGGCCCCTTCGAGGAAGCGCTCTCGCGCGGGGGCGTCGCAACGGCGACCACGATGTACGCCGTCGACGATCGCGACTCGGCGAACATCCAGTTCGTGCTCGCGGCGCTCAAGACCCGGCCCGACATCCGCATCACGATGACGCTGTCGAACGAGCGCCTCGTTCCCCACTTTCAGCGCCTCCATCCGGAGTTCATCGTCCTCAATCCGTGGGAAGTCATCGCGCCCGATATCGTCGACGCGCTGAAGGCACCGTCGTCAGCCGTCGTCGCGAGCGAGGCCGCCCTTCCGTCGCGGCGACAGCGACGGCGCGAATGGATCCGCGCCAATTCCGCCCTGGCCTCGATCGCCGGCGCCTTCGCCGCGCTGATCGCCGTCGTGACCACGTTCTTCCACTTCAGCGAACGGCTGGACTGGATCACGTCCGCGTACTTCGTGGTGACGATGGCGACGACGACCGGCTTCGGCGACATCAGCCTGCGAGAGTCGGCGGCGGCCGCAAAGATCGTCGGCATGCTCACGATGGTGTCGGCGATCACGTTCGTGTCCGTGTTCTTCTCGCTGCTGATCGACCGGATGGTCGCCCGGCGGACCGAAGCGCTGCTCGGCAGACGCCGCCACCATCTCGCCGGGCACGTCGTCGTCTGCGGACTCGGGCGGGTCGCGTATCACCTCGTCGAGCGGCTGCGGGCCGAGTCGTATCCCGTGCTCGTGATCGAGAAGAACGCGGACAGCCGGTTCCTGCCGGCGATCCGCGACAGCGGCATTCCGGTCATGATCGCCGACGCGACGCTCGCCACGACGCTCATGGACGCGGCGGTCGACAAGGCGGCGGCCGTGGCATCGCTCGTCGATGACGATCTCGTGAACCTCGAGGTGGGGCTCAACGCCCGCGCGATTCACCCGAAGATCCGCGTCATCCTGCGCATCTTCGATCGCGAGACCGCCGAGGAGCTGAAGCGGCGAATCGACATCCACTACGCGATCAGCACGTCGGCCATCGCGGCGCAGCGTGTGCTCGAGCGCGGCATGCGATCCTGATCAGCGATCCCGAACGAGCCCGTTACCAGCGGAGTGTCTTACCAGCGGATTGCCAGACCCACATTGGCTCTCCAGAAGTGGAGTCCTGACAGCGCCGTGTCCGCCTGGGCGTTGCCCGACGAAACGGGTAGCGGCGCCGTCATCGTCGTGGGAATCGTACTGACCGGCGCGGATGCGGTCAGACCGGCATTGTAGGAGCCGGCCGCGCGGAAATAGCGCACGTCGGCCTTGAAGCCCCAGCTGCCGGAGAACGCCATGATGCCGCCGCCTACGTCGGCGCCGAACCGCGAATCGTCCGGATCGAACGCGTTCGCGGTCGTAGCGGCGAGGCCCGAACGCAGCGACATCGCGCCCACACCTGCGGATACGAACGGCCGCCAGTCGACAGAGCCTTCGAACGGCACTGCCCACACGCCGTTCGCCATGTAGCTGTTGATCCGCGGCGCGCCGTCGGCGCCGAATGCGGCGGAAGCGTTGCCCTGAAGATGGAAGTCCGGCGTCACGCCGGCATCGAATTCCGCACCGACGCGATCGCGGAACAGATAGCCGAGCGACGCGCCGAACGCCGTGCTGGCCGGCTGCGCGTTGCTGCCGAAATTCGATCCGACGAATCCTGAGGCGAGCCAGTGCCCCGCCCGCGGATCGGCCGCGGATTTCGGCGGCGCGTTCTGGACGTTCTGAACGGGTGGTTTGTCCTGCGCGGACGCGGCCGCCGCCATGAACACTGCGAGCGCCGCGAACAGTACGGTCCGGCTTGAGCGCATGGGCTCCTCTCGGCGCACACGCGTGCAAACGCAAGCCCAGGTCGTTGAAAGGCTGCGCTAGGACCGCCGGACGGCTCGGCGGTACCACGCTGGATGGTGCGTCCAGGCCCAGCGCTTCTCGACCGTTCCGCGCGTCATCGACTGGAACGTTCCGGGCTGAGCCGCCGTGCCTTCGTAGATATGAATGATGAAGCCGACGAGCATCACAATCGCCGCAATATCGTGCGCGACGTACGCGATCGAGACCATGGCCGTGTTGAAGGTCTTCGGGAACCACAGCGGGACGCCTGACAGCACGAACAGCAGCGCGCTCGCGACGATCGTCCAGAAGTACGCTTTCTGCCCCGCGTTGAAGAAGTCGACGTACTCCGGCTCGCGCGCGTGCGCGTTGGTGACGTACGCGCGGATGTCCCGCATCCAGCGGCGATCGTCCGCGGTCCACGACATCGGCCGCCACCAGTTGACGATCTGCAGCACGAACGCGACGACAAAACCGAGGCTGAACCACGGATGGAGCAGCCGCGTCATGGGGCCGCCGCCGAAGAGCGGAGTCAGCAGACGGAAGAGCCAGGGCGTATAGATCGCGAACCCCGACAGCAGCGCAAGCACGAAGAAGATCGCGTACGCCCAGTGGACCACGCGCGTGTAAGCGCGATGGCGCAGCAGCAGATCGTCGGTCATTGCGTCGGACCCGGTTTGTCGTGCGTCGGCGGCTGCGATACTTTCGGCCCCGCCGTGACGTAATGGAAGAAGGCGACCGGGGCCGCACACAGCGCGAGCAGCAGCGCCGTCGGCTTCGCGAGGCGCTTCCAGAACGTGAAGCTCTTCGGAATCTGCGGATTCGCCGGCAGCCCGCCGTACAGTTCGGGCTTCGTCGCGTCGTGCAGCACGTAGATGACGTGCGTCCCCTTGATCGTCTGCGGATCGTAGACACCCGCGTTCGCGAAACCCGAATGCTCGCGCAGCTGCTTCGCGCGCGACTCGGCGAGCGCCACAAGGTCGCTCTTGGTGCCGAACTTCAGGCACCCGGTCGGACACGACTTGATGCACGCGGGCTCGAGACCCTGGCCGACGCGGTCCGAGCAGAGCGTGCATTTGTAGACCTTCTTCGTCAGCGCGTTGAATTTCGGGATGTCGAACGGGCAGCCGCTCGCGCAGTACTGGCAGCCGATGCAGTTCTCCTGCTGGAAGTCGACGATGCCGTTCGTGTACTGGACGATGGCGCCGTCGGCCGGGCACGCG
>Ga0075425_100000323_pt1 | contig 44067 bp, 32 predicted proteins | sample SoiMethybrSBSTD4_FD_75300 | JGI IMG/M metagenome (GOLD analysis project Ga0075425, IMG submission 75300) | Bulk soil microbial communities from a Populus tree surrounding site in Tennessee, USA - Soil MetaG P. TD hybrid SBSTD4 | ecosystem: Environmental > Terrestrial > Soil > Tree plantation... | reverse complement strand
ACGCGTCTCGGCCGCCGGGCGAGTGGCAGACGTATGACATCGTCTTCACCGCTCCGCGCATGACGGGTTCGGGTGAGGTCGAGAGACCGGCGATCGTCACCGTGCTTCACAACGGCGTCGTCGTCCACAACGCGACGCCGTTCTGGGGGCCGACCGCGCACCGGCAGATCAATCCGTACACGCCGTCGCTTGTGAAGGGACCGATCGCGCTGCAGGATCACGGGAACCCGGTCAGGTATCGCAACGTCTGGATCCGGCCGCTGAAGGCGTACGACGCGACGTAACCGGCGCCACCCGTTTGGGTGATCCGAGGCTCAGCGCATGGGCGTTACGCTCGAGCGGTGATTCCTCGACCCGCCGCCGGCGACGACGAACTGCTCGATGCGTACTCCCATGCGGTCACGTCCGCGGTGGAGGTCGTCGGCCCCGCGGTGGTGCGCGTGGAAGTCGATCGCGGCGGCGGCTCCGGCGTCGTCTTCACGCCCGACGGTCTGATCCTCACCAACAATCACGTCGTCCAGCAGAGCGCAAAGCTTTCCGTCGTCCTGCCGGGCGGGCGCTCGCTGCGCGCCGACGTCGTCGGCCGCGACGCCGATACGGATCTCGCCGTGATCCGCGCGACGCCGGACAGCGGCGAGTCGCTGCCATGGGCGCGATTCGGCGACTCGCGCGCGATTCGCGCCGGCCAGATTGCCATCGCGATCGGCAATCCGTACGGTTTCCATCATTCGGTCACGGCGGGCGTCGTCAGCGCGCTCGGACGGTCGCTGCGGTCGCAATCGGGTCGTCTGATGGATGACATCATCCAGACCGACGCCGCCCTCAATCCCGGCAACTCCGGCGGCCCGCTGGTGACGACGCGCGGGGAAGTGATCGGCATCAACACCGCGATGATCATGCCGGCGCACGGGCTGTGCTTCGCGATCGCCAGCAACACGGCGCGATTCGTCGCCGCGAAACTGATTCGCGACGGCCGCATCCGCCGCAGCTACATCGGCGTCGCCGGCCAGAACGTGCCGATTCCCCGCGCGCTCGCGCGCGAGCACCAGATCGCGGTGACGTCCGGCGTCTTCGTCGTGTCGGTGGAGGCGGACAGTCCCGCCGCGATCGCCGGGCTGCGCGACGGCGATGTCGTGATCGCCTGCGCGGATCAGATCGTCGGCGCAGTCGACGATCTGCACCGCCTGCTTGGTGAAGATCGAATCGGCGTGCCGACGCCGTTCACGATTCTTCGGCGCGGTCAGCGTCGACGGATCTCGATCGTTCCCGCTGAGTCGCGCGCTTCATGAGCGGGTCTCAGGCCGCCGGCTCGAGGAGCGTCCAGAGCGACTGGTCCAGGCAGGTGCTTCCGAGCGGGAGCGATTGACGCAGTATCCCTTCCTCTAACGCGCCCAGTTTGCGGAGCGCGCCGATGCCGCGTCCGTTACTGACCGCCGATCGCGCTTCCAGTCGATTGACGCCGAGCACGCCGAAGGTGAAGGCGACTGTCGTCGTGGCCGCGGCCATGAACAGGCCGCTTCCCCAGTAGGGCGAGCCCAGCGCGAACCCCCACTCCGCGACATCCCATTGCGGGTCGCGAGCGCGGATCTGAATGAGGCCGACGGCGCCGGCCTCGCCGCGCGGCACGATTCCGAGGGTGAGTGACGACCCCGACGTTCGCTCGCGGCGAGTCCACGAGATGAATCGTTCGAAGCCTTCGAACGTGGACGGCGGCGCCGACATCAATCGTGTCACATCGTCCGTCGTCAGGAGCTCGAACAGCGACCTGGCGTCCGAAGCGCGCAGCTCGCGAATCGTCACGTGCCGGTTCGTGAGGACGATTTCGGTCAGTTCTCTGGCGAGTTTGTTATCGAAACTGGCCACAAATGCACTTCGCGGGTCGGCTCGGCGCATGACGTCGGGCCAGAGGGGCAGGTTTCGCGCCAACCCCGAAGTTTTCGCGGGCGCCCTCGGGATGGTCGAGCGCGCCCTGTGCGAGTTCAGGACACACCGAATTCGAGCAAACGAACTAACACGGTCCGGCTAAGTGAGTTACGCGTGACTCTCGCTAGAGCGTGATCAGCCCGCGCCGGGCGGCACGCCGGACCGCGTCGGTCCGATTTGCCGCACCGAGCTTTCCCGAGATCGACGACACGTGAAACTTCACGGTCTGATCGCTGATGCCGAGCCGCGTGGCGATCGCCTTGTTCGGCAGTCCTTGCGCCAGCAGTTCCAGCACTTCGATCTCGCGCGGCGTCAGCCCTTCTTCGAAATCCGAACGCGGCTCCGATCCCTTTTTCGCGATCAGAATCGCGTCGGCGTCAATGGCGGCGGCGCGCGCTTCCGACAGCGTCGCGAACTCGGCCACGATGCGGATCGAGCCGTTTGTCTCGGCTTTGAGACGGATTCGATCGGGAGGGCTTCCGACAAGAATCGCTCGCATGAGAGATGGTCAGAAACTGCCCAGTCTGACTGCAGTCAGACTCATTGTGGCCGCTCGACGACCTTGACGTTGACCGTTTGCGCAGCGCCCGCGCGCAACACGCCCACGGGGACGGCGCGTCCGACGCGGTCGCCGAGCAGCAGATCCAGCAAATCTTCCGGCGACTCGATTGGCTGGCCGTCGAACTCGACGAGGATGTCCCCGACGATAATCCCCGCGCTCGCCGCGGGACTCCCGGCCGTCACGGCGACGACGAGCAGCGCCTCGTCGCGTCCCTGCGAGCGGTGCTGCTCGGGCAGTTCGACCGGCTGTCCCGCGATGCCGAGGTAGCCGCGCTTCAGCTGGCCGTGCTCGATGAGCGTTGCCGCCGTCTTCCACGCGATCGACGCCGGGATGACGACGCCGGTGCCGCGGATCGACGCGGCCGTCGCCACGCCGATCAATGCGCCTGTGGTGTCGGTGAACGCGCCGCCCGCGAAGCCGTCGTGCATCGGCGCGGTCGTGCGGATGACCTGGTCGATCGCGCGGCGTCGGCCGGTCGGCAGCGGCCCGCCGATCACGGACACGATTCCGGCGCTCGCCGTCACGACGTTGCTCCACGAGCGCGCGATGGCCAGCGCGAGGTTGCCGACGCGCGGCGGCGCCGCCGACGGTTGAATCGGTCTGGTCCCGAGGCCATTGACTCTTAAGACGGCGAGATTCGTCGTCGGATCCCATCCAGCGAGCTCCGCGTCGAGCACGGTGCCGTCGCCGCGGCGGACGTGCAAGCCGTCCCCGCTGCGGCCGAGCGCACCGACCGTCGTCAGCACGACGTTGTCAGCGTACACGAGACCGCTTGCGGGACGTCGGCGGCCCTGGACCTGGACGACGGCGGGAGCGGCTGCGTCGACGGCGTCCGCGAGCGCATTCGAGAAGGAGGTGAGCAAATCGGTTGTCATGCGGCGATCGTGGCAGGTCCGGGCACGGCTAACATCACCCAAACAGGGGGCACGAACACGAAACCACGAAAAGCATTACTCTCTCGGGGATGTCACGCTGTCACGCTGTCGCCGCCCTGGCCATCGTCGCCGCGTTCGCGTCTGGCCTCGTGCGTCCGACGGCACAGACTGCGCCCGCTGAAACGATTCTCGTCAACGGCCACATCGTCACCGTGGACGCGCGTTTTTCAATCGCGCAGGCGGTCGCCATCGCGAACGGAAAAATTGCGGCGGTCGGCACGGACGCCGACATCCGCAAGCTCGCGGGGCCGCAGACGACCGTCATCGACCTGAAAGGCCAGACTGTGACGCCCGGCCTCGCGGACGATCATCTGCACGACGCAGGGGGCGGCCCGGGCGTCGATCTCTCCCGCGCGCGAAGCATCGCGGACGTGCTCGCCGCCGTCAGCGCGCGCGTCGCGGTCAGCCGGCCCGGCGAGGTCGTCGTCTCCAACAGCGACTGGCATGAAGCGCAGCTCAAAGAGCACCGGCTGCCGTACCGCAAGGATCTCGACGAGGTGTCGCCGCACAACCCGGTGGTCCTCGTCCGCGGCGGGCACGAATACATCCTTAATTCCGCCGCGCTCGTGCAATGGAACATCGCGAAGTCGACGCCGCAGATTGCCGGCGGGCGCATCTCGCGCGACGCCGCCGGCGAGCTGAACGGCGAGCTCATCGATCGCGCGAAGTCGCTCGTGCGGCTCCCGGCAGGTCCGCGGCTGACGATCGAAGCGCTGCAGGAGCAGCACCGCAAGCTCAACGCGGCGGGACTCACGAGCATCCGCTACCCCGGTGCGTCGGTGGAGCAGTATCGCCTGCTCCAGGAAATGGAGCGGCGCGGCATCCTGACGATGCGCGTCAGTCAGCTGCTGCGCCTCGGGGCGGACAGCGCGGCCGGGATGCGCGACGCAATCGCCGCGTCAGGCGTGAAACCCGACGAAGGCGACGAGTGGGTCCGCATCGGCGGCATGAAGCTCGCCGTCGACGGCGGGTTCGAAGGCGGCTGGATGCGTCAGCCGTACGCCGAGCCGTGGGGCGAAGGCGGATCTTTCCGCGGCGTCAACACGATGCCGCAGGACAAGTACACCGACGTCGTCAAGGAACTGAACCGTCTGGGATGGCGCGTGGCGACACACGCCGTGGGCGACGCGGCGATCGACGAAGTGATCGCGGCGTACGAAGCGGCGAACGCGGAGCGGTCGATCGCGGGGAAGCGCTGGTCGCTCGAGCACGGATTCATTCCTCGGGCGGATCAGTTCCCGCGCATGAAGAAGCTCGACCTCGTCATCTCTGCGCAGGATCATCTCTACCTCGCCGGGCCGAGTCTCGTCGCGTACTGGGGTTCGGCGCGCGCCGCGCGCACGACGCCGGTCCGCGAATATCTCGATCGGGGATTCCGGGTCGCCGGCGGGACGGATTCTGCTGTCGTGCCGTATCCGCCGCTCTGGGTCATCTATCACTTCGTGACGCGCGACACGATCAGTGGCGGCGTGCTGGGCGCGGATCAGAAAATCACGCGGAAGGAAGCCCTGCAGCTCGAGACGATCAACAACGCATACTTGACGTTCGAGGAAACGATCAAAGGATCGATCGAACCGGGCAAGCTCGCGGATTTAATCGTTCTACCCGAGGATATACTCACGTGCCCGGCCAAGCACATCGAGCAGATGCACGTGTCGATGACAATCGTCGGCGGAAAGATCGTTTATCGGCGACCTTCGTAAGTCTTTACGTCCCGGGTAACGCGGCGCCGGCCTACCCTCTGTAAAATCAACAACATCCGGCTGGTCTCAACCTTGCTCAAGGAGGAAATCCGTGACTCGACGCGACCATCGTGTGTCTTTCATCGTGGTTCTTGCTGTGCTTTTCGGATTCGTGTTGATCGGCGCTCGTCCGGCGCGCGCGCAGCCGCCCTCAGGTTCGCCGACCGAGGGGGACGAGCAGCAGCCGCCCGCCGCGGCAACGGCGGCATCGCCGAGCAACGCGACCGCTCAAGCGCCCGCTGACGACGACGAGAGGCTCGATCCATCCGAGCCTGATTTTTCGATCATCAATCTGCCCAGCACGCTGCGGCTGCCGAAATTCAAGGGCGACTTCCATCTCGTGCATCGGTTCAACGAGAACCTGCGGCGAGACGACTTTGAAACGCAGCTTGCGAATCTGTTCGGCATCGATCAGGGTGCGACGATTGCCCTCGAGTTCCGCTTCGGCGTCTGGAAGCATCTGCAGGCCGTGGTGCTGCGCACCAACGCCAACAGGACGGTTCAGTTTCAGGGCAAGTACGACGGGTGGCATCAGAGCTCGTCGTTTCCGGTGTCGATCTCGGGGATTATCGCCGCCGAGGGCACGAACAACTTCGGCGCCTGTTCGGATTGCGATCCGGCGTTCGCGCAGTCGTACGGCGCGGTCGTGTCGCGCGAGTTCGGCGATCGCGGCGCGGTTTACCTCGAGCCGTTCTTCGTGCACAACACCGGTGGCAACGCCGTTGCCGACCGCGACACCGGCTTCATGGGCATCGGCGCGCGCGGCCGCGTCCACGGCGACACGTATCTCGTGTTCGAAGTGTCGCCGCGGCTCGGCGGCTATGTGATTCAGGATGCGGAGTATTCAGTCGCGATCGAGAAGCGTGTCGGCGGACACGTCTTTCAACTCGTCTTCGGCAACGGAGCGGCGACGACATTTGCCCAGATCGCGCGCGGCGGCAACCCCGAATCGCTCTACTTCGGGTTCAACCTGAGTCGAAAGTTCTACTGACCGGTACTGACAGGGGAGGATGTGCGATGAAGCGTCTGAGTGTGCTGTTGATCGGAATCGTGCTGTTCGCGGCTTCCTGCGGAAGCTCTTCTACCACCGCTCCGACCTCGCCGACCAAGCCGACGTTTACGGCGACTCTTCTGCCGTCGAACGAGACAAACACCGTTGTCGGTGGCGAGAACACCGGCAGCGGCACCGCGACTATTACGTTTGACGTGAACAAAGACGCGTCCGGCAACATCACGAGCGGCACGGCGACCTTCGTCGTCAATCTGACCGGATTCCCTTCGAACACACCGATCAACATCGCGCACATTCACCAGGCGGCTGCTGGCGCCAACGGTTCGATTGTCTTCACTACGACGCTCGCCGCCGGCGAAGTGAACCTGGTAAACGGAACCGGTTCGTTCACCAAGGCCGGAATCGCTCCGTCGCCGTCCGATGCGTCGATTTTCCAGGCGATCATCAACAATCCGGCCGGCTTCTACTTCAACGTGCATTCGCAGCTCAACCCCGGCGGCGTTGCCCGCGGGCAACTGACGAAGGTGCAGTAGGGAATCGATCTCGCGCGTTGCGTAACGCGTTCCTCTCGCGTTCACACGCGCAGCCGGTCGTGCGACATCCACCCCGCACGACCGGTTCTTTTTTTACATGGGGCTCTGCCCCATACCCCGGCTCCTCGCTCGCGGGGGCCGCTCGCCCCGCTCCGCTCGTCGCTTCGCGCTCCCGCGCGTTCGATCTCACATGGGCGCTGCCCATCCCGCCTTAGCATCCGCTGGATTTCGACGGTCGCTTCGACGGGCCGCCGTAGCCTTGGCGAAGGTGGGCGCTTCGTCGCATCGCCCTCCCGCGCGTGTGGCTCGACTTCTGACTTGTGACTCTTGACGTGTGACTCTTGACTTCAGCGACGGTCGGCAACGGCTAGTCGCTGGCGGAAGCCCTGTGTGATGCGCCCGGCACCTTGAAGCGAAATCGCCGAGAGGGGCTGAGAGCGTTCAGCCCTCAGCCCTCGGCCATTTCGCGATCGCACTAGTAAGGCTGCATCGCCCCCTGATACGGAATCACCTGTCCGGGCTGGACCTGGACGTCGAACATCAGCGTCTGGTAGCCCGGCGCGTTGATCTGGATGCGGTGCGCGCCGCCCGTCAGCGTCAGCGGCTGATTCGTGCCATCGAAGTCGCTGACCGTCCCGACGTAAGTGCCGTCGACGTAGACCTGGCCATCGCCCGGGGAGATCTCAAGCGCGATGCCACCGTAGTACGTCGAGTTCGGCTGCACGTAGACCGGCGCCGCCGGCGCTCCATAGCCGTAGACCGGAATCGGGGACGGATACGCGTAGGTGTACGCCACCGGGTATCCCACGTAGACGCCGAATCCGAGATGGAAGTGCGGCCGAAAGACGTACGGGCGGTACACCGGATGCCCGTAATAGTGCGGCGCGTAGTACGGGTGATACGCGTGGTTGTCGTAGTGCCCGTTGTAGCCGTGATTGTCGTAGTGCTGCGCGTTGTTGTATGCCGGCGGCACCGTTCCGCGCGGAACCGCGTAGCCCTCGACGCGCGGCCCAGGGGCATTCGCGCGCGGCGCCGGGGCGGGCGTCGCGACCTGGGCTCGCGGCGCGGGCGCCATGTGCGGCGCCTGGACGACGCGCGGCTGCTGAACATTATTCGGTGCAGCTCCGCGATACGGTGCCGCTTCGCGAGGGGCGGCCTCGCGGCGCGGTTGCGTCTCGCGCCGCTCCGTGCGCGCCTCCGCGCGCTCGCCCGAAGACTGCCTGTTCTCGCCGCTTTTCGCGACCGAGCCCGGCGAGCGGTATCGTCCGCGATCATCCTGCGCGGCCGACGCCGGCGCCGCCAGGCTGATGACCGTCGTCGCGGCGACGGCTGCATGAACGATGTTGAGCTTCATATGGGTCCCTTCGATGTCGGCCATTCTGGATGGCCAGACACTGTCCCTTAGATCAAGGACTCTGCCAACAGAGTCGGGCGTTTTCCCTAGGAAAACCGGGGACTTCGCCCACGAGCCTGAGCCATTGCAGCTTTTTGAGGACGAGGTCAGAGGTGTCTCAGACCAGTCTGAGACGTCTCAGACCAGTCAGACCAGTCTGAGACGTCTCTGACCAGTCTGACCTGACCAGTCTGACCAGTCAGATTAGTCGGACCGCAGTATCATCGCCCGCCATGAAGCGATTCTTTCTCGGCTGCTCAGTCCTCTTTCTGCTGACATCTGTGATGTCGGCGCAGCGCGCCCCGCGCGTCTTCACCGACGCTGATTACGCCCGCGCGGAAAAGTTCATGACCTACAACGTGACGCCGCTCGTGCACCACAGCGGCGTGCGCGCCAGCTGGCAGCCGGACGGCAAGTTCTGGTACCGGACGACGACCGAGAACGGACCCGAGTTCTTCCTCGTCGATCCCGCGACGGGATCGAAAACGCGCTGCACCCTGCCGGTCTGCAACGAGCGGAACGCCGACGCGGCGGGTGGCCGCGGCGGCGGCCGCGGAAATCGCCGCGACGCGCCGTCGCCCGACGGCAAGAAGACGGTCTTCATCCGCGACTGGAACCTGTGGGTCCGCGACGTCGCCACGGGCAAGGAAACCGCCCTGACGACCGACGGCGTCAAGGATTACGGCTACGCCACCGACAACGCCGGATGGACGCGCAGCGACCGGCCCATCGTTTCGTGGTCGCCGGATTCGAAAAAGGTCGCGACGTTCCAGCAGGATCAGCGCAAGAGCGGCGAGATGTATCTCGTCGACACGAAGGTCGGCCACCCGAATCTGCAGGCCTGGAAATACCCGCTGCCCGGCGACGACGACGTGACGATGATCGAACGCGTCGTCATCGACGTGGAGAAGGGCACCACCGTCCGGTTCAAGATGCCGCCGGACCAGCACCGCTCGACACTGTGCGACGACGTGGCGTGCGGACAGTCGTGGGACGACGTGCAATGGGCGCCGGACGGCTCGACGGTCGCATTCGTCTCGACCGCGCGCGATCACCGCCGCGAGCAGCTGCTCGTCGCCGAGTCGGCGACGGGAGCGATCCGCGACGTGCTCGAAGAGAAGGCCGAGACGTTCTACGAGTCAGGCAACGGACGCGTCAACTGGAAGTACCTGCCGAAGTCGAACGAGGCGATCTGGTTCTCGGAGCGCGACAACTGGGGCCATCTCTATCTCCACGATGCGCAGACAGGCCGCGAGAAGCTGCAGATCACGCACGGGGAAGGCAACGTCACGCAGCTGCTGCGCGTCGACGAGGAGAATCGCCTGCTGTACTTCGTCGGCGTCGGATTCGAGAAGGGACGCGATCCGTACATCCGCCATCTCTATCGCATCGGCATGGACGGGAGGAATCTGAAGCTGCTGACGCCGGATGACGGCGACCACGACGTCTCGCTGTCGCCTTCCGGGAAGTTCTTCGTCGACGTCTGGTCGAAGCCCGATGTGCCGCCGACCGCGCAGCTCCGCGACGCGAACGGCGCGATGATGCTCGCGATCGAGAAGGCAGACGTTTCGAAGCTCGTCGCGGCCGGATGGAAGCCGCCGCAGCCGATCACCGTCAAGGCGCGCGACGGCTCGACGGATCTCTACGGGCTGCTCTACAAGCCGACGCATCTCGATCCGTCGCAGAAGTATCCGATCGTCAACCACATTTATCCCGGGCCGCAGACCGGCTCGGTCGGCGGCCGCAGCTTCAATCCCGCGCGCGGCGACGCGCAGGCGCTCGCCGAGCTCGGATTCGTCGTCGTCGAGATCGACGGGATGGGCACGCCGTGGCGCTCGAAGAAATTTCACGAGGCGTATTTCGGCAACATGGGCGACAACACGTTGCCCGATCAGGTTGCCGGGATGAAGGAGCTCGCCAGGCGCTACCCGTGGATCGACATCGATCGCGCCGGCATCTACGGCCACTCCGGCGGCGGCTATGCGACGGCGGACGCGATGTTCCGGTATCCGGACTTCTTCAAAGTCGGCATCTCGGAGGCGGGCAATCACGACAACCGCGTGTACGAGGACGACTGGGCGGAGAAGTGGCAGGGGCTGCTCAAGACGAATGCCGACGGCACGACGAACTACGACAACCAGGCGAATCAGCTGGTCGCCAAGAACCTGAAAGGGAAGCTCCTCCTCGCGCACGGGACGATGGACACGAACGTGCCGCCCTACAACACGCTGCTCGTCGTCAACGAGCTGATCAAGGCGAACAAGGATTTCGATCTGTTGATGCTTCCCAACCGCGGACACGGATTCGGCAACGAGCCGTACATGGTGCGCCGCCGGTGGGATTATTTCGTCAAGAATCTTCTGGGCGCGGAGCCGCCGAGGGAATATCAGATGCACGCGCCGGCGGAGCGGCCTGCGACGCAGCAATGAGCCACGAAAGCACGAGGCCACGAAACACGTAGCCACGAAAACACGAAAGCACGAAGATTTCTTGTACACGAGAATTCGTTGATGACGCCTGTCGCGATGCCACCGAAGAACTTCACGCACGGCGACGTGCTGCGGTGGCGCCGCGTGCCCGGGCTGGTGCTGGCCGAAGTCCAGTACGAGGCGGGCCTGCGCGTGCCGCGCCACACACACGCGCACGCGCGGCTCGTTCTGGTGCTTTCCGGCGGCATGACGGAGATCCGCGGCGACGATACGTCCACTTTCGGTCCCTCAACGCTGCTGTTCCGAAAGGCGGAGGAGCCGCACACTTATGACATCGGAGCAGGCGGCGCGACCTGTCTCGTCGTCGACATCGACCCGGCGTGGCTCGGGCGCCTGCGCGATCAGGCACCGGTGCTCGCCGGTTCGGCAGCGTTTCGCGGCGGACTCGTGCTTCACCTGGCGCATCGCCTTCATGGCGAGTTCCGGCTGCGTGACGAGGTGTCGCGCCTGGCGATACAGAGTCTCGCGCTGGGCGTCCTCGCCGAGGCGTCGCGGCGCGTCACCCGAGCCGCCGAGCGTCCCGACCGAGGAGTGCCGCTCTGGCTCCGTCAGGCGCGCGCGCTCGTCGATCTCCATTTCACGCAGCCGCTTCCGCTCGCGTCGGTGGCCGGGCGCGTCGGCGTGCATCCGGTCCACCTCGCGCGCACGTTCCGCCGCTGCTACCAGACGACGTTTGCCGGATACGTGCGGCATATGCGGATCGAGTTCGCGCGCCGCGAGCTTGCGGGATCGGCAAGCCTCAGCGCGATCGCCGCCGCCGCCGGATTCTGCGACCAGAGTCACTTCTCCCGATCGTTCAAGCAGTACACCGGGATGACGCCCGCCGAATACCGGCTGTCCCTCCAGGTCCGCTAAGCCCGTCCCAGGACGTTCGCGCGATGCAAGACGACTGTCCGCCTGAAGCCGGACACTGCCGGGAACGTACACGGCGCACCGAATGGGACTTCTTTCGAGGAAATCGCTCGCGGATCTTCACGCGGAAGCGGAGCGTGGGATGCTGCGCCGCTCGCTCGGTCCGCTCAATCTGACGGCGCTTGGAATCGGCTGCATCATCGGCACCGGCATCTTCGTGCTGACCGGGACGGCCGCGTCGCAGAATGCAGGACCCTCGCTCGTGCTCTCGATGATCATCTCGGCTGTGGGCTGCGCGTTCTCCGGACTCTGCTACGCCGAGTTCGCCTCAATGGTCCCGGTCGCCGGCAGCGCGTATACCTACGCGTACGCGACGGCGGGCGAGATCTTCGCGTGGATCATCGGCTGGGACCTGATCCTCGAGTACGCGCTCAGCGTCTCGACGGTGGCTGTCGGCTGGTCCGGCTACTTCGTCAGCCTCGCGCGCGACCTCGGGATCGCCATTCCTCCGGCGCTGACGATGGCGCCGAGCAACGTTCCGGCGGCGGTCATCGTCCTCGTCGTGGCGGCGCTGCTCATCGTCGGGATCAAGGAGTCGGCCGACACGAACACGGTCCTCGTGCTCGTGAAGACGCTCGTGCTCGTCGTGTTCATCGTCGCCGGTGTGTCGTACGTGAATCGGGCGAATCTGACGCCGTTCGTGCCGCCGAACGAAGGCGAATTCGGGCGCTTCGGCTGGAGCGGCGTGCTGCGCGGCGCGGGCGTGATGTTCTTCGCCTACATCGGCTTCGACGCCGTTTCGACGGCGGCGCAGGAAGCGAAGAATCCCGCGCGCGACATGCCGATCGGCATCCTGGCGTCGCTGGCCATCTGCACGGTGATTTACATCCTGGTCGCGGTCGTGCTCCTGGGCATCGTTCCCTACCGGCAGCTGAACGTTCCGGATCCGCTCGCCGTGGGCATCGACGCGACCGGCATCACGTGGCTGCGGCCGGTCATCAAAGTCGCGGCGATCTTCGGTCTGTTCAGCACGATGCTGGTCAACCTGCTCGCGCAGACGCGGATCTTCTATTCGATGAGCCGCGACGGCCTGCTGCCGCCGGTGTTCGCGACCGTGCACGAGCGCTTCCGCACGCCGCATCTCAGCACGATCATGACGGGCGTCGTGATCGCGCTCGTCGCCGGGCTGACGCCGATCAACGTCCTCGGACAGCTGGTCAGCATCGGGACGCTGCTCGCGTTCGTGCTCGTCAGCATCGGCGTCATCGTGCTGCGGCGCACGGCGCCGGACACGCCGCGCCCGTTTCGGACGCCGGGCGTGCCCTACGTGCCGATCGCGGGCGCGATCATCTGCCTGGCGCAGATGATCGGACTGCCGCTGGCGACGTGGGAGCGTCTGTTCGTCTGGCTCATTGCAGGCCTTGTCATCTACGCCGCTTACGGGAGACGCCATTCGATCACAGAAATCGCCGGCGTCCGTTCGAGGGTGTAACACGCCGCGCGCCGCCCGGACTGTGCAATGGTGCGCAATAATCACCGTTCCGACGAACACGATGGCGCACAGTGGCGCCTTCGCGTCACGGCACAGTTCTCGCCTTGTTGGACAGCGGAGAAGTCCAATGGATCCTGCGCTGGCGACAAGTTCGAACACGGCTTTCCCAACGCCGGTCGTTTTTCAGGATGGCCTCGGCGAGCGCCGTCGCGCTCCGGATCCGTCCGGCGCCGAGACGCTGGAGCGTCTCCATCTGCGCGAAGAACTGACGGCGATACCGTCGTTCGAATTCGCGCTGCGCGAGCGCGCGAGCCGCCTGAGCGCATTCCGCCACGCATACTACTCGCGCGTGCGCTGCGTCGATCGGCTCGGCGCGCCGCCGCCCGCGCTCGCGCTCGTCTCCGAAGCGGTCCGCGGCGTGCGCCTTTCGACGCTGCTCGAAAAGGAAGACCGCCCCGCGATCGACATCCACACCGCGCTGCATCTGATTCGCCAGCTCGTGTCGGCCGTCGCCGTGCTGCACGAGACCGCGCGCGACATCGCGCACGGCGCCATCGGCCCCGAACGCATCATCCTCACGCCGAACGCCCGCATCGTCGTCGTCGAGTACGTCCTCGGATCCGCGCTCGAACAGCTGCGGTACTCGCCGGAGCAGTACTGGAAGGATCTGCGCGTCGCGCTGCCGCCGTCGGCCGGCATGCCGCGGTTCGATCAGCGCGTCGACGTCGCGCAGATCGGCATCACGGCGCTGTCGCTCGTCCTCGGCCGTCTGGTCGGCGACGACGAGTACCCGGCGGGCATTCAGGACGTGCTGTCGGCGGCGTGGGCGATTTCGACGAAGGGCGAGCTGACGCCGCTGCCCTCGGGATTCCGCAACTGGCTCTCGCGCACGCTCGACGAGCAGCCGCAGAAACGGTTCGCGTCGGCGCTCGAGGCGCGGGCCGAGCTCGACAAGGCGCTCGCGTCGGAAGGCGACTATTCGGCGGCCGGCCTCGCGAACAAGGTCGCCGAAGCGAAAGCGACGCTCAAGGGCCAGCCGGTGGCGCCTCCGGAACCTCCGCGCGCGGCCGAATTGCCCGAGGCCTTGTCGCATTTCGAGCCCGAAACCGTACGGATCGTCCAGCCCGCGCAGCCCGCCGAGCCGGTCTACCAGGCGCCGGTCTATCAGGCGCCGGCCTATCAGACGCCGATCTATCAAGCGCCGGAAGAAAAGCGGGAACCGCGAGAGACGCGGGAAGCGCGGGAATCGACGTCGTCCGGCAGCGGGCAGTACAAGGCCTTCGATCCGAAATCGGTTCCGCATTACGCGCCGCGCCCGTCGTCGTCCGAATTCGAGGAGGAGACGACGTCGGGCGGCGGCGGCTGGAAGAAATGGCTCGCGGCGGCGGCCGCCCTGGTCCTCGTCACCGTCGCCGGCGGCGCCGTCGCCGCCTACAAGTTCGCGGCGAAGCCGTCGTCGCAGACCGGGACGATCAACATCTCGACCGATCCGGTCGGCGCGCAGGTTCTCGTCGACGGCGCGCCGCGCGGGCTGACGCCGCTGACGCTGACTCTCGACGCCGGCACGCACAGCGTGGAGCTGCGCGGCGCCGGACAACCGCGCATCATTCCGATCACGATGACCCCCGGCGCGCAGCTGACGCAGTACGTGGAGCTGCCCAAGGCGATCGCAGCCGTCGGCCAGCTGCAGGTGCGTTCGGATCCGCCCGGCGCACAAGTGACCGTCGACGGCCTTTCGCGCGGCCAGTCGCCGGTGCTCATCGACACCCTCGCGCCCGGCGAGCACGACGTCGTCCTTTCGAATGAGCTTACGACCGTGAAGCAGACGGTGACGATCGAGGCGGGCGCCACGGCGCAGCTGCTCGTGCCGCTGAAGACGAACGAGGGCGCGCCGGTGTCCGGCTGGCTGACCGTCAACGCGCCGGTCGACGTGCAGCTCTACGAGAACAAGCGGCTTCTCGGCGACAGCCGCAGCGATCGGATCATGGTGTCGGCCGGCAAGCATGAGATCGAGATCGTCAACGAGGTGCTCGGCTACCGCGCCACGCGGACCGTCCAGGTGCCGGCCGGCAAGGTCGCGCCGATCGCGCTCACCTGGCCGACGGGCACGGCGTCCATCAACGCGCAGCCGTGGGCCGAGGTGTTCGTCGACGGATCGAAGATCGGCGAGACGCCGCTCGGCAACGTGTCGATGCCGATCGGCCCCCACGAGATCACCTTCCGCCACCCCGAACTCGGCGAGCAGAAGCAGGGCGTGACGATCACGTTGAAATCGCCCGCGCGCATCAGCGCCGACCTGAGGAAAAAACCATGATGGCCCTGGTGCCCTGGTCCTTTCTGCTCGGTCTGTCCTGGGTGATACGCGCCTGGGCGTCGGAGCTCCGCCGGACCAAGAAAGACTGAACGACCATGCTGACAAGCCTTCTGTTCGTGATGATGGTGGCGGGCCCGGATCAGGATTCGCTCACGGCGGCCCGGGAGCTGTACGCGTCCGCGGCGTACGAGGACGCGCTGAACGTCCTCAGCAAGATGCCGGCGGATCGGCCTGCGGAGGAGACGCGCGCGGCCGAGCAGTACCGCGCGTTCTGTCTGCTTGCGCTCGGCCGGAACGGTGAAGCCGAGCGCGCCATCGAAGCGGTGGTGCAGAGCGCCCCGACGTTCCGTCCGTCGGACACCGACATCTCGCCGCGCATGAAGGCCGCGTTCGTCGACGTCCGCCGCCGGATGCTGCCGTCGATCATCCAGCAGAAGTACACGAACGCGAAGTCGGCGTTCGATCGCAAACAGTTCGAGGCCGCCGCGTCCGGATTCGCGGAAGTGCTGACGATGATGGGCGATCCCGACGCCGCGCAGGCGGTCGCGCAGCCACCGCTTGCCGACATGCGCACGCTCGCGGTCGGCTTCCACGACCTCAGCGTGAGCGCGATTCCGCCGCCGCCGCTGCCCGCGGCCGATGTCCGCGGGACGGCGTCGATTCCGGCCAAATCGAGCCCCGTGGCCGCGCCGTCGGCTTCCGCCCCTGCGCCGGCCGCCACCGCGGCGAGGGCGCCCGCGGCCGCCGCGGCGAACGTGCCGTCGGCGAAGGTCTACACCATGCTCGACAGCAACGTCATCCCGCCGCTCGCCATCCGGCAGGACCTGCCGAAATACCCGGGCGACGTGCCGATTCCCAGGGTCGGGCAGATCGAAATCCTGATCAACGAAGCGGGCGCCGTCGAGAGCGCGATCATCCGGTCGTCGGTGAACGCGAAGTATGACGAGCTCGCGCTGAGCGCCGCGCGGCTGTGGCGGTACAAGCCCGCGACGATCAACGGGATGCCTGTGAAGTACCGGAAGGTGATTTCGGTCACCGTCAAGCCCGCGGGGCGGTCGTAGTCAGCGACTGAAACGGTACACGCGACCGGCTTTCATCACGAAAACGACGCGGCGGACGGCAGCGATGTCGTCCAGGGGATTTCCGTCCGTCGCGACGAGGTCCGCTTCCATCCCTGGCGCAATCGCGCCGATCTGATTGCCAAGGCCCAGCGACTCCGCCGACACCGACGTCGCGCTGACGATGGCGTCCATCGCCGTTTCGCGCGCGTCGCGGACCCGGTAGACGAACTCTTCGGCGTTGCGCCCGTGCGCGCCGGCGACCGCGTCGGTGCCGAACGTGATCTTCACCTTGCGCGCCCGCGCGCGTCGCAGGACGTCGATCGTCGGCGCGATCCCTTTCTCGAGCGTCTCGAGCGCCTGCGGCGTGAAGTCGAACCCGTCGCGCTTGTCGAGATAATTGTGGAGGACGAGCAGGTTCGGATCGAAGTACGTGCCGCGCTCGGCCATCAGCGCGAGCGTTTCGTCCTTGAGAAACGTGCCGTGCTCGATTGACGTGCAGCCGGCGAGCACGGCGGCGCGCGCGCCCGCGTCGCCGATCGCATGGACCACCGAGCGCAGTCCGACCGCTTTCGCCTCGCCGCACGTCGCCTGAATCTGGGCGTCGCTCATGCTCTGATCGCCGCCGGCGCCGAGTCCCGTCGTCGCAAACAGCTTGATGACGTCCGCGCCTTCGTCCTTCGTGCGTCGCACCAGCGCGCGCAGCGCATCGACGTCGCCGCTGCGGTTCTGAATCTGATGGAGTGAGGTCAGAATGCGCGGACCCGGCAGCTCGCCACGCCCGATGCGATCGCGAACCGGCGCATCGACCGCGCTGCCGACGCTCTGGACCGTAGTGAATCCTCCCTGCAGCGTGACCCACGCGTCCTCGGCCGTGTAGAGCGCGTTCGTCTCCGTGAGATTGCCTCCGCTGGACGACTTGGCGTGCTCGTCGAAGTGCCAGTTCAGATGCACGTGGGTATCAATCCAGCCGGGCATCAGCGTCGAACGGCTCAGGTCGTAGTCGACCGGCCCCGCATTCGGGTCGATTGTCACGATTCTCGAACCTTCGATGACAACTCGTGACGCCGGAAGCACCCGTCCGCGTCCGTCGACGATCCGATCGACCGAAAGGACGATGCGCTTTGGCTGGGCAATCGGCGCGGAAAGGCCGATACTGAACAGTGAAAGAACGACGACAATCGCAAGTCTTGAATCCATCGGCGCTTTGATGGAGTCTAAAGGAACGTAAGGAGATCGAGTTATGGCAAAACGATCCGGATCCGGCCTGATCTGTCCCCGGTGCGGCGCGCCGAGCGCGAAAATCATCGGTCGCTCGGAGGCACTGCCGGTGGTCTATCTTCGCTGCGACGATTGCGGCCGCACGTCCGTCTCGCCGGAATAACCGACCGACTACCGCTTTTCACATCCCCCGTCGAGGGGCTTGACGCTCCTCACGAGAAACTCGGGCAGCTGCACGTCGCCGACCGGCGCGGAACCGCCGGCGGCGGCGGTCGCGGCGCGCCCGGGGTCCATCGATCCGCGCTGACCGGCGACGGTCGCGTCCGGCAGCAGCCCGATCTTGACCTTCAGCCTCTTCGAATCCGGTTCCGCGCCGACCAGCTCGACGCGCTTGCCGACGAAATCGCGGACGTTCATCCCCGACAGGCGATACATGGTCGTGCCGGTTTCGTCGTTCAGCGTGTACTGGGTCGGGGTGCCGTTGGACCTGGCTACGCAGCCGCTGAGGGTGACGGGCGGCGTCGGCTCCTTCTTCGCCTTGTCGGCTTTGTCCGGCTTGTCCTGCGCGAGCGGAAGAACGACGAGTGCGGCGATCGCTGCGATCATCTTCATGACATCACCGTCCCACGAATCCGCTGATCACGGCCGGGCCTCGCCGTCCGGTCAATGCATAGGTTACTGCCGACGCATCAGCGGCGTCGATGCCGCCAAGCGGACGGATGTAGTCGCCTTCCATGGCGGCCACGGCAACGCCGTCGCGGTAGACAATCTTGTTCGCCGTCGTCGCGCGGATGCGCTCGCCGGTTTCGAGAATGCCGCTGAGATTCAACGGGTCGCAGGCTGAGATCGTGACAAGCGCGGCGTCGCGCGCCGTCCGGCGGACCTCGCGGAGCCGCTCCACGGCGTCTGGCAGCGCGTACTGTTCACCGGAGAGGCCGGCGACGAACCGCCCGCCGCGGATTTCGCCTCTCGCCTCGAGCCGGCGGTAGATGCCGACGAGCGTCCGCCACGGCGGCACGTTCGCTTCGCGCGCGAGGACGCGGCGGCAGACGACGCCGTATCGCTGGAGCAGGGCGCGCGCGTGAACGCCGAGGGCGGACTCGCGCGCGGCCGCCGACGTGTCCGCGGCAAGCGCAGACCAGCGCCCGGCGACCGTCGCCTTCGCTCCCCGCGCGCCGTGCGCGCGAACGATTCCGCGCAGTCCGCCGAATCCGTCCGACGCAACCAGGCCCGCGGAGACCAGCGCGTCGAGCGCCGCCTCGACGTCCAGCAGTTCGAGGCCGCAGGCGGTCCCGAGCTCGTGCGCGAACGACGCGCCGCGGGAGCGCAGACGATCGAGGATCGCTCGCGCGCGTTCGCCGAGCGCCTGCTCGACGCTTATCGCCGGGGCCCCGCCCCGGGCTCGGGACGGATCGGTGTCCGCCTCGAACCGGCGCGTCTGCCAGGCCTCCGCGTGCGCGCGCAGGAAGACCGCGACGGGCGTCGCGCCGCCGAGGCCCGTCGGGCGATCGGGCATCACCGACAGCCGCGCCCATGCGACCTCGCCGGCCAGACACAAGTCGTCGAGCATCGACGGCTGGTAGCCGTCGATGCGCGCCGGCAGAATCGATCGTTCCCACGCTCCAGCGGCCAGTTCATATCCGTCGAGCTGCTCGACGATCGCGCGCACGCCGTCCGGCCCCGCGAGGCGGTGCGATGGATGCACGTGCTGCCAGACGAAGAGGAACCGCACGAAGTCGGCGGGCGAAACCGCTTCGATCTCCGCGCGCAGACGGTTCAGCGTGTAGCGGTGGATGCGCGAGAGGAGCGCACGATCGCACCACTCTTCTTCAGGTGGGGCTCCGCCCCACACCCCGGCTCCGTCGCTCGCGGGGGCCCCTTCGCCCCGCTCCGCTCCTTCGCGACGCGCTCCCGCGCGACGTCCCGAAAAGAAGGGTCCACGCAGCACCACGCCGTCGCTCGCGGGGGGCCCTTCGCTCCGCTCAGCTCCTTCGCGGCCGCGCATTTGCGCCTCAGTCGGTGTGAACGAGCCTCTCAGGACGACGCCGTCGGATTCGAGCGCGACGAGCGCCTGCTCGACGAGCGCGGGATCGACATCCAGCGACGCGGCGAGCATCCCCGCCGTCGTGGGGCCGACGATTGTCAGCCGTCCACGAAGCAGTTCGGCGATCGCTTCATCGCGCGTCCACGTCTTCGTCGCGCGCGATGGCGGCGCCTCGATGGGCGGCTCGAACGCCACGTCAGGATGAATCGCTCGCAGCTCGGGGATGCGCTCGGCGGCTATCCAGATGGGAAGCGCGGACGCCGCGCGCCGGGCCGCGATCAACTCGTCGAAGAGCGAGGCCGGGATGTGACGCGCTTCGCCGGCGGTCAGAAACCCCGAGGTCACGAGCGCGTCGTGCAGCTCGTCGGCGTCGCGTGGATCGGGCCGCTGCTCCTCCCGCACGCGATCGATGGCGGCCGGATCGAGGGCGCCGAGGTCTCCCGCGGACGCCGGGTCGCTTGCGCGCCGCGCGTACACGGCACGCGCCCGCCGCTCCTCGAGCGGCGCGTCGTCCAGGAACGCGTACGGCCGCGCGTTGAGGATCTCGTGCGCGAGCGGCGACGGTTCCGGCGTGTCGCGGGCGATCAGCCGCAGCCGGCCGGCGTGAATGCGATCGAGCAGCGCCGCGAGCGCCGGATAGTCCATCGCCTCTTCGAGGCAGTCGCGGACGGTCTGCGCCACCAGCGGATGATCGGGAATCTGCCGGTCGCCGGGAATGTTCTCGAGGCAGGCGGCGGCATCCGGAAAGACCGCGGCCATCAGATCGTCGGCGAGCATGCGCTGCAGCGGCGGCGGCACTTTCCTCCCGCCACGGCTCCGCGGCACGGCGAGCGAGATCGTCGTGTTCCAGCGCCATCGGGTTTGAAAGACCGGCGCGTCGAGGAACGCCTGCACGAGCACGTCGCGCGCGGTCGCCGAATGCAGGTACCGAAACACGTCGGCGAGCGGAAACGAATGCTGCGGCCCCAGTGAGAGGAGCAGCGCGTCCTCGGTCGCCGCGGCCTGCAGCTCGAAGTTGAACTGGCGGCAGAAGCGCTTGCGCAGCGCGAGTCCCCACGCCTTGTTGAGGCGGCTTCCGAACGGCGCGTGCAGCACCAGCTGCATGCCGCCCGACTCATCGAAGAAGCGCTCGAGCACGAGCGTCTCCTGCGTGGGCAGGACGCCGAGCGCTCGCCGCGACTCGGTCAGATACGAGACGATCTGTTCCGCGGCGGCAGGCGGAAGATCGGGAAGATCCGGTAACGTCCGGCTGAAGCCGGGCTCTCCGTCGCCGGTGACCGGTGCGTCGAATTCCGCGCGCAGATCGCTGACGGCCCGCGAGAGCTCGTCGCTGCGCGCCGGCGCCTCGCCGAGCCAGAAGGGCAGCGTCGGCGGCGCGCCTTTCGCGTCGGCGACACGGACGACGCCCGGTCCGACCTGCAGCACCTGCCACGAGGCGTTGCCCAGCTGAAACACGTCGCCGGCGGTGCTCTCGATCGCGAAGTCTTCGTTCAGCGTGCCGATGAAGGTGTCTTCCGGCTGCAGCAGCACGCGGTAATCGGCGACCTCGGGGATCGCGCCTCCCGACGACAACGCGAGCAGCCGCGCGCCCCGCCTGCCGCGCAGGCGCCGATGGACTTCGTCGCGATGAACGAGCGCGGCCCGCCGGCCCCGCCGTGTCGCGAATCCCTCGGCGACCATGGAGACGACCGCGTCGAAATCGGACCGGGCGAGGGCACGGTACGGCCGGGCGCGGCGGACGAGCGCGAAGAGATCGTCTTCGCTCCACTCGCTCGACACCGTCTCGGCGACGATCTGCTGTGCGAGCACGTCCAGCGGCGCGTCGTATTCGACGATCTGGTCGAGCTCGCCGCGGCGAACGGCGCGGAGCAGCGCGGCGCACTCAACCAGGTCGTCGCGAGAAACGGGAAACAGCCGTCCTCTGGGAACCGCGGACAGGCGGTGGCCCGAGCGGCCGACGCGCTGCAGGAACGTCGCGATGCGGTGCGGCGATCCGATCTGGCAGACGAGATCGACGGTGCCGATGTCGATGCCGAGTTCGAGCGACGCCGTCGCAACGAGCGCTCGCAGCGACCCGCTCTTCAGCCGGTGTTCAGCATCGAGCCGCTTTTCCTTCGAGAGACTGCCGTGATGCGCCGTGACGGCATCCTCGCCGAGTCGATCGCTCAGGTGGCGCGCCACGCGCTCCGCCATCCTCCGGGTATTCACGAACACCAGCGTCGTCCGGTGCTCGAGGACGAGCGCGGTGAGGCGGTCGTAATATTCCTCCCAGATCTCGTGGGACATCACCGCCTCGAGCGGCGAGCGCGGCACTTCAACGGCGAGATCCAGGTCGCGCACATGTCCTTCGTCGACGATGCGCACGCTCCCGGCGTCGGGACCGGCGAGGAATTCGGCGACAACGGCGATCGGTTTCTGCGTGGCGGAGAGTCCGATGCGCTGCAGCCGCACGCCGTTGCCGACAACCTGCTGCAGCCGCTCGAGCGACAGCGCGAGATGCGCGCCGCGGCGCGTGCCGATGACCGCGTGGATCTCGTCGACGATGACGGTCCGAACGGTCCGGAGCATCTGGCGGCTGCGGTCCGCGGTCAGCAGGAGATAGAGCGACTCGGGCGTCGTGACGAGAATGTGTGGCGGCGTGCGCAGCATGGCGGCGCGCTCGGACGAGGTGGTGTCGCCGGTGCGCACCGCCGCCGTGATCTTCGGCGCGTCGACACCGGCGACTTCGGCTGCATCGCGGATTCCGCGCCGCGGTTCGGCCAGATTCTTGTGGATGTCGGCGCTCAATGCCTTCAGGGGCGACACGTACAGCACGCGGACTTCGTCCGAGAGCGGCGCTCGGAGACCATCCTGCACGAGGTCGTCGAGAGCGGTGAGAAATGCCGCGAGCGTCTTGCCGGATCCGGTCGGGGCCGCAATCAGGGTGTGACGGCCTTCACGAATCGCCGCCCATCCGCGCTCCTGCGCGGCGGTGGGCGAGCCGAACGTCTCTTCAAACCAACTGGAAGTAATCGGATGGAAACCGGCGAGCGGCATGGGATCCCGAGTACGAGTATAGTCTCGCGCGATGCGCCCGACTCTGCTCGTTTTGCTGTTTCTCGCGGCCTCGCGATCGCCCGCGCTTGCGTGGGGATGTGACGGCCATCGTGCGGTCGCGATTCTCGCGGAGCATTACGCGCGGCCGTCAGCCGTCGCCGCCGCGAAGGCACTGCTCGCCGCGCATCCGATGGACGCGACGCCGAATCAGTACTGCGGACCGTTTCCCGCCGATCCCATCGTCGAGGCTGCCACGTGGGCGGATGATTACCGCACGGTCAATCCGGCGACCGGACCGTGGCACTTCATCAATCTTCCGCTCGCGGCGGCCGACGCGGCCGCTCACTGGCAGTCGTTCTGTCCGGCGGGTCAATGCGCAGTCGCGCAGATCGTCCGGCAGTTTGACATCGCAAAGACCGCGAGCGACGCGGGCGCGCGCGCAACGGCGCTGCGATTCCTGATTCACCTCATCGGTGACATCCATCAACCGCTGCACGCGATCACCAACGGCGACCGCGGCGGAAATTGCGTTCCGGTGACGTACTTCGGAAAGGCGCCGCAGAGCGATGCGAACGGTAACTTCTCTCCGAATCTGCACAGCGTGTGGGACGAAGGCGGCGTGAACCACCTGATGCAGGCGGTCGGAGCGGCGACTCCGGCGGCGCTGGCGGCGAAGCTGGCGCCGGCGGCCTCGCCGCAGCAGGTCGGCGCGGCGGTGCCGACGATCGCGCGCGTGCTCGCATGGACGGTCGAGGCGAACGCGCTCGGCACGTCGACCGCGTACGGAAAGCTGCCGAAGCCGGTTACGGCTGAACCCGCATCGCCGGGCCTGCTCGCGTCATGCGGCGACAACAACAACGTCGCCCGGCGGATGCTCGCGCTGAACGAAAATCTCGGCGCGTCGTACGACGCCGCTACCCGTCCCGCGGTGAAGGCTCAGCTGCTCGCAGCGGGCAAACGCCTCGCCGCCACGCTCGACGCGCTCTTCCCGTGACTGCCGACTACGGACCACCCGCTACTGACTGATCAACCGTCTCGGATCGGCGTTCTTTCGCGGACGGTATTTCTGCGTGCGCCCGCCGAAGCTGTCTGCGGAATAGAAATTCCCCTCGGAGTCGATCGACATCTGGTGGATTTCCCAGAACTGTCCCGGGAAGGTGCCGTAGGTGCCCCACCAGTAGAGCAGCTTGCCGTTGGTGTCGTACTCGAGCACCTTGGCGTTCGTCCCGTCCGCCACCCAGACGTGCCCGTTCGGTGAAATCAGGATGTCGTTGGGCTGACGCAGGTTCGGCCAGATGTCCAGGTACTTCCCATCATCGTCGAACACCTGGATGCGGTGATTCGAGCGATCAGCCACGTACACCTTCCGGTCCTTGCTGACGGCGATGCCGTGCAGTCCGCTCATCTGTCCGGGCTCGCTGCCGCGCGATCCCCACGCTTTGACGAAGTTGGCGTTCTTGTCGAACTTCGCCACGCGCGAGTTCGTCAGGCCGTCGGCGACGACGAAGCTGCCGTCGGGAAACCACGCGAGATCCTGGGGACGCCCGAAATGTTTCTCGTCGTTGCCGGGGACGTCGGTTTCGCCGAGCGTGCGCAGCAGCTTCTTGCCGTCGTTGGTGAACTCGTAGATCACGTGCCGCGCGTCGTTCACGACCCAGACATGCTTCTCGGGATCGTAAGGGCTGATGCGGACCTTGTGCGGTCCGCCGCCGAGCGGACCGGGATTCGGCGCGTCGAAGAGCGAATCCCACTGCGTCCAGGACTCAATCTGCCTGCCGCTGCCGTCGACGACGACGATGCAGTTGCGAAATTCAGCTTTCGGCTCGGTCGCGCGCTGGCCGAGCGACCCCCACGTCCCGTTGAAGCCGCGGCCGAGCGTCTCCGGGAGCTTCAGCTCGCCGCGCGCGACGATGAAGATGCGGTTCGGCGACTGGGCGAAGACGCCGGGCTGGGATCCCCAGATATAGCCCTGTTTCGCCCACGGCGTTGGCCAGTGGTCGACGACTTCGTACGGCCCCGTCTCGTCTTCTCCTCCTTTTTCGGGGCCGCCCTTTTCCTGAAGCAAAGCCGGGGAAGACGCGAGGCCAATCGCAAAGAGGGCGGCGGCGGTGAAGGCGGGGGTCCGCATTTTTGGATCCTCGAAAATGTGCGGTGATTCTACCTTTTCTTTCTTGATTGAGCCCGTTGTTCCGCCTATGTTCTGCGGAACGCGAGCGGGCCTGAAGGCCCGCCGTGTATCGGCGTCGACCCGGAAACCGTCAGGAGGGCACTGTGCGACTTCAACGCGTGCTGTGGCTGGTCGTCGGGATCGTGCTCATCGGCGTCTCGTCCGTCCTCGCGCAGGAAGCTTCCATCATCGGTACCGTCAGCGACGAAACGAAGGCGCTGCTGCCGGGCGTCACGATCACGGTGACATCGCTGGCGAACGGCAACCAGTACACCGCGGTTTCCAACGCCCAGGGCGAGTACCGCCTGCCGACGGTTCCCCCGGGCATCTACAAGATCCAGGCGGAGCTGCCGGGATTCTCCACCGTCGTCCTCGACAAAGTGGAGCTGCTGGTCGGCCAGCATGCCGCGATTCCCTTCACGATGAAGCTGGCGTCGGTGACCGAGACCGTGACCGTCGCCGGCGAATCGCCGCTCGTCGACGTCTCGTCGTCGCAGGTCGCCGGGAACGTGGACCGGCGGCAGATGGAGGAGCTGCCGCTGCAGGGCCGCAACTGGATGGAGCTGTCGAAGCTGGTCAAGGGCATCACAGCGAACGACGTCGGCAACACGCCGGGCGTCACCAGAGACGACGATTTTCAGCTGAATCTCGACGGCCAGCAAATCACGCAGAAGATCGCCGGCTCGGGCTTCGGCCAGCCGAAGTTCTCGCGTGAATCGATCGCGGAATTCCAAATCGTCACCAACATGTTCGACATCACTCAGGGCCGCTCGACCGGCATCCAGGTGCAGGCGATCACGCGGTCGGGCGCGAACAATCTGAGCGGCAGCTTCTACGGCTTCTTCCGCAGCGACAAGATGAACGCCAAAGATCCGGTCGCCAACAAAGTGCTGCCGTACGAAAACCAGCAGATCGGCGGATCGGTCGGGGGCCCCATCATCAAGGACAAGGTCCACTACTTCGTGTCGTACGAGTACGAGCGCGAGCCGGGAACGCTGGTGACATCTCCATCCGTCCTCGCGGGCCCGACCTTCGAGCTGCCGTACAAGAACGGGCAGAAGAGCCTGCTCGCGCGCGTCGACGACCAGCTCTCATCGAAGGATCGGCTGACGATCCGCGGATCGCGCTGGGACTGGGAGAATCCGTTCGTGCTCGCGGCGGGCGTCCACCCGTCGAATTCGTCCGTCCAGACCAAGAGCGCCACGAACATCGTCGGCATCTGGAACAAGGTCGTGTCGGACAACCGCGTGCAGGTGATTCAGCTCGGTTACAACAACTTCGACTGGACGAACAATCCGCAGCCTGGACTGGAGAACACGATCGAGTACGACTTCGTCGGGCTGACGATCGGCAAGCCGTACAACTACCCGCAGCTGTTCCACCAGAACAATTTCGAGACGCGCTACGACCTCAACTGGCATCGCGGCAATCATGACATCAAGATCGGCGGCGACTTCATCTTCGTGAAGGACACCGGCACGTGGTACATCCAGAAGGTCGGGCGGATGATCTTCAACACGAATCCGTCGGCAGCGCTCCTGAATCAGATTTTTCCGCAGAGCGCCTGGAACGATCCCTCGCAATGGAACCTGAGCCTGCTGCCGATCGGCAACATCCGCGAGTTCGATCCGAACTACCACGCGGGAGACTGGGGCGTGAACGTGCCGCGGCCGACGTTTGCGGCCTGGTTCGGCGACACGTGGCACGCGAGCAACCAGCTGACGGTCAACTACGGCGTGCGCTGGGACGACGACTGGGGCGTGGCGAATCCGCCCGATGTCATCACCAACAACATTCCGATCAACAACAACGCGTCGGCTGCGGGCACCGACATCCCCGGCATGATCGGCACCGACTTCGGCTTCAAGGACGGCATTCACGACCATAAGAACGTCGCGCCGCGTGCGGGCTTCACCTACAACGTCGGCGGCAGGAACGACCTCGTCATCCGCGGCGGCACCGGTCTGTACTTCACGACGCCGGTGTCGAACATGACGTTCAGCCCGCAGATCTACAGCCAGATGGTCACCGCGGCCTTCCTGCCGCCGTCGAGCGGCAAATGCGCCGACGGGTCGCTGTGGGTAACCAACCCCGCTTGCGGTATCACGACGTTCCAGCAGGCGCAGGCGGCGGCGCCGCCCCAGTCGCCGCGCGTCATCAGCCCGGATTACCGGAATCCGGTGACGTGGCAGAGCAGCATCGGCTTCCAGAAGCAGCTCAACGCCGTGACCGGCATCGAAGCCGACCTGACGCACTTCAACGAGTACCACGACACGCGGACCATTGATCCGAATCTCTTCTACGATCCGGCGACCGGCTACAACAAGAATCCGGCGGCGGTCGCTGGCGTGCCGAACCGTCCGAATCCCAGCTACACGCAGATCGCGTACTTCGTCAGCAACGGCCACCGCGACCAGACGATGCTGTCGGCCGGGTTGAACCGGCGGTTCAAGAACAACTTCCAGGCGGGAGTGACCTACGCACTGATGTTCTCGATGCACGACGACGGGAACATCGGCTACACGGCGCCGGGACAGAACAACCAGTTCGACTATTTGAACGGCGAGTACGCGACATCGACCGACTTCCAGCGCAGCACGGCGCGGTTGTGGGGCATGTACCGCTTTCCGTTCGACATCTCGGCGAGCGTGTCGTACTTCTACGGCTCGGGGAACCGTTTCGCGGCCACGATTGCGACGTCACCGTACGGCAAGGTGGGGACGAACCGGCTCAATCTGACGTCCGCCGGCGGCGCCGCGGCGACGATCAACATCCCGGCGACCAACGATCTGACCTACACCGATCCCGTGACCAAGCAGGTGACGGTCATCGCGACGATTCCCGTGGCCGCCCGGTTCAACGACGTCCTGTCGATTCCGTCCGGCTACGTGATGGCGCGCGACGCGCTCGAGGGCATGCCGCTCCACAAGGTCGACCTGCGCGTCACGAAAGACTTCAAGATCGTCGGGACGACGAAGGCGTCGGTGATCGTCGAGGTCTACAACCTGTTCAACCACGCGAACTACGGAAGCTTCAATACGTCATTGACGACGGCCAGCGCGACGACGAACTTCGGGCTGCCGCAGCAGAATCTTGGGAACGCATACGTGCCACGGGAGGCACAGTTCGCGTTCCGGGTCGGATTCTAGAGCGGGCGGGCTGTCCTGTCTGGAGGTCAAGGTCTGAGGTGTGTCTGAGGTGTCTGAGACACCTCAGACACACCTCAGACCTCCTTCGCTGTCGCGCGCTGCACCGGCAGCCGCAGTTCCTGCGCGTACAACCCCGGCATCACGCGCTTGATCAGAAACCTCTCGATCGCCCATGACACCGTGACGCGCGTTGAGTTCCGTGCGAATCGTCACCGTCGCCGCCGCAATGCGCAGCGAGCCGGTCACGGAATAGGTCGTCATGGCGCTCCCACTTTCTACGACGCGCGCCGCCGGGGGAGGATCCGGCTAAGATTCCACGACGGAACAACCCTATGAAACTGTCTTCCGATATCGCGGCTGTGATTACAGGCGGCGCATCCGGACTGGGCGCCGCCACCGCGCGCCGCCTTGCGCAACGCGGCGTCAAGGTGGCGGTGTTCGATCTGAACGAGGCCGCCGGCGAGCAACTGGCGAAGGAACTCGGTGGCGTATTCTGCAAGGTCGACGTCACCAGCGAGGAGCAGGTCGACGCCGGATTCGCGAAGGCGCGCGCCGCGATTGGTCAGGAGCGCGTGCTCATCAACTGCGCCGGCACCGGCAACGCCATCAAGACTGCCAGCCGGGACAAAACTACCGGCGCAATCACGTTCTTCCCGGTGGCTAGCTTCGACCGCATCATCCAGATCAACCTGGTCGGCACGTTCCGGTGCATCGGCCGGTCCGCGGCCGGCATGATGACGTTGCCCGTCCTGGAGGACGGCGAACGCGGCGCGATCGTCACCACCGCGTCCGTCGCGGCGCAAGACGGCCAGATCGGCCAGGCGTCTTACGCCGCGTCGAAAGCCGGCATCGTGGGCATGACGCTGCCAATCGCGCGCGATCTGATGGCCGAAGGCATCCGCATCAACACCATCCTGCCGGGTATTTTCGACACCCCGCTGCTGGCCGGGCTGCCGGACCACGTCAGGAACGCGCTGGCGGCCTCGGTGCCCTTCCCCAAGCGCCTGGGCCAGCCGGACGAATACGCCGCGCTCGCCGAGTTCATGATTACAACGGGCTATTTCAACGGCGAAAGCGTGCGGCTGGACGGCGCGATCCGAATGGCTCCACGCTGACTCTGCGTTGTGATCGTGACAGTCCGTAGTCGGGAGTCGGGAGTCGAGAGTCGCCAGGAGTCGGAACAAAAAAATGGGGCTCGCGCGTTTTGCGCGAGCCCCACCTTAGAACGGGCTCCGGACTCCGACTCCGGACCGTCACATTACCGCTGCCCTCCGGTCGATGTCGTCGCCGACTGCGGCAGCGCGAACGCGACGTACTCGCCAGAGTAGTTGCCGCCGCTGACCGACACGACGAAGTACTGGCGGCCGTCCGGACCTTTGTACGTCATCGGCGAACCGCTCTGCGCCGCGGGCAGCCAGACCGCGCCGACCTCGGCGCCGGTCTCCTTGTTGTACGCGCGCAGCATCGCGCCGCGCGGACGTCCGGCCGGCGCGGTGACCTGAGGATCGCCCGCGACGACGAGCGTCTTGGTGACAACGAGGCCGACGCTGCCGTTCTGTCCGGTCTTCGGGATGTTGATCCCCGCGAGCGCCGGGCTGTTGCGCACCGCGTCCGGTGTATCGCCGTGCGGGACCTGGAATTTCAATTCGCCCTTGTCGAGATCGATTGCCGAGAGCACGCCGTACGGCGGCTTGATGATCGGCAGACCCTGCAGGCCGTCGGTTAATCCTCCCCGGCCGCCGCCGCCGCCGCCGCCCGCCGCCGGAGCAGCTCCAGCCTCTGCCGGCGCGCCGCCGCGTCCGCCGCGTCCACCACGTCCGGCCGCGGCCGCATCGCCTGCCGCTGCTCCGCCGCCCGCGCGTCCGCCGCGCTGCGGCGCGTCCGCCGCGCTGCCGAATCCCGGTCCTTCCGCGACTCGGAAATCGGTGCCCTCGGTGCCGGAGACGTAATTCAGGTCCGACGTGAACGAAGGCGGCGGCTTGCGCAGCGAGAGCCCGCCGACCGCGCCCATGCTGGCGACTGCGTATACCGTGTGCGTTTCGGGATCGGCGCCGCCGCCCGGCCAGTTCGTGCCGCCGCTGGCGTTCCCGGTGTTGATCGCGCCGCGGATGCCGTTCGGATCGCCGACGACCGGCGGGTTGTACATCCCGGCGACCCGGTAATGCTTCAGGTTCTCGAGCGCCTGCGCGCGGAGCGCCGGCGTGAAGTCGATGAGATCGTCCGGCACCTTCAGCCACGGGCGGCCGTACGCCGGCGGCTTGGTCGGGAACGGCTGCGTCTTCGCGGTTTTCTCGCCCGGCACGTCGCTCTGCTGCACGGGCCGTTCTTCGATCGGCCAGACCGGCTGCCCGGTGATGCGGTCGAACACGTACAGGTACGACTGCTTGCTCGGAATGGCGACCGCCTTGATCAGTCTCCCGTTCACGTTCGCGTCGAGCAGAATCGGCGCCGACGACATGTCGTAGTCCCAGATCGGATGGTGGACGATCTGGAAATGCCATTTGCGCACGCCGGTCTTCAGATCGACGCAGACGATGCTGTCGCCGAAAAGATTGTTGCCGGGACGGTGGCCGCCGTAGTAATCGGACGTCGGGTCTTCGACGGGCAGATAGACGAGCCCGGCCTCTTCATCGACGGTGATCTGCGACCACACGCCGGTGTTGCCGTTCGTGGCCCACGACTCGTTCTCCCACGTGTCGTTGCCGAACTCGCCCGGACGGGGAATCGTGTTGAAGGTCCAGAGGAGTTTGCCCGTCTTCGCGTCGAACGCGCGCACGAGACCCTTGGTGTTGTTGTGCGTGACGACGGTCATGCCTTCTTTGAAGGACGAACCGACGAGGATCACGTCCTTGACGACGGTCGGCGTCGAGTGGAGACCGATCTCGCCCTGTTCGAGCTCGATCTGCTGTCCCTTGCCGAACAGCGCGCCTTTCTTCAGATCGACGACGCCGCCGTCGCCGAACGACTGGATCATCGATCCGTTCTTCGCGCTCAGCTCGATGAGGCGGTAGCCGGTCGTGACGTAGATGACGCGCTCGTCGCCCTTGCCGTCGGTCCAGTACGCGACGCCGCGCCCCGAGAGCTGCCGCGGTGCGATCGCCGCGCGATTGCCTTCACGGTAGCTGTGCGACCACATCAGCTCGCCGGTCTTGCCGTCGAGCGCGACGACCGATCGCCGCGTGCCCGCCGTCGTGTAGAGCGTGCCGCGGATCGCGAGCGGCGTCCCTTCGAGCTTGTACTCGGGGCGCGTGCCGAGGTTGTCGGTCTTGAACCGCCACGCGACCTCGAGGTCCTTGAAGTTGCTCGCATTGATCTGGTCGAGCGGCGAGTAGCGCGTGCCGCGCATGTCGGCGGTGTAGTGCGTCCAGTCGCCGTTCTTCGTGCTCGGCACGTAGCCCTGCCCGGACACCATCGTCCGGTGCGACCCGATCGCGATCAGGCCGGCCACGAGAACAGTCGTCGCAGACGCGAGTGCGAGTCGACGCCGCGTGTTTCGCATGAATCCTCCCCGAAAGAGCGGAAATGGACGAAGAGTTCGGCACACTATACGTCCATGCGGGTCGTGCAGGTCAACTACGTCGCCGACCCGGCGTTCCGCTCACCGGACGAACTCCTGGACCGCTATTTCACGCTGACGGGCTGGAGCGACGCGCTGCGCGCAGCGGGGGCGGGAAACATGGACGTCCGCGTCGTCCAGCGGTTCCGGCGCGACGATACGCGAACCCGGCGTGGCGTCGAGTATGTGTTCTGCGCCAGTGAAACGCGCCTTCGCGCGGCGGCGGCCGCCTTCGCGCCCGACGTGGTTCATGTCAACGGCGTCGGGTTTCCCGTCCGGACGTGGCGTCTGCGCCGGGGGTTGCCGATGTCGGCGGCGGTGATCGCGCAAGCGCACTCCGACCCGGCGGCGATCGGCCGCGCTCCGCTGTTCCGCGCGGCCGCGCGCGGACTGCGCGGCGCCGTCGACGCGTTTCTCTTTGCCGCGGACGAGCACGGACAGACGTGGCGGGACGCAGGCTTCGCCGGTCCGTCGCAGCGAATCTACCAGGTGATGGAAGCGAGCACCCGCTTCCGCGCGCGTGCACGCGACGCCGCGCGGCGCGAGACCGCCATCAGCGGACGCCCCGCAGTGCTGTGGGTCGGGCGGTTGAACGCGAACAAGGATCCTCTGACCGTGCTCGACGGCTTCGAGCGCGCGATCGCGGAGCTGCCGGAGGCGACGCTGACGATGGGGTATTCGACGGCGGAGCTGCTTAGGGACGTACGCATGCGAATAGAGTCGTCGGAGGCACTCCGAAGATCCGTGCGGCTCGCCGGCGCGGTGCCGCACGATCGACTGCCGTCGTTCTTCAGCGCGGCGGATCTGTTCGTCACGGGCAGCCACCACGAAGGCAGCGGCTACTCATTGATGGAAGCGATGGCATGCGGAGCGACTCCAGTCGTCACTGACATCCCGACGTTTCGCGTGATGCTCTCGGGGAGAGTGGGGAGGCTCTGGACGCCGGGCGATGCGTCAGGCTGCGCGGCTGCGCTCGTCGACGCGGCGCGCCTTGATCCCGACGCGGAGCGCCTGCGCATCATCGATCACTTTAATCGCGAGTTGAGCTGGGACGCTGTCGGAAGGCGGGCGATCGAAATCTACGAGTCGGTAGTCGGGAGTCGCAAGTCGGAAGTCGACGGAAGTCGATAGTCGGGAGTCGACTTCCGACTCCCGACTACTCAAACTCCCGACTCCAGACTCCCGACTGTTTTACTGTGTCGCTCGCGTTGCGTTCGCCGGCAACGCGAACGCGATGTACTCGCCCGAGTAGTTGCCGCCGCTGACGGCGACGACGATGTACTGCCTGCCTTCGTGCAGGTAGGTCATCGGCGAGCCGCTCTGCGCGGCCGGCATGAACACAGCGCCGACTTCCTTGCCCGTCGTCTTGTCGTACGCGCGCAGCATCGCTCCGCGCGGATGGTCCGGTGTCGTCGTCACCTGTGGATCGCCGACGATGACGAGCGTCTTCGTCACCACGACGCCGACGTTGCCGGTCTGACCGGTCTTCGGGACGTTCATTCCGCGCAGCGCCGGGTTGTTGCGGATCGCGTCGGGCGTGTCGCCGTGCGGTGTCGACCACTCGAGCGTGCCCTTGTCGAGGTTGATGCCGACGACGACGCCGTACGGCGGTTTCAGGATCGGCAGACCCTGGACGATCGTGCCGCCGCCGCCGAATCCGCCTTCGGCTCCACCACCGCCGCCGCCACCCGCGCCGCGTCCGCCGCGGCCTGCGCCGCCGCGGCCGGCTTCAGCTGCGCCCGCCGTCGTCGTCGCAGGAGGAGGAGGCGCCGCCGGCGGTGCGCCGCGCTGTGCCTGCGGTGCGTCCGCCGCGGATCCTTCGCCGCCGCCGAGAATCGGACGGAACGTCTGACCGGCCGTGCCCATCACATAATCGAGGTCCGAGAATTCCTTCGGCGGCGCCACGAGACCGAGCGGCGCCAGGCACGCGTTGCACGCGTGCGTGTAGAACCAGTGCGTGTCCGGATCGGCCGCGGAACCCGGCCAGTTCACGCCGCCGCTGAGCGTACCGGACGTGAGCGCCGCGAGAGGACCTTCCGGCTTGCTCACCGTGGGCGGCAGGAACACCGGGCCGAGGCGATAGCGTTTTGCCTGCTCGACGCCCTGCGCACGGAGCTCGGGCGTGAAGTCGAGCAGATCGCTTTCGAGCACGCCGTTGCGCGAGTAGGCCGGCGGCCTGGTGGGGAAGGGCTGCGTCGGCGCCGTCTTCTCGCCGGGGACGTCCGTCTGCGGTACCGGCCGCTCCTCGATCGGCCACACCGGCTGGCCGGTGATGCGATCGAACACGTAGAGCATGCCCTGCTTGGTCGCCTGCGCGACGGCCTTGATCGGTTTGCCGTTCACGTTGATGTCGAGCAGGATCGGCGCCGCCGGCATGTCGTAGTCCCAGATCGGATGGTGGACGATCTGGAAATGCCATTTGCGGACGCCGGTCTTCAGATCGACGCAGACGAGCGAATCGCCGAACAGGTTGTTGCCCGGGCGATGACCGCCGTAAAGGTCCGACGTCGGATCTTCGACGGGCAGATAGACGAGTCCGGCTTCCTCGTCGACGGTTATCTGCGTCCAGACGCCGGTATTGCCGTTCTGCGCCCACGATTCCTTTTCCCACGTGTCGTTGCCGAACTCGCCGGGACGGGGAATGGTGTTGAAAGTCCAGAGCAGCTTGCCCGAGCGCACGTCGAACGCGCGGACGAGGCCCTTCGTGTTGTTGTGCGTCTTGACGGTGAGGCCTTCGCGGAACGACGAGCCGACGATGACCACATCCTTCGCGACGGTCGGCGTGGAGTGCAGGCCAATCTCGCCGGTCTCCAGGTTGATCTGCTCGCCCTTGCCGACGAGCGCGCCCACTTTGAGATCGAGGATGCCGTCCTTGCCGAACCCGCGGACCGGCGCGCCGGTCTTCGCGTTGAGGGCCACCATGTGATAGCCGGTCGTGACGAAGAGGACGCGATCGTCGCCCTTGCCGTCGGTCCAGTACGAAAGTCCGCGGCCGGAGAGCTGCCGGGGCGCGGCGACGGCGCGCGCGCCTTCGCGGAGCGAGTACACCCACATCAGCTCGCCGCTTTTGGCGTCGAGCGCGACGACCGATCGGCGCGTGCCGCCGGTGGCGAAGACCATGCCCTGGCCGCCGACCTTGACCATCAGAGGCGTGCCTTCGAGTTTGAACTCGGGGCGCGTGCCGAGGTTGTCGGTCTTGAAGCGCCACGCGACTTCGAGCTGATTGAAGTTGGCGGCCGTGACCTGATCGAGCGGCGCGTACCGCGTGCCTTTGACGTCGGCGGTGTAGTACGCCCACTCGCCGTTCTTCGTGCTCGGGAAGTTCGGCGCCTGCCCGTGCAGCAGCGTGGCGGCGGTGGCAGCCGCCGCGATCGCTGCAATCCCCAGTGCGATGCGTTTCATCAATCTCTCCTCAATCCGAAATCAATCCGCAATCCGAAATCCGCAATCCCAGATGTTTATTGCGCCGCAGTCGATGTTTTCGCCTGTTGCGGATGCAGCGTGATCTTCTGCACGCGCCAGTTCAGCAGCTCGCCGACCAGCAGTTCGTTCTCGCTCGGGCACGCGATTTCGTGAATCCACCCGAACTGCTTCGCCTGATGTCCCGACTTCCCGATCCACCCGAGGACCTTGCCGTCGAGCGTCAGCTTGTAGACGCGGCCCGGGAACGCGTCGGAACTGTAGAGGAACTGCTGTCCCTGGGCATTCGGCGGCGTGATGCAGACCGCCCACGGCGCGCCGGCCTGCGCGGCCGCCTGCTCGGCCGTCGGCGTATTGCCCATCCACGGCTTGGCGTCGGGCGGAACCGGCACATCAATCTTCATCTCGCGCACGAACGTGTTCGTCTTCGGATCGATCACCTGGATGCGCCGGTTGCCGCGATCGCCGACGTAAATGAATCCCTTCGCGTCGTAGGTGATGGTGTGCGGCGTGTTCAGCTGGCCGAGCGCCGGTCCGCGTCCCGGCTCGCCCATCGATGTGACGTAGTCGCCGTCCTTCGTGAACTTGGCGACGCGGGAGTTGATGTAGCCGTCGCTGATATAGATGTTGCCGTCGGTGTCGAACGCGACGTCGGTCGGCTGGCGGAACTGGCCCGGCACGGGCGGCAGCGGCGGCGTCACGCGCTTCCAGGGCTCGGCCTCGTCCGACGCCTCCTTCTTCCGGCCGAATACCATCGTCACGCGCCCCTCGGGATTGAAGCGCACGATCATGTCCGAGCCCTTGTCGATCGCCCAGAGGTTGTCGTCCTTGTCGAAGCGGATCGCGTGCGCGTACGACCACGCGTAGAGGCCTTTGCCTACCTCGCGGAGGAACTTGCCCGTTTTGTCGAAGAGCAGCAGCTGCGAGGCGGTCGCGCCGTACGCCGGCCCGCCCGCGCTGTTCGATCGCGTGAAGACAGCGATCTCGCCCTTCGAGTTGACGGCGACGCCCGAGGCCTCGCCGAAATTCATCCCTGCGGGCAGCTTCAGAAAGTTGATATCGGAGTCGAACGGGATTTCCGGCGGCGCCTGCTGCGCGAGGAGCGCCGGACCGAGACCGACTGTCGCCGCGGCCGTGAACGCGAGCAGAGATTTCTTCATGGACCCCCTCCCGGAATCCCGCATTCTATCGCTATCGGGCGAGCGCCAGCGCCGCGAACGCGGTCGCGGCATCGCTCATGAATTTGGCGGGGTCGCTTGCCGGATCGCGCTGTTTGTTCGGCGACGACACCCGCCACATGCCGGTCGAACCGTCCTGGTGATGCTCGAGCCAGGCAGTCGCCTTTGCCAGGTGCGGTTCCTCGCGCGTCAGGCCGCCCTGGCGCGCCGCGTGGACGACGAGGGCCGTTGCGTAGGCGTCCGAGGCGGTGTCGGTCGCCGTGCCGTCGACGCGCTTCCACGGCGCCAGCGACGCCATGCTCCAACCGCCGTCCGCCTGCTGTTTCTCGATCAGCGCGCCGAAGATCGCGTGCGCCTGCGGGCCGCTCACGACGTCGCCGATTTTCGCCGAGGCCCAGAGCGCCATCACCTTGTTGAACAGGATTTCATCGTCGACGTGCTTCTTCAGGTACCCGCGCAGCGCGGCGACTTTTTCCTGCACGTCGGCGCCCTTCGCGTAGTCGCCGGGCGCCGTGCCTGCGGCGACGGCGGCGAGCGACGCGCCGAAGAACGGCGAGTCGTCGGCTTCCCACGGCTCGTAGTGGAAGTTGATCCACGCCCACGCGCCCGCGCGGTCGCCGGCCTTGAACTGCAGCGCCCACATGTTCGCGAACGCCTGTTTCGTGTCGTCGGACAGCGACGGCTGCGGGGCCGACGCGTCGCGCGTCGCGAGTACCAGCGCGTTGAAGACGGCCTCGGTCCCGCGCGACTCGCTCGTCTTCGGCAGGCCGCGCGTCTGGTCCGGATACCAGGGCTCGACGTCCTTCCAGATTCGAACGCGCTTGACGACATGATCGAGCATGCGGCGCTCGGGAGCGGACGGCCCCTGTTCGGCGAGCGCGCCGCGGAGCACGGGACGCGCGATCATGTACGGCATCGCCGTGTGGCACGACACGCAGGCGGTGTCGTGATCGCGCTGCGCGCCGGACCACTGGAGCCACCAGTCCATGCGGCCGTCGAGATACGACGCGGCCGCGCGTGGATTCCATGCGGTCGGATCTGCGGGCCGCGCCGCGACGGCCAGCGTTGCCGCCGACGCGAACAGGACGACGCCGATTGCGTGTTTCATACGGCGATTTTACAACCGATCGTAGAGCCGCTTCAGCGCCGCGACATCAGCGGGCGAAAGGCCCGTCGCGTCCGCCGATCCGATGTCGGCTATCGATTTCAGCTTCCGCCGGTACGCGCCGAAATACCGCTCGCCGTCGTCCGGACGGCGAAAGCTGTACATGATGTCGGCGAAGTCGTCGGTGTGCGGCAGGCCGAGCGCGTGGCCGAGCTCGTGGAGGGCCGTGAGGTAGACGACGATCTGCTGCGTCAGGACGTCGCCGGACACGTCGGCGTTGATGACGACGTCGGCCGCGGTGATCAGTCCGGTGCGCCGGTCCACGGAGGGGCGCGTTTCGCCGTAGACGTCTGCGCTGCCGACGAATCGCACGCGGATCGCCGCGCGCTCGTCGCCCCTCGGCGTGGTCAGCGTGAAGCGGCCGCCGGCCGTCTCCGTCCAGGTCCGCATCGCGCGCTCGACGAGACGCGGGCCGTCGGCCGGCGCGCGGTCGCGGTCGATCGCGACGACGATCGTCGCGCCGCGGAGCCAGTGGATGGCCGCCTGCTGCGCGAGCGACGGCTCGACGATCGCCGCGGCGCCCAGAGCGGCGAGCGCGGCGGCCAGGCGCCTCATGCGCGCCGCAGGTTGGGACGCGCGCCTCGCGATCGGCGCGCCTGATCGACGACGGCGGCCGCGAAGACGAGCCGCAGATGCTCGGTCCGCGGTTTCGCCTCCTTCGGGCCGACGAGCCACGCGATGGCGATTCCGACGAGATACAGCGCGATCATCGGCGCGGCGTAGATCGTCTGGTTCCACGGATCGGCCGACGGCGTGAGCACCGCGCCGACGATGAAGCTCGCGAGAATCGCGTACTTGAAGTGGCGCCACAGCATGCGCGCCGTCACGACGCCCATCTTCGAAAGGAAGAAGATCAGCGTCGGGATCTGGAAAACGACGATCATCCCGAGCAGCATCATCTTGTACGCGTCGAATGTGTCCTCGACGCGCGGCATGAACTTCATGGCCGGCGAATGGAAACGCGCGAGGAAGGCGACCGTCGCGGGGAACATCACGTAGTGCGTGAACACCGCGCCGCCGATGGCGCCGAGCGTCGTCAGGACGACGAACGGAATCGCGAAGCGCTTTTCGTTCGCGTACAGCGCGGGCGCGATGAAGCGCCACACCTCATACATCACGAACGGCGCGGCGAGGATGACGCCGCCGATGAAGGCCACGTCGAGGTAGAAGGCGAAGCCTTCGCCGAGCTTCGTGAGAATGATCGGATCGCCCGGCGGCAGCGCTTTGATTGCCGGCGCGAGGACGAAGTCGCCGATGCGATCCACGAAGAAAAACGACACGCACATGCCGGCGCCGATCGCGACGGCGCATCGAATCAGCCGCGCGCGCAGCTCCTCCAGGTGATCGAGGAAGCCCATGCGGCCGCCGGCGGCGTCGTCGTCCGGGTCGGAATGGATCGGGCGAGCGGAGGTCTTCGTCATGGGCGGGATTGTAGCGGAAGGCATATACTCGACGGTTGAGGATCATCACGCATGGCTCGCCGCGGCATCACCATCCTGTTCACGGTTCTCGGCATCGCGGTGTTCGTCTCGATCGGGGGGCTGCTCGCGCTCTACCTGCTGGTCGGGCGCGAGCCCGCCGTGCCGTCGAACGCGACGCTCGTGCTGCGCGTCGGCGGCAATCTCGCCGAGCTCGCGCCCGGCGACGTCGTCGGCTATCTGAGCGGCTCGCGGACGCCGACGGTGCGCTCAATCGTCGACAACCTGAGAAAGGCCAAGAACGATTCGCGCATCCGCGGCGTGCTGCTCAAGCCGACCGGGTTCGAGTCGCCGTTCTGGGCAAAGGTGCAGGAGGTTCGGGACGCCGTCGTCGACTTCAAGAAGTCTGGCAAGCCGATCTTCGCGTACCTCGAATACGGCGGCGATCGCGAGTACTACCTCGCGACGGCAGCCGACAAGGTGTTCCTGATGCCGTCGGCGCCGCTCGATCTGACGGGCGTCGCGACGTACGAGCTGTTTCTCCGGGGCACGCTCGACAAGATCGGCGCCACACCCGATCTGCACCGCATCGGCGACTACAAGACGGCGGTCAACACGTTTACCGAAAAGGGCTACACGGCGGCGCACCGCGAGATGGACGACTCGCTCAATCGTGATCTCTACGACCAGATCGTCCGCGGCATCGCCGACGGCCGGCGTCAGAACGAGGCCGACGTGCGGCGACTCTTCGATGAGGGGCCGTTTCTCCCGGAAGACGCGCTGAAGGCGGGCCTGGTCGACGACGTGGCGTACGAGGATCAGGTCGCAGACAAGCTTCGCGGCGGGAGCCCCAAAAAGGAAATCGACACCGACGACTACGCGCGTATCAGCCTGACGTCGGTCGGGCTGAATCGCGGACCGCGCGTCGCCGTGATCTACGCCACGGGCGCGATCACCGGCGGCAAGAGCGGCTACGATCCGCTGAACGGCGCCGTCACCGGATCGGACACGCTGATCGAGTACATCCGTCAGGCGCGGCGGGATCGATCCGTGCGCGCGATTGTCCTGCGAATCGACAGTCCCGGCGGATCGGCGTCCGCGTCAGACGCCATCTGGCGCGAGCTGATGATTACGAAGAACGAGCGAGCCGATCGGCCGCTCATCGCGTCGATGTCCGACCTCGCGGCTTCCGGCGGCTACTACATCGCCATTCCGGCGCAGGTCATCGTCGCCGAGCCGTCCACGCTCACCGGATCGATCGGGATTTTCGGCGGCAAGATCGTCACCGGCGGGGTGTACGAGAAGCTGGGCGCGCACATCGAATCGACCAGCGTCGGCAGGCACGCCGAGATCAACTCGCCCGTGCGTCCGTTCAATCCGGAAGAGCTCAGGAAGCTGCAGGAGCAGCTGCAGGCCTTCTACGATCAGTTCGTCGAGAAGGTCGCCGACTCGCGTCACAGCACGCCGGAGCAGATCGACATGCTCGCGCAGGGCCGCGTCTGGACCGGGCGGCAGGCGAAGCAGAATCGCCTCGTCGACGAGCTCGGGGGACTCGATCGCGCAATCGCGATCGCGAAGCAGCGCGCGAAGCTCCCCGCCGACCGCGACGTTGAAGTCGTCGTCTATCCGCCGAGACGCAGCTTCTACGAGGTGCTCACCGATCAGCTGACGGGAGCGAACGACTCGGCGGCGATCGGCGCCTGGCTGACTGCGGGTCTGTCGACGGACGAGCGCGAAGCGCTGCGGACGATGCGCGGACCCCTGTCGCTGTTCCGAAGGGGAGAAGTGCTGGCGCTGATGCCGTTCACGTATCTGCGCTAGGGGCCTAGCTGACCGCGCGCTGCATCGCCTCGCGATTCAGCTCGATCTTCATCCGCTGCTTCGCCTTCGTCAGGTACGCGCCGTAGAAGCGGTTGCGCCGGTCCGCGAGCAGATCGTCGCGGAATTTGTCGCGGCCCGCCTTCCAGTCCTCGGGCGTCACGTCTTTCTTCTCGACGACCTTGATCACGGCCGTGCCGGTGTCTGTCGTGATCGGATCGCTCACGGCGCCCACCGGCAGCGAGAACGCCTTGTCCTCGACCGCCGCAGACACGCCGAGATCCGGAATCGGCGAGTCGTGCGTGATGAGCTCGGTCGTTTTCGCTTCAACGCCGGCGGCCTTCGCCGCCTTCTCGAAGTCGGTCGCCGTCTTCAGCTTCGCCGCGATCTCCGCCGCTTTCTGCGTGCTGAGGTCGCGCGCCTTCTGCTTGATCACGTCATCGCGCACGCGCTCTTTGACTTCCTCGAGCTTCGGCACGTATGGATCCTGCTTCGCGACCAGCGTCTCGACGATGAAGCCGCGCGACGCCCGCAGCGCGCCCGACACGTCGCCCTGCTTCATGTCGAACGCCTTGGCCGCTGCTTCCGGCGCGGGGCCGAGACCCAGAATCGGCTCGTCGCGCGCGAAGAATCCCGATTCCTGGACGGCGAGGCCCTGCGCCTTGGCGACCCTGTCGAGATCCGCCGGCTTGCTGATCTGCTTTTCGATGGATGCCGCGAGATCCGCGGCCTGCGCCTGCGCCTTCTCGTACGCGAGCTGGTCCGTGATCTGCGGTTTCAGCTCGGCCAGCGTCCGCGTCGATCCGGCCTTCTTGTCCACCACTTTGATGATGTGGTACCCGTACTGGGTCTTGACGAGATCGCTGATCTCGCCCGGCTGCATCGCGAAGACGGCCTGGTCGAACTCCGGCACCATCCGTCCGCGGCCGAAGTAGTCGAGATCGCCGCCGTTTTTCGCGCTCTGCTCGTCCTCGGAGTACTTCTTCGCGAGCTCCGCGAAATCCGCGCCGGCCTTCGCCTGCTTCAGTGCCTCCTCGGCCTTCGCTTTCACCGCCGCATCGTCCTTGCCCTCGGTCTTCAGCAGGATGTGGCTCGCGCGCACCTGCTCGGGAGTGGTGTACTGCTCGAGGTTGTTGTTGTACGTCCGCTCGATGTCGGCCGGCGGCACGACCACCTTCGCGCGCAGTTGATCGATGTCGACGAGCAGATAGCGGATCTTCCGCTTCTCGGGGATCTTCAGGTCGTTCTTGTGCGCTTCGAAATAGGCGGAGATCTCCGCGTCGCTGGCCGTCACCTGCGGCCGGAACGTGTCCGCCGTGAACGTGACGACGGCAAGCTTCACCTTGTCGTTGCGGCGGCGGTACTCCTGTTCGAGCTCCTTGTCCGGGATCGACACCCAGTCGGTAAGCGCCGCGTGCAGCTTCTGGATCGTCAGCGACTTCCGGATGTTGTCCTCGAACTCGGCCGGCGTCATCGGCGGCCGCTGCATCCGCAGCAGCTGCTGGTAGCGCGTTTCGCCGATGAACCCGCCGTTCTCCTGGAACGCCGGAAGGGAAACGATCCGCTGGCGTACTTCTTCGTCGCTGACGTCGATCCCGAGGCGCCCAGCCTCGGCCAGCGCCGCACGCTCGTCGATCATCTGCTGCAGGATTTGCTGCTCGATGCCCAGCTGCCGAAGCAGCTGGTCGCTCATGTTCGCGCCGTAGGCCGACCGGTACGCCTGGAGCTGCGCCTGATAGGTTCGCCGGAACTCGCCCGTCGTGATTTCCTGTCCTGCGACGGTCGCAATGGTATCCCCGGAGGCGTCGGCGCCCGTGCCGCGCAGAAAGTCGGGGATGTAAAAGATGATGAAGGCCAGACACACGATCGCCAGGCTCCATTTGAGCCAGCTCATGTGTCGGCGCATCTTGTCGAGCATCGTCATGGGAACAGCCTCTGGAAACCCTGATCGTATTCCATGAAGTTGCGGTGTGGCAAGAAGTTACCCCGCCTTGGTGTGGTATATTTGCACGGCATAGAACCACTGAACGGATGGCCCCAGCCACGCGAGTCTCGAGGGTGTCGGACCAGCCGTTGTCGTCGGCCGGACCGTCCGCCCGCAGCGGATCGAAAGGGCGTCGCGCGAGCGACACGCCGGTGACAACGTCGGGACTCGATCTGGCGACGAAGCTGCGCACCCTGGAGCGCACCGTCAAAAGCCGCGTCGAGCGGCGCGAAGTGCTGATCGATATCCTGCGCGCCGTCAACACCACCCTCGAGCCCGTCAAGATTGCCGAACAGATTGTCGAGCGCGCTGCGACGTGGGTGCCCGCGCCGTGCTGGGCAATTGTCTCTCAGGATATTTCTGGCGAGCTGTCGGTCCTCGCCGATCGCGGGCTCGAGCCGGACATGGGGCCGGCGGTGTACAAGGTCGCTGGCTGGGTGATGCAGCGCGGGCAGGAGTTCGTCGCAGCGGATTTGAGCAGGGACGGCCGCGTCTCGTGCGATCTCCACGGCGCGGTCGTGGCGTTTCCCCTGTCGTGCCGCGGACGGAAAGTCGGCGCGCTGCTCGGCCTCGATCGCATCGTCTCGAAGCGCGAGCCGAAGATGTCAGCCGTGCTGCTGCGCGCCGTGCGTCTGCTGCTCGAGCCCGCGTCGGTGGCGCTCGACAACGCGCTCCAGCTGCAGCGCGCGCAGGAACTGTCGGTCACCGACGATCTGACGAAGTTGTACAACTCGCGATACCTGAACCAGGTGCTCAGGCGAGAAGCGAAGCGCGCCTCGCGTTCGGGGCGGCCGCTGTCACTGCTGTTCATCGACCTCGACGGGTTCAAGGCGGTCAACGATACGCACGGGCATCTATTCGGCAGCCGGGCGCTTGTGGAAGCCGCGGCCGTCATCCGCGGCAGCGCGCGCGAGACCGACGTCGTGTCGCGCTTCGGCGGCGACGAATTCGCGCTCGTGCTGCCGGACACCGGAGCCGAGGGCGCGTACGCGGTCGGCGCGCGCATCCGCGAGCGCCTCGCCGCGCACCCGTTCCTGGCCGACGACGGCCTCAACATCCGCCTCAGCTGTTCGGTGGGCGTCGCCACGCTGCCCGACGTCGCCGCTTCGGCGGAGGAGCTGATGCACGCCGCCGACAAGGCGATGTACGGGGTGAAAGAAACCGGGAAGAACGGCATTCAGGCGGCCGTCGCACCTGCCGATATCTGAGTCAATAGTCCGGCGCAAACGACGTCCGGTCAGAAGGACGCCACGGCCGGACGCTGCGAACTGCACAGAACTGCACGTGAAAGGGAGAGTCGTTTGAGCCTTCGTTCGATGCTGTCGGTGTTCTCGAGTGACCTGGCCATCGACCTCGGGACGGCCAATACCTGCGTCTACGCGCGCGGGAAGGGGATTGTCGTCAACGAGCCCTCGATCGTCGCCATCAACAAGGTCAACGGGCGCGTCGAAGCGGTCGGCAAGGATGCCAAGGACATGCTGGGGCGCACGCCCGGCAACATCGTCGCGATCAAGCCGATGAAGGACGGCGTCATCGCCGACTTCGAGGTCACCGAGAAGATGCTGACCTACTTCATCAAGAAGGCGCACAACCGCAACGTCTGGGT
>Ga0075425_100000322_pt1 | contig 44115 bp, 47 predicted proteins | sample SoiMethybrSBSTD4_FD_75300 | JGI IMG/M metagenome (GOLD analysis project Ga0075425, IMG submission 75300) | Bulk soil microbial communities from a Populus tree surrounding site in Tennessee, USA - Soil MetaG P. TD hybrid SBSTD4 | ecosystem: Environmental > Terrestrial > Soil > Tree plantation... | reverse complement strand
CTCGCGCTGGTGGGCGACAGCGCCGACGGCTATCCCGGCATCGACGGCATCGGCCCGGTCAGCGCCGCGCAGCTCGTCAACCGCTACGGGCGCATAGAGGACTTCCCGCCCGCGGCGCTAGGCGAGCGCAAGCCGCAGGCGCTGCTCTTCAAGCAGCTCGCCACGCTGCGCAGCGAGGGCGAGCTCTTCAGCGACGTCGACGCGCTTCGCTGGCGCGGGCCGACCGAAGCGTTCGCGGCTTGCGCGGCCGAGCTCGGCGACCCGCGCCTGCCTACGCGCGCGAATAGGTGCCGTCGTTGATGTCGAGGATCGCGCCGTTGATGATCGGCGGCGCAGCCGTCGCGAGCCAGGTGATCGCCGCGGCGATCTCCTCGGGCCTGCCGGTGCGGCCGGAATAAACCACCTTCAGCAGGCTATCGCGCCGCGCGGCGTCGACGCGCTTCAAAAGCTCGGTGTCCACCGGCCCGGGCGCCACCGCGTTCACCTGGATGCCGTGCCGGCCGAGATACGAGGCGAAGCTCTTGGTCATGCTCACCACGCCCGCCTTGGTGATGCCATACCAGAGGTCCGGGTGCGGCTGCCAGGCGGCGATCGAGGCGAGGTTGACGATCCGCCCTTCTTTTCTCTTCACCATGCCCTTGGCGACGGCGCGGATCAGCTCCACCGGCGCCTCGAGGTTGACGCGCAGGATCTGCCTTTTCCGCTCTTCGGTGTACTCGTCGATGGGCACCGCGTTCTGCACGCCGGCGTTGTTGACCAGGACGTGGATCTCGCCGAGCGATTCGATCAGCTTCGGGATCCCGGCGAGGTCGGTCAGGTCGTAGGCGATCTCGGCCCTGAGGTCCAGGCGCAGCACGCGCAGCCCGGCTTTCTGCAGCGCGTCGGCGGTTGCGAGGCCTATGCCCCTCGCTGCACCGGTGACGAGCGCCGTCCTCATGCGAAAGGGCGCAACTTCAGCCGGCGAGGCCCGGCATGGCGAAGCCGGCGGCCTTCAGGTCGCGGATCAGCTCCTCTTCCTGCGCGGCGGTCAGCTCCACCAGCGGTGGCCGGCAGGTTTTCCACTGCGGGTCGTTGCCGAAGTGCGCCACCGCGCTCTTCAGGGCCGGGATCATCGGCTGCTTCTGCACGATCTTGCGCGTTGCGGTGATGCCGGCCTGCAGCTTGTCGGCCTCCGCCGAGCGCCAGTTCTTGTGGACGTTGGCGATCGGCCCGGGGTTGATGTTGCCCGTGGCGGTGATGCAGCCCTTGCCGCCGTTCCTCATGTTGTCGAGGAGGAAGGTCTCGCTGCCGGCGAAGATGTCGAAGCCCTGCTTGGCGAAGGCGTCGAGCATCGCCTTGGTGTTCGCCCAGTCGCCGGAGGAGTCCTTCACGCCGGCGACGATGCCCGGGTACTTCGAGAGCAGGCGGTCGATCAGCGGCAGCGTGATCGCCACCTGGGAAACCGGAGGGATGTGATACAGGTATAGCTGCAGCCGCTCGTCGCCGACGCGCTCGATCACCTCGGAGAAGTTGCGGTAGAGGCCCTCGTCGGACACGCCCTTGTAGTAGAAGGGCGGCAGCATCAGCACGCCGGCGCAGCCGAGCTCGACCGCGGCGCGGGTCATCTCGATCGAGTCCGAGAGCGCGCAATGCCCGGTGCCGGGCATCAGCGCCGATGCCGGAACTCCCCCCTGGACCAGCGCTTCGAGAAGCCTGCGCTTCTCGCCGACCGACATCGAATTGGCCTCGCTGTTGGTGCCGAACGCCGCGAGGCCGGCGCAGCCGCTCTTCAGGAGCCAGCGGCAATGCCGCACGAAGCGCTCGCCGTCGGGCGAGTAGTCCTTCCTGAACGGCGTGATCACCGGGGCGAGCACGCCCTCGATGCGCTTCACCTTCGTCATTGCGGGCTTCATGTCAGTCGACCTTCGCGCCCGAGGCCTTGACGATCGGGCCCCAGCGCTTGAGCTCCTCCTGGATCTTCTGCGCCATTTCCTCCGGGGTGCCGGGGATGATGTTGTAGCCGAGATCGTGCATGCGCTTCTGGAATTCAGGCGCCCTGGTCGCCTGCACCGCCGCGGAATTCAGCCTGGCGATCACGTCCTTCGGCGTGCCGGCGGGCACCATGATCCCGAACCACACGCCCGACTCGTAGCCCTTCACGCCCGCCTCCGCCATGGTCGGCAGGTCGGGCAGCGTCGGGTCGCGCTTCGCGCCGGTGGTGGCGAGCGCGATCAGCTTGCCCGCCTTGATGTGCGGCAGGGACGAGGGGATGTTGTCGAACATCATCTGCGTCTGCCCGGCGAGGAGGTCGGTGACGGCGGGCGCGCTGCCCTTGTACGGGATATGCACGATGTCGGTCTGGGTGAGCTGCGTGAACATCGCGCCCGACATGTGGATGCTGGTGCCGTTGCCGCTCGAGGCGTAGCTGTACTTGCCCGGGTTCTTCCTGATGATGTCGATCACCTCTTTCACGCTGCGCGGCGGGAACGAGGGATGCACCACCAGCACGTTGTTGAGCGACACGATCGGCGCGACCGACACCAGGTCCTTGTTCACGTCGAGCGGCATCTTCGCGTAGAGGAACGGGTTGATCGCCTGGATGCCGCTCGTGCTCATCACCATCGAGTAGCCGTCGGGCGCCGAGCGGGCGACGTCGAGCACGCCGAGGTTGCCGCCGGCGCCGGGCTTGTTCTCGACCGCCACCGGCTGGCCGAGGACCTTGGTCATCTCGTTGGCCGTGGCGCGCGTGGCGATGTCGACCGCGCCCGCGGGCGTGAAGGGCACGACGATGCGCATCGGCTTGGAAGGGAAGGCCTGGCCGAAGGCGGCGAGGGGGAACAGCAGGGCGAGAGCGAAAAGACGGAGCACTGGGGGGCCTTTACGGGGTAGAGTCGCCCGCAATTATGCACTTGGGACAGGTGGTCAACATCGAGGACCTGCGCCTGATGGCGAAACGCCGCCTGCCGCGCGCGATCTTCGACTTCTTCGACGGCGGCGCCGAGAACGAGGCCACGCTGCGCGACAACTGCGCGGCGTTCGAGCGCGTGCGGCTGCTGCCCAAGGTGCTGGTCGACGTCTCGAAGGTCGATCTCGCCACCGACCTCCTCGGGGCAAGATCCGCCCTGCCGCTCGCCATCGCGCCGACAGGGGGCATCAGCGCAGGTCGCGCGGGCGCCGAGCTGATCCTCGCGCGCGCGGCCAAGGCGTTCGGCGTGCCCTTCACCATGGCGACGCCCTCGGCGTTCACCATCGAGCGCCTCGCCGAGGAAGTCGGCGGGCGGCTCTGGTTCCAGCTCTATTGCGTGCGCGACCTGGAATTCAGGGCGAAGCTGGTCGAGCGCGCCAAGAGCGCCGGCTACGAGGCGATCCTCGTCACCGTCGACCTGCCGGTCTCGGGCAAGCGCGAGCGCGATCCGCGCAACGGCTTCCACACGCCGTATTCGCCGAACTGGCGCAACTCGCGCGACGTTCTGTTCAAGCCGGCGTGGCTCGTCGACTTCCTCACGCACGGCACGCCCGGAATGGCGAACCTCGAGGGCTACCGCTTCAGCACGCCGGCGGGCACCGACATCGTCACCGCCGTCGGACGCGAGATGGACGCAGGGCTCAGCTGGGACTACATCAAGGAGCTGCGCAGCCGCTGGCCGCGCAAGCTGCTCCTCAAGGGCATCGAGCGGCCCGACGACGCGGAGCGCGCGGCTTCGATCGGCTGCGACGGGGTGGTGGTCTCCAACCATGGCGGCCGGCAGCTCGACGGTGCCGCCGCGACCCTCGACGCTCTTCCTGAAATCAGCCGTGCTGTCGGGTCCAGGATTACGGTATTGCTGGACGGCGGCGTGCGCCGCGGGGTCGACATCGTCAAGGCGCGCGCGCTGGGCGCCCAGGGCGTGCTGACCGGGCGCGCCACGCTCTTTGGCGCCATGGCGGGCGGCGAGCCGGGCGCGCGGCGCGCGCTGGAGATCCTCGCGACCGAGCTGCAGCGGGCGATGCAGCTCTGCGGCGTGCGCTCGGTGGCCGAGATCGGGCCGGACCTAATCGCGCCGCGCTAGCCGCAGCTGCGCCGCCAGCGCCGGCCGCATGGCCGCTCCACACCGCGAAGCCGAAGCCCGCGGTTCAGCGGTTGAATTCCCGCACGTAGTCCGGCGGGCTGAAGACCCACTCGAGCGCGTCGTAGTAGCGCTCGGGCGAGCGGCCGCGGTAGATGTCGTTGCGGATCTCGCGCTCGAGCCCGTCGGGCACGTGGAAGATCATGCCGATCAGGTGATTGGCCGAGACCTGGACGCGCGAGGCGCGGACCAGCCGCTTCTTCTGGTAATCCAGGAAGCCTGCCTCGAAGTCGCCGCCGGACCGCTCGGCGCAGAGGCCCAGGCACACCGCGTCCTCCATCGCCATCGCCGCGCCCTGCGCCATGTACTGGAGCATGAAGTGCGCAGCGTCGCCGAGCAGCGTGACGCGGCCGCGGCTCCAGTTGTCGACCGGCTCGCGGTGCAGGAGCATCCAGCGGCGGAACTCCTTTGGCGTGCGCATCAGCTTCATCACTTCGTCGCAGTAGTGCGAGAAGAAGGGCAGCGCCTCCCCGGGCGTGGCGGCCTCGTTGTGGCCGCCGCTCGTGTGCTTGCCGATCACCGTGGCGACCAGGTTGAAGAGCTTCCAGCCGCGCAGCGGGTAGTGGACGATGTGCGTGTTGTGCGCCGCCCAGAGCGTCGCCGCCGGCAGGCGCAGCTCCTTCGGCACGTCGTCGATGTTCAGTACCGCGCGATAGCACATGTGCCCGGTGATGAGCGGCAAGGGGTCGCCGACGAGCTCCTCGCGGATCACCGAGCGGCCGCCGTCGGCGCCGATCAGGGCCTCGCCGCGAATCTGCTCTTTCTCGGTCTTCACGCTCACCCCCGAGTCATCGGCCTCGAAGCCGGTAACTCGCGTGCTGGTGCGCAGCTCGATCAGCTGCGGCAGGGCCTTACAGCCGTCGAGAAGCGAGCCGTGGATGTCGGCGCGGTGCGTGACCGCGTAGGGGTTGCCGAAGCGCTTGGCGAAGCGCGCATCGAGCGGGATGTCGATCACGCGCTCGCCGCTGACGCCGTCGAACATCAGCAGGCGCTCGATGAACACCGCCTCCTTCTTGACGAGGGCGCCGACGCCGAGCGCATCGAGCGAGTGCCAGGCATTGGGCGCGAGCTGGATGCCGGCGCCGATCTCCCCGAACTGCGGCGCCTGCTCGAGCACCACGCTGCGGAATCCCTTGCGCGCGAGCGCGAGCGCCGCCGCCAGGCCGCCGATGCCGCCGCCGGCGATGATCACCGGCAAGCGGTTCCGTGGCGTGTTGCTAGAGGAGGATGGCGATGCCATCGAGCTCGCCTTCGGAGTTCACGAGGTCCACGCGCTTGTGTGCGATCTGGAATGTATCGCCCTTGCGGCGAAGGCGGTGCTCGACCCGCGCGCCGTAGACGCGCTGTTTCTCGTTGCGGAACTCGACCAGCGTCAGGGTCGAGCCGATGCGCAGCTCGCCATCGGCTTCGCCGAGCTCCATGATGTTTCCGATCTGGTGCACCGTGCGCGCCAGCGGCAATCGCGCATGCGCGCGCGGATGGCGGATCTGCTTCACGCGCAGCTCGAGCAGCGTGCGGTCGTCGTGGATGATCGAAGAGGTGGCGTGCGGGTCCTGCTGCCCCTGCTCGAGCGGCACCCAGTAGGTCGCGTCGTCGGTGAAGAGCCCGAGCCATTCCTCGTAGCGCTGCTCATCCAGCAGCCGCGCCTCGTGATACAGGAACTGCTCGGGCCTCATTTTCCCGTCACTGGGCGCTCATGTAGTCGAGCCAGGCGCGCATCTGGCCGCGCACGTACACCTCGCTCGTGCCGGTCTTGCCCCTCAGCGCATTCGCCTCCGGGACGTCGCGCCCGTGCCCGCGGCCGATGTACACCCACTCGACCGCGCCGGACGAGAGGCCGCGCTGGATGCGCTCGTAGACCTCGAGGTCGTCGGTCAGCACCCACGACGCCGTGCCATTCACCACGTTGGCGAAGGCAACCGTGTCGCGGAACATGCGCTCGGGGGCGTTCTTCATGCGCAACGAGTAGGTGTAGACCACCGAGCGGTCCACCGCCACCGGATGGATGATGCGCAGCTGGCGGAACTGGCTCATGAACGAGCAGTTCGGGTAGACGATGGTGTTCCAGAGCGTGACACGGAGGATCCGGTCCGCTTCGCGCTCGCCTACCCGCTGAATCAATTTGTTGCGGTAGTCGTCGAAGACCGGGTTGCCCATCCCGGCGACCAGGCGGTCGTCGTCGTGGTAGTCGCCCATGTAGCCGTGGCCGCGCGGCGTGGTCCAGATGCCGGTCGCCTCCCATACCGCCTCGGGCGCGCCGTTCTGGCGCATCTGGCGCACGGCGATGTCGGAGTAGCGCTCGCCCCCGGGATCGGGTGCATTGCGGGCAACGGCGACGGAGGAGGCGTGCACCCATGCCGGGTGCGCGCCGTCGAGGTGGTTCTCGAGCATCAGCTTCCAGTTGCCGTGGTAGGCGTGCTTGAAGACGCCGCCCGCGACCTCGAGCTCGCCGCCGGGCGCGCGATCGACGAAATCGTCGAACGAGGCCTTTGCCGGGCCGAGGAAGTCCTCGAGGCATTCGCCTGACGGGGCAAGCGACGCAAAGATGAAGCCGCGATACACCGCCACGCGCGGTACCGCGCGCAGCCTCAGGCCGTCGAGCGCACCGGGTTCATAGTTCGCCGAAAACGGCACGGCCTTCAACTCGCCGGCTCGGTCGTAGCTCCAGCCGTGGTAGGGGCAGACGAAGCGCTCGCCGTGGGCTGAGAGGCGGCCCCGGCCCTCGGCGCAGACCGTCGAGCCGCGATGCGCGCAGCGATTGATCAGCACGTTGATCTGGTCGTCGCCCCGGACGACGATCACCGGCTCGCGGCCCATGCGCGTGGTGAAGTAGTCGCCGGGGGCCTTGGCCTGGCTCTCGTGGCCGAGCACGAGCCAGGCGCGGCCGAAGATGCGCTCCATCTCGAGATCGAAGATCGCCGGGTCGGCGTACACCGAGCGGTGCACCCGGTCGGGCTGCACGAGCATGGAAAGCTCTTTGTGAGCGGCCATGGGGTACGTTATCGTAAGCGATGGGAGGAGAGATGAAACTGCATCGATTCGCCGCTGGCGCGGCGCTTGCGCTTGCGGCCGGCTGCAGCACCGGGCCTGCGCAGCAGCCGGCCGACCTGATTCTCTACAACGGCAAGATCCTCACCGTCGATGCGGGCTTCTCCGTCGCGCAGGCGGTGGCGATCCGCGGCGAGCGCTTCGTCGCCGTAGGGTCCAACGAATCCATTAGAGGAATGGCGGGACAGCAGACGAGGCAGATCGACCTGCGCGGGCGCACGGTGATCCCGGGCCTGCTGGACGGCCACCTGCACAATGCCGGCGGCGGGCCGGGCGTCGACCTCGCGCGGGTGCGCACGATCGCGCAGCTCCTCGCCGCGGTCGAGGCACGCGCGAGGAGCGCGCAGCCGGGCGAGCTGATCGTCTCCAATCCCGACTGGCACGAGGCGCAGCTCGCCGAGAAGCGGCTGCCGCACCGCGCCGAGCTCGATCGCGTCGCGCCGAAGAACCCGGTGGTGCTGGTGCGCGGCGGCCACTCCTTCATCGTCAACTCGGCTGCGTTCGAGCGCTGGAACATCTCGCGCGAGACGCGGAGCCCGCCGGGCGGCGAGATCGGCCACGATGGCGACGGGCAGCTGAACGGCGAGCTGGTCGACACCGCGCGCTCGCTCATCAAGCTGCCGCCGCCGCCCAGGCTCACGCCCGAGGCGATCGAGGCGCAGATGAAGCTCCTCAACTCGGTCGGCCTCACCGGCATCCGCATCCCCGGCTCGTTCCAGTTCGGACCCGACGTGATCGGCCCCTACCGCATGTTCCAGCAGCTGCGCAAGGAGGGGCGCCTCACGATGCGCGTCAACTACCTGATGCGCATCTTCGACTTCTCGAGCCTGGACAAGGTGCGCGCCACGATCGACTCGTGGAACGTCAGGCCCGACGAGGGCGACGAGTGGCTGCGCATCGGCGGGATGAAGACCCTGGTCGACGGCGGCTTCGAGGGCGGCCACATGCGCGAGCCCTACGCCGAGCCCTACGGCAAGGGCGGCAAGTTCAAGGGCATCCAGGTGGTGCCGGTCGAGCAGTACAACGCCGTGGTGCGCGAGCTGAACCGGCGCGGCTGGCGCGTCGCCACCCACGCCGTGGGCGACGCCGCGGTCGACCAGGTGCTCGACGCCTACGAGGCCGCCGACCGCGAGCGCTCGATCAAGGGCCGGCGCTGGGCGATCGAGCACTTCTTCATCGCGCGCCCCGACCACTTCCCGCGCGCGCGGGCGCTCGAGGTGGTGGTGTCGGCGCAGGACCACCTCTACCTCGCCGCGCCGAGCATGGCCAAGTACTGGGGCCGCGCGCGCGCCGATCAGGTGACGCCGGTGCGCACCTTCATGGACGAGAAGCTGCTGGTCGCGGGCGGCACCGACTCGCCGGTGATCCCCTACAACCCGTTCTGGTCGATGTACCACTTCATCACGCGCGAGACGATCTCCGACGGCGTCTACGGCGCGAACCAGCGCATCGGCCGGGAGGCCGCGCTGCGCATGTTCACGATCAACAATGCGCGCCTCACCTTCGAGGAGAACCTCAAGGGCTCGATCGAGCCGGGCAAGCTCGCCGACCTGGTGGTGCTGTCGGCCGACTTCATGACGGTGCCCGAGAAGCAGATCGAGTCGCTCAAGGCGCTGGCGACAGTGGTGGGCGGCCGCTTCGTCTATACCGATCCCGCCTGGTGATCGCGCTCGAGGCCGCAGGCCTCAGGAAGACCTACACCAAGAACGGCCGGCCGCTCGAGATTCTGGAGGTCGAGCGCTTCGCCGCGCGCGAGGGCGAGTTCATCACCGTGATCGGCCCGAGCGGCTGCGGCAAGAGCACGCTCCTGCACATCATGGGCGGCTTCATTCCCGCGGATGCCGGTGCGATCCGCGTCTACGGGGCCGAGGTCAAGGGCCCGGGCCCCGACCGCGGCATGATGTTCCAGGAGTTCGCGCTCTTCCCATGGAAGACCGTTGCCGGCAACGTCGCCTGGGGCCTCGAGGCGCTCGGATACGAGCGCAAGGCGATCGACGAAACGGTCGAGGCTTACCTGTCGATGACGGGTCTGGCGGAGTTCCGCAACCACTATCCGGCCGAGCTCTCCGGCGGCATGAAGCAGCGCGTTGCCCTCGCGCGCGTGCTCGCTTTCAATCCGAAAGTCCTGCTGATGGACGAGCCGTTTGGTGCGCTCGACGCGCAGACGCGCGAAACCATGCAGGAAGAAGTGACCCGCCTCTGGGAGCGCACGAAGAAGACCATCGTCTTCGTCACCCATGACATCGAAGAGGCCGTCTATCTCGGCGACCGCGTGGTGGTGCTGACCGCGCGACCCGGGCGCATCCGCGAGGAAGTGGCGATCGACCTGCCGCGCCCGCGCTCGCTCGAAATCAAGAAGTCGCTCAAGTGCCACGAGTACCGCAACTACGTCTGGGACCTGATCCGCAGCGAGGCGCAAAGAACGAGCTAACTCATGGGCATCTCATTGCTTACGTCCATCCTCGCCCTGCAGGCGGCGGTCGGCCTGGCCGAGGTTGCGGGCCTGGAGGGCGACAACGCCGTCACCGTCTATTACCCGAGCGCCGGCGAGGCGCAGACGCTCAAGCGCGGGCCGTTCACCCTGCAGCTCGCGCGCGACGGCGCGCCCCGACGCGGCAACGGGCGGCTGGTCATTCTCTCGCATGGCTCGGGCGGCAATCCCTGGGTGCATGCCGATCTCGCGCGCACGCTGGTCGAGGACGGCTTCGTCGTGGCGATGCCCCTGCATCGCGGCGACAACTACCGCGACCTCAGCGCGCCGGGGCCGGAGGCCTGGCAGCGCCGGCCGCTCGAAGTGTCGCGCGCCATCGACGCGGTGGCGAGCGACGCGCGCTTCGCGCCGCTGCTCGAGCTGGACAAGGTGGGCATGTATGGCATGTCGGCGGGCGGGCACACGGCGCTGAGCCTGGCGGGCGGCCGCTGGTCGCCGGCGAGCTTCCGGCAGCACTGCGAGTCGCACATCCGCGAGGATTTCCAGTCGTGCGTCGGTCTCGCGACGAGGCTCGACGGCGGCTTCATGGACGGATTCAAGACGACGCTCGCCTTGTGGATCCTCCGCTCGCGCTTCACCGATGATGCGTGGCGCGCGCACACCGACCCGCGCATTGCCGCGATCGTCGCCGCGGTGCCTTACGCCGCCGACTTCGACATGGCTTCGCTCAAGGCGCCGCGGGTGCCGCTTGCCCTGGTCACCGCGCAGGGGGACAAGTGGCTGATCCCGCAATTCCACTCCGAGCGCGTGCTCAAGGCCTGCGCGACGTGCGAGCGGCTGGCGGAAGTTCCCGGCGGCGGCCACGGCGCGCTGCTTTCGCCCCTGCCGCCCTTGTCGGGACTGGAAGGAGAGCTGCTGAACGATCCGCCGGGGTTCGACCGCGCGACGCTACCCGCGATCGACCGCAAGATCTCCGCTTTCTTCCGCGAGCACCTCCGATGAGACACGCCCTGTTATGCGCCCTGTCGTTCGGCATGGTGCTGACGTCCGCGAACGCGCAGGATCAGGCGAAGCTCGAGCGAGCCTGCGAGGCCGAAATCTCGAAGGCCGAAAGGAGCATCGCCGAGGCGCGGAGAAGGCCGGAGTACAACAGCGAGAAAGGCCGGCAGACGCTGGCGGCGGCGGATCGCTACGTGAACCAGGCGCGCAGGCACGCCGGCAGGGGCGAGTCCAGAAACTGCGCCGAGGCGGCGAGGAAAGGAAGGGCGCAGCTCTCCGCTCAGCGCGGCAGGTAGCCCTGGTCGACCATCTGCTCGACGTTCACCGGCTTGTCGAGCCACTGCAGCTTGTCGAGCATGAAGGCGGAGAGCTTCTTCAGGCTCTCGACGTCGACGCGGCCGTTCGCGTCGCGCTTCCAGTCGGAGTTCCTGACGTAGATGTCGACCGGCGTGCGCACGAAGCCCGCCTTGGCGAGGTCGCGCTTCGCCTGCTCGGTGTTGGCGAGGTAGTACCTGGTCGCCGCGACATAGTCGGCGAGGAAGGCGCGCACCGCGTCGGGGTTCGCCTTCAGGAATTTCTCGCTGAAGAAGATGTCGAGCAGCTCGTGGTCGTAGCCGACCGCGTCGACCGCGGTGAAGAGCTTGCGCAGGCCGCCCTTCGCCATTTCGGCGGAATAGAAAGGCTCGACGAAAGTGCCCGCCTGGATCTTGCCGCTCCTCACGGCCTCGCCCATCGCCGGGAAGCCCATGGGAAAGACCTTGGTGTCGCGGTCGGGCACGAGGCCGGCGTTGAGCAGGCCCGCGCGCGCCCAGAGGTCGGTCGCGGTACGGATGCCCACCACGCCGATCACGCCGCCCTTGAGATCCTTCGCCGACTTCACCGGCCCGTCGTCCTTCACCAGGTATTGCGTGGTGAACCATTGCTTGCCCGCGGCCTCGAGGCAGATGCTGGCGACGATCTTCATGTCGGCGCCTTGCGCGCGCGCGGCGATCACGGCGAGGCCGGGCGCGGTGCCGCCGTCGAGCTCGCCGGCGAGGAACGCCTGGAAGCGCTCGGGGTTGGCCTGGAAGAGGACCTGGTTCAGGCGGTATTTCTTGCCCTGGTTGGGCGTGAGGTCGGGGCGCGCGCTCATCAGCCAGAGCTGCTCCTCGGCGGCGAAGCCGCGGCCGAGGCGGATCAGAGTCGGCTCCTGGGCAAGCGCTGTGAGCGAGAAGACGGTGGCGAAGGAGAGCAAAAGCGCGCGAACCATCGGATTCCTCCTCAGGCGAAGTACGTGTCGAGTTTTTCCCAGTATACCAACCGGTCGCGCGCCGCCACGAGTGCGCGGTCGAGCGCGAGGCCGAGCGCCGCGATGACCACCACGATGGCGAGCATCCGGTCGGTGCGCAGCGAGGCGAGCGAGTAGATGACGACGTAGCCCAGGCCGTCGACCGAGCTGATCATCTCGGTGATGATCACCACGATCAGCGCCACCGGCAGCGCGACGCGCAGCGCGGCGAACACGTAGGGCATGGTGGCCGGGAGCAGCACGCGCCGCAGCGTGGCCGCGCGCGACGCGCCCATGTTCTGCGCCGACCAGATGAGCACCGGATCCACGGCGCGCGCGCCCTGCGAAGTGATGATCACCATCGGGTAGAGGCACTCGAGGAAGATCAGCGCCACCTTGGAGAGGCTGCCCAGGCCGAAGATGAAGATGAACACCGGGAAGAGCGCGAGCTTCGGCACCGCGTAGGTCCCCGAGAACAGCGGATCGAGCATCCGTCCGACGAGGGCGGAGCGGCCCATGAGCATGCCGAGCAACGCGCCGACGAGCGCCGCGGCGGCGAAGCCGCCGAAGGCGCGATAGAGCGACACCCAGGCCTGCATCCAGCCTTCGGGCCGCGACAGAAAGAGCACGAGCTCGCGCCCGATGCGCTCGAGCGACGGAAGGACGAGCGGGCTCCACAGGCCGCTGCGCGCGGCGAGCTCCCAGGCGGCCATGAGAACAAGAATCAGAAGGAGAGGCCGCAGGCGGCTCATGACGGCTGCCAGCGCAATGCGCGGCCGCGCGCGAGGCGCAGCAGCCGATCGCCGGCATAGCCCAGCACCGCGATCGTCAGGAGCGAGACGTACATCAGGTCGAAGCGCAGGCTCATCTCGGACTCCCGGATCAGGTGGCCGAGGCCCGAGCGCGCGTTGATCATCTCGGCGGCGAACATCACGATGAACGAGAGCGCGAGCGACACGCGCAGCCCGGCGAAGATCAGCGGCAGCGCCGCAGGCAGCACCACGCGGCGGAAGATCAGCGCGTCGCCGGCGCCCATGTTGCGCGCCGACCAGACGAGGATCCGCGGCGTGGCGCGCGCGCCGTAGTAGGCGTTGATGAAGCAGGGGTAGAAGCAGGCGAGGGCGATGATCAGCACCTTCGACAGGTCGCCGATGCCGAACCAGAGCATGAACACCGGCAGCATCACGATCTTCGGCACCGGGTAGGTGAGGAACACGAGCGGCGACAGCGCCTCGTCCAGCCCGCGCGCGATACCGGCCGCCAGCCCCAGAGCCACTCCCATCAACGAACCTATTAGAAAGCCGGGCAGGGCGCGCCCCAGGCTGGCGGCGGCGTGCACATAGAGCTCGGAGGATCCGAGCGCGGCGAAGAAGTGCCTGAGGATCTCGAGCGGCGGCAGGAGGTAGGACGGATGGCCGCCGAGCGAGGCGATCTGCCAGAGCACCAGCAGGACGACCAGCAGGCCGGCGGGCGCGGCGGCGTGTCGCATGACGCGACGGATTATCTACGCTAACCGGGAGGGGGGTGGCCGACGCCGAAGCGCTCGATCAGAAACTGCGGCAGGCTCTTGTGCAGCACCGATTTCTCTAGGTAGCAATCCGCGCCGGCGGCGTTCGCCTCTTCGCTTGCCCGGTGCGAGGCCAAGCCGGTCATCAGCACCACCATCGGCGGTGCCGGGCTCGCCTTCAGGCGCCGGGTGAACTCGAAGCCGTTCATCTCAGGCATGCCCACGTCGGACAGAACCAGGTGCGGCTGAAGCCGCTCGAGCAATGCGAGGCCCTCGGCCGCCGATGCCGCTATCTCGACCGTGACGATGCCGCGCAGCATCCGCAGCCAGGTCGCCACCAACGGAAGGAAGTCGACCTGGTCGTCGACCACCAGGATGCGCGTAAACCCTCGGTTTCGCCCGGCTGTAGTTTAGTTGTGCCCGGCACAAGCACCATACGCCCTTCCGGCGCGTTGCATATCGTCGGAACCGCTACAGTCGTCTATACCCACACCTGCAGCACGTAGTCGTAGGCGGCCTGCGCGTTGGTCATGTCGACGCGCTGCAGCTTGATGCGGTAGCCGTCCTTGGCCTTCTTCAGCTCGTGCCGGTACGAGCCGGCAAAGTGGCGCACGTCGTCGCGCCGGAGCTCCATCATGTGGAAGCGCGAGCGCACGATGACGCCCTCCTTCGTTTCCTTTTCCACGACCACGTTGGAGACCACGTGGTTCGTCTCCCACAGCGGCCGCTGCGACCACGCGTCGGGGTGCAGCACGCGCTTCATGCGCACGGTCATCAGGTTCTTGTCCTCGGCGAAGATCGCCGGGGTGCCGTCCCAGGTCTTGTAGGAGGGCTCGGGCGGCATCCAGTAGACGCCGTCGGGCGTGAACAGGTCGATCCAGTCCTGCCAGCGCTTGGAGTCGAGCAGCTCCGACTGCCGATAGAGAAATTGCTCTACTTGATGATGCAAATCCCTAGCCACGCATGTACTCCGCCCACGCCTTCATCTGGTTGCGCATCGGCGCCTCCGACGTGCCGCAGTTGGCCGCGGTCTCGACCACGCCGCCTTTCTCGATGTCGCGGCCGAGGTGGCGGCCGAAGGTGACCCAGTCGCCGCCCTCCGACGAGAGACCCTGGTGGCACTTCCAGAAATTCTCCAGGTCGTCGGCGTTGACCAGCGTGGCGGGCGAGTTCACCAGGTTGTAGTAGGCGAGCGAGCGCCGGTAGATCGGCTCGGGCGCGCCCTTCAGGCGGAAGTGCCAGATCTCGGTGAGCGTGCGGTCGACGCCGAGCGGGCGCACCGCGCGCAGCTGCTGCAGCGGCGACTGCACCGAGAGCCCCGGGTAGATCAGCACGTGGTGGATGTTCACGCCCACGATCTCCTCGAAGCGCTTCCTGCCGTACGCCTTGATCATGACCTTGTCGTAGGCGAGCGTATCGGGGTCCTGCGGCCGCAGGCCCATGTAGCCGGTGAGGATGCAGTGGCCGTGCGGGTAGTTGAGCGTCTGGAAGTTGTCCCACTTGTCGATGGTCACCGTCGCGAAGGCGGAGAGCATGTGGTAGGAGAGCGGCGCTTCGCCTTTCTTCGCCTTCTTCGCGATCTCCTTCTCGACCTCGTGCGCCGCGCGGCCGGTCGACTGGTGCGTCACGGAAGGGTGCAGCGCGTCGAGCTGGTTCTCGAGGAAGATCTTCCAGTTCGAGTGCTGGATGACGCGGAAGCAGTTCGGCACCACCTCGACCTCGCCCTCGGGCGCGCGGTCGCACATGTCGTCGAAGGCGACGATCGATTTGCCGAGGAATTCCTTGAGCGTCGGCCCGTCGGCCGCGAGGCTCGCGAACACGAAGCCGCGATAGCTCTCGACCCGCGCCGCGCGCTTCATGCTGCAGTCGGGGTTGTCCTTGCCGAAGCGCGTGCCGCTGTAGCCCGACTCCATCATCGGGATCGAGCGCAGCCTTCCGTCGTGGTGGAAGGTCCAGGCGTGGTAGGAGCAGCGGAAGAACTCGCCCGCGTTGCCCTTGCGGTCGCCGCACATCATGTTGCCGCGGTGCGGGCAGCGGTTGTAGAGCACGTTCACGCTTCCGTCCGGGCCGCGCACCATCAGCATCGGCTGGCGGCCGATCTGCACCGCGTAGTAGTCGCCCGCTTTCGGGATCTGGCTCTCGTGGCCGCAGTAGATCCAGACGCGCTCGTGGATGCGCTGCATCTCGAGCTCGAAGATGCCGGGGTCGGTGTACACCTCGCGGCGCACCCGGTCGGGCTCCACGCACTGCGAAAGGTCGGGGATTCGCTCCTGAAGCATGGCCTTCCTCCTGAGGAGGGCAATGATAATCTAGCCGCCTCGCGGAGGAGGGAGCATGGCTGGAAAGGGGATGATCACGCGCAGAAGATTCATCGCCGGCATCGGCGCCGCCACGCTCGCCGCCGCCGGGGGCCCCGCGCTCGGCGCCGAGTTTCGCTACCGCCTCGGCCTCTCGCAGCCGCTCGACAGCCCGAACTACCTGCGGCTGAAGCTGATGGCCGAGCACGTGCGCGCCGACACCGACGGCGCGATGCAGATCGACGTGCAGGGCGCGGGCGCGCTCGGCTCCGACAACCAGATGCTCGCCATGGTGCAGAAGGGCGAACTCGAGATGTACATGGCGGGCAACGTGTGGGGGCCGCTCGTGCCGGTCACCGAGATGCCCGGGCTGCCGTTCACCTTCAAGAACTCCGCCGACGTATTCGCCGCGCTGGATGCGGAGCTCGGCGACTACGTCCGCAGCCAGATGGCGGCGAAAGGCATCTACCAGTTCCGCATGGGGTTCGACAACGGCTTCCACCAGCTCACGAACAATACGAAGCCGATCCGCACGGTCGGCGACCTGGCGGGCATGACGATCCGCACGCCGTTCCAGAAGATGACGGTGGATTTCTTCGAGTCGATCGGCGCGAGACCGAAGACCTTCACCCTGAACCAGCTCTACCAGGTGCTGAAGGACAAGACGGTCGAGGGACAGACCGATCCCTACCAGATCATCGTGCTGCTCAAGCTCTACGAGGTGCAGAAGTACCTGAGCATCACCAACCACTGGTGGTCCGGCTTCACGCTCAATGCCAACCTGGAAAAATGGAATGCGCTGCCGCGCGAGATCCGCGAAGTCATCATGGGCCACGCGGAAAGCGCCGCGATCGAGCAGCGCAAGGACGTGGCGAAGATCGAGTCGGGCGCGCTCGAGTTCCTGAAATCCAAGGGCATGATCGTCAACCAGACCGACACCAGCGGCTTCCGCAAGCACCTCGGCGCCTTCTACGCGCGCTGGAAGGCAGTCTACGGCGACAAGGCCTGGGCGCTGCTCGAAGCGAGGGTAGGAAAGCTCGCCTAAAGCCTGGGTAGGACTTCCCTGGAAAACAAATCCAGGGAGCGCATGGCGTGCTCGGGGGCGAGGTCGCCGAAGGAGAAGATGCACAGCAGGTAGTTGGCGCCGGTCGCCTCGAGCATCGCCTGCACCTTCTCCGTCGCCGCTGCCGGCGTGCCGACGATCAGCGGCTGCGCCGAGTCGGGCGCGAAGGGCTCGGTCTTGTGCACGTCGGGTCGGCCGAGCTTGCGGGTGAGATGGTGGATGTGGCTCGCCCATACGCGGTAGGCCTCGAGGCCCAGGCGCTCGGCCTCGGCGCCGTCCTCGGCGATCACCAGGTGCTGGGTCTTGGCGAGGAAGGGGCGCGCGACGTGCGCGTTGTGCCGGCCCGGGTCGTTGCGGTGCTGCTCCCACAGCTCGCGGTAGCGCGCGAAGTGCGCCTTCGCGTCCGCCGCCTTGCCCAGGAACGCGGTGTGGTAGCCGTGGCGCGCGGTGAACTCGATCGACTCGCGGTTCGAGCTCGGGAACCAGAGCGGCGGCCAGGGGCTCTGCACCGGCTTCGCGTGCAGCTCGACGTCGCGGTAGGCGTAGTGCTTGCCCTGGAAGCTGAGCGTGCGGCTGCGGCAGGCCTCGAAGAACACCTCCAGCGCCTCGCGGTAGCGCTCGCGCGATTGCTCGATGGACTGCATGCCGAAGATCAGCGACTCGATCGGCGACACGCCGCGCCCGACGCCGAGCTCGAGGCGCCCGCCCGAGAGGTGGTCGAGCATGCACACCTCGTTATAGAGCCGGTAGGCGCTGTACCAGGGCAGGCAGAAGGTGAGCGCGCCGATGCGCAGGCGCTGCGTGCGCTGGCTCATCGCCGCGAGCAGCACGCTCGGGCTGCCGTCGATCGAGAGCGGCGTGCCCTGGTGCTCGGCGAGGAAGTAGGCGTGGAACCCCGCCTGGTCGGCCGCCTCGGCGAGCTGCAGCTTGTGCTCGTAGACCTGGCCGGGCGAAAGCGAGTCGGAGGCCTCGACCCAGTCGAACATGCCGACCTTGACGCTCATCGCCGCCACACCTTGCGCGCGACTTCAACCACGCGCTCCAGCTTTCGCTTCTGGTCGTCCTCGCTGATGAGGTTGCCGCTCACGTCGGAGCCGAAGCCGCACTGCGGGCTGATGGCGAGGTTCTCCACCGGCAGGTATTTCGCGGCCTCGTCGATGCGGCGCATCAGGTCTTCCGTGCTTTCCAATTGGGCTATTTTCGTCGACACGAGGCCGAGCACGACCACCTTCCCTTTCGGCACGAAACGAAGCGGCGCGAAGCCGCCCGCGCGCGGGCTGTCGTACTCGAGCAGGAAGCGCTGGTGCGGCAGCTCGCTGAAGAGCTGCTCGGCGATCGGGTCGTAGCTGCCCTCGCGGTGCCACATGCTCTTCTGGTTGCCGCGGCAGAGGTGGATGCCGAAGGTGACGCCGCGAATCGGCGCGGCGAGCTCGCGGTTGGCCTGCAGCGAACGCTGGAAATTCTCGCCCGGATCCTCGCCGCGGCTCTTCATCGCGGCGAGCGACGGCGGGTCGACGTAGGCGGTGTAGCCGGGCTCGTCGATGTGGATGTAGCGGCAGCCGGCGCGCGCCAGCTCCTCGACCATGCGGCGCTGGATGCGCACCACGTCGGCGATGAAGTCGTCGACCGAGCGGTACACCGGGCGCGAGGCGGCGGAGTCGAAGCGCTGCATCACGCGGTCGGGTCCGACGAGCGAAACCTTCACCGGCTTGCGGGTGAGCGGGGCGGCGCGGCGGTATTCCTCGAGCGGGACATTTCTTTCCAGTGCCAGCTTGCGGACCACCGGGCGTCGATGAACCACGGGCGTCCCGGGCCCCGCCAGGTCGGGAATGTCCCAGCGCGCAAGCGGCGTGCCACCCACCGCCCTGCGCTCGTGCGTGGCGACATTTTCCTTCGCCGTGTCGTAGCCGCTCACCGCGAGGCCGAAGCTGTCCTGGAAGTTGAGCCGGCTCACCTCGCCGTCGCTCACCACGTCCAGGCCGGCGCTTTCCTGCAGCGCGAGGTGCGCTCTCACGCAGTCGAGCTCGACCGCCGCGAAGTCGGCGGCGGGCAGCTTGCCGAGCTCGAACTGCAGGCGCGCCTCCTTCCAGCGCGCGGGCCTGAGCAGGCTGCCCACCACGTCGGTACGGATGCGCTCGAGGCTGTTGATCATTCCTGCGTGGTCATTCCACCTTGATGCCGGCTGCCTTGACCGCGGCAGCATAGCGCTCGAGGTCCTCGCGCACGAAGCGCGCGTAGGCCTCGGTGCCGTTCTCGGTCAGCTCCATGCCGAGGCTCGCCATGCGCTCGGCAGTGTCGCGCTCGCGCAGAATCCTGGCGAGCGCCGGCTGCAGCCGGGCGACGACCTCGCGCGGGGTGCCCGCCGGCGCCTGCATGCCGATCACGGTGGCGATGTCGAAGCCGGCGTAGCCCTGCTCGATCGCGGTCGGCACGTCGGGCAGGCTCGCCGATCGCTTCGCGGTGCTGATCGCGTAGACGCGCAGCTTGCCGGCCTTGATGTGCGGCGCGACGTTCGGGATCCCCGACCAGCCGGCCTGCACTTCGCCCGCGAGCAGCGCGGCGACGAGCGCGCTGCCGCCCTTGTACGGCACATGCAGCATTTCGAGGTGGGCGCGCGAGGCGAACACGGCCATCGTCAGGTGATGCACCGAGCCGCTGCCCGCCGAGCCGTAGGCGAGCTGGCCGGGCTTCGCCCCGGCGAGTGCGGCGAACTCCTGGAGGTTCGAGGCGGGCAGCGACGCCGGCGCCACCAGCACGGTCGGCACCGCGGCAAGCGAAGTCACGAGGGTGAAGTCGCGCAGCGGGTCATACGTGAGCCTGGGATTGAGCGCCGGGTTGATCGCCATCGCGCCCGAGTCGCCGAGCATCAGCACGTGGCCGTCGGCAGGCGCGCGCGCCACCTGCTCGGCCGCGACCACGCCGCCCGCGCCGGGAATGTTCTCGACCACGAAAGGCTTGCCGAACGCCTCCGATAGTTTCGCCGCGAGCATGCGCGCCAGCACGTCGGGATTGCCGCCCGGCGCGGCCGCGGCGATGAGGCGGACGCTTTTCGAGGGATAGTCCTGCGCATTCGCCGCGAACGAAAGCGCGCCCAGGAAAAGCACGACCCACTTCATCTTCATCTCATCCCCGTTTGTCGACGAAGCGCGGCGCCTTGATGTTGGCCTCGAACTCGCGCGCGATGCTGCCGCGCTCGAGCAGCGTCACCTCGGGCGTCACCTGGAAGACTTGGTGGATTGTCTGGACGACGTGCTCCTTTGCGCCAGACCTCGTTTCGACATGCAGATGCAGCACGTCGTTGCCATCCTTGCCGTCGTAGACCTCGGCGCGGAAGTCCACCACTTCCGGGTCCTTGAACATCGCATCCTCGAGGTCGGCGTGGTTGATGTTGACGCCGCGCACCTTGAAGAAGCCGACGGTGCGTCGCGCGTGCCGCATCAGGGGATAGACGGACCACGAATGCGGTCCACCCCGCGAGGGCTCCATCGAAACCAGGTCGCCGGAGCTCCAGCGCAGGAACGGCGTCATGCTGTTCGACCACAGCGCGGTCACGACGAGGGAGCCGACCTCGCCCTCGGCAACCGGCTCGCCGCGCTCATCCAGCACCTCCAGGTACCAGAGGTCGGTGAAGGCGTGCATGCCCTGATGGCCGAGGCCTTCGCCGGAGACGATCGCCGCCTCGGTCATGCCGAAGTGGTCGAACACCTCGGCGTCCCAGGCGCGCTCGAGCTTCGAGCGCTTCACCGGCGAGAGCGGCTCGGCGGCGACCAGCAGCTTCTTCACCGGGCTCTTGCGCAGGTCGATGCCCTTGGCTTCGGCGAGGTTGGCGAGGTGAAGGCCGTAGCTCGCCATGCCGATCCAGATCGTCGGCTTCAGGTGCTCGATCAGCTCGAGCTGCGTCTCCGAGGCCGTGCTGGTGCCGGCGCCGCACCAGATGGTGCCGATGCCGAGGTTGATCGCGGCGCGGGCATAGAGGTGGGCCACGGGGTGCACGCCGAGCGGGAAGGAGATGTGCGCGCAGTCCTCGGCGCTGGCGCCGATCATGGCCCACGCGCGCTCGAAGGCGATGAGGTTCCACTCCATGTCCTCGGCCGAGCGCGGGTAGAAGAGCGGCCGGCCCGTCGCGCCCCCCGAGCGCCAGTACTCGACCGCGTGCGTGCGGGGCGCGATGCAGAACTCCTCGTGGAAGCGCTCGGGCGGCAGCTCGCGCAGCGCCTCCTTGGTCAGCACCGGAATCCTGCGCCAGACCTCCGGCTCGTCGATCTTGTCGAGGTCGAGCTTCGGCATGCGCCGTTGCCAGAACGGCGACTTGAGCGCGCGCTCGACCGCGATGCGCTTGCGCAGCGACTGGATGCGGGCGATGGTGTCGGCCGAGGCCGGCCAGCGAGGATCGCTCTTCATACTCCGAGATAGCGGTGCCAGAGGCGGCGGTCGGCGTCGAGCTCGGCGGAGGTGCCCCGCCAGGCGACGCGCCCGCGCTCGATGATGGTATGCCGATCGGCGAGCTTCACCAGCCTGTCGATGTACTTGTCGATGACGAGGATCGTCTGCCCCGATTCGCGCAGCCTTGCGAGGCAGCGCCAGATCTCCTCGCGCACCAGCGGCGCCAGGCCCTCCGTTGCTTCGTCGAGAACGAGCAAATAGGGGTTGGTGACCAGTGCCCGGCCGATGGCGAGCATCTGCTGCTCGCCGCCGGAGAGCTGGTTGCCCTGGTTCTCCGAGCGCTCCCGCAGCCGGGGGAAAAAGGCGAATACGCGTTCCGGAGTCCAGGGATCCTCGCGCTGCGAGCGGTTGTCGGCGAAGGCGACGAGGTTCTCGCGCACCGAAAGGTTGGGGAAGATCTGCCGCCCCTCGGGCACGAGCGCGATGCCCTGTCGCGCGATCCGGTCGGGCGCCTCGCGCTCGATGCGCCGGCCGCGGAAGCTGATCGCGCCCTTGCGCGCGCGCGTGAGGCCCAGGATCGAGCGGACGGTCGTGGTCTTGCCCATGCCGTTGCGCCCGAGCAGCGTCACCACCTCGCCCGCGTCGATGGCGAGGTCGACGCCGAACAGCACCTGGCTTGTGCCGTAGGCGGTGTCGAGCCCCTGGACCTCAAGCAGCAACTTCTTCTCCCAGGTAGGCCTGGCGCACGGCCGGATCGGCCCGGATCTCGCCGGGCGTGCCGGTGGCGATCAGCCGCCCGTTGACCATCACCGAGATGCGCGCGGCGAGGCGGAACACGGCGTCCATGTCGTGCTCGACGAGCAGCACCGTGACGCGGCTGCGGATCTTCTCGATGAGGGCGATCATCGCCTGCGATTCCTGCGGCCCCATGCCCGCCATCGGCTCGTCGAGCAGGACGAGCTTGGGATTGGTGGCGAGCGCGAGGCCGACCTCCAGGGCACGCTGCTCGCCATGGGCCAGGGTTCCAGCCGTCGAATTCAGCCGCTCGCCCAGGCCGATGTCGGCGGCGATGGCGGCCGCTTCGTCGAACAGCGCCCGCTCGGCACTGACCGGCCGCCAGAAGGAGAAGCTCGAGCCGCTGCGCGCCTGCACCGCGAGCGCGAGATTCTCGAGCACGCTGAAGCGCCGGAAGATGCTCGTGATCTGGTAGGAGCGCGCCAGGCCCGCGGCGACGCGCAGGTAGGCCTTCTGGTGAGTAATGTCGACGCCATTGAAAAAGATGCGGCCGCTGTCGGTGGACAGCGCGCCTGCGATCTGGCCGACGAGGGTGGTCTTGCCCGCGCCGTTCGGGCCGATCAGCGCGTGCACCTCGCCCTTCGCCACCTCGAGCGTGACCTCGTCGGTGGCGACCACGCCGCCGAAGCGCTTCGCTACGGCGCGCAGCTCAAGCATGCTTCTTGAACAAGCCCGCGAGGCCCTGCGGCGCGACCAGCACGATGGCGAGCAGCACCACGCCGACGGCGAGGCCGGCGTGGTCCTGGTAGTTGGGCGCCAGCTCGGCGAGCCAGTCGATGCGGTAGTCCGCGATCAGGTGCTCGAGGCCGAGCAGCACCGCCGCGCCGATCACGCCGCCCCACAGGGTGCCGACGCCGCCGAGGATCACCATGATCATCAGCGTGCCCGACTGGATCCAGTGCAGGAGGCTCGGGCTCACGTAGCTCGACTGGTTGGCGATCAGGGCGCCGGCGAGGCCGGCCACCGCGCCGGCGATGACGAAGCAGAGCAGCTTGTAGCGGTAGACGGGATAGCCGATCGCCTCGGCGCGCGCCTCGTTCTCGCGGATGGCGTCGATCACGCGGCCGAAGCGCGAGCGCGTCAGCCGGTGCATGCCGTAGAGGACGAGCGCGAGCACGGCGAGCACGAGGTAGTACCAGGCTAGGTCGCCCGGGATCGGCGTGTCGGCGGCGAGGGTCGAGCGGCCGGGCATGGACAGGCCGTCGTCGCCGCCGTAGGCCTTCAGCGAGACGAAGATGTAATAGATCATCTGCGCGAAGGCGAGCGTGATCATGATGAAGTACACGCCGCGCGTGCGCAGCGACATCGCGCCGATGACGAGCGCGCCGAGCGCGGCCACGGCCATCGCGGTGGGCCAGGCGATCCACGCGCTCCTCACGCCTTCCACCGCCATGATGCCGACCACGAACGCGCCCGCGCCGAAGAACGCAGCGTGGCCGAAGCTGACCATGCCGCCATAGCCGAGCACGAGATTCAGGCTGGTCGCGGCGATGGCGTAGATCAGGATGCGCGCGGCGAGGCTGACGTAGAACATGCCGTCGACGGCCTGCATCACCAGGGGGAATATCCCCAGGGCGATGAAAACCGCGAGCGCGCGGATCATCCGCGCGCCGGGAAGAGGCCCTGCGGGCGGAAGTAGAGCACCACCGCCATCAGCAGGTAGATCATGATCGAGGCCACCGCCGGCCCGGCCGCGCTCGAGAGCTGCGGCGGCAGGAAAATAGAGAATAGAAGCGGCAGGAAGGCGCGCCCGCCGGTGTCGACGATGCCCACCAGCAGCGCGCCGACGAAGGCGCCGCGGATCGAGCCGATGCCGCCGATCACGATCACGACGAAGGCGAGGATCAGGATGTTCTCGCCCATCCCGACCTGCACCGCGAGGATCGGCCCGAGCATCGCGCCGGCGAGCGCGCAGAGCGCTGCGCCGAGCGCGAAGACCGCGGTGAACAGGCGCCTGATATCCACGCCCATGGCGAGGGCCATCTCGCGGTTGGAGGCGCCGGCGCGCACCAGCATGCCGACTTTGGTTTTCGTGACCAGCAGGTAAAGCGCCAGCGCCACGGCGGCGCCGACGCCGATGATCAGCAGGCGGTACGACGCATAGGGCAGCCCGCCGGGCAGCGCGACCGGGCCGGTGAGGCCCTCGGGCGGGTTGAGCAGGATCGGCTGCGAGCCCCAGACGATGCGCACCGCCTCATTCGCGATCAATATGATCGCGAAGGTGGCGAGCACCTGCGTCAAATGGTCTCGCCCATAGAGCCGCCGCAAGAGGGTCATCTCCAGCACTATGCCGACGATCGCGGTCGCGGCGAGCGCGAGCGGCAGTCCGAGCCAGAACGATCCGGTCGCCTGCACGAAGCTCGCCATGAAATACGCGCCGATCATGTAGAGCGAGCCGTGCGCGAGGTTGATCATGTCCATGATGCCGAACACCAGCGTCAGCCCGGCGGCGAGCAGGAACAGCATCAGCCCGAACTGGATGCCGTTCAGCGACTGCTCGAGGAAGAGGATCGGGGTCAGAGCCCTATTTCCGGCGACGCGCAGCTACTGGGAAATAGGGCTCTGACCCCGATTTCCGGCCACCGAAGACCACCTACTTCATGTTGCAGTCTTTTAGCCAGAAGTCCTGGTGCTTGGTGAGGATGGTGCCGATCTTCTTGTTGACGATGCGGCCCTCGCGATCCTTCACCAGCGCGCGAACGTAGTAGTCCTGGATCGGCGTGCCGTTGGCGGCTTCCTTGAACGGCCCGCGCGGGGTCTTGGCGCGCTCGGGCGCCTTCATCAGCGCGGCACGGAAGGCCTTCACGTCCTCGACCTTGCCCTTCGCGTCGCGCACCGCCTGGTCGATGACCAGCGCCGTGGTGTAGCCCTGCTCGGCGAAGAGCGAGGGAATGCGCTTGTATTCCTTCTGGAACTCGGCGACGAACTTCTGGTTGGCCTCGTTATCGAGGTCGTAGGCCCAGTGCGAGGTGTCGAAGAGCCCGAGCATCGGATCGCCCACGGCGCGCACCACGTCCTGGTCGGAGACGAAGCCCGGCACGATGAGCTGCACCTCGTTCGACAGGCCCGAGGCGACGAACTGCTTGATGAAGTTGATGCCCATGCCGCCGGGCAGGAAGGCGTACAGCGCGTCGGGCTTGGCGGCGCGGATCTGCGCGAGTTCCGCCGAATAGTCGAGCTGGTTCAGCTTCACGAAATGCTCGGCGATGACCCTGCCCTTGTAGGTGCGCTGGAAGCCGGTGAGCGAGTCCTTTCCCGCCGGATAGTTCGGCGCGATGAGGTACGCGTTCTTGAAGCCCTTGGACTGCGCGAAAGCGCCCGCCGCCTCGTGGTGCGCCTCGTTCGGCCACGAGGCGGAGAAGAAGTAGGGGCTGCAGCCCTTGCCGGTGAGGGAGGTGGGCGTGGCGTTGGGGGCGACGTAGAACACCTTCGACTCCTGGATCGTCGGCCACACCGCGAGCATCACGTTGGAGAACACCACGCCGGTCATCAGGTTGACGCGGTCGCGCTTGAGCAGGCGCTCGGCGAGCTGGCGACCGGTGTCGGGGTTGAGCGTGTCGTCGGCGAACTCGACTTGCGTCGGCAGGCCGCCGAGCTTGCCGCCGGCCAGCTTGACCGCGAGGTTGAAGCCGTCGCGGATCTCGATGCCGATGCCGCCCGCGGGTCCGGAGAGCGTCGAGAGGAAACCGATCTTGAGCTCGTTTGCCGCGTGAGCACTGAACGCGAGCACCGCCGCCGCAACCGCGGCGATCGATCTGATTTGCATGGGCTTTCCCTCCTGCGATTGATTCTACAATAGGCCCATGCCTTTTCGCGCACGAGTGCCCAACGGAAAGTGTCTGGGCCCAGAGGCAAGCGCAGCGGATGTAAAGCGTCGCGCGCTGGAACTCGGCGCCGACCTCGCCGGCATCGCTTCGGCCGCGACGCTCAACGCGTTTCCGCCCGACCCGCGCTGGCCGCAGACGCCCGAGCGCATCCTGCCGTCGATCAAGAGCGTGATCGTGCTGGTGCAGCGCATTCCCGCGGGCGCGTTCCGGGCGCTCTCCAACGTGCCGGTGCAGTACATCGACATGCTGGTGCTGCGCAAGATGGACAAGGTGTCCTACCGCCTCGCGTCGGAGCTGGAGCGGGCGGGGCATCCGACGTTCGTCACCGCGGCGCAGGAAACCGACTGGAGCCTGAAGCGCGCCTCCTACGGGCGCCTGTCCACGCGCCACCTCGGCGTCGAGGCCGGCCTCGGCACGCTCGGCCTCGAGGTCAACATCCTCACGCCGGAATTCGGGCCCAGGGTTTACCTGACCGGAATCCTGACGGAGCTCGAGCTCGAGCCCGACCGCCGCATCACCGAGCAGGTGTGCATCGGCGAATCGTGCAGCCGCTGCCTGCACTCGTGCCCGCCGAACGCGGTGCTGCACTGGGGCATCGACAAGCGCGGCTGCGCCACCGAGGCGCAGGAATTCGGCTTCATGACCATGCTGCAGTTCATGGAGAAGGTCATCGACGCCCCCGGTTCGCAAAGAAAAGGCATGCTGAAACAGCGCGACCTGTTCGGCTTCTGGCAAGGCCTGCTGCGCGTCGTCGGCTCGTTCGGCGACTGCCCGCGCTGCCTCGCCGTCTGCCCGGTCGGCAACGACTACCACGCGCACCTCGCCGACGTGCAGAAGCAGATCCCGGAGAAGACGCCGGAGAAGGTCGCCACGCAGCGCGCCTGGCAGCAGGCGCGCAAGGGCGGCGAGAAGCTGGGCGGCCTCTCGGAATGGAACGCGCGCTGGGTCGGCCCCGAGGGCTACAAGGGCATGGTCGCCAAGCAGATGCAGGAATTCAAGCGCCGGCAGAAGGAGCTGAGTGGAGATATTCAAGCGACCGCTGACCGCGGCGCAGATCAAGACTAAGGCGCGCGAGCTCGGCGCCGATCTCGTCGGCATCGCCGACGGCGCGCGCATCGACACCTCGCGCATCACCGCGCTCGACGGCGGGCGGGTGATCGTGCTCGCGCGGCGCCTGAACGACGGCGTAGCGCGCATCCGGCGCTGGGACGACCGCCACAAGTACTACAACGACGAGCTCGCGCTCACGCACCTCGAGGAGACCTCGCTCGAGCTCGTGTACTGGCTCGAGGACGCGGGCTACCCGGCGCTGATCGTGCCTCCGACCCATGTGGACCCTTCTTCTTATGAGAATCCCGAGCAGCATCTGACGCCCATGCTCTCGCTGCCGCACGCGGCGGTCGAGGCGGGGCTCGGCACGCTCGGTCTCAACCTCCAGCTCCTCACGCCCGAGTTCGGCCCGCGCGTGATCCTCACCGCAGTGCTCTGCTCGGTGCCCGTGGAGTGCGACTCGCCCATGACGAACGCGCTCTGCCTGGGGCCGAGCTGCGGGCGCTGCCTGAAAACGTGCCCGCCCGACGCGGTGCGCGAATGGGACCGCGACTGGAAGGCCTGCGACACCCACCGCTCGCCGCACGGGTTCGCGCAGCTCTCGGCGCATCTGGATCGCATCATCGAGGCGGACGACGCCAAGACGAGAAAGGAGCTGCTGCGCTCCGAAACCAGCTTCAACCTCTGGCAGAGCATCCTGCGCGGCTCGGGCGTGATCACCGGCTGCCGGCGCTGCGCCGACGTCTGCCCGATCGGCAAGGATTACGAGCAGATGCTCGCCGACGCCCACGAGGAGATCCCCGAGAACACGCCGCAGAAGGAGCAGCGCCTCGCGGCGATGCAGGGCCGCTCGCCGGCGTACGAGAAGCAGAAGCGCTTCATCGGCTTCCTAAAGCGGGTCTAGGGTCCGCGATGAGGGTTTGCTGGCGCTTGACCGTTCTGGCATCCGCCTTCCTGGTCAGCGGTCCGGCGCCGGCGTTGCCCAGATCGGCCGCCGACCCGGTCAACGACGCCGCCTTCTTCAAATGCCTGTCGCCGCGCCTCCTCGAGGGCGGGATCTACGCGGCGGGCCCGTTCCACCGGTTTCCGAACCCGAACATCCGCTTCAGCTGCCGCAAGTGGATCAGCATCTCCAAGAAGGAGTTCAAGGCGCTCGCCACCGAATGGTTCAGGCACGACTGGTCATCCGACGCCCCGTGGTGGCGGGAGCAATAGAAGCGAGCGATGCCGCTGAGCCTTCCCAAGTCGCGCGCCGAAGTCCGGCGCATCCAGGCCGAGCGCAAGCGCTTCGCGGTGGAGCAGGCGCTGCGCTCGCCGTTCTGGAAGCCGCGGCTCCAGAAGGTGCGGCTCGACGCGCTCGAGGATCCGGGCGAGTGGCGCCGCATCCCGATCCTCGACAAGGAGACGCTGCGCGGATTGACGGACCAGCAGTTCTACAACGAGTTCTGCATCCCGCCGGGCGACGGCGTCCAGGAGTACTGGCGCTCGGGCGGCGTGACCGGGCAGCCGCTCTTCTACCCGCGCAGCTACCGCGACATGGAGTTCGGCCTGGAGGCGTTCGCGCGCACCTTCGACTGCGCTGGCGCAGAGCATGGCGAGCGCGCGCACATCTCGTTTCCGCTCGGCATCCACCCGGTCGGCCAGGTCTTCGCGCGCTGCGCGGCCTCGCGCGGCGTCACCGCGCAATGGGCGGGATCGGGAACGTCGACGCCCTCGGCGCTGCAGCTCGAGCTGATCGAGCGCCTGAAGCCCAGCCTCTGGCTCGGGATGTCGAGCTATGCGCTGCACCTCGCGAACCTCGCCGAGGCCAGGGGCATCGATCTTTCTTCGGTGAGAAAAATAATGTGCTCGGCCGAGCCGGTGTCCCAGGCCAAGCGCGACAAGATCGAGAGGAGCTGGGGCGCGAAGCTCACCGACACGTTCGGCATGACCGAGGCCGGGATGATGGGGGCCGAAGACAAGCCCGGGGCGGGTTTTCGCATCTGGACCGACATGTACTTCATCGAGGTGCTGGACCCCAAGTCGCTCGAGCCGGTGAAGGAGGGCGAGGTCGGCACGCTGGTCGTCACCTCCCTCTGGAGCAACAACGTCACGCCGTTCCTGCGCTGGAGCTCGGGCGACCTCGTGACCTACAGCGAGGCCGATGACGGCGCCGGGCCGTTCTCCGTGTTTCCGCGCCTGAAGCACGCGCACCGCACCAGCGGCTTCTTCAAGGTGCGCGGCGTCAACCTCGGCCACCAGGACCTCGAGGACTTCATGTTCCGCCACGTCGAGGTCGCCGACTTCCGCGCCGAGGCGCTGAACGAGGGCGACAACGACGTGCTGCGCATTTCCATCGAGGTGCGCCGCGGCGTCGATCCGGCGAAGCTGTGCGGGCAGCTCGCTTCGGAGATGAAGGAGCAGTTCGAGCTCGCGCCGCAGATGGTGTGCCTCGACGCCGGCACGCTGGCGCGCGAGTTCGAGGCCAACGTCAAGGCCGCGCGCTTCGTCGACCGGCGGGGGTGAACCATGCAGCGTCGCAAGTTCCTCACATTTGTCAGCGGTGCGGTGGCGGCCTCGTCCGGCATCGCTCGCGCGCAGCAGGCCAGGAAAGTCCCCGTCGTGGGCTACCTCTGGCACGCGGGCAGCGCGCAGGAGGAGCACCCCTACTTCGGCGCGCTGCTCGAAGGCTTCTCCCGGCTCGGCTACAACGAGGGTCGGAACATCCGCTTCGAGCACCGCTTTCCGGACGAAACGGCCGCGCGCTTCAAGAGCATGGCGGAAGAGCTTGTTTCCTTGAACCCCGACGTGCTGATGGGCGGTTCTATCTCGTCGGCGTACCTGAAGAACGCGACCGCGAAAATCCCGATCGTATTCATGTTCATTCCGGATCCGGTGGGGATGAAGCTGGTCGACAGCCTGGCGCGGCCCGGTAGAAATGTCACTGGACTGTCGAACTTCGGCAAGGACGTCGCCGCAAAGCGGCTGCAGCTGCTGAAGGAAGTCGTGCCCGGCCTATCCCGCGTCGCAATGCTCATCAACTCCAATCAGGCGACGGCACGGATGTACGTCGAAGTGACGCGCGCCGCCGCGCTCGAGCTCGGACTGTCGTTTCAGCCTTTCGACGCGCGATCCCGCGACGAGCTGGAGCCCGCGTTCGACGCAATGGTCAAGGCCGGCATGCAGGCAGTGGTGCTCGCGCAAGGCGGCACCGCGTTCGTGTGGCGCGCCGACTACCCAAAGCTCGCGTTGCAGCGCCGGCTGGCCCTATGCGCGTTTTCGCGGGAGACCTTCGAGCCTGGCGCGCTGCTCGCCTATGGGCCGGACCAGCTCGAGATGGTGCATCGTTCGGCGGCCATCGCCGACAAGATACTCAGAGGGACGAAGCCCGGCGATATCCCGGTGGAGCAGCCGTCGAGCTTTGAATTGCTCGTCAACCTGAACACGGCGAAGGCGCTCGGCATCGTGATCCCGCCGGCGATTTTGATCCGGGCCGCCGGCATCGTCGGCTAGAGCGCATCGAAGTAAGCCGCCATCCTTCTGCGATGGTCCTCGGTTGGCACCGGCCCGGTGCCCGCCCCGAGGTTGTCCTTCATGTGGTCGGGCCGTCCGGTGCCGGGGATGGCGCAGGTCACCGCCGGGTGGCCGACGATCCACTTGAGGAAATACTGCGCCCAGCTCGCGATGCCGAGCTCGGCCGCCCACGGCGGCAGCTCCTTTCCCTTCACGCGCCGGAACAGCGCGCCTTCGGCGAAGGGGCGGTTGATGATCACGGCGACGTTCTTCTCCCTGGCGAGCGGCAGCACCCGCCTTTCGGACTCGCGCTCGCCGAGCGAATAGTTGATCTGCAGGAAGTCGTAGATGCCGGCGTTCAGCAGGCGCTCGATCTCGCCGTAGGCCGACGATGTGTAGTGCGTGATGCCGATGTAGCGCACCCGGCCCTTCTTCTTCCAGTCCTGCAGCGTGCGCGTGTGGACGGCGACGTCGACCAGGTTGTGCACCTGCATGAGGTCCATGCGCTCGACGCGCAGGCGCCGGAAAGACGTTTCCATCTGCTCGATGCCGTCCTCGCGGCCGCGCGTATAGACCTTGGTGGCGACGAAGAGCCTAGGACGCGCGCCGAGCTCGGCGATCAGGTCGCCCGCCACGGACTCGGAGCTTCCGTACATTGGCGAGGAGTCGACGACGTTCCGGTTGAGGAGCTTCACGACCTCGCGCAGCGGCGCCCGCGCCGCGCTGCTCGAGCCGACGTCGAAGGTCTGCCAGGTGCCCAGGCCGATCACCGGCACCTGCTCGCCGCTCGCGGGAATCGGACGCGTCATCGGGGTCTGCGCTTGCACCTTGCTGACGAAGGCGGCCGCGGCGGCGCCGAGGAGAAGCGAGCGCCGGCGCGGATCCATGAATCGATTCTAGCTGTGATAGCCTGCGCCGCATGAAACGGCGAACTTTCCTCCTCGCAATGTCCGCGCTGGCGCTGCCGGCGTTCGCGCAATCGAAGCCGATGAAGATCGGCGTGATCGGCTCCGGCCGCATCGGCTCCACGTTCGGCGGCCTGTGGGCCAAGGCGGGCCACGAGATCATGTTCTCGGACCGCGATCCCGGGGCGGTGAAGCGCGCGGTCGACTCGGTCGGCTCGCGCGCCCGCGGCGGCAGCGTGCAGGAAGCGGTCGCTTTCGGCGACGCGATCCTGATCGCGGTGCCCTACGGCGCGCTGCCCGCGATCCGCGACCAGGTCGGCGCGCAGCTCAAGGGCAAGGTGGTGATCGACCCGAACAACCCGGTGCCAAACCGCGACGGCGAGATGGCGGTGGGGGCGAAGGAGAAGGGCGCCGCGGTCTCGACGGCGGCGATCCTGCCCGGCGCGCGCCTGGTGCGCGCATTCAATTCGTGGGGCTACGCGATCATGGCGCGCGAAGCGAACCGGCCGGCGCCGCGCATGGCGATCCCGGTGGCGGCCGACGATCCCGAGGCGCTCAAGGTCGGCATGCAGCTCGTCTCCGACGCCGGCTTCGACCCGGTGCACGCGGGCTCGCTCGCCGACTCGAAGGCCTACGACCTCGGCTCTTCGGTGTCGGGCCGGGTGCTGACCGCGGACGAGCTGCGCCAGGCGCTGAAGCTCAAGCCCTGACGTTTTTCTCCTCCAGGCATCTTTCGCGCGTCGTCGCCGTGCGCGCCGAAGAGGTGCGCGCGATGCTCTGGTCGTTCGCGTATTTCTTCTGCCTGCTCGCGGGCTACTACATCCTGCGGCCGCTGCGCGACGAGATGGGGGTCGCCGGCGGCGTCAGGAACCTGCAATGGCTCTTCACCGCGACCTTCGTCACCATGCTCGCCGCGGTGCCGCTCTACGGCGCGCTGGTCGCGCGCCTGCCACGGCGGCGCTTCATCCCCTTCGTCTACCACTTCTTCGTCGCGAACCTCGCCATTTTCTGGCTGCTGCTCGCGCTCGACATCGAGCGCCAGAGCGTGGCGCGCGTGTTCTTCGTCTGGATCAGCGTCTTCGTGCTGTTCGCCGTCTCGGTGTTCTGGTCGTTCATGGCGGACTTGTGGCGCGCCGAGCAGGCGAAGCGCCTCTACGGCTTCATCGCCGCGGGCGGCAGCGCCGGCGCGCTCGCCGGGCCGGCGCTCACCGTGGTCCTCGCCGAGCGCATCGGCGCGACGAATCTCCTGATCCTCGCGGCACTTCTTCTCGAGATCGCCGTGTTTTGTGCCGGTCGCCTCGAGCCGGCGAACGACGTACAGAAAACGCAGAACCCGATCGGCGGCGGCGTGCTCGACGGCCTGCTGATGGTGGTGCGCTCGCCCTACATCGCCGGCATCCTGCTCTGGGTGGGGCTGCTCTCGGTCGCGGCGACGTTCCTCTACTTCGAGCAGGCGGCGATCGTCGCCGCGGCCTCCAGCGATCCCTCGGTGCGCACCAGGATCTTCGCCAGCGTCGACCTCTCGGTGGGATTGCTCACGCTCGCCGTGCAGTTCTTCGCCACCGGCAAGCTGATCGCGCGCTTCGGCGTCGGCCCGGCGCTCGCGCTCGTGCCTTTCGTGTTCATCGCCGGCTTCGCGGTGCTGGCGGCTTCGCCGGTGCTGCTGGTGGTGATCGGCTTCCAGGCGCTGCAGCGCACGGCGAACTTCGCCATCTCCAATCCGGCGCGCGAGGCGCTGTTCACGGTGCTCGCGCGCGACGAGAAGTACAAGGCCAAGAATGTGATCGACGTGGTCGCGGTGCGCGGCGCCGACGCGTTCGGCGGCTGGTTCTTCACCGGCCTGCGCGCGCTCGGCATGGAGATGCGCGGCGTCGCGCTGGTGGCGATCGGCCTCGCCGCGGCCGGGCTCGCGCTCTCGCTGGCGCTCGGGCGTGCGCAGGAGCGTCGCGGGGCGACGCCTGAGCTATAGTAGGCGCCGGGAGGAAAACACCATGGGAATCGTCGGCTGGATCATCGTCGGCCTGCTGGTCGCGCTGATCGTCTGGGGCATCACCATCTACAACGGCCTGGTGGTGCTGAGGAACCGGTTCAAGAACGCCTTCTCGCAGATCGACGTGCAGCTCAAGCGGCGCTACGACCTGATCCCGAACCTGGTCGAGTCGGTGAAGGGCTACATGGCGCACGAGCGCGGCACGCTCGAGGCGGTGATCAAGGCCCGCGGCAGCGCGGTGAGCGCGGCGCAGAGCGCCGCCGCCAAGCCCGGCGACCCGGCGGCGATGCAGGCACTGGGGCAGGCCGAGGGCGCGCTCGGCGGCGCGCTCGGCCGCCTGCTCGCGGTGTTCGAGCAGTACCCCGACCTGAAGGCCAACCAGAACGTGCTCGGCCTGCAGGAGGAGCTCTCCAGCACCGAGAACAAGATCGCCTTCTCGCGCCAGGCCTATAACGACTCGGTGATGGAGTACAACACCCGGCGCGAGTCGTTCCCCGACGTGGTGTTCGCCGGTGCGCTCGGCTTCGGCGCCGCGGAGCTCCTGCAGTCGACCGAGTCGGCAGAGGAGCGCAGGGCACCGAAGGTTTCTTTCCAGTAGCTTGGGGTTCTTCGAAGAGCAGGACCGGGCGCGCCGCGCCACCCGGCGCCTGATCTTGATGTACGCGCTGGCGGTGGCGATCCTGGTCGCCGCGGCCAACGCCCTGATCGTGCCGATCTACTCGCTGTGGTTCGGCGCGAGCGCCGGCTGGACGGCGTTCGCCGTCGTCAGCGGCGTGACCCTCGGCACCATCGCCATGGGCAGCTTCGAGATCATGGCGCGGCTTTCGCTCGGCGAGGCCGAGCTCGCCAGCCTGCTCTCCGGGAGGCGCGTGCCGCGCGGCTCCGGCATCGACGCCGAGCGGCGCCTGGTGAACGTGGTCGACGAGATGGCGATCGCCTCGGGGCTCTCCGCGCCACCGGTGTACGTGCTGACGCGCGAGCGCGGCATCAATGCCTTCGCCGCCGGCCGCTCGCCCAACCAGGCGATCGTCGCGGTGACGCGCGGCGCGCTCGAGCAGCTCTCTCGCGACGAGCTGCAGGCGGTGATCGCGCACGAGTTCAGCCACATCATCAACGGCGACATCCGCCTCAACATCCGCGCCGCCTGCGTGCTGCAGGGCATCGTGTTCCTCTCGGCGGTCGGCCGCTTCATGATGCGCTACTACTCGGGCTACGGCACCGAGGAGGGGAGACGCTTCTTCCACCTGCCGCTCGCCGCGATCGGCGGCGCGATCTGGCTGATCGGCCTGGGCGGCGTGCCGCTCGCGCGCGTGATCCAGGCGGCGATCTCGCGCGAGCGCGAGTACCTCGCCGACGCCTGCGCGGTGCAGTACACCCGCAACGCCGACGGCCTGTGCGGCGCCCTGGCGCGCATCAAGACCAACGCCGACGGCCATCGCCTGCTCAACTGGTACGCCGACGCGATGGCGCACATGCTGTTCGCCGCCGCCAGCCATCCGCCGATCGAGCGGCGGATGGTGCGCGTCAACCCGCATTCGCCCCCCAGCTTCTACCTCGAGCGCGCGCGCAAGCCGGCGGTACAAGTGGATGCCGCCCGGGCGAAGCCTGCTGCCGAGGCCCCGCCTGAAAAACCAAGGACCATTGCGCCCACCAGGGCGACCGCGGTTGCGATGCTCGTCGCCGCGATGGGCGAGCCGAGCGCGGGGAGCCTGGAGCACGCGGCGGCGCTGCTCGCCTACCTGCCCGGGCCGGTGCGCGAGGCGCTCGGCGACCCCGACGGCGCGCAGGCGGTGATGCTCGGCTGCCTGATCGAGCCCGAAGGCGCCGGGCGCACCGGGCAGGTGCGCGCGCTCGAGGCGCTCGGCATGCAGGCGATCGCGCGCCAGGCCGAAGTGCTTTCGGGGATCATCGCCGGGCTGGACCGCGCCTACCGGCTGCCGCTTGTCGCGCTGGCGCTGCCGGTGCTGAAAGAGCTGGATCCGGCCGGCCGGGGCGCTTTCCTCGAAGCGGTGAAGAAAGTCATCGAGGCCGACCAGCGCGTGACGCTGAGCGAGTTCGTGTTCTCGACCATCCTCGAGTCCAACCTCGGCCCGCAGGCGAAACGCGCGGGCGAGGTGCGCTATGCGCGCCGCCAGGCGCTGGCGGCCGATTGCGCGCTGGTGGCCTCGCTCCTCGCACACGCGGGCGGCCCGGGCGCCGCAGAAGCATTTGCCAGGGCGAAGGAAACGCTGGGCATGCCCGAGCTCGTGCTTGCGCCCCCTGCCGACTTGAAGCTGAATGAGGTCACCCAGGCCCTGGGCCGGCTGCGCGCTCTGGCGCCGCTGGAGAAAGAGCCGGTGATCGCAGCGTGCGCGGCCGCGGCGATGGCCGACGGCAATGTCAAGCTGATGGAGCACGAGCTGGTGCGCGCGGTGTGCAGCGCCCTCGACTGCCCGATGCCGCCGGCGCTCGCCGCGCTCGACGAGCGGCTGCTCAGGAAGAGCTAGTTCTTTTTCAGCTTCTGCAGGATCGTGCGGCGCGTGTCTTGCGCCGCGTTCGCGTAGGGTCCGCCGAGACCCACCGCACGCTCGATCACGGGCAGCGCCTCCGCGTCGCGCCCCTGGTCGGAGAGCGTCTGCGCGAGGTTGTTGAGCACCACCACCGACTGCGGGTCCTGCTTCTCGGCCTCGCGCAGCACGCCTTCGGCGGCCTTCAGCTCGCCGAGCGCGTAGTGCGCGTTGGCGAGCCCGACGGCGGCGTTGACGTTGTCGGGCCAGCGCTTGCGGAAGGTCTCGTAGGCGAGCGCGGCCGCGCGCGGGCCGCCGGCGCGCTCGAACGCCGCGATCGACGAGAGGTAGCGCGATTCGTCGGCGGTCGCCGGCATGCGATCGGGCGGAATCGCCACCATCGCCCAGTAGCCGCTGCGCGCCCACAGGAACTCGTTCGACCAGAAGCGCATCTCCTCGCGCTCTTCTTCCCCCGAACGCATGTAGATCGTGGCGCTGTCGTAGTCATAGCCGATCACCACCGCGTAGTGCCAGCTCTCGAAGATGCCGCGCTTCTGCAGCACGATGACCGGGTTGCCGGCGGCGACCTCGCGCATCACGTCCTGGAAGTTGGGCGCGAGCAGGTACGAAATCAGGCCGTGGCGGCGCGTCGCGGCAAGCATCTCGACCTGCAGGCTGCCCTTGCGCGCCGGCAGGTAGACCTGCGGCACGAGCTCGTCGGGGGTGACCTTGACGCCCTTGTCCGCGAGCACGGTGGCGAGCGCCGCCGGGCCGCACTGGTATTCCTTCTGCGGGAAGAACGGCACGCTCTTCAGCTCGACGGTGGGCGGCAGGTCCGGCGGCAAGCCGCCGCGCAGCACCGCGGTCTGCGGGAACAGGCTGGCGCAGCCGGAGGCGAGCAGCGCAAAAAAAACGCCCGCGATGGCGCGGGCGTTTCTTGCGGTCTCGCGACCGAGCGCGGTTAGCGCCTCCAGAACCACCACACCGCCGCGCCGATCAGCACGATGATGATCACCGCGGTCCAGGCGTCGTTCATCGCGCCGGCGGGCAGGCTGTTGATGCGGCCGGCGAGCGTGCGCACTTCCTGGTCGCTCATCGCGCCGACGCGGTCCTGCGCCACTTTCGGGTCGATGCCCATGCTCTGCATCTGCCGCTGCACGTCGGAACGCGTGAGGAAGCTGACCACCGAGTCGCGGTCCGCTTGCGCCGTCGAGGCCACGACCTGGTCCGTGCCGATGATGCCCGCGGTCGCGATCTGGTACGGCGTCCAGATCATCAGCGCTATCAATAGCCGGGAGATTGTTTTTAGCCAAGTGCTCATGAACGCTCCTAAAAGGAAAGGGAAGGGATGAAGAGGGGGTGAGGATGAGATATGACTCCTCCCTATGGAGACTAGTTCGCACGGGGGGCGAGCGAAAGCGCGAAAGGCCGCCTGCCTGTCGTGACAGAATCATCTACAGATGGTAACGGTTCAACGACTTGAGCACGCTTTGCGCAGTGCGCTCGAGGGCGAAGTGCGCTTCGACAAGGGGGCGCGCGCGGCGTACGCGGCCGACGCGTCAAACTACCGTCAGGTTCCCGTAGGCGTGGTGTTACCGCGCTCGATCGACGACCTCATCGCCGCCGTGCGCATCGCGCGCGCGCACCGGGCGCCGGTGCTGGCGCGCGGCGGCGGCACTTCGCAGTGCGGCCAGGGCGTCAACGCGGCGCTGGTGATTGATTGCTCGAAGTATCTCGACCGCGTTCTCGAGGTCGATGCGGCTGCGCGCCGCGCGCGCGTCGAGCCGGGTGTCGTGTGCGACGCGCTGCGCGAAGCGGCCGAGCGCCACGCGCTCACCTTCGCGCCCGATCCTGCCACCCATTCGCGCTGCACCTTGGGCGGCATGATCGCCAACAATTCCTGCGGCCCGCACTCGCTCATGGCCGGCAAGACCGTCGAGAACATCGAGCGCCTCGAGGTGCTGACCTACGACGGGGCGCGCTTCTGGTGCGGCCCGACGCCTCCTGAAAGGATACTTTCCGCCGGAGGAAGAGAAGGCGAGATCTACCGCTCGCTCAAGGCGCTGATCGAGCGCTACGGCGAGCTCGTGCGCCGGAAATTCCCCAAGCTCAAGCGCCGCGTCTCGGGCTACAACCTCGACCAGCTCCTGCCCGAAAACGGCTTCAATGTCGCGCGCGCGCTGGTGGGCAGCGAAGGCACCTGCGCGCTGACGCTGCAGGCCGAGGCGCGCCTGGTCGAGAGCCCGCAAGCCCGGGTGCTGGTGGTGCAAGGCTATCCGGACATCTTCGCTGCCGCCGATGCGGTGCCGGCGCTGCTGCGGGCCGGCCCGATCGCCTGCGAAGGCCTCGATGAGGACATCATCGGCGGCCTGCGCGAGCGCGGCCTGCGCCTTGCTGACATCGCGCTCCTCCCGCCCGGCAACGCCTGGCTGATGCTCGAGTTCGGTGCCTCGACCCTGAACGAGGCCGTGGAAAAGGCGAAGCAGGTTCAAGGTCGGCTGGTCACCGATCGCCATGAAATAAACCGGCTGTGGGGCATCCGCGAGACCGGGGCGTCGGCGACGGCGCTCAGGCTCGCGGGCCAGGGCGCGGACGCCGCGATCGGGTGGGAAGACGCCGCGGTCGAGCCCGAGCAGCTCGGCGGCTACCTGCGCGAATTCCGGGCGCTCGTCGCCCGCTTCGGCTACCGCACCTCGATCTACGGCCACTTCGGCGACGGCTGCGTGCACGCGCGGCTCGACTTCCGCCTGCGCAGCGCCCAGGGCGTGGCCGAGTGGCGCCGCTTCCTCGCCGCCGCGGCCGAGCTGGTCGTCAAGTACCGGGGCTCACTCTCGGGGGAGCACGGCGACGGCCAGGCGAAGGGCGAGTTCCTGCCGCTGATGTTCGGCCCCGAGCTGATGCAGGCATTCCGCGAGTTCAAGCGCATCTGGGATCCCGAGAACCGCATGAACCCGGGCAAGAAGATCGACGCCTACCGCGCCGACGAGCACCTGCGCCTGGGGCCGCAGTACCAGCCCATCGAGCTCGCCACCAGATTCTCATTTCGCAGCGATGTCGGTGACGGCTTTGTCCGCGCCACCGAGCGCTGCATCGGCATGGGCCGCTGCCGCGCGTCGCAGGGCGGCACCATGTGCCCGAGCTACCGCGGCACGCGCGAGGAGCGCTACTCGACGCGCGGGCGCGCGCGCCTGCTCGCCGAGATGCTGCGCGGCGAGGTGATCACCGAGGGCTGGGCGAGCGAGGACGTGAAGGACGCGCTCGAGTGGTGCCTCGCCTGCAAGGGCTGCGCGAGCGAGTGCCCGACCCACACCGACATGGCCGCCTACAAGGCGGAGTTCCTGTCGCACTACTACGAGCGCCGCTCGCGACCGCGCCAGGCGCTGAGCATGGGCCGCATCGGCGAATGGGCGCCGTATGCCGCCGCGTTTCCTCGTCTTGCAAATGCGCTGGCGACGATCGGCAAATCGATCGCGGGCATGGCCCCCGGGCGCCGCGCACCGAAGTTTGCCGCGCGCACCTTCCGCGCCGGCTTCAAGGCGAGCGGCAAAGGCGAGCGCGTCGTGCTCTTCGACGATACGTTCAACAACCACTTCCGCCCTGCGACCGCCGCGGCCGCGCAGCGCGTGCTCGAGCGTGCGGGCTGCGCGGTCGAGCTGCCGCCGGAGCACGTCTGCTGCGGCCGGCCGTACTACGACTACGGCATGCTCGAGCGCGCCAAGGACGCGCTCGAGCGCGCGCTGCGCGTGCTGGACGTCGGTGCCCCCGTCGTGGTGCTGGAGCCGGGCTGCCTCTCGGTGTTCCGCGACGAGCTGGCTCGGCTCTTCCCCGACGATGCGCGCGCGGCGCGCCTGCGCAAGCAGGCGGTGAGCCTCGGCGAATTTCTCGGCGCCAGAGGCTATGCGCCGCGCGCGGCCCCCGGACAGCTGCTGGTGCACGGGCACTGCCACCAGAAGGCGCTGTGGGGAATGAACGCGGACCTGAACCTGCTCGGCAAATCCGAGGTGCTTGCTCCCGACACCGGGTGTTGTGGCATGGCGGGCTCGTTCGGCTATCGCCCCGAGTTTTACGAAACCTCGAAGAAGATCGCCGCGCTGGAGCTCCTGCCCGCGCTCGCCGCCGCGCCCCAGGCCGCGATCGTGGCGAACGGCTTCTCCTGCCGCGAGCAGATCGAGACGCTCTCGGGCCGGCCGACGCTGCATCTGGCAGAGGTGCTCGCCGGCCGGTGAAGTACCTGGTTTGCATCCTGGTCCTGATTTCCGCCGGCGCGCAGGGCGAGGAAAGCGCGCTGCACCAGGCGGTGGAGAAGGACGGCCACGAGGCGGTGGAGAAGCTGCTGCGCGCGAAGGCCGACGTGAACGCGCGCACGGAGACCGGGGAGACGGTGCTGCACTACGCCGCCTTCCGCAAGGACCCCTGGTTCGCGGAGCGGCTCCTCGCCGCCGGCGCGGATCCGAAGGCGGTCAACAACGCGGGCGAGACGCCGCTCTTCTGGGCCGCGCTCGAAGGCAACGTCGCCGTGGCGCAGCGCCTGATCGCGCGCGGCGCCGACGCGAACGCGCGCGACGCGAAGGGCAACCTGCCGCTGCACGCGGCCGCTTATGCGGGACAGCTCGACCTGGTGCGGCTGCTCTTGCGCCACACGCGCGAGCCCGACGCCGAGAACGGCGGCGGCATCAGGCCGCGCGACTATGCGCAGTACAACGGCCACGAGCGGGTGGTGAAGCTGCTCGAGAAAAGCGTCGCCGGCGCCCGACGCCGCTGAGGGCCTTCGCTTCAACGCTTTTGCCGCGGATGTGCACTATGTCGTCGTGCCCGCCCGACATTTCGCGGCCGGATAGTCCGTTTTTCCTAGGGAAATGCCCGGCATGCGCTTTGCAGTATGAGCCGCATGGGACTCGCGCACGCTGCCGCCGGACTGACTCTTCTGGTGCTGGTCGTCGCCGGCATCGCCGGGACGATCTACAAGGCCATCTCGCCTGACGGCTGGATCGCGGCGGCCTTCGGCACCAGCGTCACGGCCGGCCTCGCGGTCGTCGGCTCGCTCTTCATGCTGCTCGCCCTCGCCTGGTTTTCGCGCGGCTGGGCGATCCGCGCTCGCAACCGCCACGCCGACGTCTTCGTTTACGTCTTCGCGGCCATCGGCACGATTTTCCTGGCGAAGCTCTGGCTCAAGGGCAGCTTCTAAAGGCCCATCGCCTTCTCCCTCGGGCCCGCTCTCTCCCCGAAGCGGGCCCTTTTTTTGACGAGGCTCAATGGGCATACGGGCGGCCTATCAGAGTGTGATCATCCACGCATGCATGGCCTGCGGCGACGAGACCGCGTTCGCCGCTGCGCTCGGTACTTCCGTTCCGGAAGTCGTCGACTGGCTCCTCGGTGAGCGCCCGGTGCCGCCGCACTACTTCCTGAAGGCCGTCGACATCGTGCTGGCCAGCAACTGGAAGCAGATAAGCGACAACCGGGCGTTCCTTGAGCAAGTCCGGCGCCGGAACGCCGCTCGCCCGTCCCGCCGCTAGCCGAACGCGCCGATCAGCAGCTCATAGGAGCGCAGCCGCGAAGCGTAGTCGCCGGTGATCGTGAGGACCATCACCTCGTCGGCCTGGTAGCGCTCGGCCATTTCCTCGAGCCGCGCGCGGCAGGTCTGCGGGCTGCCGATCACGGCGCGCGCGCGCTGGCTCATGACGTACTGCTTTTCCTGCGGCGAATAGGCGTGCCTGGCGGCCTCCTCCGGCGTCGGCACCGGCGAGTCGACATTCAGCGCCATGTGCAGCCGGCGCAGGTCGATCGGCGCCGCCAGCCGCTCGGCTTCCTCCTCCGTCTCGGCGCAGATCAGGAAGGTGCAAACCATCGCGCGCGGCTTTTGCTCTCTACCGATGCGAAAGCTCTGTCGATAGGCGCGGGCGACCTCGTCCCCGCCCCGCGGGTTGATGAAGTGCGCGAACGAGAACGGCAGGCCGAGCTGCGCGGCGAGCGCACCGCTGTAGTCGCTGGATCCGAGCAGCCAGACCTCGGGAGCGCCCGGCACCTCGGGCTGCACGCGCACCGTCTTGAACGGATGGTCGTCGGGCAGCGTGCCGTCGAGATGGCCGACGAGCTGCCAGATCTGCTCGGGGAACTGCTCCGCGTCGGGGAAGCCGCCGCCCGCGACCGCGCGCGCGGTGCGCGCATCGCCGCCGGGCGCGCGGCCGATGCCGAGGTCGACGCGCCCGGGATAGAGCGCTTCCAGCATGCGGAACGCCTCGGCGACGCGGAAGGCGCTGTAGTAGGGGAGCAGCACGCCGCCGGTGCCGACGCGCATGCGGCGCGTCTCGGCGCCCAGGCGCGCCACCAGCACCTCGGGGCACGGATCGGCGAGCGCGGCAATGGCGTGGTGCTCGGCGAGCCAGTAGCGGTGGTAGCCGAGCTCGTCGGTGCGCCGCGCCAGCGCGAGCGTCGCCTCGATCGCCCGGCGCGCGCCCTGGCCGCTGATCACCGGCGACTGGTCGAGGATCGAGAGCCGCATTAGCGATCGAGCAGGGGGCTTCTGCGCAGCAGGGCCACGAGCTGCCGCCAGCCGGGGAACGCCAGCCGGATTTCATTGAGGCACGCCTCGAGCTTCGCGCGCGTCTGCCGCGGCAGGCCGGGCCCGTGGAGCTTCAGGAATCGGCCCAGGGCGAGGTTGTGCTCGTGCAGCAGCTCGTTCGAGGTGGTGAACGCGGCCGAGCACGCGCGATCGAGCTCCTCGGTCTCCTTGGCGAGACCCGCCGCCTTCGCTTCCCTGATCGCCTCGTCGAGCAGCGGCGTGTAGTCGCGAAGGTGGATCATGGCTTGGCGACGCCGTCGAGATCGGCGGGGCGCGCCAGGCGCACGGCCATGCCTACTGAACCACCTGGCATACGTCTTCGGAGAACAGAAAGTACCGCGAAGGCTTGACCATGTGCGGCGCGTGGGTCCGCCACCATTGCGCCGCATCCGGTGACTTCAGCTCGAGAACCGACAGCGCCTGCGTCACGTCGACCACGAAGCCGCTTTTCTGCTGATACCCGCCGCGCAGCAGGGTGACCAATGCTCCCCAAGGACTTCTGGGGCCGGACAGCACGCCCGCCGTGCGCGCGCGACTCGCCGCCGTGGACGATTGCGCCAGCGGAAGCTCCAGGCCGACCCATTTCTCGCGGACCCACGCGGGCGCGTCGCCGGGAGGAACGGCGATGATGCGCACGCGCGGTCCCGCATGTTGCCCGCCGCTCGGCGCCGCCCTGGCGGCCGCCTGAACCCCCTTTGCAGCCGCCACCATGCCTAGAAGAATGAAAAGAAGTCCGGTCGGGGTCAACCAGTGAAGCAGCGCGTCCTGCAGGGGAGAAATGAAGACCGTCATTCCGTGGCAGCTGTAGGCAACCTGCGCTTGCGGCGCCGGCGTGCGCGGACTTGAGCAGATCGTCGACAGCAGGACGAACCACGCCGCCACGCAAGCCACCAGGCCCGCGAGGCAGAACGCGAACAGCAACGTCCAGCCGAGATGAATTCTGAACGTCACCCGCATTGTTTTTTGTCAGCGCTCTGAACTCGAAGTCTCGGCGGGCTTGCCGCCGCCGGCGAGATTGCCGATGAAGTATCGCAGGAGGGCGCGCCGGAACTCCGCGCCCGAGTGCTTCTGCGCGAGCGCCGAAACGTCGGTGTAGCCCTTGTGAATGATCATCGAATAGATCAGCACCCCGGCGGCGATGGCGAGGACTTGCAGGGCGGTTTTTGCCGCGCCGGTCGCGTCGGCTTTAGGCGTCATCGGTCCCCAACCCGCTAGCGCTACCTCGCCCAAATTGCCCGTACAGGCGCTTTACCGTCTCGGGCTCCCCGCGGACGCGCAGGAACGCGCCGTCGTTATTGGCGCGTTCCTCCAGCACCTTGCAGGTCGCGAACACCTCGCCGCGCATTTTCTGCGCGGCCCAGGGGAGGAAGAGCTCGGCCTCGACGAGCTCGCGCTGGAAAAACCCGGCGATGACCTCGTGCAGCTTCGCGATATCGCCCTCGCGGCGCGCGCTCATGACGATGCATCCGGGGAATTGCGAGCGCAGCGCCGCTTCTCGCTCGCGCTGGGCGGACTCGTCGCCGACGCGGTCGATCTTGTTGAACGCGAGCAGGCGCGGCACGGCCTTCGCGCCGATCTCGTCGAGCACTTGCTCGGTCACCGCGAGCTGGCGCTCGAGCCCGGGATCGCTGGCGTCGACGACGTGGACGAGCAAGGACGCCTCGAGCGCCTCGTCGAGGGTCGACTTGAACGATGCGACCAGCCCGTGCGGCAGGTTCTTGATGAAGCCGACCGTGTCGCTGACCAGCACGCGGGGAACGGTGACCGGGTGCAGGGCGCGCACGGTGGTATCGAGCGTCGCGAAAAGCTTGTCCGCGACCAGCGCTTCGCTTCCGGTAAGGGCGCGCATCAGGGTGGACTTGCCCGCGTTCGTATAGCCGACGAGCGCCACGCGCGCGAGCCCCTGGCGCTCCTGCCGCCGGGCGCGCTGC
>Ga0075425_100000321_pt1 | contig 44130 bp, 39 predicted proteins | sample SoiMethybrSBSTD4_FD_75300 | JGI IMG/M metagenome (GOLD analysis project Ga0075425, IMG submission 75300) | Bulk soil microbial communities from a Populus tree surrounding site in Tennessee, USA - Soil MetaG P. TD hybrid SBSTD4 | ecosystem: Environmental > Terrestrial > Soil > Tree plantation... | reverse complement strand
CACGGACCAGCCGTGGGTCCAGGGCATGCGCGATACCGCCCCGTTCCACCCGACGGCGGCCGGCGAGCTGGCGATCACCGCGGCGATCCTGCCCCAGCTGCCTGGCTGACGAGGTGAGGGGCACCACCCGAGCGGCCGGCCGGGTCGTCGACCGCCCGGACGGCCGGCCGGGTCGTTGACCGCCCGCGCCGCTGGCCGAGTCGTTGACCACCCGAGCCGGCCGCCCGAGTCGTTGACCGCCCCCACGCCCTGTCGTAATGTGAACGAGCGTTCGTAAGTGACCCCGCCGGTGCGGGGACGTCCGATGCTCGGGGAGCGTGCGCGTGACTGGTCCGGTGCCGGCGTTCGACGATCTCCCGCTGATCGAGAAGCTCGGGTTGCGGCACGCCTGGGGCGTGTTCGGCCCGGACGACCAGCGCGGGACGATCAACTTCATCACCCCGCGGGCGCGGGCCGCCGCCGCCACCACGGTGACCGAGGGCCGGTCGATCCGGCTGGACCTGCCGCTGACCGAGCCGGACCCGCCGCTGTACGGCCGCAAGCCGCTGCAGCACGAGATCTACGCGTCGGACCGGAACAACTGGGACGACCGGCTGGACGACTTCTACCCGCAGGCGTCGACGCAGTGGGACTCGCTGCGGCACGTGCGCTGCCGCGAGTTCGGCTTCTGGGGCGGGGAGACCGGCGACCCGGACACGCACGACCGGCTCGGCATCGACAACTGGGCCACCGGCATCGTCGGCCGCGGCGTGCTGCTCGACGTCGACGCGCACCTGCGCGCGCAGGGACAGCCGCTGGAGCCGACCGTCAACACGTCGTTGCCGGCCGACCTGCTCGCCGAGGTCGCCGAGGCGCAGGGGGTCGAGCGCCGGGCGGGCGACATCGTCTGCGTGCGCACCGGCTGGATGGGCACCTACCAGGGCTGGTCGCCGCAGCAGCGCGAACAGCTGCGCGAGCAGATGTCGTTCCCGGGCCTGGCCGCCGACGAGGCGATGTCCCGCTACCTGTGGGACACGAGGGTCGCCGCGATCGTCGCCGACAACCCGGCGATCGAGGTCTCCCCGGGTGACCCAAAGGTCGGCTCGCTGCACCGCCGGCTGATCCCGCTGCTCGGGTTCGCGCTGGGTGAGCTGTTCGTGCTCGACGAGCTGCGCGACGCGCTCGCCGCCGCGGGCCGGTGGGAGTTCCTGTTCGTCGGCGTCCCGCTCTACCTCCCGCGCGGCGTCGGCTCGCCGGGGAACGCGCTGGCCCTGATCTGACCGCAGCCCGAAGGAGACCGACGTGACCGATACGCAGGCCCCCCCGCTGGAGACCGGGTACGAGAACATCAGGATCGAGCGCGAGGACCAGCTGACCTGGCTCGTGCTCGACCGGCCGCACCGGCTCAACGCGATGAACGTCGCGCTGCTGGACGAGCTGTCCGACGCGCTGGACCGGCTCGTCGACGACGAGCAGACCAGAGTGATCATCCTGCGTGGCGAGGGCCGCGCCTTCTCCACCGGCTACGACATCGAGCGGGACGAGACCGAGGTCGGGCTGGAACGCGACATCACCTACGACCACGCCCGGCTGGAGCGCAACATCGCCCGGTTCATGAAGATCTGGGACCACCCCAAGCCGGTGCTCGCGGCGGTGCACGGCTACTGCCTGGCCGGTGCGACCCAGCTGTGCGTGTTCACCGACATCACCGTGGTCGCCGAGGACGCCAAGATCGGCCTGCCGTCGATCCCGATCGGCGGCGGCTACATCACTCCACTGTGGACACCGCTGGTCGGGCCGAAGCGGGCCAAGCAGATGTCGTTCGTGGCCGGCAGCCAGATCTCCGGGACCACCGCGTCGGAGTGGGGCTGGGCCAACTACGCGGTGCCGGCCGACGAGCTGCTGGACAACGTCCGGGCGCTGGCCACCGAGATCAGCCGGATCCCGTCGGAGATCCTGCGGATGAAGAAGCTGGCCGTGAACCGGGTGGCCGAGGTGCAGGGCTTCCGGACGATCGCGCCGATGGGCGCGGAGACCGACGCGCTGCTGCACTACTCGGCCGCGGTCGAGCGGCTGACCGCGACCATCCGCGAGCTCGGGCTCAAGGACGCCATCCAGAAGTTCAAGGCCGAGGGCGCTTAGGGACATGCCCCGGCCGCCCGCGCGTGACTACCCGATCGGCGACTACCTGGCCCGTGCCCGTGCCACCGCGCCGGGTCGGACCGCGGTCGTCAGCGTGCCCGAGCATCGCGCGCTGACGTACGCGGAGCTGGACGAGGTCACCGACCGGGTCGGCAATGCGCTGCTCGGGCTCGGCCTGCGCCCCGGCGACCGGCTGGCCTGCTGGCTGCGGACCTGCCTGCCCTACCTGGAGCTCTACCTGGCGGCGGCCAAGGCCGGGATCGCCATCGTGCCGGTGAACGAGCGTTTCCTGGCCGCCGAGGCCGGCTACCTGCTGGCCGACGCGGACGCCCGGATGCTCGCCGTCGACTCGGCGCTCGCGCCCGAGGTGGACCGGCTCGGCCTGGACGACGGGGTGCGGGTGGTCGAGGTCGGCGGTGCGCGGATCGCCGGTGCGCTGCCGTACGAGCGGCTGCGGGAGGGGGCGGCGGGGCGGCCGGGACCGCCGCCCGGGGTCGACGACCTCATGCTGCTCGGGTACACCAGCGGCACCACCGGCTTCCCGAAGGGCGCCGAGATCACCCACCGCGGCCTGCTCAACATCAACCGCAGCAACGCGCTGGTCTACCGGCTGCCGATGGGCAGCGTCGGGCTCTACACCGGGTCGATGTCGTTCACCGCGACCGTGCCGGCGTTCATCCTCACCCACCTGTTCCTGGCCGGGACCGTGGTGCTCGGCGGCACCAGGGACGCCGATGCGGTGACCCGGCAGGCGGCCGAGCACCGGGCCGACTACCTGTCCGTACCGCCGCCGATGGTGGACGAGTACGCGGCCGCGTTCCGCCGGCACCCGGAGCGGATCGGCACGCTGTCCTCGGTGCTGCAGGGCGCCGGCAAGGTGCCGGCGGACAAGCTGGTCGACCTCAACGAGAGCCTGTCCGGCCGGCTGGTGCTGGGTTGGGGGATGACCGAGAACTCCGGCGGCCTGGCCACCGCGACCTCCGCCCGCGACCACGCCAGGGCGCTGGCCGGCGAGCCGGAGCTGATGGAGACCGTCGGCACCGCCGTGCCGGGCACGGTCGTGCGGGCGGTCGGCCCGGGCGGCGCCGAGCTGCCCCGGGACGGCACCAGCGTCGGCGAGCTGACCATCGAGGGCCCGGCGCTGATGGCCGGCTACTGGCGCAACGAGGCGGCGAGCGAGCGGGCGCTGCGCGGCGGCGTCTACCACTCCGGCGACCTGGCGACCGTCGACCCGGACGGGTACGTGCGGATCGTCGACCGGCGCGACGACCTCATCGTCTCCGGCGGCATGAACGTCTACCCCAGCGAGGTCGAACGGGTGCTGCGCGGGCTGGCCGGGGTGGCCGACGTCGCCGTGGTCGGGGTGCCGCACGAGCGCTGGGGCCAGGCCGTGGTCGCCGCGGTGGTGCCGAGCGCCGGGTCCCCGCGGCTCGGGCCGGACGACGTGGTCGGGTACTGCCGGTCGACGCTGGCCGGGTTCAAGAAGCCGGTCCGGGTGCTGATGGTGCCGGAGCTGCCGAGGACGGTGGCCGGCAAGGTGGCCCGGCCCGAGGTGCGCAAGCTGTTCGAGGAGACGGGGTGATGGTGGTGCTGTCGAGCTTCGGCAGCCCGGACGCCGCGGCGTACCGGGCGACGCTGGACGAGTGGTTCGCGACGAACGTGCCCGAGGTCTGGCGGAACGACCGGCGCAGCCTCGACGAGGAGGCCGTGGTCGCGCTGCGCCGGGACTGGGACCGGACCCTGTACGACGCGGGCTGGGCCGGGCTGACCTGGCCGACCCGGTTCGGCGGCCGGGGCGCCGGCCCGGTCGAGGAGTATCTGTTCTACGAGGCGTCCGCGCGCCACCACGCGCCCGAGGGCTTCGGCCGGGTCGGCCGGCTGTTGGTCGGGCCGACGTTGCTGGTGCACGGCACCGACGAGCAGCGGGAGCGGTTCCTGCCCGGCATCCTCACCGGCGAGCAGGTCTGGTGCCAGGGCTTCTCCGAACCCGGCGCGGGTTCCGACCTCGCCGCGGTGGCCACCCGCGCGGCCCGGGACGGCGACCGGTTCGTCGTCAGCGGGCAGAAGACGTGGACCAGTTTCGCCAAGTGGGCCGGCTGGTGCGTGCTGCTGGCCCGCACCGGGCCGGCCGAGGCCCGCCACCACAACCTGACCATGCTGCTGGTCGACATGGACCAGCCCGGCGTGACCGTACGTCCGATCAAGCAGATCTCCGGGATGAGCGAGTTCTCCGAGACGTTCTTCGACGAGGTGGTGGTCCCGGCCGAGAACGTGCTCGGCGGCGTCGACAACGGCTGGCGGGCCGCGATGACGCTGCTGACCAGCGAGCGCGGCGCCGTCGAGGGCGCGAACAAGTACGTCGAGCTGCTCGAGGACGCACAGCTGCTCGGTCACTGTCTACAGGGGACAGACGAGCGGGCGGCCCGGTTCCTCACCCTGGTCGAGGCGTTGCGCTGGCAGGTGATGCGGGCGATCGAGAGCCAGTCGGCCGGCGACGCCCACTGGTTCCACAAGATGTCGGTGCTCAAGCTCTACTGGAGCGAGCTCTGGCAGGACATGACCGCGGCCGGGCTCGGCAGCGGCTGCGCCGAGCACCGCGACCAGTGGCGGTTCAAGTACCTGTCCTCGCGGGCGTCGACCATCTACTCCGGCACCTCGGAGATCCAGCGCAACATCATCGCCGAGCGGGTGCTCGGCCTGCCCCGGTCCCGGTAGAGGAGGCACGCATGCAGGTGCTGGTGGCGAAGGAGGCCGAGGAGATCGCGGCCGGTCTTGGCGAGCTGACCGCAGACCTGGCCGAGTCCCGCGGCCGGTCGTTCGAGGCCGACGCGGCGACCCGCGCGGCGTACTGGGATGCGCTGGTGGCCGGCGAGTGGCCGCTGGTCGGCGCCGAGCCGGAGGCCGACGGCGGGCTGTCCGATCTGGACCTCTGCCACGTGGCCGAGCAGTGGGGCCGGGTCGCGCTCCCGGTCCCGTTCGTGCCGACCGTGCTGGCCCGGCGGTGGGGGTTCGCCGACCCGCCCACCGGCGCGGCGCTGACGCTGGCGCTGCCGGCCCCGGGCGGCGGCTCGTACGTCCCGTTCGCGGACTGGCCCGGGATCACCGTGTCCGGCTGGCCCGGCGTCCCGGCGGCCGGCCCGGTCGACTCCTGGGCGCCGAGCTACCCGGTGTCCACTGTGGACCAACCGAGCCCGCTCACCGCCGGGCAGCTGGCGACCGCCCGGGCTGTCGGGATGGCCGAGGCGATCGGGACCGCGGCCCGCGCGCTGGCCGATGGGATCGGGCACGCGCTGACCCGGCAGCAGTTCACCCGGCCGATCGGCTCGTTCCAGGCGGTGCAGCACCACCTGGCCGACAGCCATCGGGACGTCGAGATCGGCCGCAGCCTGGTGCTCACCGCGCTGCAGGCCGACGACCCCGGGCTGGTCGGCCCGGCCGTGACCGAGGGCTTCGCCCGGGCCCGGTCGGTCGTCGAGCGCTCCATCCAGGTCTACGGCGGGATGGGCTTCACCTGGGAGGTCGATCTGCACTACCGCCTGCGGCACGTAGTCGCGCTGGCCGGTGCGCTCGACCCGGTGACGGCATGACCGGCGCGCCCGACCTCAGCTTCGGCGACGGCGCACTGCAGGTCTTCCGAAGCGGCGACGGGGTCACCCGGGTCGTGATCGACCGCCCGCCCGTGAACGCGATGAACGAGGCCGCGTATGCCGGCCTGGGTGAGTGCTTCGACGAGCTGTCCTTCGACGCGGACACCAGGGCGATCGTGCTGTCCGCGGCCGGCGACCGCGCGTTCGTGGCCGGCACCGACGTGCGCGACTTCGCCAACCAGCACCAGGACGACCCGGCCTGGGCCGGTCGGCACGCCCGCAAGGCGCACGCCGCGTTCCACGCGATCTTCCGCTGCAGCAGGCCGGTGATCGCCGCGGTGCGGTCCGCGACGCTCGGTTCCGGCGTCGGCATCGTCGCCAGTTGCGATGCGGTCCTGGCCGCGCCGGGCGCGACGTTCGGGCTGCCGGAGATCAACGTCGGCGTGCTCGGCGGCGCAAAGTTCCTCATGCGGTTGGTGAGCCCCCAGCAGGCCCGGGTCATGCAGTACACCGGGCGCCGGCTCACCGCGGAGCAGCTGGCCCCGTACGGCGCGGTTCAGGTCGTCGACGAGCCCGAGAAGGCCGCGCTCGAGCTGGCCGGCGAGATCGCCGGCAAGAACCCGACCGCGATCAGGCTGGCCAAGGAGGGCTTCAACCACCTCGAGCTCGGCAACCTCTCGCTGTTCGAGGGCTACACGTACGAGCAGACGCTGACCGAGCGGCTGTCCACCACCAAGGAGGCCAACGAGGCCTCGTCCGCCTTCCTGGCCAACCGCGGCAACTGACCGACCGCCGGAGGGAGCGCTCATGCCGTCCTACGTAGGGCACCTGGTGCACCGACTGGCCCGCCAGGCGCCGGCCCGGCCGGTGCTGGTCGGCGCCGACGGCCGCAGCCTGACCCGGGCGCGGCTGGACGAGCGAACCAGCCGGCTGGCCAACGCGTTCCTCGGCGCCGGTCTGGCCCCCGGCGACCGGGTCGCGGTGTGGATGGAGGACGTGCCGGAGACGGTCGAGGTCTACCTGGCCGCGGCGAAGGCGTCGCTGGTCGGCGTGCCGATCGGCCGGCTGCTGGCCGCGCCGGAAGCCGCCTACGTGCTGACCGACGTCGGCGCCCGCGCGCTGGTCACCAGCCAGGGGCTGGCCGAGCGGGTCGCGCCGGCGCTGGCCGCGACCGACCACGAGCTGGACGTGCTCGTCGCGCTGGGCGAGCCGGGTGCCGACCGGACGGCCCGGTACGAGGACTTCCTCGCCGCCGGGGCGCCGGACCTGCCGACCGCGCGGCAACCGGTCGACGACCAGGACGTGCTGGTCGGCTACACCAGCGGGACCACCGGCTTCCCGAAGGGCGCGCTGATCCGGGAGCGCGCGCTGCGGGAGATCCTCGCGATCAGCGCCACCGCGCGCCGGCTGCACCTGTACGGCACCGGGCTGATGACCGCGTCGCTGTCGTTCCCGGCGATCCTGCCGGCGGACATCTTCACCCACCTGTTCATCGGCGGGACCATCCACCTCACCAACGGCTGGGACGTCGAGCGGGTGCTGTCCACTGTGGAGCGTATCCGGGCGACGTACATGTACCTGCCGTCGCCGGTGATGCTGGAGTTCGCCGAGGCGGCGACGGCCAGGCCGGACGCGATCGCCTCGCTGCGGACCATCATGCACAGCGGCTCGAAGGCCCCGCCGGACAAGGTGGCCGCGGTCTGCGCCGCCACCGGCGGCCGGTACGTCGAGATCTGGGGCATGATGGAGAACTCCGGCGGCCCGGTCACGGCGACCACCGAGGCGGATCTGACCGGGGACGCCGCCGACATCTTCGCCTCGGTCGGCCGTCCGGTGCCGGCCTGCGAGGTCCGCGTGCTCGACCCGGCCGGCCGGCCGCTGCCACCCGGTCCGGACAACGTCGGCGAGCTGGTGCTGGCGTCCCCGGCGCTGTTCAGCGGCTACTGGAACAACGAGAAGGCCACCGCGGACGCGGTCCGGGACGGCTGGTACCGCAGCGGCGACCTGGGCTGGACCGACGCGGCCGGCTACGTCTACCTCGTCGACCGGCGCAGCGACCTGATCGTGTCCGGTGGTGCGAACGTCTACCCGAGCGAGATCGAGCGGGTCATCGCGGCGCACCCGGGTGTCGTCGAGGTCGCCGTGGTCGGCGTGCCGCACCCGCGCTGGGGTCGCCGGCCGGTCGCCGTGGTCGTGCCGCGGCCGGGCACCGCGATCAGCGAGGCCGAGATCGTCGCCCTGTGCCGGAGCCAGCTGGCCCGGTTCAAGGCGCCGGACCGGGTGCTGTTCACCGCCGAGATCGCCCACAACGCCAGCCACAAGCTGCTGCGCAAGAAGGTCCAGGAGTGGGCCGAGTCCGAGCTCGCCGCGACCGAGGCCTGAGGAGTCCACTGTGTACAGATCGATCGTGACGGCGATCCCGCACTTCGAGGCGATGGTGCCGATCGCCAGGGCGGCGGAGGCGGCCGGCTACCACCGGCTGTGGACCACCGAGTCGATGGACCGGGACGCGGTCCTGCGGGCGGTGTCGGTCGGCTGCGCGACGTCCTCCATCGGGGTCGCCAGCGGGATCGCGTACTCGTTCACCCGGCACCCGCTCGCCGCCGCGGCGCAGATCGCCGACGCGTGGGTAGCGACCGACGGGCGGTTCCTGTTCGGGGTCGGCGCCGGCACCCGCGGCCAGCGCAAGCGGTACGCGGCACCGTGGGAGCACCCTGCCCCGCAGTACGTCGAGTACGTCCGGGCGGTGCGGGCGTTGCTGTCCGGTGAGCCGGTGCACTACCAGGGCGAGTACTACCAGGTCGAGATGCCGGCCGGGCTGGGCCGCGGGCACGTGCCCGTACCGATCTACGGGTCCGGGTTGAACCGGATCATGCTCAAGTACTGCGCGACGGTCTGCGACGGTGTCGGCATCCACTCGCTCGCCGCCGCGCCGGGCTACCTGGAAGAGGTCACCATGCCGGCGCTCGCCGAGGGCGCCGAGCGCAACGACCGCAAGCCCACGCTGGCCTGCTGGTACATCGCCTGCGTCGACGAGGACGAGGAGGTCGCCCGGCAGACGGCCAGGCTGCAGCTGGCGTTCTACCTGTCCACGCCCAGCTACCGCACGGTCGCCGAGCACGGCGGCTGGGGCGACGTGGCGGCCCGGGTCCGCGAGCTGGCCACCGAGACCCGGTACCAGGACTGGGGCCGGGTCGCCCGCGAGGTGCCCGACCACGTCGTCGACGACCTCACCCTGACCGGTACGGCGGTCCAGGTGCGTTCCAGGCTGCCGAAGCTGGAGGAGCGGCTGGCCGCACACGGCATCGAGGAGCTCGTCTTCCAGCTCGTCGGCACCGACTGCACGGCCGAGGAGGTGGAAGCCGCCGGGCTCGCGCTGGTCTCGGCGTGCGCCCCGCGGTGAACCCGGGACCGGACGCCGGCGGCCCTGCCCCCGCCGCCGACGTTCCCCCGGCCGGATCGGCGGCTGGGCTGCCGGGGAATGGCGGTGGGGCCGGCGCCGGCTGGGAGCTGGGATGGTCCGCCGACGACGGCGTGCTGCTGGACCGGCGCGGCGCCGTCGGCGTGCTGCGGTTGGCCCGCCCCGCTGTCCGCAACGCGCTGCGGGAGCAGGACTGGGCCCGGCTCGCCGAGCTCGTCGCGGCGGCGGGCCGCGACCGCGACCTGCGCGCGCTGGTGCTCAGCGGCGACGGCGGCTTCTTCAGCGCCGGCTTCGACCTCAAGCACCACCGCCCTGGCCCGGCCGACCGCTCCCTCGGCCTGGTCGGCCGCGCCGTGCTGGCGCTGGTCGAGGCGCGCATGCCGGTCGTCGCCGCGGTCGAGGGCGGCGCGGTCGGCGGCGGCTGGGGCCTCGCGCTGTCCTGCGACCTCGTCGTCGCCGCGGCGGACGCGTTCTTCGCGCCGCCGTTCGTCAGCCGCGGCCTGGTCCCGGACGTCGGTCTCGGCTGGCTGCTGGCCCGCTCGATCGGCCGGCACCGGGCCAACGAGCTGATCCTGCTCGGACAACGGCTGCCGGCGCCCGAGGCGAGGTCGATCGGCCTGGTGCAGCGACTGACGCCGCCAGGGCAGGCGGTGTCGGTGGCGGAGGAGTTGGCGACCCGGCTGGCCGCGCTGCCGAGCCGGACCCAGCGGATCGCCCGCACGATGGTGCGCGACGCGGCCGGCCAGGACCTGGCGGCGGCGCTGCGGCAGGAGTGGATGGACGTCTGGTTCAACGAGGGCGACGAGGAGACCCGCGACGCGCGCCGGACGTTCCTCGCCGGCCTTGGCCGTAGCCGTTGACGTGCTGTGGCCCACACGTTAACGTCACTAGCGAACGTTTGTAAGTCACATTGGAGCCACTGCTGATGGCGATTGCGGCTACGAGCGACGCCGGGAGCGAGCGTGGTGCACCGCGAGAGCCGGTCGTCCCCCGCCTGGCGGCGACCGTGGCCCTGGTCCGGGACGCGACCGGTGGCCCCGAGGTGTACCTGATGCGCCGGCCGCCGACGATGACGTTCGCGCCGGGCGTCTGGGTCGTGCCGGGCGGGTCGGTCGACCCGCTCGACGCCACGACCGCGTCGCCGACGACGCCTGCCACCACCGACCGCAGTGCCTGGGCGCCGACCGGTCTGTCCACTATGGACGCCGAACGGGTGCTCGCCGCGGCGGTGCGCGAGGTGTTCGAGGAGACCGCGGTGCTGCTGGCGACCGACCCGTCGGATCGGGTGCCGGCACTGCCGGCCGGCCGGCGGGTGCGGCTGCGGACCGCGCTGCGGGCCGGGACCCTCCGGCTCGCCGACGTCCTGCACGAGCAGCGACTCCGACTGGACGCGCGGTTGCTGGTGCCGTGGTCGCGCTGGATCACCCCGGCCTGGGTGCCCGCGCGCCGCTTCGACACGTACTTCTTCGTGGCCGCGCTGCCCGCCGGCCAGCGGCCGGTGCGGGCCCGCACCGAAGCGTCGGCCGCCCGCTGGCTGCGGCCGGCCGAGGCGCTGGACCGGCACGCCCGCGGCGGGCTGCCGCTGATGATCCCGACCCGGGCGCTGCTCGGTGCGCTGGCCGACGTGCGCAGCCTGGCCACGCTGCGCGCCGAGCTGCCCTGGCAGCCGCCGGATGCCGGCGCGATGCCGCCCCCGCCGGGCGGACCGGCCGAGATCGAGCGGCGGATGCGCGGTGCCGACCGACGGATCGACCCACGACGTGACGACGAGGGAAGGAGACGCCGATGACCGCAGTCAGGAGGCGGGCCGGCGGGCGCCGAGTCCTGCTCGCCGCCGCGTCCGCCGCCGTGCTCGCGGCGGCCGCCTGTGGTGGCGACGACGGCAGCGGTGGCGGTGGCGGGAGCGGCGGGACGTACACGTTCGCGTTCCTCACGCCGCTGTCCGGGCCGCTGGCGCAGACCGGCGTGGACATGCGCAACGGCGCGCAGGTCGCGCTGGACGAGATCAACGCCGCCGGTGGCGCCGGCAGCACCAAGCTGGCCATGCAGGTCTACGACGACAAGCTCGACCCGACCACCGGCACGCAGCTCGCCCGCAAGGCGATCTCGTCCGGGCAGAAGGTCGTCGTCGGCGTGCTGTCCAGCGCGGTGTGCCTGGCCGTCGCGCCGGTCGTCGACCAGCTCAAGGGCGTGTTCATCGGCACCACCTGCTCGGCCGACGCTCTGGTCGGCACCGACCGCAAGGCGGAGAACTTCTACGGCGTGACTGCGCACAACACGCAGATGTCCGCGGCCATCGCGCAGATCATCGCCAAGGAGTATCCGGCCCTGAAGACGGTCGACGCGTTCGGCTACGACTACGTGGTCGGGCACGAGCTCTACGACCTGTTCGTCAAGGAGATGGGCGCGAACAACGTCCAGCTGCAGAAGGAACAGCAGCAGTGGGTGCCGCTGACCTCGGTCGACTACCGGGCGCAGGTCGCGGCGATGGCCCGGGCGCTGCCCCAGCCGAAGTATCCGGACCGGGTGCTGTGGCTGTCCACCTACGGTGCCGGAACCACCTCGTTCCTCAAGCAGGCGGCACCGCTGGGCCTGACCACGAAGTACGCCGCGATCGCGACTTCCGGCGGGTACGCGCCGGGTGCCTGGGAGCTCGGCGGCACCACCCCGCCGGTCTGGGACGCCTACGACTACGAGTACGGCGCGTCGAACTCGCCGGAGAACACGAAGTTCGTGCAGGCGTACGAGAAGCTCGCCAACGGCCGGCCGCCGACGGCCTGGTCGTGGGAGGGCTACATGGGCGTCAAGATGCTCGCCGGCGCGATCGAGAAGGCCGGCAGCACGGACGTCGACAAGATCAACGGGGCGCTGCCCGGGCTGACCGTCAGCGGCCCGACCGGTGAGCTCACCGTCAACCCGGACACCCACGAGGGCGAGCACGACGTGGTCGTGTTCCAGTCGGTCGGCGACAAGTCGGCGCCACAGGGCCTGAAGATCACCAAGTACTACACGGTCTCGCACGACAACAAGATCACCGGTACCGGTCCCTGACCGCCCGGGCCGGTCGCCGCTGCCCGGCCGCCGCTGCCTGGCGGCGGCGGCCGGTGCGGCACCGGCGGCGGGCGCCGGGACACCGCGCGGACCACGAAGGAGGAGGCCGATGGGGCAGTTCCTGAGCGCCCTGCTGTCCGGGCTCTCGACCGGGGTGCCGCTGTTCCTCATCGCCAGCGGCCTGACCCTCATCTTCGGCGTGATGGGCATCCTCAACTTCGCCCACGGCGGGTTCTTCATGCTCGGCGCGTTCGTCGCGGTGTCCGCCGCCGGTTGGTTCGGCGGCGGTTCCGGCGGCTGGACGCTGTTCGGCGCGGTCGTGGTGGCCGCGGTCGCGATCGCCGCGGTCGCCGTCGTCTGCGATCTCGTGGTGTTTCGCCGGCTGCAGAAGCGCGAGGAGATCATCGGACTGCTCGGCACGTTCGCGTTGCTGCTGCTGCTGGTCGGCGTGGCCGAGCAGGTCTGGGGCGTCACCCCGCGGTCGCTGACCATGCCCACGGCGCTGTCGAAGCAGATCGCGCTCGGGCCGGCGTCGATCACGACCTACGACGTGATGCTCATCGCCATCGGCCTGCTCGTCGCGGTCGGGCTGTGGTTCCTGCTGCGCCGGACGGACTTCGGCCGCAAGGCGCGGGCGGTCGCGTTCGACCGGTCCATGGCCGCCGCGCTGGGCATCAAGGCGTCGCTGGTCGGCACCGGCGTCGTCGCGATCGGCGGTCTGCTGGCGGGGCTCGCGGGCGGCCTGGTCGCGCCGAGCGTCTCGGTGGACGCCGGGCTCTCGCTGTCGTTCATCGTGCCCTGCTTCGCGATCGTGCTGATCGGCGGAGCCGGCTCGATCAGCGGCGCGCTGGTCGCCGCGATCATCCTCGGCGTCGCGCAGAGCCTGGTCGTGAACTACGCGCCGAGCTTCTTCGGCTACGCCACCTACGTCGTCATCGGCGTGCTGCTCCTGCTCCGGGCCTGGATCAGGAACCTGCGGCCGGCCGAGGAGCGTGAGCAGGTTGCCTGACGCACCCGTCCCGGTGGCGACCGGGCTTCCCGGCCTCTCCCGGATCCGCGGCTGGACCCGGTGGTCCTGGCCGCTGCCGGCGGTCGTGATCATCGTCGCCAACGCGATCGCGGTCTCGGTGCTGGGCGGTGCCGACGTCTACACGTGGTCGCTGATCCTCATCTACGGCCTGTTCGCCAGCTCCACCAACATCCTGTTCGGCTGGGTCGGGCGGGCCTCGTTCGGGCAGGCCGCGTTCTTCGGCACCGGCGCGTACATGGTCGCGTTCCTGCGCGAGCAGGACGTGCCGCCGCTGCTGGCGCTGCTGGTCGGGCTCGGCGCCGGCGTCGTGCTCGGCATCCCGCTGCTGATCCTGCTCCGGCGCAGCTCGGGCATCACCTTCGCGATGATCACGCTGATCGTCGCGCAGATCATCTACCAGCTGGTGTTCACCAACCGCCGGCTCGGCGGCGAGACCGGGCTCTCCGGCATCACGGTGACCTCGGTGCTCGGCCAGGACCTCACCAGCTACCAGGCGTTCAGCTGGTACGTCGCCTCGGTCGTGGCGATCGCGATGGTCGTGCTGTGGCGGCTGAGCGAGTCCTCGTTCGGGATGTCGCTGCGGGCGGTACGGGACGACGAGACCAAGGCCGCGATCGTCGGCATCCCGGTACGCCGGGCGCAGGCCATCGCGTTCCTCGTCGCCGGCGGGCTGGCCGGTCTGGCCGGCGCGATGCTGGCCCAGGTGCAGAGCACGGTCTCGGCCGACCTGCTGTTCTGGACCGTCTCCGGCAACGTGGTGATCATGTGCCTGCTCGGCGGCCGGTACCGGTTCTGGGGCCCGTTCCTCGGCGCGGCCGTGTTCATCTGGGTGCAGAACGCCTTCCTGCAGACCGGGGCGCTGTCCGACCTGCTGATCGGCGCGGTCTTCCTGGTCATCGTGCTGGTCGTGCCGGACGGCATCCTCGGCTCGGTCGCGCCGGACCGGCTCGGCGCGCTGATCCGGCGGGCCAGGACCGCCCGCGGCATCGGCAGCTCCGTCGCGGCCGGCCCGACGGAGTCCACTAGGGACGGTGATTCGGCGGCCCCGGCCCCGCAGCCGGTGCGCACCGGTCCCGATCGCGGGCAGGGGCCCCGATGACCGCGCCACCGGCCGCCATCGAACTGGTCGGCGTCGCCAAGTCGTACGGGCAGTACCGGGCGGTCGACGGGGTCGACCTTGTCGTCCCGCACGGCGGGCTGACCGCGCTGATCGGACCCAACGGCGCCGGCAAGTCGACGCTGTTCGGCATCGTGGCCGGCGACCTCGCCGCGGACACCGGCCGGGTGCTGATGGCCGGGCAGGACGTCAGCCGGGTCACCGCGTCCGGCCGCGCCCGGCTCGGGCTCGGCCGCACGTTCCAGACCGCGCGGGTGTTCGAGCGGCTGTCCGCGCTGGAGAACAGCGTCATCGCCGTCCGGGCCGCGGACAAGGCCGCGCTGCGGGTCACCGACCAGCCGCGCGGCAACCGGCGGGTGGTCGAGCGCGCCCGGGCCGGCCTCGATCTGGTCGGCCTCGGCCGGCAGGCGGACCGGACCGCGGCGCTGCTGGCGCAGGGCGAGCGCAAGCGGCTGGAGATCGCGCTGGCGCTGACCGCCCGGCCGCGGATCCTGCTGCTGGACGAGCCGACCGCCGGCGTGGGCCGGGAGGACGCGCAGTCGTTCATCCGGCTGATCGGCTCGCTGCGGGCGGCCGACCAGGACTTGACCGTGCTGCTCACCGCGCACGACATGGACGTGGTGTTCGGGCTGGCCGAGACCGTCGTGCTGCTCTCGCTGGGCAAGGTGGTGCTCAGCGGCAGCCCGGAGGAGGTGGCCGCGGCCGAGGTCACCCGCCGGGTCTACCTCGGTGACAAGCACGCGATCACGCCGGCCGCCGCGCCGGCGGGGGAGGGCTGAGCCGTGCCGGACACCGAGGTGGCCGAGCGAGCCGGGACCGCGCTCGCCGTGCAGGACCTGCGCGCCTGGTACGGCCGGGCCCAGGCGCTGTTCGGGGTGAGCCTCCAGGCGGCCGCCGGCGAGGTGGTCGGCCTGCTCGGCCGCAACGGCGCCGGCAAGACCACCACGCTGCTCAGCCTGATGGGCGTGGAGGTCCGGTGCAGCGGCACGGTCTCGTACTTCGGGGACCCGGTCGGCTCCCGCTCGGCGACCTGGCGCGCCCGGAGGGGGATGGCCTGGGTGCCCGACGACCGGCGGGTCTTCGGCGGGCTGACCGTACGGGAGAACCTGGAGCTCGGCCGGTCGGCGGCCCGCGGCCGCAGCCCGCTGGCCGTCGACGAGGTGGTCGACCTGCTGCCGATGCTCGGCGACCTGCTCGACAAGGACGGCCGCGGCCTGTCCGGCGGCCAGCAGCAGGCGGTCTCGATCGCCCGCGCGCTGGTCAGCCGGCCGCGGCTGCTGCTGCTGGACGAGCCGATGGAGGGGCTGGCGCCGGTCGTGGTCGCGGAGCTGGAGACCGCTATCGCCGCGCTGCCGGAGCGGACGGGGGTCACCGTGGTCATCGCCGAGCAGAACCTCGACCTCGTGCTCGGCCTGTCCCACCGGGTGTACGTGCTGGACAGCGGCACGGTCGTGCACTCGAGCCCGGCGGCCGAGTTCGCCGGGCGTACCGACCTGCAGGACCGCTGGCTGTCGGTGGGCGAGTCCGCACACACCGGCCATCCGTAGCCGGGTGCGTGGGGTGGACGGCGGCTCAGGTCGCCGGCGGCCAGACCGCCGAGCCGGGGATGCGGGCGCCTTCCTCGTCGTACGCGTAGATCCCGGCGCCGGTCTTGCGGCCCAGCCGGCCGGCGCGGACCAGCGTCTCCAGCAGCGGCGCAGGGCGGTACTTGTCGCCGTGCACCCGGCGCAGCTCGGTGAGCACGGCCAGCCGGACGTCGAGGCCGACCAGGTCGGCCAGCTCCAGCGGGCCCATCGGGTGGTTCAGCCCGAGTCTGATCGCGGTGTCGATGTCCTCGGCGGTCGCGACGCCCTCGGCCAGCAGGGTCATCGCCTCGTTGCCGATCACCACGTTGATCCGGGACGTGACGAAGCCGGTGGAGTCCCGTACCACGACCGGCTCCTTGCCCAGCGCGACCGCGAGCTCGCGGGCGGCCCGCACGGTCTCCGGTGCCGTCCGCAGGCCGACCACGATCTCGCACAGCCGCATCGCCGGCACCGGGTTGAAGAAGTGCATGCCGACGCCGCGGCCGGGATCCGGCAACGCGGCCATGATCTCGGTGACCGACAGCGCGCTGGTGTTGGTCGCCAGCAGGGCGCTCGCCGGCGCGGCCGCGGCGACCGCGGCGAACACCTCCTGCTTGACCGCGATGTCCTCGGTGACGGCCTCGATCACCGCGTCCACGCCGTCGACCGCGGCCTCGAGCGTCGGCGTGGTGGCGAGCCGGGCGACGGCCTGCGCGCGCTGGTCCTCGTCCAGCCGGCCGGTACGGACCAGCCGCTCCAGCCGGGATCGGACCGCTTCCCGGGCACGTTGCGCGCCGCCCGGCGCCGCGTCGTACAGCCTTACGCCGTGGCCGGCGACCGCGGCCGCGTTCGCGATCCCGGCACCCATGGTTCCCGCGCCCAGCACGGCGATCAGCATCGACCGACACCTCCCGGGCCGGCGCCTCCGGCCGCCCCCTCGATCCTAGGTGAACGACCGTTAGTTTGGAGAGCAGCGTGACCGACGTACTCGAGGTGACGGTCACCGACCGGGCCGTGTACGCCCGGGTGAACCGGCCCGGGGTGCGCAACGCCTGGGACCGCGAGGTCGGGGCCGCGCTCGCGGGCGTGCTCGACCTCGCCGCGGACCACCCGGTCCCGCTGGTGCTCGGCAGCACCACGCCGGGCATGTTCGTCTCCGGCGCCGACCTGGCCGAGATCGCCGAACGGCGGCTGGCCGACGGGCTGGCCCGGCGCAACGCCGAGCTGTTCCAGCGACTGGAGGACCACCCCCACCCGACGGTCGCGGTGGTCGACGGGCCGGCGCTGGGCGGCGGCTGCGAGCTGGCGCTGGCGTGTGACCTCCGGATCGGCACGCCGCGCTCGCTGTGGGGGCTGCCCGAGGTGACGCTGGGGCTGCTGCCGGCGGCCGGCGGGATGTGGCGGCTGCCCCGGGCGATCGGCTGGTCCCGCGCCGTCGAGCTGGTGCTCACCGGCCGGCGGATCGACGGCGACGAGGCCTACCGGATCGGCCTGGTGCAGCGGCTGGCCGCGGTCGAGGAGCTGGACGCGGCCGTGGACGCGCTGCTCGCCGAGCTGGCCCTGACCTCGGTGCGGGCGGTCGCGCTGGCCAAGGAGCTCATGCGGGTCGCCGGCGACCACCGCCGGACCGGGGACGCGATCGCGATGGGACTGCAGTACGAGGACGCGGACACGGCCGCGCGGATCCAGGCCTTCCTGGACCGGAGGCGGCGGTGACCGGCCGGCGGGCGCCGGCCGTGCCGATGCCCGGTATGCGGCCAGGTGTACCCGCCGGTGCGGCTATCGTCTGCGGAGAGGCAAGTCCGGGCCGGAGCCGGGCCCGCCGGGCTGTCGCGAGGAAGGTGGGTCGGTAGTGGCAGTGCCCGAGAGCGCCGTGAACGCAGCGGCCGGCGACGAAGGTCGGTTGGCGCCCACCAAGCAGCAGATCTTCCGCAGCGCGCTGGAGCTGTTCGCGCTGCAGGGCTACGACGCCACCAGCGCCCGGCAGCTCGCCGCCCGGGTCGGCATCGAGGCGGGTTCCCTCTACAACCACATCTCGTCCAAGCAGGACCTGCTCTTCCAGCTGATCCAGAAGGCGACGAACGACCTGATCGTGACGGTCTCCCGGGAGATCGACGCGGCCGGCGAGGACCCGGTGCAGCGGCTCGCGGCCGGCGTGCGGGCGCACGTGATCTTCTACTGCGTCAACTCGACGCAGGCGCTCGTCGGCGAGCGGGAGCTGCGCGCGCTCACGCCGGAGAACTTCGCCGAGACCCGCAAGCAGCGCGACGAATACGAGGCGCTGTTCATCACCATCCTCGAGGAGGGCATGCGGCGAGAGCTGTTCCGCCCGCTCGACTCGCACACGATCTGCTTCGGCATCCTCGGTCTGTCCAACGTCGCTCTCTGGTACAACCCGGCCGGCCGGCTGACCGACGCCGAGATCGCCGACTCGTACGCCGACTTCGTCATGCGCGCGGTGCTGGCGCCGGCTGCGCTGCGCAAGTGGGTGCGGCAGCGGGAGCGTCAGAGCGGGTAGTCCTCGAGGATCCGGCGGCCGATGATCATCCGCTGGATGTCGGCGGTGCCTTCGCCGATCAGCAGCATGGGCGCCTCCCGGTAGAGCCGCTCGATCTCGTACTCCTTGGAGAACCCGTAGCCGCCGTGGATGCGGAAGGAGTCCTCGACCACGTCCCGGCAGTATTCGGAGGCGAGATATTTCGCCATCCCGGCCTCGAGGTCGTTGCGGCGCCCGGAGTCCTTCGTGCGGGCGGCCATCACCATCATCTGGTGCGCCGCCTCCACCTTGGTGGCCATGTCGGCCAGCCGGAACAGCACGGCCTGGTGGTCGGCGATGCGCTTGCCGAACGTCTCCCGCTGCTGCGCGTACCGGACGGCGAGCTCGAACGCGCGCAGCGCCACCCCGCAGCCGCGCGCGGCCACGTTGACCCGGCCGACCTCGACGCCGTCCATCATCTGGTAGAAGCCGCGGCCCGGTCCGCCGCCGAGCACGGTATGGGCCGGGATGCGGTAGCCGGCGAACAGCAGCTCGGTCGTGTCGACGCCCTTGTAGCCCATCTTCTCGATCTTGCCGGGCACGGTGAGCCCGGGCGCCACCTCGCCGAAGCCGGTCGGCTTCTCCACCAGCAGGGTGGTCATGTTCCGGTAGACCGACCCGGCGCCCTCGTCGGTCTTCACCAGCACCGCGACGAGGTTGGCCGTGCTGCCGTTGGTCAGCCACATCTTCTGGCCGTCGACCACGTAGTCGGCACCATCCCGGACCGCCTTCGTCCGGATCGCCGAGACGTCCGAGCCGCAGCCGGGCTCGGACATCGAGAACGCGCCGCGCACCTCACCAGTGGCCATCCGCGGCAGCAGCGAGCGCTTCTGCTCCTCGGTGCCGTGCCGCAGCAGCATGTACGCGACGATGAAGTGGGTGTTGACGATGCCGGAGATGCTCATCCAGCCGCGGGCCAGCTCCTCGACCGCCAGCGCATAGGTGAGCAGCGACTCGCCCAGCCCGCCGTACTCCTCCGGGATCGTGAGGCCGAACAGGCCGAGCTCGCGCATCCCGTCGACGATGTCCTGCGGGTAGTCGTCGGCGTGCTCGAGCGCCTGCGCGTGCGGGATGATCTCGCGGTCGGTGAACTCGCGGACGGTCGCCAGGATCTGCTCCTGGACGTCGGTGAGCCCGTCGGTACGGGCGAGCCTGCCCACGCCTCAGCCCTCCCTCGGCGCGGACTCGACCACGCCGCGCTCGTGCAGCTCGCGGATCTCCCGGTCGGACAGGCCGAGCCAGCCGGCCAGCACGGCCGCGGTGTGCTCGCCGAGCACCGGCGCCCGGACCACCGGTCGCTCGCCCGCCCTGATCGGCGATCCCGGCGCGAGGTAGCGACCGACGCCGGGCTGGTCGACCTCCCGCATCATCGGGTTGGCCCGCACCTCGTCGCTGCCGACCAGCTCGGCGACCGAGCGGTAGACCGTCCACAACACCGACGTGCGGCCCAGCACCGCGCGGACCTCGGCGCCGGCGCGGTCGGCGAACCACCGGTCCAGCAGGGCGGCCAGCAGCTCGCGGCTCTCGTACCGGTCGCCCTCCTCGGCGAAGTCGACGCCGAGCGCCTTCTCCAGCGCGGCCACCGGCTCCTCCAGCCCGGTCGCGACGACAAGGTCGCGCCAGTGCCGGGTGGTCAGCGTCACCAGCATGAACCGGGTGCGGTCGCGGGCGGTGAAGTCGCGGCCGAAGCCGCCGTAGAGGTAGTTGCCCAGCCTGGGCCGGCGCTGGCCGAGCTCCGCCTCGGCCAGGAAGCCGAGGTTGCCGGCGGTGGCCAGGGCGACGTCCGAGAGCGCGATCGCCAGCGCGCTGCCCTGGCCGGTGCGGGCGCGCCGGCGCTCGGCCCCGAGCAGACCGACCGCCGCGTAGAGCCCGCAGGCGACGTCCCAGGCCGGCAGCACGTGGTTGACCGGGTCGGCGTGCCCGGCCGGGCCGGTCAGCAGCGGGAAGCCGAGCCCGGCGTTGACCGTGTAGTCGACGGCGGCGCCGCCGTCCGGGTGGCCCTCGATCTGCAGGTGGATCAGGTCCGGCCGGCGCTCGGCGAGTGCCCGGTAGCCGAGCCAGCCGCGGCCGACCGAGTTGGTGAGCACGATCCCGCCGTCCGGACCCGAGTCGGTGACCAGCCGGGTGACCAGCTCCTGCCCCGCCGCCGAGCGCAGGTCGACCGCGATCGACCGCTTGGCCTTGTTCAGCCCGGTCCAGTAGAGGCTGGTCCCCGACTCGGCCAGCGGCCAGCGGGTGTGGTCGGGGGCGCCGCCGAGCGGGTCGACCCTGACCACCTCGGCGCCGAGCTGGGCCAGCGTCATCCCGCCCAGCGGCGCGGCGACGAAGGTCGACACCTCGACGACGCGCAGCCCGGCCAGCGGCTGGTCGGCCGTCGGAGCGGTCATCGTCACCTCCAGATTTGTACGGCCATTTTTTGATGCGCTTTCGCCTGTGTCAACGAGCTTCCTGACACACGCAGCGCACGGTGGCGGAATTTGGCCGTATATTTTGGCCGGGAGGTGGACGGTGGAGATCGTGGTCGACGGGCCGTACTTCGAGGATCTCCAGGTCGGGCAGCGGTTCCCGGCGGTGCCGGTGACGCTGACCGAGGGACTGGCGGCCGCGCACCAGGCGGTGGTCGGCAGCCGGTTGCCGCTGGCCGCGGCGCACCTGCTGTCCCGCCAGGTGCTCGGCGACGGCGTGCTGGCCGCGCCCAACCTGGTCTGGGACGTCGCGATAGGACAGTCCACTGTGGCCACCCACGCGGTGGTGGCGAACCTCTTCTACCGCGGCGTGGTGTTCCACCGGGCGCCCCGGCTCGGCGACTCGCTGCGGACCGTGACGGAGGTTGTCGGCCTCCGGCAGAACGCGCGGCGGCCCGGGCGCCCGCCCACCGGGCTCGTCGCGCTGCGGATCGGCACCGACGACCAGTACGGCCGGCCGGTGCTGGACTTCTGGCGGTGCGCGATGCTGCCGCTGCGGGACGGGTCGACGGACACCGGGCTGGCCGACGACCTGAGCTCGGTCGGGCGGCCGCCGTCGGCGGACGAACTGGCGTCGGTCACCGCCCGCTGGGACCTCGGTGCCTACCGGGCCGCCCGGCCGGGACCGCACTTCGACGGCGTACGGGCCGGCGACGTGCACGTGGTCGCCGGCGGCGACGTGGTCAGCTCCGCGCCCGAACTGGCCCGGCTGACCGGCAACGTCGCGCGGGTGCACCACGACGCCGGGCCGTCCGGGCGGCTGGTCTACGGCGGTCACACGATCGGGCTGGCGTTGCACCAGGCGGTGCGGGCGCTGCCTGACCTGCTCACGGTCGTCGGTTGGCACGGCTGCGACCACGTCGGGCCGGTGCGCGAGGGGGACACGCTGACCAGCACGGTGACGGTGGAGAAGACCGAGCGGCTGCCGGCTGGTGGCGGCCTGGCCCACCTGCGTTCCCGGGTCACGGCCCGGCGGGATGCGGCCGAGCCGAGCGAGGTCCTCGACTGGCGCTTCGTCGCCGCGCTGGCCTGAGCGGTGCCGGCCGTGACGGACGGGCGCCGGGAGAGCACGTACGCGGTCGTGGCCCGGGACGTGCGCAACCGGATCCTGCAGGGTGCCTACGCCGACGGCCGGCGGCTGCCGACCGAGGCCGAGCTGGCCGAGCGGCACGGGGTCAGCCGGCAGACCGTGCGGCGCGCTTTCCAGGACCTGGTCGCCGAGGGGATGGTCTACCGGGTGCCCGGGCGCGGGACGTTCGTGACCCGGCGGGACGAGGCGTACCTGCGCCAGTTCGGGTCGATCGACGACCTCATGGGCCTGTCGGTGGACACCCGGATGGAGGTCACCGCGCCGCTGCGGCGGCTGGTCGACGTGACCGCGGCGAGCCGGCTTCGGCTGCCCGACGACGTCGTGCACAGCCTCACGTTCCGGCGCTCGCACGACGGCGCCCCGTTCTGCGTGACCACGGTGTCGGTGCCGCCCGCGGTCGGCGCGGTGCTGGCGTCGGTGCCGGAGCTGACCGTGGCCGGGGCCGGCAGCCGGACGACGATCATCGGGCTGCTCGACGCACGGCTGCCGGCACCGATCGCCGAGGCCGACCAGAGCATCACGGTCGCGCCCGCGGACCCGGCGACCGCGACACAGCTCGGCTGCCCGGCCGGCGACCCGCTGCTGCGCATCGACCGGCTCTATTCCGACACCGCCGGCCGGCCGGTGGAGCTTGCGGTCAGCCACTTCCTGCCCGAGCTCTACTCGTACCGGACCAAGCTGCGGCGGGATCGTCATGCGTGACGTGGCCGTATCGAGCGCATGCAATTAGATGTACCGGTCCGGCGGTCTCCGAATCGTTGAGGGAAAATGCTGCTATGTGATTAGCTGCGCGTTGCAGGAATTCTCCCGTTGACTGGCAGCCGGCCAGGGACCGTACGTCGGACTGCCGAGCTCGGCGCCCTGACCTGCACGTCAACGTAGGTCGGCACGGAGGGTAGTGGTACCGCCACTCGGGTGACCGGCGTCGAAAGGGCCTTCCCGGAATGGATAGACGGGCCGCGCGATGTGGATTGTGACGGTCCCGGCGTCCGCCTAAAGTCGTCCCGGTCGCGGTCGCCCGGAAAACACCCGGCGACCGCGGACGACGCTGACGGCGGCGGATAGAGCGCGGCATTACGCTCGAATTCAGATGGTCGAGCGCGCGCATCCTCCGCGAGATCCCCGTCCTCGATCTCACCGTCGAGCGATTCGTTTGTGGATCCATCCAGACGACCCGAGGGACGAACATCACCGATGGAAGGCAACCGCACCGAGTGGACGGTCCCTGCGCAGCTGCGCCGCCGCGCGGAGGAGCGACCCGACGACATCGCCCACCGCCTGGTCGACGTCGACGACCTCAGCTTCGGCCGGTGGGATCGGGAGTCGAACGCCGCCGCCCGCGGCCTGCTGGCCCGCGGCGTACGGCCGGGCGACCGGGTCCTGCTGCCCTGCTCGACATCCGACTGGACCAGGTATGCCGTCGCGTGGGCCGGGGTGCTCGCGGCCGGCGCGGTCGCCGTGCCGGTGTCCCGGTCCGCCGGCCGGGACGCCGTCCGCGCGGTGTGGGCGGCGTCCGGTGCGGTCTGCGTGGTCGGCGGTGACCTCGCCTCGCTGCCGGACGCGCGGCACCTGTCACTCGCCGACCTGCTCGCTGCCGGCTCGCCGGAGCCGCTCCCGGACGGTCCGGCGCCCGGAGACGACGCCGAGATCATCTACACGTCCGGCACCACCGGCGTGCCCAAGGGCGTGGTGGCCTCGCACGAGAACGTGCTGCACCCGCTCCGTTCCCCGCATCCTGGCCCGACCCGGACGGCACTGCACGCCCTGCCGCCCGGCACCACCGTCGGGCAGGGCCTGCTGGTGCAGCCGCTGTCGGCCCGGCCGCACCGCACGGCCACGCTGGGCGGCTTCACCGCCGACGGCATGCTCGCCGCGATCGGACGGCAGCGGCCCACGGACGTCGTGCTCGTGCCGGCGATGGCGATCGCCCTCGTCACCGCGCGCGGGGCGGCCGAGCACGACCTCAGCTCGGTACGCCAGGTGCGCACCACCAGCGCACCGATCCATCCGGCCACGCTGGAGGCGCTCGCGGCACTGTTCCCGGCGGCCCGGATCCGCAACGTCTACTCGACGACCGAGTGCTGGCCGCGCCGCCTCGCCACCGACTTCGACCGGGACCGGCCGGGCTCGCTCGGCCGGCCGTCGGCGGGCGCGCAGGTGCGGATCGTCGACCCGGACGGCGTCGAGCTGCCACCCGGCATCCCGGGTGACGTGCAACTGCGCAGCGACGCACCGCAGCGCCGGTACGACGGCGAGACCGGCGCGTCGGCGGTGTTCCTCCGCGACGGCTGGACCCGCACCGGCGACGTCGGCATGGTCGACGCGGACGGCTACTTCTTCCTCGTCGACCGCAATCCCGACCTGGTCAACACCGGCGGGCTCAACGTCTCCACGCTCGACGTCGAGGCGACGATGATGGACTTCCCCGGGGTGGTCGAGGCGGCCGTCTGCGGGGTGCCGCACCCGGTGCTGACCGAGTGCGTGGTGGCGGCGGTCCGGGCCGAGACCGGGCTCGACCTCGACGGCCTGCGGGAGTACGTCCGCGACCGCAAGGGGCCGGCCGCGCCGCACCGGATCGTGATCGTCGACGACCTGCCCCGCACCTTCCTCGGGAAGACCGACAAGAAGCGGCTGCGCGAGCAGCTGGCCGGGCAGCCCGACCGTGGCAACGATCCGCCGCGTACCCCGACCGAGATCTACCTGGCCGGGCTCTGGGCCGAGGCCCTCGACCTCGACCGGGTGGCCGCGACCGACGACTTCCTCCGGCTCGGTGGCTCCTCGCTCACCGCGATGGAGGTGACCAGCCGGGCCACCGAGGAGCTCGGCCGGGAGATCACGGTCCGCGACCTGCTCGACGCCACCAGCCTGCGCGCGTTCGCGGTGCGGGTGGACGCGGCGGCGGCCCGCGAGGCGGTGGGCCGCCGTGACTGAATGCGTGCCGACCCGGGCGGCTCACCCGGACGCCGGCGCGGTGACGTATCCGGTCTCGTACGCGCAGGAGTCCTTGCTGGACGGCGTGTCCGAGTCGGCGATCACCGTGCCGGCGGTCGCCCGGGTCGGCGCCTGCGTCCGGCCGGCCCAGGTGCAGCAGGCCCTCGAGGTGCTGGTCGCCCGGCACGACGCGCTGCGCACGGTCTTCGGCCGGTCGGCCTCGGGCGCGGGCCAGTCGGCCGCCGGCGCGGGCGGGTCGGCCGCCGGCGCGGGTGGGTCGGCCGCCGGCGCGGGTGGGTCGGCCGCCGGGGCGGTCGTCGGCCACGTCCGGCCGTTCGGGGCCGTGCCGCTGACGGTCACCGAGCGCCGGACCCGCCCTGCCGACCTGCTCGCCCGGGTGCTGCTGGCCGGCGCGGAGCGGCCGTTCGTGCTCGCCGGCGCTCCACCGGCGCGGGCCGAGCTGCACCTCGTCGGCTCCGCCGGCGGGCTGGTCGTGCTCTGGCTGCACCACGCGATCTCGGACCTGGTCTCGGTGCAGGTGCTGGCCGAGGAGCTCGGCCGGCTGCTGCGCGGCTCGGCGCTGGCCGAGCCGGGCCGACCGATGGCCGAGGTCGCCGCCGCGGAGCGGGCCGTGCGGCCGACCGCGCGGCAGCGCGACTACTGGGCCGCCGCGCTCGACGGGGCCGACGCGTGGCTCGGCCTGCCGGTGCCGGCCGGCACGCCGCACCAGCTGATCCGCCCGGCGCTGCCCCGGCTCGCGGCCGACGTGGTCGACCGGCTGGGCCGGCTGGCCGCCGACCACCGCACGACCGTGACCACCGTGCTGGCCGCCGCGGTGCTGGCCGCGCACGCCGGCGACGCGGCCGCCGACACCGCCGTGCTCGGGCTGACCGTGAGCAACCGCGACCACCCGCAGCTGCGCTCGACCGTCGGCTGCCTGGCCGACCAGCTGCCGCTGGTGGTCGACCTCCGCGGCCGGCCGACGTTCGGCGAGCTGGTCGGCCGGGTGCGGGAGGCGCTGCTCGACGCGTACGACCACCGGCTGCCGCTCGGCCTCCTGCTGCCGCTGCTCGGCCGGACCCGCGCGCCGGTGTTCGGGGTCAACCTCAACTTCCTCCCGCCGGCGCGGCGGCCCGGCCTGGCACCGGAGCCGGGGCTTCCGTGCGGCATCACCAAGCGCAGGGCCGAACCCTGGTGGCTCGGCGACGCGGCGCTCGCGTACCGGCCGCGGATCGACGCGGGCGGGCTGAGCGGCGAGATCGAGGGCGACGCGCACCTGCAGGACCCGGAGGAGATCCGGCGGTGCGGGCAGCGGTTCTGCGCGCTGCTGGCCGCCGTGTCGGAGAACCCGTACCTCGACGTGCGATCGCTGGGCGGGCAGCCGGCGGGAGGCGGCCGATGACCGGGACGGCCGCGGCGCCGCGGCGCTACCGGGCCAGCTACTACCAGCGGGACTGGGTGCTGGCCTGCCGCGACGCCACCTCGTTCTACAGCACCCCGCTGGCCTGGGACCTGTCCGGGGCGCTCGACCCGCAGCTGGTGGCCGACGCGCTGGCCGAGCTGACCGCCCGGCACGCCGCGCTGCGGACGGCGTTCCGGGTCCGCGGTCGGGACGTCGAGCAGCTCGTCTGGCCGGCCGTCGACGTGCCGCTGCGCACCGTCGACCTGGCCCGCACCGCGGACCCCGCCGCCGAGCTGGAGGAGCGGCTGGTCCGGGAGGCGGAGCGGCCCCGGCTGCTCGACCGGCCGCCGCTCTGGCACGCCGAGCTGGTCCGGCTGCGGCCCGGCCAGCACGTCCTGGCGATGTTCGTCCACCACCTCGTCTTCGACGGCTGGTCGCACGGCGTGCTGCACGACGAGCTGGTCCGCTGCCTCCGGGCGGCGGTGCGCGGCCGGCCGCCCCGACTGCCGGCGCTCCGGCTCGGGGTCGGCGAGTTCGCCGAGCACGAGCGCGGCCTGCGCGACCGGGACGCCGAGCGCTGGTGGAGCGACCGGCTCGCCGCGCTGCCAGCGGTCGCGGCGCCGCCGCTGGGCGGCCGGTTCGTGTCGTGCCCGCTGCCGCCGGTGCCGGCCGCGGTCGGCGCGGACCTGCGGCGGCTGGCCGACGAGGTCGGCGTCGGGGTCAGCGAGGTGCTGCTGGCCGCCGTCGTCGCCGTCCGGCGGCACGAGGTCGGCGACGACGTGGTCATCGGGGTGACCCGGGCGCGCCGGGACGAGCCGGACTGCCACCGGGTGATCGGCCCGCTGCTGGACCACCTGCCGGTGCGGGTCGACACCGGCGGCGGGATCACCGTCGGAGCGCTGCTCGAGCGGGTGCACCAGGCCTACCGGGCGGCGCGGCGGCGGACCCTGCCGCTCGGCCTCATCCGGCAGGCCGTGCACGGGGATCGGCTGTTCGACACCCGGTTCAACTACATGCCGAGCGCGTCCGGCGGCGAGGCCGTCCTGGCCGGCGGGGTGCGGATCGGGCCGCGGGCGGTGGACCCGACCCGGCAGCGGCCGCGGCACACCGAGGACCACCCGGAGGTGCTGCCGCTGTCGGTCAACCTGCGCCACCACCGCGACGGGCGGCTGGCCGGCGACGTCTGCGGGCACGACGGCGTCTACCCGGGCTCGTCGCTGGCCGCGCTCGGCGAGCGGCTGGTGGGCACGCTCGAGCGGATCGCCGGCGGCGGCGTCGGGCAGCGGCTGCCGGACGCGGGCGGATGACCGCGGTGCGGCCGGTCGTGCTGACCGCCTCGCTGGCAAACTTCGTCGTGCTCGCCGACGCCACGGTCGTGGTCGTCGCGCTGCCGTCGCTGGGCCGCGACCTCGGCTTCTCCGGGCGCGGACTGCCCTGGGTGGTCAACGGCTACAGCCTGGCGTTCGGCGGCTGCCTGCTGCTCGGCGGGTACGCCGCCGACCGGCTCGGGCCGCGGCTGCCGTTCGTGCTCGGGATGGCGCTGTTCTCGCTCGGGTCGCTCGGCTGCGCCGCCGCGGGCACGCCGGAGGCCCTGGTGCTCGGGCGGCTGGTGCAGGGCGTCGGCGGCGCGCTGTTCAGCCCGGCCGCACTGGCCGTCGTCAGCGCGTCCGCCAGCGGCCCGGCCGAGCGGGCCAGGGCGCTGGCGACCTGGAGCGCGGTCGGCGCCACCGCGGTCGCGATCGGCCCGGTGCTCGGCGGTGCGCTGACCGGCGCGCTCGGCTGGCGGTCGGTGTTCTGGCTGCCCGCGCTGGTGTGCCTGGTCGCGGCGGCCGGCGGGATGCGCTCGCTGACCCATCCCGTCCCCTCGGCGGCGGGAGGCGGGCTTCCGGTGAGGCGGATCGCCGCAGCGTGCGCGGTGCTCGGGCTCGGCTCCGCTGCCGTGGTCGGGGCCAGCTACGCGAGCACGCTGTGGGTGCAGGACGGGCTGCACCTCACGCCGGCCGCAGCCGGGCTCGCGCTCCTGCCGCTGAGCGCGGGCGTCGTGGTGGGCGCGGCCGCGGCGCCGGCGTTGACCCGCCGCGTCGGGGACCGGCGGGTCGCCGTGGTGGGCCTGGCCGCGGCGGGGGCCGGGACGCTGCTGCTGGTGGCGGCGACGGTCCTGGCCGCACCGCTCGGGCTGCTGCTGCCCGCCGCGGCCGTGCTGGCCGCGGGGTTCGGGCTGCAGTCGGTGCCGGTCGGCGCGCTCGGCACCGCGGTGGATCGCGGTCGCGGGCTGGCGGCGGCGGCGTACCAGACCTCGGGGCAGCTCGGCGGCGGGCTCGGGTTGCCGGTGCTGGTCGGGGTGGCGGCGTGGTGGTCGGGCCGGCTAGCGGGCGGTGACCGAGCGATGCTCGCCGGCTACCGGGCGATCTTCCTCGCCGGTTCCGGACTGCTGCTGCTCGCCGCGCTCGTCGCGGCGGCCGGGTTCGGGCGGCAGCGGCAGGCGCCAGTGCCGCTCGGCGACCGCCACGTCGTCGACCCGGACCGTGCCGGCCACCGCGTCGTCCCGGCCGTCGAGGAACAGCTCGACCCGGACGACCACCCGCTCGCCGGACGGCAGCCGCGCGGTGACCGTGCTGGTCGCGTGGAGATCGGCGGTGCCGTGGTCGGCCGCGGCCCGCAGCCAGGTGTCCTGCCGCAGCGCGACGCCACTGTCCGGCAGGTCCGCCGCGAGCTCGTCGGCGACGACCACCGCGACCCGGTCGCTGATCGGTTCGCGGGCGATCTCCCAGCACGGCGTGTCGGTCACCCAGGGCGGGTCGTCCGGCGCGGGTGACGGCCGCTCGACCGCCACCGGCTCGCCGGCCGTCGCGGCGACCGGCAGCCGGACCTCAAGCCGGCGCAGCTCGAGCCGGCCCCGGGGCCCGGGCGCCGGCCAGATCCGCGGGAACGCGCCGTCGGCGACCACCACCCGCAGCCGGTGGCCCTCGGCGATCCGGTAGCAGGTCGGGTCGAGGGCGCGGTCCGAACCGGTCAGGATGCCGCCGGTGATCAGGGTGGACCGGCCGTCCGGCTCGACGTCGGTGAGCTTGACGACGAGCCGGTCCGGCTCGCCGGCACCGGTGACGGCCACCTCGGGCCGGCCGGCCAGCAGCAGCGGCTCGGTCAGTGGTGGCCCGGTCAGCGTGACCGCGCGGGCGTCGTCGGCGTGCTGGTCCAGCGGCCGGCCGAAGCCTCCGTTGGGGATCCCCCACAGGCCGCTCAGCGTGCCGACGGTCGGGTCCCGCGGCGCCGACGCGACCGGGCCGGCCAGCGTCCGGGACCGGCCCGGCGGCGGCCAGTCCGGCAGCGCCCGCCACCCCGGCTCCGCCCCCTGCACGTACGCGGTCACCGCCGGGTCCGCGGCGGCACCCGGACGCGGACCGAGCCAGCGGGACCACCAGCGGAGGGCGAGCGCGGTCGCGTCGACCGGCTCGTCCGGCGCGTCGTCCGGCGCGCTGTGCATCCACGGACCGACAACCAGCGCCCGCGGCCCGCGTACCCGCTCGTAGATCCGGACTGCGGCGTCGCAGAACATGTCCCGCCAGCCGCCGACCGACAGCGTCGGGACGGTGACCGAGCCCGCGTCGACGGTCCGCGACCGCCAGACCGGGTCGCCCGGCGGGTGCGACCCCACGTCGACCAGGTAGGGCTCGGATTCCTCGACCCGCTGCCGCCAGCGCCGCTGCTCGTCCGGGTCGCGGAAGCGGGCCAGCGGCGGCAGCAGCTGGTTGACCAGCGTGCCCACGCCCCAGACCGCGAGCGGCCCGACCATGCCCCGGGCGCCGGCCGGATGCACGAAGTCCCGCTCCGGATCGAGCATCCCCATCAGCGAGACGACCGCGCGCAGCGGCGCCGGCCGCCGGGTCGCGGTCCGCAGCGCCAGCGCGGCGCCCCAGGAGAATCCCCACATCCCGACGGTGCCGTCGCACCACGGCTGTGCCGCCGCCCACTCCACCGCGGCGACCCCGTCGTCGGCCTCGGCCGGGTCGAACGGCGGCCGCGCGGGGCCGTCCGACGAGCCGAGCCCGCGGCAGTCGACCAGCACGCAGCCGTACCCGGCTTCGGCGAACCGGCGCAGGGTGGCCCGGCAGCCGGCACCGCCGAGCGCGTCCACCCGGTAGGGCATCAGCGCCACCACCGCGGGCACCGGACCCGCGTCCGCCGGGAGCAGCAGGTCGGCGGCGAGGCCGGCGTCGATCCGAACGCCGCGGCGGACCGACACCGTCACGTGCTGTCCCGGACGACCAGCTCGAGCCCGAGCGTGATGTGCTGCACCGACGCGGACGTGCCGGCCAGCATGTCGCCGAGCAGCCGCGCCCCCAGCCGGCCCGATTCCTCGAACGGCTGGCGCACGGTCGTCAGCCCGGCCGCCTCGGCGATGCTCCCGTCGTCGAACCCGACCACCGCAAGCTCGTCCGGCACCCGGACGCCGAGCCGCCGGGCCTCCAGCAGCAGCCCGGCGGCGAGCAGGTCGTGGTGCGCGAACACCGAGGTCGGCCGCGGCTCGCAGGCCAGCACGTCGGCCAGGCTCTTCCGGCTGCCGCCGATGTCGTTGCTGGTCAGCACGATCGGCACCGCGTCCGGGTCGCCGCCGGCCGCGGCCACCTCGCGCAGGAAGCCGCGGTTGCGGCGCTGTCCCTGGGACAGGAACTCGAACGACTCCTGCGGCTCCTGCACGAACGCGAACGAGCGGTGCCCGCGCTCCAGCAGGTGCCGGGCGGCCATCGCGCCGCCCTCCTCGTCGTCGATCGTGACCGTGTGGAACTCCGGCCGCGAGCTGTCCACCAGCACGGTCGGCAGCCTGCGGGTGAGCAGCTTCTCGGCCAGCGCGTCGTCCAGCGGCAGGCCCATGATCAGCAGCCCGTCCAGCCGGCCGGTGACCGGCAGGATCCGCAGCAGCGGGGACAGGCTGGCCGCGGCCGACTCGTGGTCGTAGACCACGACGTCCCGGCTGGTCCCGTCCGACTCGGCGAGCACCCCCATCAGCCGCCGCCGGTACGAGTCGTACGACGTGAACGGCGCCAGGACCCCGATCCGGCCGACGCCCCGGCGGGCGGAGCTGACCGCGGCCGCCTTCGGCACGTACTGCAGGTCCTCGACCGCCTTGAGCACCCGGTCCCGGGTCCGCGGGTTCACCCGGCCCGGGCGGTTGATGACCTGCGAGACGGTCGAGATGCTCACCCCGGCCCGGGCGGCCACGTCGTAGATCGTCACGGTGTCGGTCACTGCGCGATTCCCTCCCCGGCCCGATCCTCCGCCACGGCCCGGTCGTGGGCGTCCCGGACCGCGCGGGCGGCGGTCTCCTGCCACTCGGCGGCCGCCGGCCAGACCCGGGTGAGGAACGAGACCCCGTGGATGGCGCCCGGCTCGACCGACACGGTCGCCGGCACGCCGGCGGCGGCAAGCCTGGCCGCGTACCGCTCGCCGTCCCGGCGCAGCGGGTCGAGCTCGGCGGTCATCAGGTATGCCGGCGGCAGCCCGGACAGGTCGTCCGCGCGCAGCGGCGAGGCCAGCTCACCGGCCGCCGCCGCCTCGTCCGGCAGGTAGCGCCGGACCGCGGCGACCAGCTGCTCGGCGTGGTGCAGGTCGGGGTCGCCGGCACCGACCGACAGCAACAAGGTGAGGTCCAGGACCGGCACCTCGAGCAGCTGGAACGCCAGTCGCGGCCCGCCCTCCCGCCGGCACTTCAGGGTCAGCGCCGCGGCCAGGTTGCCGCCCGCGGACACCCCGCCGACCGAGATCGCGGCCGGGTCGACCCGCCAGGTCCCGGCGGCGGCGGCGACCCGGGTGAGCACCGCGTAGACCTGCTCGACCGCGGCCGGGAAGCGGTGCTCCGGCGCGAGCGGGTAGTCCACCGCGAGCACCACGCAGCCGGCCCGCGCGCAGCGCAGCCGGCAGATCGCGTCGTTGACCAGCTCGTCCACCGACCCGAGCCACCAGCCGCCGCCGTGCAGGAACAGATGCGCGGGCAGCACGCCGGTGGCGCCGGCCGGACGGTATGCCTTCACCCGTACCGGACCGGCGGGCGTCGCAACGAGGTGGTCGGTGACCGTCGGCCCTGGCTCCGGGCGCCGGCCGTACCGGAGGTAGTTCAGGTCGCTGAGGTGCCGCATGTACTGCCGCTTCTCGGCCACCGTGAGGAAGTCCAACTGCTCCCGTGGCTGCGCGTCGAGGAACGCCTGGACCGGTCCCGGCGCCGTCACCGCTGCTCCGTCGGCGCCGCCGCCCGCGCCAGCCGCCGTTCCCGCTGTGCCACCGGGTCCGGCACCGGCGCGGCCGCCAGCAGCGAGCGCGTGTACGGGTGCTCGGGCGCGTCGATCACCCGCTCGACCGGCCCGCTCTCCACCACCCGTCCCCGCAGCAGCACCGCGACCCGGTGCGCGACGTGCCGGATCAGCGCCAGGTCGTGGGTGATGAACAGGTAGCCGATCCCGAGCTCGCGCTGCATCCCGGACAGCAGGTTGAGCACCTGCGCCTGTACGGACAGGTCGAGCGAGCTGGTCGGCTCGTCGCAGACGATCAGCCGGGGCCGCAGCATCAGCGCCCGGGCGACCGCGATGCGCTGGCGCTGGCCGCCGGAGAACTCACCCGGATAGCGGTCCGCGGCGTGCGGGTCCAGGCCGACGCTGTGCAGGGCTGCCTCCACCTGGGTGCGCGCGGACGCCGCACCGGCCCGGCCATGGGCGATCAGCGGTTCCACGAGGGTTTGCCGGATCGTACGCATGGAGTTCAGCGATCCGTACGGATCCTGGAACACCACCTGGATCTCGCGGGTCAGCTCGCGCCGTCGCCGGGGAGTGGCGTGCGCGATGTCCTCGCCGTCGAACCGGATCGTGCCGGCGGCGACCGGGACGACGCCGAGCACGGCGTTGCCGATCGTCGTCTTGCCCGAGCCGCTCTCGCCGACGAGCGCGAGCGTCTCGCCGGCCGCGATGTCGAGGTCGACCCCGTCGACCGCGGTGGTGCGCCGCCGGCCGCGGCCGTAGTCGACCCGCAGGCCGCGGATCTCCAGCAGCGGCGTCATCGGTCGACCACCTGCTCGTGCCGGATGCAGCGCGCCCGGTGGCCGGCGCCCACCGGGACCAGCGGGATCGGGCCGGCCGCGCACTCGTCGGCGGCCAGGTCGCAGCGCGGCCGGAACCGGCAGCCGACCGCCCACTCCGCCGGCGACGGCACGCTGCCCGGGATCGTCGGCAGCGTGTCGGCGACCGCGGCCCGGTGCGGGTTCGCCGCCAGCAGCGAGCGCGTGTACGGGTGGCGCGGCGAGCGGTAGAGGTCCTCGACCGCGGCCTGCTCGACGATCTCGCCGGCGTACATCACCAGGGCGCGGTCGCAGACGTCGGCGAGCACGCCCCAGTCGTGGGTGACGAACACGATGGCCATCCCCCGCCGGTCGCGCAGCTCCCGCAGCAGAGCCAGGATCTCCGCCTGCACGGTGACGTCGAGCGCGGTGGTCGGCTCGTCAGCGATGAGCAGCGCCGGATCTCCGGCCAGCGCGAGCGCGATCGAGACGCGCTGGGCCATGCCACCGGACAGCGCGTACGGGTAGAGCCGGGCGACCCGTTCCGGCTCGGCGATCTGCACGGTCCGCAGCAGCTCGACCGCCCGGGCCCGGGCCGCCGCCCGGCCGACCCGCTGATGCCTGCGGACCACCTCGGCGAGCTGGCTGCCGACCCGGAACACCGGGTCGAGCCCGGACAGCGGCTCCTGGGAGACCAGCGCGATCCGGCCGCCGCGGACCCGGGCCAGTTCCCGCTCGCCCAGTCCGGTCAGCTCGGTGCCGTCGAAGACGGCCGAGCCGGCGACCACCTGCCCGGTCGGCGGCAGCAGGCCGAGCAGGCTGCGGGCGGTGACGGTCTTGCCCGAGCCGGACTCGCCGACGATGCCGACGATCTCGCCCGCGGCCACCTCGAAGCTCACGTCGCGGACCGCGGTCGCCCGACCCCGCGGCAGGTCGAAGGCGACGGTCAGCCCGGACACGGACAGCAGCCCGGTGTCGGCCGAGGGCGGCGTCGGATCGGCCGGCCGGGTCACCCGTCGCCGGCGCGGGGCGAACGCGGGCTGGATCCGGTCGACCCTGGCGTCCCGCAGCGCGTCCCCGAACAGGCCGAGCGCCAGCACGGTGAGGGCGAGGATCCCGCCGGTCGGCACCGCGAGCCACGGCGCCTCGCTGGTCACCTCCGCGGCGGCGCCGACCATGTTGCCCCAGCTCGGACCCTCCGACTCGGGTCGGGCCAGGCCGAGGAACGACAGCGCCGCCTGCACCAATACAGCCGTCGCGGCGAACAGCGACAGCTGGACGATGATCGGCCCGACCAGCCGGGGCAGCACGTGCCGGCGCATGACCTGGGCGGAGCCGAGCCCGGACAGCCGGGCCGCCTGCACGTACGGCTCGCGGCGGACGGAGCTGGTCAGGCCGCGGGTCACCCGCAGCAGCAGCGGGCAGCTGATGACGCCGAGCACGATCATGGTCGCGGTGCTGTTGCCGGGGAAGACCGACAGGACCATCAGCAGCACGATGATCCCGGGCAGCGCGAGCAGCAGGTCGGCGACCCAGCCGACGGACCGGTCCAGCCAGCCGCCGAAGTAGCCGGCCAGCACGCCGAACGTGATGCCGAGGACGGCGAACACGGTCACGGCCTCGACCACCGCGATCAGCGTGACCTGACCGCCGTAGAGCAGCCGGGACAGCACGTCGCGGCCGAGCCGGTCGGTGCCGAGCCAGTGCGCCGAGCTCGGCCCGGCCAGCGGGTGGGCGAGGTCCTGGAACTCCGGGTCGGCCGGCGCCCACCAGGACGCGCCGACACAGGCGACGGTGAGCACGAGCAGGTAGGCGCCGGCGAGCAGACCCAGCCACCGGCGCCGCCAGGTGCGCGGCCGCCAGGTGCGCCGGCGGCGGCCGGCGGCCGGGAGTCTCGGGTCCGCGGCGGCCGCCGGGGTGGCGTCGGCCGGCTCGGTGGTGGGCAGCGGGACGATCGTCATCGCGCCCGCACCCTGGGGTTGAGCCAGCGGTAGGAGAGGTCGACGAGCAGGTTCGCGACCACCACGACGACCGTGAAGCAGAACGCGACGCCGGTGATCACCGGCAGGTTGTGGGTGCCGCTGGCCTCGACGGCCTGCGCACCCAGCCCCGGTACGGAGAAGAAGCTCTCGATCACCACGGCACCGGACAACAGGCTGATCAGCAGCAGCCCGAGCAGGGTGACGACCGGGATGGCCGCGTTGCGCAGCGCGTGCTTGTAGACGATCGCCCGTTCGGGCAGCCCGCGGGCCCGCAGCATCGTGACGTATTCGGCCGACAGCGCCTCGGACATCGCGTCCCGGGTCTGTTTGGCCACGAACGCGACGCCGGCCGCGGACAGCGTGACCACCGGCAGCACGATCGCCCGCAGCCAGCCGGCCGGGTCCTGGGTCAGCGGGACGTAGCCGCCGGTGGGGAACCAGGCCAACCGGATCGCGAGCAGCTCGACCAGCAGCAGCGCGAGCCAGAAGTTCGGCACCGCGAAGCCGACCAGCGAGACGACGTCGACGATCCGTCCGGGCAGGCCGCCGCGACGGGCGCTGACGACGCCGAGCCAGGTGCCGACCAGGCCGGAGAGCACGACCGTGCCGAGGATGATCGACAGGCTCGGCCCGATCCGGTCCCGCAACGTCTCGGCGACGCTCTGCCCGCTGAACAGGTCGGTGCCGAGGCTGCCGTGCACCAGGTCGTTCAGCCAGTGGCCGTACTGGACCGGCAGCGGTTGGTCGATGCCGAGCGCGTGCCGCATCGCCGCGTACTGCTCCTGCGTGTACGTGCTGCTCTGGCTGCTGAGGATGGCCCTGGCCGCGTCACCCGGGGCGAGCGAGACGAGCACGAACGTCAGCGCGGTCACGACGAACAGCAGCGCGACCGACGACAGCAGCCAGCGGAGTGCGGATCGGATCATCGAGGGCACCTGCTTCCGGGGGCACGGGCGGGCGGTGACGTGCCTCCGGCGGCCGGGTCGTGGACACCGGCCGCCGGAGCACTCTCAGCCGGCCGGCGTGATCTCGGTCAGCGACAGCAGCGGCTCCTTCGCCGAGGTCTGCACGTTGTCGACGGTCTTGCGGGAGTAGTAAGGCAGGCTCGTCGACACCACCGGCACGAACCACGCCTGGTTGGTGACGTGCGCGACGACCTCGCGGTCGAGCGCGGCCTTGGCGTCACCGGTCGCCCGCGACGACTTGTCGTAGAGCGACTGCAGGGTCTGGTCCTGGTAGTGGAACGGGTTGAACGCGGCGTTCGGCAGGAACAGCGACGGCCCTTCCATCCAGATCGGCAGCTGGCCGAACGCGGTCATGAAGGCCGGGTATTTCCCGCCGAACGTGTCGGAGACGAACTGGTTGGCATTGGCCTGGTCGGTGATCTGCAGATCGACGCCGACCTGCTTCCACTGCTGCTTGAGCGCCTGCGCGATGAGGTTGAGCTGCTGGTATTGCGGCGTGGCCATGCGCAGCGGGAAGCCGTTCGGGTAACCGGCGCCGGCCAGCAGCGACTTCGCCTTCGCCGGGTCGTACGGGTAGGTCTCGTTGAGCGCGGGGTCGAAGCCGTAGCCACCGGGCACCGTGACCTGGGCGGTCGGCTGCCCGATGCCCTCGAACAGCGCCTTGGTGATGGCAGCGCGGTCGGTCGCGAAGTTCAGCGCCTGCCGGACCTCGGGGTTCTTGAGCGGCGCCGCCATCGTGCCGCCGCGGTCGGCGAGCACCACGCCGCTCCAGAGCAGCGGAGCGGCGGCCACGTCCAGCCCGGCCTTGCGGGCCGCGTCGACGGTCGACGGGTCACCGACCGCGACGTCGGCCTGGCCGGTGCGCAGTGCGTTGAGCACCGACTGCTGGCTGGTGATCACCCGGATGACGACCTTCGACCAGTGCACCGCGGACTTGTCGTAGTAGTTGGGGTTGGGCACGTAGGTGTAGTGGTCGCCGGCGACGGTCTGTCCGGCATCGATCTGGTACGGCCCGGCGCCGCGGGTCCGCGCACCGAGCCCGGCCGTCGCCTTCAGCCCGGCCGGGCTGATCACGCCGCCGATGATGTAGTCCTGGGTGAGGATCTCCGGGAAGTTGGGGTTCGGCGTCTTGGAGGTGATCGTCACCGTCGTCGGGTCGGTCGCGGCGAACGTGTCATCGGTCAGGAACGGCGCCATTTGGCCGCCGGCCTTCTGCACGTACGCGAAGTGGTCGACCACATTCTGTGCGTCGAGCTTGCCGCCGTCGGAGAACGTCACGCCCGGCCGCAACGTCAGCACGAACTTCGTGTTGTCCGTGCCCTCGTACTTCCACGAACTGGCGAGCCCGGGAAGCAGGGTGCCGTCGGACTTGCGCACGATGAGCGGTTCATAGGCCAGCTGCTCCAGCCAGGCGTTGTTCTGCACGGTCTTGGCCGGGTCGAGCGTCTGCGGCGTGCCCACGGTCACGACCGTGAGGGTGTCACCCTTCTTCGGTGCGCCGCCGGATGACGGCTCCGAGGAGGAGCACGCGCTCATGGTGACCAGGGTGGCGAGGCCTGCGACCAGCAGTACGCGGCCGCGTCGTTCGGATCTGTCAACTGCCGTTCGAATTGGACGCACGTTGCCCTCCACTCGAGTACGCCGAAATCTCGGGCGGAATACCGCCACGATGGTGACAGCCGGCTTCCACTACCACGGATCTGATCGACGGCGTCCGTGAGTCGCCAATTCTTCTGCCGCGTGTACCCGGGAGGAAACACCACCGGAACACCGACTGTCAAGACCTTCACGCGAAGCGCTTCGTATGGTTATCCTGTCGTATCGCTCGTGAGCCATCCGCCTCCCGGAGCTCGCGGGCGATGGTCGCCACGCCGGTCCCCGTGGCGAGGATCCGGCCGGGCCCTGAGCCGGCCCGGCGACCAGCTCGTGCCTGCCGCCGCCGTGCAGACCACGCCGGCGGCAGGCGCGAGCGCTCAGTCCTGGAGACGCCATGCATCGGGACCCGTCTGAGGTCCAGTTCTGCATCGAAATCCAACGCGACGTCCGCATCCCGACCGGCGTGCCGGGTCTGACGCTGTCGGCGGACGTCTACCGGCCCCGTACCGAGGTCCGCGTCCCCGCGCTCGTGACCGTCCTGCCCTACCGGAAGGACTTCGTCGCCGGCGGCAGCTACGACCAGCCGGCCCGCTGGTTCGCCGCCCGCGGGTACGCCGGCCTCGTCGTCGACCTGCTCGGCACCGGGGACTCGGACGGGATCCGGCGGCCCGAGTTCGATCCCGGCGACGCCGACGACGGTATTGCGGCGATCGAATGGGCGGCCGCGCAACCCTGGTGCGACGGCGCGGTCGGCATGTGGGGCTTGTCGTACGCGGCGAACCTCGCGCTGCGTACCGCGAGCCGCCGGCCGCCCGCGCTCGGCGGCCTCATCGCGGTCGCGCACGGGCTCGACCCGGCCCGGGACAGCGTGCATCCCGACGGCGCCCGCGGCGACCTGCACGCGCTGGCCAACCGCGGTTCCTCCCTGCTGCTCCAGCAACTGCTGCCGCCGCTGGCCGACGCCACCCCGGCGGGCCGGCGGCGCTGGCAGCGACGGCTTCGCGAGGCCGAGCCGGCCTTCCTCGACTACGCCCGGCACGGGCCGCGCGACCCGGTCTGGCGGGAGCGGGCGGTCGACGGCGCCGCGATCGTGACCCCGGCGCTGTGCGTCGGCGGCTGGCGGGACGCGTTCCCGGACGGCCTCGTCGACGCGTACGAGCGGATCGCCGGACCGAAGAAGCTGCTCATGGGGCCGTGGGGGCACTTGCTGCCGCACCGGTCGGCATACCGGCCGGTCGACTTCCTCGCGATCGCGCTGCGCTGGTGGGACCACTGGCTGCGCGGCGCATCGACCGGGGTCATGGGCGAGCCGGCGGTCACGCTGTTCCGGCCGGGCTCGCCGCCGCGCTGGCTCGGGTACGACAGCTGGCCGCCGCCGGCGGACGACCTGCGGCTGAGCACCGGCAACGGCACCGGCACTGGCACCGGCGCCGGCGCTGCCGCCGGCCCGACCGCCGCCGTGACGCTGGCGTCGGGCGCGCCCTCGCCGGCCGGGCAGGTGATCGGGCGGCACCGGCCGGACGCCACGGTCGGCACGCTGCGCGGGCTGCCCGGCCTGGGGATGGGCGAGGACTTCGCGGCCGCGGACCAGCGCCACGACGACCGGCGGTCGGTGACCGTGACCAGCGCACCGCTGCGGGCCGGGATCGTGGTCGGCGGCCGGCCCGAGGTCACCGTCCGGCTCGACCGTCCGGTCGGGCGGCTGGTAGTGCGGCTCACCGACGTACACCCGGACGGGCGGTCGGTGCTGATCACCACCGGAGTGCTGTGCCCGGAACCCGGCAGCGACGTGCTGACGCTGCGGTTGCGCCCGATCGTCGCGCCGGTCGAGGCCGGCCACCGGCTGCTGGTCGCGGTCGGCGACGCGGACTTCCCGCGGCTGATGCCGCTGGTCTCGCCGGTGCCGTTCGGGTTGACGTCGGTCGAGGTGTCGGTGCCGCTGCTGCGGGAGGGGACGGACGTCGACCTCCCGGCGCTGCCCGCCGTGCCGGCCGAACCGGGCAACGACCTCAGGGTCAGCCGGAACCCCGACTCGGGCGAGGTGGAGGTCGTGGTCACCGGCCGGGTGCCGGAGCAGGTCAGCGCCGGTGGCCACCGCTACCGGCTGGCCGGCGAGCTGCGGGCCCGGGTCCGCCCGGACGCCCCCGGGGCAGCGGAAGCCCGCGGCGCTCAGGTCGGCGAGGTGCGGCTGGCCGGTGGCGACGTGGTGACCGCCTCCGCGACCGTGCGCTGTACGCAGACCGCAGTCCGGGCCCGGGCCGAGGTATGCACGAACGGCTCTGTCGTGTTCGCCAGGACCTGGGAAACTGTCCTGGTGCCCGAGTGCCCGGTCATCGGGTGCCGCTAGCGATCGGCACGCCGCCCTCCCGGCGATGCGGGGGCGGGATTCCCTCCGCAACGCCCTTGCTCCGGCGTCGATCGACTGCACCCTGGAGCACCCGCGACGATGACCGACGACCTGCCGCTCAGCGAGCACGTGGTCCTCGAGACGTCCGACCTCGCCGAGGTCAACCGGCACATGCGGCGCGAGCTACCGGCGAGGCGGCTGACGTTCGCCACCGGCCGGCGCCGGCTCGCCGCCCGGCTGCACGCAGTCCCGCTACCGAGCGTCACCCCGATGTACGTCGCGTACGGCGGTGACGTCGTCGACGTGCTGGCCGGAGACGGGCCGTTCTACGTCGTGCACGTCCCGCTGACCGGGCGGGTGGTGATCAGCGACGACGGACGGGAGTTCACGACGTCGTCGGGCTCGGCCGCGGTCGCCTCACCGACCGAGTCGCTGGAGCTGCGCTGGCACCCGGACGCGAGCGCGATGGTCTTCCGGATCGACCAGCGGGCGCTGGAGGGCGCGCTGGTCGACCTCATCCGGCTGCCGGTCGAGAAGCCGCTGCGGTTCGAGCGCCGGATGGACCTGACCAGCCAGCCCGGGGCGAGCTGGGCGCACGCGGCGATGTTCCTCGCCGACGAGCTCAACCAGACCGGCGGCGTCGTCTCCCACCCGCTGGTCGCCACCGACCTGCAGCGAATGATCATGCGTGGACTGCTGCTGTGCCAGCCGCACACGTACACGGCCGTGCTGGCCGACGACACCACCGCCGCCACCCTGCCACCGCACATCGCCGCCGCCGTGGCCGTCATCGAGTCCGCCCCCGAGCGGCCGCTCACCGTCGAGACGCTCGCCCGGGAGGTGAACGTGAGCCCGCGGCTGCTGCAGGCCGGCTTCCGCGAGCACCTCGGCGTCCCGCCGATGCACTACCTGCGCAACGAGCGCCTCCGCCGCGTGCACGAGGACCTGACCGGCGGCGACCGGGCCCACCGGCCCACCGTCGCCGAGGTCGCCTACCGATGGGGCTTCACCCACCTCGGCCGCTTCGCCCACGACTACCGCTCCCGCTACGGCGAGCTCCCGTCCACCACCCTCCGCCGGCACTGAACGGCAGGTCAGCCCTCACCGACCGGCGGTTGTCGCGCCGGCGACGGCCGGTGGGCGGAGCAGGACCCGGACGCGGCGCTCGGTACGGAAGCCGGCGCCGTGGTAGAGCCGCGTCGCCGCCGGGTTGGCCACGGAATGCATGACCTTCAGCCGCGTGCACCCGCGCGCGGCCAGCAGGTCGAGCCCGGCCCGGAACAGTGCGCCGGCCACGCCCCGGCCGGCGTGCTCGTCCTCGACCCGCATCGGCTCGATCAGGCCGACGCCGGTCCGCCGGTCCGGCCAGAACAGGGCGTAGCCCGCGACGTCGGCCGCCGGCCCGCGGACGGCGAGGTCGAGATCCGGGTCGTAGAGCGAGCACAGCGCCAAGCGCGCCTCGACCTCCGCGCCGTTGCGCTTGATCATCGGATGCGGCCCGTCCTGGTCCGGCCGTGGCACGAGCGTGTACCCGTCCGGGAACGGGCGGGGTGCCGGCCGGTCCGCCGCGTCCAGCCAGGTGATCTCGTACTCCTCCGCGACGTCGACGAACCCGGCCTCAGTGGCCGCCGCCTCGTCCGAGACCTCCATCTCGACCGACGCGTCCGGCAGCTCGGCGCACCGCCGCCGCACGAACTCCCACGCCGCCGCCGGCGGGGGGCTGCCGACCATGTCACAGCCGTACCGGGTCGGACCCCACCGGGTGAAGACCATCGCACCGACCGGGTCGCCGCCGTCCAGCCAGAACACCGCGTCGTCGTCGGTGGGATGCGGATCCCGGGTGAACCACCACTGCAGGTCCGCGGCCTCGAACGACCCGCCCACCGGATCGGCGAGCCGCTGCCGTTGCAGCAACTCGGTCACCAGCTCCAGATATGCGATCCCACCCGCCCGCCGTTGCTCCACACCCCCACGTCTACCGCCCCGACCAAGCGAATTAGCCCGCCGCGGATCAAGCTGCCGTGCTCGAATGCGGCTGGGCCGGCTGGCGCTAGAGGCTTGGCTGGTAGGCGGCGCGGCCGGCCCGGGTGCAGACGGGGCAGATCGTGATCACATGGCCGATGCCCCTGATCGGGTCGGGGATCGCTCCGGGGTGGGCGCGCCATTCGTGGCCGCCGTACTCCCGGAGGCAGAGGATGCATTTCCGCCAGAAGTCACCGGTCATCTCGGCATACCACCGGTGCACCAACCGCATCCACGAAGGTACCAAGCGAGACGCGTCCATCGTTCCTACATAAGCAGCGCGACTGTGAGCTGGTCGGGCCCTCGATCGAGGGGCCGACTCTTCGAACCTTCCCCAGCCGGTCCCGGTCCACACGTCGGTCGCTCAGCGCGGCGCCCCGTGCGCGGTGTGCCAGCGTCTCGTCCGTTAGCCGTCCTGGCCCGGCTCGCGCGATCCGAGCTGGCGGGCGACGAAGGCCGCGAGCTGCTCGTGGGACGGCTGTCCCCAGCCGATGCAGAACGGATGCCCGGCCGGATCCGCGTACACCTGGTGACCTTCGTCGACCCCCGGGTCAGGAGCGGCCTGCAGCAGCCGGGCGCCGAGCGCGATGGCCTCGTCGTGCGCAGCGCGCGGGTCCTCGACGTGGAGGTCGAGGTGCACCTGCTGGGGGATCGTGCCGTGCGGCCAGTCCGGCGGAACGTGGTCCGGCGCGAGGGGCGACACTCTCAAGAGCCGATGAGAGGTGGCTTCAACGCGCGCTGGCCCTGCGGGTCGACTCTTCAGGTCAAAGTGCCCGAGCGCTGTGCTCACCTGCTGCGCCGCACCTCAGCGACGAGCGATCTGTCGACGCGCGGAATGCCTTGCATAGGGAGTCAGATGAAGGGGTTGATCCACCGGAGATCGGTGAAGCGAGCGAAGTCGGTGTCCGCCGACACGAGCGGAAGCCCGTGCTCGAGGGCCAGCGCCGCCAGGTGGGCGTCGGAGATGAGGTTGCCTCGAAGCTGATGGCGCCGGACTAGGTCGGCGAGAAGTTCTCCGTGCCGGGGACCCGGGACAGGCGTCCAGACCGGGTCCGCGGCAAGCCAGTCCTCGACGAAGCCCAGGGCGTCCTCGGGCAGCAGGGGAGACGCCGACGCCCGCGGATGGGTGCTGATACGAAGGAAGGCGACGAGAGACTGCCAGGGGATGCCGACCCGACGTGGACCGTTGAGCTGTGCGGTCAACCAGTCCGACGCGACCTCGTGAAAGCGGCTGCTGCGGTCGACGGCGTAGAGCAGGAGATTCGCGTCGAGCAGCATCAGCGAGCGCCAGGCCCGTCGAGCGTGTCCAGCGCCTCGGCCACGTTCGACACGTCGATGCGTATTCCTAGGTCTGCACTCCGCTGCTGGAAGACTTTGCCCTTGCGCGGCGCCGCCATTCCAGCCCGGGCCAGCTCGTTGACCGCTTCACTCAACCCGATGTGTCGAGTGCGCCGGATCTCTTCCACAGCAGCGGCGACATCGTCCTCAAGCGATACGGTCGTCCTCATGTCCGAAGCATAGCATCAGGATGCACGGACGCGAGCATCGTGATGCACACAGACGCCAATCTGGCGCCGGCATGGGCTGGAGACAGCCTCGGCATGCCTTGATCCAGTCCCGGATGCGGCGGGACGGCTCTCGGCCGGGAAGAAACGTCGCAACCACAAGGCTCACGCCCGCGATCAGGGCGATGATGCCGAGCGTCACGACCAGGATCAGTGTGACGTAGCCCGGCATGTCGATACTGATCGACACCTCGGGGATGAGAGCCGATGCGGGTCCTTGCGCCCCTCGCCGTACATGCGCAGCTCGCGGTTCACCAGGTCGACGACGTTCCGGTCCGGGCGCTCCGGGTCGTAG